>TARA_R110002020_G_scaffold67179_12_pt1 | contig 62768 bp, 48 predicted proteins | sample TARA_R110002020 | Tara Oceans TARA_R110002020 (sample SAMEA4396489) | marine metagenome | biome: Westerlies Biome; feature: [MES] marine water layer (ENVO:01000295) within the mesopelagic zone...; material: water (ENVO:00002006), including particulate matter (ENVO:01000060) such... | reverse complement strand
GGGCAGGGGGGTGCCACGGGGGATTATGCGCAGATCCACAGATGGCTCAGCCGCCAACGGATCAAGATCATCAAAATTGGCGATGCGCGGCAGTTGTGGCACGGCAATGATCATTCCCGCACCGCCCGAGCGCGCGCGCGCAGGAAGGTCCATCACATCCTCAGCGGGCAGGCGGTACGCCGTATCAAACCATGGCAATACACCAAAGCTGGGCCAGCCGGTGCGCGCGGCAATATCGTCGCGGCCTGCGTCAAACAAGCTGCGGTCGCCGCGAAATTTGTTGACGCAAAATCCTTTGATCATCGCGTTGTCGCTTGCGTCCAGAACGGCTTGGGTGCCGACGATTTGCGCAATCACGCCGCCCCGGTCAATGTCACCGGTAAGGATCACTGGCACGCCCGCTGCACGGGCAAAGCCCATGTTGGCGATGTCGCGCGCGCGCAGGTTCGTCTCCGCCGGTGATCCAGCCCCTTCGACGACGATCAGGTCGCATTCCCGCGCGAGGCGGTGAAAGCTCTCCAGTACCGCAGGCATCAGCGTGTTCTTGCGCCGTCCGAAGTCGCGCGCCTCCTGCTGTCCGGCAACCTTGCCCTGCACGATCATCTGCGCGCCGGTGGACGATTGCGGCTTGAGCAGGACTGGGTTCATATCGGTGTGCGCCGGCGCGCCGCATGCCCGCGCCTGCAGGGCTTGCGCGCGGCCGATCTCTCCACCGTCGGCTGTCACGGCGGCGTTGTTCGACATATTCTGTGGTTTGAAGGGCCGCACCTCCAGCCCCCGGGCACGGCAGGCGCGCAGGATACCCGCCACCAGCATCGACTTGCCGACATTGCTGCCGGTGCCTTGGATCATGATCGCTTTTGCCATGCTCTGTCCTTCGGCCATCCTTGGCTCACGCATAAAAAAGACGCAGCCCGAGGGCTACGTCTTTTTTAGGGTCGCAGGCGTTGTCGCTTACGCGGCTTCGGCCTGTTGTGCTGCATTGCGGCGCTCTGATTCTTCGCGCGACAGGGCGACGGAAGTCCGCACACCTTTGCCTACGAAATCCATCAGACCGGTCACGACGCGTTCATTAGGGTCGATACCAGCACAGCTCAAGACTTCACGGCCATCGCGCGAACGTGCCCAACGGGCAATCTGTTCTGGGCCATTGCCATATTTCTTGTCATCTGCAATTGCATCATCGAGTGCAGCGAGTACAACTGCTGCGAACAGCTTACGGGCGCGGTTACCTTGTTCGTTATTAAAGGCCGTGCCATCAACGAAATCTTTCAACTCGTCGTCCTTCCATTATTCTTGCTCTTGTCATTTTCGGCGTTTGCACCTTCTGACAGATAAAGAGCGATTCGGATACCCCGTTTACGCATAGCAGTCATGCGTTTAGCGCATAAATCGACATGGGCATTGCACTAAACACAGCTCCTTGTGCGCGGTTTCTACCCAAGATATAGGCTTAGGCAATAAATCATCAACCTTTTGCCAGAGTTTTGACACATGCCCAAAATCAACGGAAACGAGATTCGCCCCGGAAACGTACTTGAACACAACGGCGGTTTGTGGGCTGCTGTGAAGGTTGACCATGTGAAACCCGGCAAAGGCGGTGCGTTTGCGCAGGTCGAGATGAAGAACCTGCGCAACGGCTCCAAACTGAACGAGCGTTTCCGCAGCGCCGACAAGGTGGAGAAGGTCCGTCTGGAGCAGAAGGACCAGCAGTTTTTGTACGAAGACAATGGCATGCTGGTGCTGATGGACACGGACACCTACGAGCAGGTCCAGTTGGCCGCAGACCTGCTGGGCGACCGCCGTCCGTTCCTGCAGGACGGGATGATGATTGTTGTGGAATACCATGAGGCCGAGGCGATCAACGCCGCGCTGCCGCAAAAGGTGACCTGCAAGATTGTCGAGACAGAACCGGTGGTGAAGGGGCAGACCGCTGCCAACTCCTTCAAGCCTGCGATACTTGACAACGGCGTGAAGGTTTCGGTGCCGCCCTTCGTAGGACCGGACGAGGATATCATCGTCAACACCGAGACGTTTGAGTATGTAGAGCGCGCCTGAAGCTACGACTTTATTGAGACACAAACGCAGCCCCTCGGGGCTGCGTTTTGCGTTCAGGCGGTGCGGGTCACGGCGGCACCTTCTGCGTCCATCGCGCCTGTCGCGCGGTCAAACCGCAGATAGGCCAGCGCGCTGTCGCCAGATCGGGTCAGCAGGGTGCCTGCGGGCTTGTCATCCGCCATGATAGGCGTTCCGGTTTCTGCCGGACCCGAGACTGCCACTTGTGCCAGTCCTTTGCGCAGTTCTGTCTTGTGTTTCATCCGTGCGGTTACTTCCTGGCCGACATAGCAGCCCTTGCGGAAATCCACGCCGCCCAACCGCTCAAACCCCATTTCCAGAATGAAGCTGTCGGGGGTCAGTTCGACCCCGCTCTGCGGGATCAGGTGGGCGACGTAGAGGGCGTTCCAATCGACTGTGTCATCACTCTGCGGCGCATCGCGGTAGGCGCGCCACCCAAGTGCGGCGTGCCGTGGATCGGCCAGGGCGTCTTCGGGGGTGGCGCCGGTGCCGCAGTGCAGATGCAGATCCGCAGTCGTGATCTGCACATCCGCGCGCAGCTTGTACATGGTCAGCCGCTGCGCCAGCATATCGGCCTGATCTGCGTCTACATCCAGCAAGATGTCCGCGCCATCGGCCTTCAAAAAGAAATCGGCAAGGTATTTCCCCTGCGGCGTCAGCATTGCCGCATAGACCAGACCGTGATCCACGCGGGCCACATCATTGGTGACCAGCCCCTGAAGAAAACTACGGGCGTCTGCACCGTGCAGGCGCAGGATACGGCGGGAAGAGTGGCTCATCGGGCTATCCTTTTGATGTCGGACTACATATAACAACATCGGCTCCAGTTTACAGGGGCATGATCCAAAGGGGCCGGAATGCGGGCGCAGATTTCAGTTGTCATACCCACGCTGGACGCGGAGCCTGCGTTGCGGTCGTGCCTCACCGCGCTGATGGAGGGGCTGGACGCCGGCTTGATCCGCGAGTTGGTGGTCAGCGATGGCGGGTCAAGTGACGCGAGCGGTGCAGTGGCGCAGGCGTGGGGCGCGACTGTGCTGCACGGCCCCGCGTCACGCGGCGGGCAGCTGCGGCGCGGGGTGGCGGCAGCGCAGGGCGACTGGCTGTTGATTCTGCACGCAGACACGGTTCTTGCGCCAGGCTGGACGGATGCAGTGCGCGCCCATCTGGCGCATAAGGATCAGGCGGGCTGGTGCAGGCTGGCATTTGACCACCCCGGCATCGCGGCGCGGCTGGTGGCTGGTTGGGCCAATCTGCGCAGCGGGTTTGGCCTGCCGTACGGCGATCAGGCGCTGCTCATTCACCGCGATCTCTATCAGGCGGTGGGCGGCTATCCCGACCAGCCGCTGATGGAGGATGTGGCCCTTGCCCGCGCGCTGCGCGGACGGATGGTAGGGCTGGATGCGGTGGCGGTGACCTCGGCGGTGAAATATCGCAGGCAAGGCTGGCTGCGGCGCGGTGCGCGCAACCTGTGGACGCTGGCGCGCTACGCGCTCGGTGTGCCGCCCGAGCGGCTGGCGCGGTCTTACATCCGCTAGGCCGCCTCTCTAGTTTCCGAAGAAATGCTGCCCGATCCGTTGCAGCAGGTTTGGCTGCTGTTCCGGTGTCGGCGCGTCCCGTCGGCCCATGATACCGCGCCGCTTGTCCGAGACGGTTTTGCCGTCGCGGAATTGCAGGCGGTAGAGGTCGGCGTAGATGCCACCTCGTTCCAGCAGCTCTTCGTGGGTGCCCTGATCCACCGCGCGGCCACGGTCCATGACGATGATCTTGTCCGCGTTGCGGATGGTGCTGAGCCTATGGGCAATGACCAGCGTGGTGCGCCCCTTTGACAGGCGGTCCAACGCGTCCTGCACCACCTGTTCGGATTGCGCATCCAGCGCGCTTGTCGCCTCGTCCAGCAGCAGCACGGGCGTGTCGCGCAATAGCGCACGCGCGATCACCACACGCTGGCGCTGCCCGCCCGACAGGGCTGATCCGCGCGGACCCACATGGGTGTCCAGCCCGTGTTCCAGTTGCGGCAGGAAGTCCGACACAAACGCAGCGTCGAGCGCGCTCTTTAGTTGTGCGTCTGTGACATCGGTGCGCCCCAGCACGATATTCTCGCGCAGTGTTTCATCAAACAGCAGCGCCTCTTGGCTGACGACAGAGAACAGCGTGCGCAGATCCGGGATGGTCATTTCGGTGGTGGCAACGCCGCCGATGCGTACGTGGCCCGAGGTTGGGTCCAGCAGGCGGGTCAGCAGGTTGAAGACCGTCGATTTTCCCGCCCCCGATGCACCGACGAGCGCGGTGGTCTTGCCTGCCTCGGCCGTCAGGGACAGCCCGTGTAGCACCTCTGTGTCGCCAAAGGACAGGGTTACATCCTCTAGCGTGATGTCGCTGTTTTCTTTCGATGGCGTTACTGGCGTCTCGGGCGAGATCAGGCGCAAAGGCGCATCCATCAGCTCCTTGATCCGCTCCAGCGCTGCCGCCGCCACCTGCCATTGGCCACTGATCGAGCCCAGACGCCGCAACGGGTTGAAGGTAAAGCCCATGGCGGTGAAGAAGGTCATGAACTCACCGATGGTCTTGTCGCCCGAGATGATCTCGGACCCGCCATAGAGGATCACGGCCATGAACCCGATGCCAGAGATGATGTCGATCATTGCGGGGATGGCCGAGCTGCCAAAGGCAGTGCGTACTTCGGTCCCGACAAATCGTTTGGTGATGTCGCGGTACTGGCGGGACTGGTAGTCCTCCAGCGCGTTCAACTTGATCTGCACGATACCGTGGAACACCTCGTCCAGCCGGGTGGACAGGCTGGCGCCCAGATCGCGCGCCTCGCGCGCGCGGCGGCGAACGAAGCGTTGGGCAAAGGCCGCAGGCAGCACCATCACAGGAATGCCGATGCACGCCAGCAGCGCCCAGACAGGATCAATGGATATGGCTACGCCCAGCAGCACGATCAGCCCGATGAAATCGCGCCCCGCGCCGGTAATGATCGCGCGCCAGACGTCGCCTACGGCGTTCACGTCCGATTGCACGCGCTGCACCAGAAAGCCGGGCGGATGGGTCTGGTGGAACGCGCCGTCCTGCTGCATCATCCGGTCCAGCAGATCAATCCGCATATCGGCGGCCGAGCGTTGGGCGATCTGCGTCAACAGTACCTTTTGCGCCACACCTGACACGGCCCGCAGGACAAAAATGCCCATCAGCACCAGCCCCACGATGAGCAGCCAGGACTGTTCGCCCGCCACAAATACACGGTCGAACATCGGCTCCATCAGCTTGGCCATCGCGCCCAGCGTGGCCCCTTCGATGGCCATGAAAACCACAGCGAACATCAATTTACCCATGTGCTTGCGCAGATAGTCGCGCCAGAGCCAGCGCATCAGCGCGCCGGACGTATAGGTGTTCTGATCGCTCATAGGTCTTGTAGCCTCTAATTCCTTCAGGCGCAGCTGCGCTTGGGCGACCTTAGTGTGCGCGTAGGGGCGGGGCAAGCAGCGCAGAGATTGACGGGGCGTGCCTCAGGCGTATGGTGCGCCTCAGACCGTGGCAGGCAGATGCCCGAACGATAGGAATGCAAAGATGACAAACAGGCCAAATCTCTCCAACGGGCGCGGATATCTTGCGATTCCCGGTCCCTCCGTGATGCCGGAGGCCGTGTTGCAGGCCATGCACCGCGCCGCCCCCAACATCTATGCGGGTGAGTTGGTGGATGCGATGCCGGGCATCATCGACGGGCTCAAGCGCGTGGCGCGCACCGAGCATTATGCGGCGATCTACATCGGCAACGGCCATGCGGCGTGGGAAGCGGCGCTGAGCAATGTGGTGTCCCCCGGTGACCGCGTGCTGGTGCCCGCCACTGGGCGTTTCGGGCACGGCTGGGGCGATGTGGCCACTGGGCTGGGGGCAGAGGCGCAGGTGATTGATTTCGGGAAATCCACGCCAATGGATCTGGAGGTGATCGCGCAGGCGCTGGCCGAGGACAAGGACCACCGCATCAAGGCCGTGCTGGCGGTGCATGTGGATACCTCAAGCTCGGTTCTGAATGATCTCAAGGGGGTGCGCGGCGTCCTGGATGCGGCAGACCACCCTGCGCTGCTGATGGCGGATTGCATCGCCTCGCTGGGCTGTGACCGGTTCGAGATGGACGCCTGGGGCGTCGATGTCATGGTGACGGGGTGCCAAAAGGGGCTCATGGTGCCGCCGGGCTGTTCGTTTGTCTTTTTCAACGACCGCGCGCAGGCCGTACGTGATGCGATGCCGCGCGTGAGCCGCTATTGGGACTGGACCCCGCGCAGCACCGCGACCGAGTTCTGGCAGTATTTCAACGGCACAGCGCCCACGCACCACCTCTACGGGCTGCGCGTGGCGCTGGACATGATCCACGACGAGGGGATTGAGCAGGTCTGGGCGCGTCACGCCGTGCTGGCGCGCGCGGTCTGGGCTGCCTGTGATGCATGGGCCGAGGGCGGCGATCTGCGCCTCAACGTCACCGACCCGGCGCACCGCAGCACCGCTGTCACCGCCCTGCGCCTCGGCGGGAACGACGGCACCCGCCTGCGCGACTGGGTCGAGGCCGAGCTGGGCCTGACGCTGGGCATCGGTCTGGGCATGGCCGAGCCGGGCGATCCCAAACGCGATGCTTTCTTCCGGCTGGGCCACATGGGCCACGTCAACGGCCAGATGATCATGGGGATGCTGGGCGGGATACAAGCGGGGCTTGGCGCGCTTGGTATCCCGCACGGGCGCGGTGCGCTGGACGCGGCGGCGGATGTGATCGGCGGGGTTTAGTCGCGTCGGGCGGCGATGTAGCCGATCAGGCGGTTGATGCACCATCCTGTCGCAGCAACCGCCAGCAGCCCCCAGATCGACCAGATCACCATGAACACCCAGGCGATGTTCACGCCGAACATAACGACGCAGGCATTGGTGAAGTTCGGGGCAGTGCCGTGCCTGTGGTCCATGAAAACCCTCGCTGTCTCGCCGCTATGGGTGGAATTCTAGCGTGGATTTCTCCGGCGTCAGCTTTTTTCTGCATCCGCCAGCGCACCAGGTAGTGCGGCAGCCACGGCATCCAGCATGTCAGGCGTGCCGCAGCTGATGCGGATGCAGCGGTTTTGCGGGGCCACAAAGGGCATCCGTACAAAGATCCCGCGCGCCACCAGCCCGTCCAGCACTGCCTTGGCAAAAGTGCCGTCACGGCCACAGTCAATGGTGACAAAATTTGTGGCTGAGGGCAGGGGCTTCAGTCCATTGTCACGCGCAATCTGCGCGATCCGGTCGCGTGCCTGCGCGATTTGCTCCACGACTTGTGCCAGATAGGACTGATCGCCAAGGGCTGCCAGCGCGCCTGCCTGTGCGGCGCGGTTCATGCCGAAGTGGTTGCGCACCTTGTGGAAGGCCGCGATCAGATCAGGGTGGCCGATCGCATAGCCCACGCGCGCACCCGCCAGACCGTAGGCCTTGGAGAAGGTGCGCATGCGGATCACGCGAGGATCATCGGCAGACAGCGGCAGCGCGGTGCCCTCGGGCGCGCATTCCACATAGGCTTCGTCGAGGACCAGCAGGGTGCCTGTGGGAAGGTCTTCCATCGCCGTTGCGATATCCGAACCGCGGTGGTGACTGCCCATAGGGTTGTCGGGATTGGCGAGATAAACCAGTTTGGCATCCACCTCTGCCGCCTTGGCAAAAAGGCTGGCGGGGTGTTCATGGTCGTCCACGTAAGGCACCGCGTGGAGGGTGCCGCCGAAGCCAGCGACATGATAGTTGAACGTCGGATACGCACCTGCGGATGTCACAACTGCATCGCCCGGTCCCACCATCAACCGCACGATATAGCCTAGCAGCCCGTCGATGCCTTCACCCACCATGATGTTCTCGGGGCGGCAGCCGTGATGGGCGGCAAGGGCCGCGCGCAGATCATGGCTCTCGGGGTCGCCGTACATCCATTGCGGGGTCTCGGCCATGGCGCGGACGGCATCGGGTGAGGGGCCAAAGACATTTTCGTTCGCACCCAGCCGCGCGTCAAAAGAAGCGCCACGCGCGCGTTCTTGCGTTTCGGGCCCAACAAAGGGGACTGTGGCGGGCAGGGAACGAGCGAGCGGGGTGAGGCGGGCATGTGTCATGCGGGCAGTTAATGCAGGAGCCGCGCCAAGAGCAAGCAGGGAGTTGAGGTGCGGCACCTGCAAGTTCCGCCACGTTTTGCTGGCCTGATCGAGAGGCTTCTGCTTGGCTGCTGTCAAAGCAACAGGAGGAAAGCCCATGACCCGCGTTTCGATCGTTCATAAAAACCACATCGCCCATGTCCGTCTGACCCGTTCGGACAAGATGAACGCTGTCGATCAGGAGATGATCACGGCGGTGATCGCGGCGGGCGAGGAGATTGCAGCCTCGGACGCACGGGTGGTTGTCATCTCTGGTGAGGGCAAGGCGTTTTGCGCGGGGATTGATATCTCTGGCCTTTCGGGGATGATCGGTAAAGACCCGGCCGAGTTGCTGATGCCGCGAACGCACGGTGATGGCACGACGAACCAGTGGCAGGAATTCGCGATGGTTTGGGCGCGGATGGATATTCCCGTGATCGCAGCGGTGCACGGTGTGTGCTTTGGCGCGGGCATCCAGCTGGCGCTGGGGGCGGATATCCGGATTGCATCGCCCGATGCGCAGTTTGCGGTGATGGAGATGAAATGGGGGATCGTGCCGGATATGGGGGGCATGGTGCTGCTGCCCAAGCTGGTGCGCTCGGACGTGCTGCGCCGGATGACCTACACGGCGGAGCCGGTGGGGGCCGCGCAGGCCGAGCGGTGGGGGCTGGTGACGGAGTTGGCTGATGATCCACTGGCCGCGGCGCAAAAGCTGGCCGAGACCATCGCAGGCAAGAGCCCGTCCGCCATCCGTGCGGCCAAGCGATTGATTGCGGTTGCGGAGACATCGGATGCCAAAACCGTTCTGGACGCAGAGTCGCGCGAACAGGTGGAGTTGATGGGCAAGCCGCACCAGATGGAAGTCGTCGCGGCGGCCTTTGGCAAGCGCCCGGCGGTTTTCAAATAGCCGCTGTTCGCGCCTGCTGAGGATACAGGATTGAATTTAAAAGAAAAATGAACAAGGGCGCTTGCGGTGAGGCAAGCGCCCTTTTTTGTTAGCCGATCTCGGCGAGGCGGTTCAGGGCGGCCTGTAGCTGGTCGGCTTCCTGCTGGCGCGCAGAAAGATTTTCCTGTGCTTCTTCAACGACTTCTGCGGGGGCGGAGGCGGCGAATTTGGGGTTGTTCAGACGCCCCTTCAGACCGCCGATTTCCTTGGCCAGTTTGTCGAGTGATTTTTGCAGGCGGGACTTCTCTTCCTCGATGTCGATCAGGCCTTCGAGCGGCAGGCCGAAGGTCGCGCCGGGGGCGCTGATAGCGACGGTACCTTTGGGGAAACCATCAGCCTTTTCAAGGCTTTCCACGCGGGCGAGGCGTTTGATCATCGCTTCGTTATTGTCCCATGCGGCCTGCGCTGCGGGGTCCATTTCAGTGACGATCATGGGGACTTTGAGGCCTGCGGGGACGTGCATTTGGGCGCGGGCGGACCGGATGTTCTCGATCAGGGAGATGACCCAGTTCAGTTCGCGGTCGGCGGCCTCGTCCAGTAGGTCCGCCGTAGTGTAGGCAGGCCAGTCGGCGTGGACGAGCATCTTGTCGCGTTTGGCGGTTTGGCTCCACAGGTCTTCGGTGATGAAGGGCATGAGCGGATGGAGCAGGATCAGGCATTGATCCAGCACCCAAGCCATTGTTTCGCGTGTCTCTTTTGCGACTGCGCTATCGCCCTCATCGTCTTGCAGCAGGGGCTTGGACAGCTCTACGTACCAGTCGCAGACCTTGCCCCAGACAAAGGCGTAAAGCGCGCTGGCAGCGTCGTTGAAGCGGTAGGTGGCGAGGGCTGCGTCGACCTCTTCGCGGACGCGGGCGGTCTCTCCGATGATCCATTTGTTGAGGGTCGCGTTGGGTGTCACAGGCGGTACACCGTTTGTACACCGCGCGTACACCGGCCGCGCCTCGAACACGCCGTTCATTTCGGCGAATTTATGGGCGTTCCAGATCTTGGTGCCGAAGTTGCGGTAGCCTGCGATGCGCGCGGTGTCGAGCTTCAGCGCACCGCCAAGCGAGGCCATGGCGGCGTTGGTGAAGCGCAGGGCGTCGGCGCCGAATTCGTCGATGATCTCCAGCGGGTCGATGACGTTGCCCACTGATTTCGACATCTTCTTGCCCTTGGCATCGCGGACGAGGCCGTGGAGGTAGACGGTGTTGAAGGGGATCTGTTTCACGGTGTCGAGCTGCATCATCATCATGCGGGCGACCCAGAAGAACAGGATGTCCTGACCTGTGATCAGGTCGGAGGTGGGGAAGTATTTTTTGTACTCCTCCGTTTCCTCGGGCCAGCCGAGGGTGCCGATGGGCCAGAGGCCGGAGGAGAACCATGTGTCGAGCACGTCGGGGTCGCGCCAGATATAGTTTTGCGCAGGGTTTTCTGCGTGCGCTTCTTGCGCTTGGGCACGGTCAAGCGCTTCTGCCACACCGTGAATAGCAGGATCATTCGTTGTTGCGGCGTATGCCTGATTGAACTCTGCATAGTAGATGTCGGCCTGCGCCACTGCATCTTCAAACGATGCGGCGCAGAACGTCATCGGGTTGTCCCAGTCGATCCGCTTTTGGCCTTCATCGTCTGTCAGAATGGCAGCACCATACCAGACCGGTATCTGGTGTCCCCACCACAGCTGGCGCGAGATGCACCACGGCTCGATGTTGTCGAGCCAGTTGTAGTAGACCTTCTCGCCCGACTCCGGCATGATTTTGACGTCGCCATTGCGCACGGCGTCGAGGGCGGGGCCGACGATCTGGTCGGTGTCCACGAACCATTGGTCGGTCAGCATCGGCTCGATCACTACCTTCGAGCGGTCGCCGAAGGGCTGCATGATGGGTTTGTTTTCCACCAGCGGCACGAGGGTGTCCTCACGCGCTTCGCCGCCTTCTTCGGGGGCGAGCGGTTTGGTGGCGGCTTTGCCAAGGCGCGGGTCGTGGGCGGGGACCATGACGGCGAGGCCTTCGGCGGTGATGTCTGCGACCACAGCCTTGCGCGCCTCAAAGCGGTCCATCCCGCGATAGGCTTCCGGCACAAGGTTCATCGCGGCGATCATCGCCTCGTCGAACTCCTGTTCGCCATTGGCGATGGCCTGTGCCACGGCGGCTTCCTCGGCGTAGGGTTTGCCGTCGGCGCGCATGGCGGCGCGGGTGTCCATAAGGGAATACATCGGGATGTTGTTGCGCTTGGCGACTTGATAATCGTTGAAGTCATGCGCGCCGGTGATTTTCACGGCACCCGAGCCGAAGTTTTTGTCGGGGTATTCGTCGGTGATGATGGGGATCAGGCGACGGTGCTCTTTGGGGCCGACGGGAATTTCGCAGAGTTTTCCGATGATTGGGGCGTAACGCTCATCCGATGGATGAACTGCGACCGCGCCGTCACCCAGCATCGTTTCGGGCCGTGTCGTGGCGATGGAGATGTAATCGCGCGTCTCGCGGAACAACTCGGTGCCGTCCTCGTCACGTTCGATATATTCATAGGTCGCGCCACCGGCGAGCGGGTATTTGAAGTGCCACATGTGGCCGGGGACTTCCGAGTTCTCCACTTCCAGATCGGAGATCGCCGTCTCGAACCGCGGGTCCCAGTTGACGAGGCGTTTGCCGCGGTAGATCTTGCCCTCGTTGTACATCTGCACGAAGACCTTGATCACGGCGTCGTGGAAGTTCGGGGAATTTTCGTGGCCTGTGCGGGTGTCGAAGGGTGCGCCCGACATGGTGAAGGCGTTGCGCGACCAGTCGCAGCTTGAGCCGAGGCGTTTGAGCTGGCCCACGATGGTGTCGGCGGTGGCCTCTTTGTATTTCCACGCCTCTTTCAGGAAGTCCTCGCGCGACATTTCGCTGCGTTTTTTGCCTTCCTTGGCCAGCTGGTTTTCCACGGCGAGTTGCAGGGCGATGCCTGCGTGGTCCTGACCCGGCTGCCAGAGCGTGTCGAACCCGCGCATGCGGTGCCAGCGGGTCAGGATGTCTTGCAGCGTGTTGTTGAAGGCATGGCCTACGTGCAGCGATCCGTTGACGTTGGGCGGCGGGATCATGACGCAGTAGGTTTCCTCGCGCGAGGCGTTTGCGCCTGCCTTGAACGCGCCTGCGTCCTCCCAGGTGGCGTAAATGCTGCGCTCACGCGCGGTTGCGTCGAAGTTCTTTTCCAGTGCCATGATCATCGGTTCCGTATTGGGGTTTGAGGGATGATGTAGCCGAGGATCGGCCAGAGGGGAAGGGCGCCGCCGGTTTTGCGGTGTTATGACGTTATGTGCTGGCTGGACATGGCCGACAGGGCCGCTAGGTTCGGGATCAGCGGTAATGGATGTGCAGGGAGCGGTCACATGGAAAAATTCGGCAAGAGCCAGTCGGTTACACGGGTAGAGGATCTGCGGTTTTTGACCGGTGCGGGGCGGTATGTGGATGACATCGCGCCAAAGGAGGCGCTGCATGCCTATGTGTTCCGCTCACCCGTGGCGCATGGGGTGATCACGGGGTTGGATGTGAGCGAGGCTGCGGCGGCAGAGGGCGTGCATCTGGTCTTTACCTGCGAAGATCTGGAAGCGGCGGGTGTGGATATCGCCATGGCCGGAGCGACCCTGAAGAACCGCGATGGCAGTAATGCGGCGAGCCCGCTGCGTCCGATGCTTGCGAAGGGCAAGGTGCGCTATGTGGGCGAGCCTGTGGCGATGGTGGTGGCGCAGACCTATGAGCAGGCGCGCGATGCGGCAGAGCTGATCATGCTGGACGTGGACGAGTTGCCTGCGAAGATTGCGCTGACCCGTGGCGGCGAGGCGCTGCACGAGGAAGCGGGCGACAATTGTGCGTTTGATTGGGGCATGGGCGACGAGGATGCGACCGAGGCGGCGTTCAGGGACGCGGTGCGGACGGTGTCTCTGGAAGTAGGGGACAACCGGATCATCGTGAACTCGATAGAGCCGCGCGGGTGTTATGCGGAGTGGGACGGGACGCGTTTGCATCTGGCCAACAACGGGCAGGGTGTCTGGGTGCATAAGGGCAATCTGGTCAAGGCGTTCGGGCTGGACGAGGCGGATGTGCGGGTGACCAACCCTGATACAGGTGGCGCGTTCGGGATGAAGGCGATGGCCTATCCTGAGTATTTCCTGATCAGCCATGCGACCCGTGTGCTGGGCAAGCCGGTGCGCTGGATGAGCGACCGGACGGAAGCGATGCTATCGGACAATGGCGGGCGGGATCTGACGAGCGTGGCGGAGTTGGCGTTTGACGAGAACAATAAGATCACGGCCTACCGCGTGCGCACCAAGTGTAATCTGGGGGCGTACAACAGCCAGTTCGGCCAGCCCATTCAGACGACTCTGTTCAGCCGTGTGCTGATGGGGGTCTATGACGTGCAGACCACATGGTTGCAGGTGGAGGGGTATTACACCAACACCGTGCAGGTGGATGCCTATCGCGGGGCCGGGCGGCCCGAGGCGATCTATGTGTTGGAGCGGGTGATGGACCGCGCGGCGCGCGAGCTGGGTGTGGACCCGTGGGAGCTGCGCCGGATCAACTTTATCAAGCCCGAGCAGTTTCCTTATGCCACCGCCACGGGCGAGACTTATGACGTGGGCGACTTCAACAAGGTGCTGACGCGCGGGGCGGCGGAGGCGGATGCAGAGGGCTTTGCCGCGCGGCGTGCGGCGGATGCCAATCGCGGGCTGCTGCGTGGGCAGGGGATCTGCTATTACATCGAGAGCATTCTGGGCGATCCGAGCGAGGGTGCCAAGGTCAACTTCCTTGAGGATGGCACGGTCGAAATTCTGGTCGGCACGCAGTCGGGCGGGCAGGGGCACGAGACGGTCTATGCCAAGTTCCTGAGCGACCAGACGGGGATTCCGGCGGAGCAGATCAAGGTTATTCAGGGCGACAGCGACCTGATTGCCAAGGGGGGCGGCACCGGCGGCTCCCGCTCGGTCACCACGCAGAACAACGCGACACTGGCGACGGTGGGCAAGATGAAGGAGGCGTTTACCGCCTTTCTGGCCGAGGAGATGGGCGTGCCCGCGTCAGAGATCAGTTTTGACGACGAGCGATTCCGCGCGGATGGGTCCAATCTGACGCCCACGATGCTGGAGGTGGCGGAGATGGCGCGCGAGAAGGGCCTTGACGATCTGTTGACCCACCACGAACGCGCGACACTGGAGGCGCGGAGCTTTCCCAACGGGGTCCACATCGCGGAGGTTGTGATCGACCCCGAGACGGGGATCGTGACGCCGGACCGCTATACGGTGGTGGATGATTTCGGCAACCTGATCAATCCCATGCTGGCGATGGGTCAGGTGCATGGCGGCGTGGTGCAGGGGATGGGCCAGGCGTTGCAGGAGCGTGTCGTCTATGACGAGGACGGCCAGCTGCTCACGGCATCGTTTATGGACTACGCCATGCCGCGCGCGTTGGATGTGCCTAACATATCCTTTACCAGTGAGCCTGTACCCTCGACCGCGAACATCATGGGCATGAAGGGCTGCGGCGAGGCGGGGACGGTCGGCGCGCTGGCGGCTGTTTCCAATGCGGTACAGGATGCGCTGTGGGATCGCGGCGTGCGTCAGGCAGATATGCCCTTTACGCCGCATAAGGTTTGGGAGCTGTTGCAAGGTGATGCCATCGCCGCAGAGTGAAGAGAAGCTGCCGCTGCTGCGGCGGCTGTTCGGCCGCCTGTGGCACAGGCCCGATACAGACATACGGCCCGTACGCGGGCCGCAGGTCCACCTGGTCATTCTCGACGGTACGATGTCCACGCTCGATCCGGGGCGTGAGACAAATGCAGGGATCACTTACCGTTTGGCGCGCGAGACGGGCCGTCAGGTATCCATCTACTATGAGCCGGGGTTGCAGTGGGACAGCTGGCGCGGGCTGCGCGATGTCATGGTCGGGCGGGGAATCAACCGGCAGATCAAACGCGCCTACGGCTATCTGGCCTCGCGCTACCGCGAGGGCGACACGATCTATCTGATGGGCTATTCGCGCGGCGCCTATGCTGTCCGCTCGCTTGCGGGGATCATTGATCGTGTGGGGCTGCTGGCACGCGCGCATGCGACGGAGCGGAATATAACGCAGGCCTACCGGCTGTATGAGCAGCGGGTGCAGGGCGAGGCGGCAGAAGCATTCAGGGCCGCATATTGCCGCGCGCAAACCACCATAGAATTTGTGGGTGTGTGGGATACGGTCAAATCACTGGGCATCAATGCGCCGGTGCTGTGGCGGCTGAGTGCGGCGCGGCATGACTTCCACAACCATGATCTGAGCGATTGCGTGAAACGCGGCTGTCATGCGCTGGCGCGGGATGAGACGCGCGTGGTCTACCGGCCTGTCATGTGGCAGAGCGATCCTGCGCGGGGCGATCAGATCCGCCAGATGTGGTTTCGCGGCTCTCATGGCGATGTGGGCGGGCAGTTGGGCGGTCGGGATGCGTCACGGCCGCTGTCGAATATTCCGCTGGTCTGGATGCTGGACGAGGCGGCGGATATGGGCCTGCCGCTGCCCGAGGGGTGGCGTGCGCGCTTTGTGCAGGATGCAAGCGCGCCTTCTATCGGCACCTGGGCGGGATGGGGCAAGCTGTTTGTCGCGCGGCGCAAGCGGGTGGTCGGGCTTGACCCGTCCGAGCAGTTGCATTGGAGCATCTCAGCAGCGGTGGAGCCTTTGGATGAATGCCCTGCGGTCGCCGCCACAGGGTCTTAGTTCTGCCTGCTTGCGGGACGAGACCGTCCGGTGCATCTGCGAGGAGACTATATGTGAAACGGTATGTGGTTTTGGCTCTGGCTGTGCTGCCGCTGTCGGCGCAGGCCCAGCCGGTGAGTTGGGGTATGGCCCAATGCGGTGCCATGATGGGCGTGATGGAGAGGCATGTGTCCCAGCAGCCGCAAAAGGCCATCCTTGCCGATGCCGGGCACAGGATGCTGGCGGCGGCGCGCGCGCAGTCACGCGCCGAGGGGCGCGATCCCGCAGAGCTGGATCAGGTCCATGCCGCCAAGCGCGACGCGTGGCAGGCGATGGGCGGCACCTTTGCGTTCAAGCAGGAATTCCGCGACTGGATCCAGTATTGCAGATCGCTTGCCCTGTCTTATGACATCGCGCTGGACCAAAGCATGTTGCGGTAACCCGCGATCAGGTGATCTTCATGACGATGCAGGTGGTGGAGCCGGTGGCGTAAAGCTTGCCATCCTCCACACCGCGGATTTCGCCATGGGCGATGCCGGTGGAGCGGCCCACGTGATCGGTCACGCCGATGCAGTCCACCGTCATGCCCAGCGGGATCGGGCGCAGGATATTCACCTTGTATTCCAGTGTGGTGTAGACTGATCCGCGCGGCACCATCGTCATCACGGCGCAGGCCATCGCGGAATCCAGCAGGGTGCCGTACCAGCCGCCGTGGACAGTGCCCATCGGGTTGGTCACGTTGAATTCCGGCGTGCCGCGAAATACGGCACGTCCCTCTTCGATGCTGTGGAGCGTATAACCCATGGTGGCCCCGATGGGCGGGCCGGAGTTGGTTCCGTCCAGAATTTTCTGCATGAACTCCAGACCGGTCAGCTGAAGCGCTTCCTCGGTGCTGAGCAGGTCTTCGGGTTTGTTGGCAAGTTTGCGCATGGGGCAGCTCCGGCTGGTGGTGTTTGGTCCAGCCTAGAGCCGCCTTGGCATCGGTGGCAAATGTTACGCCACGTTGGACATTTGGGTTTGCGGGGTCACACCCAGCGCGCGACAGACATCGCGGGTCAGCTCGGGGCGGTTGAGCGTGTAGAAATGCAGTGAGTCTACACCCTCGGCCACCAGCTCGCTGCACAGCTCGGTGCAGAGCGACGTGGACAAAAGCTCGGTGCGGTTGTCACGCTCGGCGGCGCGGTAGGCTTCGTCCATCCACGCGGGGATTTTGGTGCCGCAGCGTTCTGCGAATTTGCGTGCAGAGGTCCAGTTGGTGATAGGCAGGATACCGGGGATGATGGGCTTGGTGATGCCGGCGGCGGCGCATTGGTCGCGGAAGCGCAGGAACGACTCAGGCTCGAAGAAGAACTGGGTCAGTGCCTCATCCGCGCCCGCATCGAACTTGCGCTTGAGATACTGGACGTTGGCGTGCTGGCTGACCGCATCGGGGTGGCAATCGGGGTAGGCACCGACGCGGATGGTGAATTTGTCCAGCAGGGCCAGCGCCTCGATCAGCTCGACCGAATTTTTAAAGCCGTCGGCGTGGGGAGTGAATTTATCTGCACCGCCTTCTGGATCGCCGCGCAGGGCGACGATCTCGGTCACGCCTGCGGCGTGGAATTTCTCAGCCACATCCATGGTTTCGGCGACGGATGCGCCAACGCAGGTCAGGTGCGCCGAGACGGGCAGGCCCAAGGTGCGGTGCAGCACGGCAGCGGCGTCATGGGTCAGGTCGCGCGTGGTGCCACCGGCGCCATAGGTGACCGAGAAGAAGCGCGGAGCAAGTGGGGCCAGCGCCTGCGCCGTGTCCCAAAGCTTGAATGCCGCGTCGATGGATTTCGGCGGGAAGACTTCGAACGATACGGTAGGGGTTGTCATGTCTGGCATCCTTGTTGATTTCACCACTTGTCGCACAGTCTGTCGTATGAGACAAATTCATAACTCTCATCATGAACATGAGTTCCACCTCATCAAGGATTTAGCCATGCACATCGAGTTCCGCCATCTGCGCACCATTCAGGCGATCCACCGCGCGGGCGGGTTGGCGCGGGCGGCGGAGATGCTCAACATCACGCAAAGCGCGCTGAGCCATCAGGTTAAGGGGCTGGAGGATCAGGCGGGGGTGGAGTTGTTCGTGCGACGTTCCAAGCCGCTCAAGCTGTCGCCTGCGGGGCAGCGGTTGTTGAAGCTGGCCGAGCAGGTGTTGCCGCAGGTGGCCGCGTTGCAGGACGAGTTCAGCGGGTTGCGCGATGGGAGTGCGGGGCGGATGCACATCGCCATCGAGTGTCATGCCTGTTTCGAGTGGTTGTTTCCTGTGCTGGAGCAGTTCCGCCGCAGCTTTGGCGAGGTGGATGTGGACATCCGCCCCGGTCTGGCCTTTGACGCGCTGCCTGCACTGTTGCGGCAGGAGGTGGATCTGGTGGTATCGAGCGATCCCGAGGCGATCGACGGTGTCGAGTTTATCGAGCTGTTTGACTACAAGGCGGTTTTTGTGGCGGCGAGCGCGCACCCGCTGGCCAAGAAAGCCTTCATCGAGGCGGAGGATTTTCGCGACCAGACGTTGATCACCTATCCGGTGGAGCGCACGCGACTGGATGTGTTCAGCCAGCTTCTGATCCCTGCCAAGGTCGAGCCTGCCGCAATCCGTCAGGTGGAGTTGACGGCGGTGATCCTGCTGCTGGTGGCGAGCAACCGTGGGGTGTCGGTGCTGCCCGATTGGGTGGTGCGGGAAGTGAAGTATTCGTCTGATTATGTCACGCGGCCCCTGACGAAAAAGGGCATCACGCGCAGGCTTTACGCCGCAATCCGTAGCGAGGACCGCGAGAAACCGTTCATGCGCGAACTGCTGGCACTGGCAGGCGTGGAGGCGCGCAAGTTGCAGGCGTTTTGACGGGTAGGCGGAGGAATGGTGTCCTTCGCCGCAGCGGCAAGCGGTCCGGCTCAGGGGGTCACAGCGTGCATGCATAAAATTGTTGTCACGGCGCGGTCCACGCGGGCTTCGATGTCTACAAAAGGGACTTTGATCACTCCCAATTGCACACGCACCCAGCTCAGACCCTCAAGCAGGCCCATCAGGTCTTCTGCGATATCCATCGGATCGGTCGCATCCGATATGACGCCCTTGCTTTGGGCCGATCGGAACATCAGGGCAAAGTCCTTTTGCGTCTGACCGTATGCCGCGTCAAAGAACGTCTGCCCCATGTGGGGGTTGTTGCGCGCCTCTTCATGCATCAGGCGCGAAAATTCCAGCGTGTCGGCGGCATTCAGAAATGTCAGGAGTTTGGTCCCGTATTGCGTCAAAGCCTTGCGAAGATCCGGGATCGTTTCGGTACGGGGCGGGGTCAGCCCACGAAATTTCACGGTCTCGGCTTCGGTCACGCAGCGCAGGATATCGGCCATGTTCTCAAAGTGCCGGTAGATTGACGCCTTGGAGACAGCAGCCTCGCGCGCGAGCAGATCGGTCGATACTTTTTCAAAACCGTGTTCGAAAAACAGCTTTCGCGCGGCGTGCAGTATGCGGTCATATGATGGTTTTTTGGTCATAGCGCATACCTAGTTTGCGGGATGTCAAAAAGAAAGTACTGCTTAGTACTCTTTTGCCTTGTCTGCCGGTTCCCATGCTCTAAGTACGACACAGTACTCTGACAGAAAGCCGAACGATGAAGCCGACCTTCTTAATCGCAGCCATTCTCGCGCTGTCCGGTCCATTGCGTGCGCAGGATACGCAAGTTTTGACCCCTTCGGGTGATACCGCACCAATGCGGGCCGTCAAGCTGATCCAGGCGGGGGGCGAGGCGCAACAGCTGGAGCGCGTTTTTTTCGGTCAGGTCGCCGCGCGCGAAACCGTTGATCTGTCGTTCGAAGTTGGCGGGCGGTTGACGATGTTCGACGCGCAGGAAGGACAGTTTCTGGATGAAGGCGCCCTGATCGCCGCGATGGATCTGGCCCCGTTCGAGCGCGCGGTCGAGCGTGCAACGCTGCAACTTGCGCAGGCCAATCGTGATCTGACCCGCTTGCAAACACTTGTCCAGTCCAACGCGGCCTCTGCGACACAGGCCGAAAACGCGCAAACCGCCCGTGATCTGGCCGCCGTATCGCTGCGAGAGGCGACAGATGCGCTTGAGGATGCCGCACTTCATGCGCCGTTCCGCGCACTGGTTGCATCCCGTCTGACGCCGAAATTTTCCAACGTGTCGCCCGGCCAGCCGATCGTGCGCCTGCACGACATGTCCGAGGTCCGTGTTGAAATAAATGTACCAGAGCGGTTGTTCCAGAGCTTGTCCGATGTCTCTGCACTGAGCTTTGTTGGATCGTCTCCCTTGTTTGCAGACGAGGTTCCTCTGACGCTGCGCGAATTCAACGCGGAGACGCAAAGTATCGGCCAGAGTTACCGTGTGACGCTGGCGTTGCCGTCCACGCAAGTGCCCGCGACCATTATTCCGGGGGCATCAATGACCGTGATGGCGCGCTTGCGTAGCGGTGATGCAAAAGCGATCACGCTGCCCGTGTCCGCTGTCAGCATGACCGGTGAGGGCGCGCAGGTCATGGTGTACACCTCGGATGAAGGCAAGGAAACCGGGACGGTCGCGTTGGTGCCCGTGACCGTGACCTCTGCAAATGGTGCGCAGATTACCGTCACCGGGCTGGGGGCCGAGCAGTGGATTGTCGGAGCGGGCATTCAAATGCTGCGCGATGGTGAAACCGTGCGTCCGTTCACTGGCATGAGTGTGGATTAGGTCCATGAAAATCGCACGCTTCTCAATTGAATATCCGATCTATACATGGCTTTTCATGGCGTTTGCCCTGATTGGAGGCGCGGTAGGCTATCTGTCGGTGGGCAAGCTGGAAGACCCCACATTCACCCTCAAATCGGCACTGGTCATCACCCCTTACCCGGGTGCCACAGCGGCGGAGGTGGCGACAGAGGTTTCGGAAGTGCTCGAGGCTGAAATCCAGCAGATGGACGAAATCAAGACGGTCACGTCGCGCAACACCCAAGGCAGATCGGTGATCGAAGTCGAGGTCAAAGACCGATTTGGCGGCGATGAGTTGCCGCAGATCTGGGACGATCTGCGCGACCGTGTGGCGGATGCCCGCCCGGCTTTGCCCGGAGGTGCATTGCCCTCCATCATAAACGACGACTTTGGTGATGTCTTTGGCATCCTCTACGCTGTCTCGGCGCCCGGGTTTTCGGATGCTGAAATCTGGGACATAGCGACCTTCATGCGCCGCGACTTGCTGACGGTTGAAGGCGTTGCCAATGTAGAAGTGCTGGGCCTGCCGGAAGAAGCGATCTTTGTGGAGCCGTCCTCGCAGATTGTGTCATCGCTCGGTATTGATCCCAGTCTGATCATCGGGGCGATCAGCGCATCAACGGCGATAAATCCAACCGGGTTCGTCAGCAACGGCCGCGCCAATCTGCGCATTCAAGGCCCCTCTGCCGAAGATAGTGTGAGCGAGATCGGCGGCCTGACCTTTGGATTTCAGGGCGAAGTCCTGAACCTGCTTGATATCGCAGAGGTCAGCCGCGGTCGGGTCGATGAGCCGGAACATATTCTGCGCCACAACGGTCAAGAGGTGTTCACGCTGGGTGTGTCGGGGCTGTTGTCTGAAAATATTGTCACAGTCGGGCAAAGGGTAGAGGCGCAACTGAGGGTGTTGGAGGATCTGTTGCCGGTTGGGGTCACCGTCACGCCGATTTATGAACAGCACCGCGTTGTCGATGAGGCGAACGGCAGTTTCCTTGTCTCTTTGGCGTTGTCTGTCGGTGTCGTGATCGGTGTTCTGGCGCTGTTCATGGGGCCGCGCGCGGCTGTTGTTGTTGGCGTGTCGCTGTTGCTGACTGTCACGGCCACCTTCTTTTTCATGTATCTGTTTGATGTCAAAGTCGAACGGATCAGCCTGGGTGCGTTGATCATTGCGATGGGGATGTTGGTCGACAACGGGATCGTCATCGCCGAAGGGATGCAGCAGGAGATGCGCAAAGGGCGCAGTTCGCGCGAGGCGGCAGACATCGCCGCGCAGAAAACCCAAATTCCGCTCCTTGGTGCGACGATCATCGGCATCATGGCTTTCGCGGGCATCGGTCTGTCACCGGATGCCACGGGGGAGTTCATGTTCTCGCTCTTTGCGGTGATTGGAATTTCGCTGCTGCTGTCTTGGATTGTGGCTGTGACGGTGACACCGCTGTTGGGCCACTACATGTTTAAAACCGGCGGTCTGGTCGGTGATGATACCGGGTATAACGGCGCGGTGTTCCGTGCCTATGGCGGTGTGGTGCGCTGGGCGCTCAAGCTGCGGTGGCTGGTTATCGCAGGGCTGATCGGGACGACTGTCGCTTGTGTGCTGGCCTTTACGCAGGTCAAGCAGCAGTTCTTTCCGCCCGCGACCACGCCGTTGTTCTATCTGGAATACAAAGCCGCTCAGGGCACGGCGATCGGCGAAGTCTCGGATGACCTGAAAGTCATCGAAGACTGGCTTTTGGCGCGCGATGATGTTGCAGATGTGACGGCAACCATCGGGCAAGGGCTGACCCGCTTTATCCTGACCTACAATCCCGCGCGCGCCGACAGCTCTTACGGGCAATTGGTGATCCGTGCGTCCTCGGCAGAGGCGATCCCTGCATTGCGCGCCGATCTGGACCAGTTCGGAGTCGAAGCCCTGCCGTGGGCCGAGCTGCAAACCAAACGGATCATCTATGGACCGCCCGTCAGCTCCGACATCGAGGCGCGGTTTTCCGGTCCTGATCCGGACGTGTTGCGCAGGGTTGCGGCACAGGCCGAGGAAATTCTGCGCACTGCCACGCCGCTTTTGCATACCGAGCACAGCGACTGGCGGGAGCGTGAAATCGCGACGCGCCCGATCTATGCAGAGGACCGTGCCCAAGCCGCCGGGATCGCGCGCAGTGATGTGGCAAATGCCATCGCGCTCGCCACGAACGGGATCCCCGCAGGCACCTACCGCGAGCGCGACCGGTTGATCGACATTGTGGTCCGCACGCCGCGGGAGGAAAGCGGGCGTGACGGGCAACTGCTGGACCAGATTGTTTATTCAAACGCCATCGGGGGATATCTGCCACTGAGCCAGGTGATCGACGGGTTTGTCGTTTTGGGTGAAAACTCGGTGATCGAACGGCGCAACCGTGTTGCGACAATCACTGTGCAAGCCAACGTGATTGACGGGCTGACGCCGCCAACCGTCTTTGCCGAGATCAGGCCGCTGATAGAAGCCATCGACCTGCCCGCAGGTTACCGCCTTGAATGGGGAGGCGAGTTCGAGAGCGCGGGCGATGCGCAAGCCTCGCTGGGCCGCCAGATGCCTTTGTCGTTTGGCACCATGTTGCTGATTACGGTCCTGCTCTTTGGCAAGCTGCGCCAGACGGCTGTCATCTGGACAATTGTGCCAATGGCGATCAACGGTGTGGCACTGGGGCTGCTCTATGCGGACATCGCGTTCAGTTTTACTGCGATGCTGGGTCTGCTGTCGCTGTCGGGCATGTTGATCAAAAACGCTATTGTGCTTGTCGAGGAAATTGATGCGCAAAAGGCCGAAGGGTTGCCGCAGGAAAAGGCAATCATCGAAGCCAGCGTCAGTCGCCTGCGTCCGGTCGTCCTGGCGGCAGGCACCACGATTCTGGGGATGCTGCCGCTGTTGGCGGATGGATTTTTTGCGGCGATGGCGGTGACGATCATCGGCGGCCTTGGGTTTGCCTCCCTGCTGACACTGATCGGTGTGCCGGTGTTGTATCACACATATCTGGGCAAGGAGCGGCGCGCGGACAAACGTGCCGCCCGTGAAATGGCAATGGCATAAGGGCAGGCGTTGCAACGGGGCGTTTTAGGAAAATACAGGTCGGCTGCGGCATCAAAGGCTGCGCGAAAACTGCAAGAGGAAGCGCGCCGCCCTTGGGGCGGCGCACTCATTGTCAGACGACCTTGACGATGGCCTTGCCGGTATTACCACCGGTCAGCAATTTGATGAAGGCATCAGGCGCGTTCTCCAGGCCCTCGGTGATGTCTTCCTGCACCTTGACGCTGCCGTCCTTGATCATCGGCGCGACTTCTTTTTGGAAGTCGGGCATGCGGTTCCAGTGGTTGGAGATGATGAAGCCCTGCACGCTGAGGAAGTTGACGAGGATCGTGCGCCAGAGTTTGGGCGCGGTCAGGCCTTTCTCGACCGCGTCCGCACCGAGGCCACCTGCGTTGTACCATGCGATCATGCCACACACGGGGATGCGGCCGTGCTGGTTCATCATGGGCATGACCGCTTCCAGCACTTTGCCGCCGACGTTCTCAAAATAGATGTCGATGCCGTCTGGGCACGCGTCCTTGAGCGCTGCGCGCAGGTCGGAGGCGGTGTCATAGGCGTGGTGGTCGATGCAGGCGTCAAAGCCGAAGTGTTCGACCGCCATTTTGCATTTGTCGGGGCCGCCCGCGATGCCAACGGTGCGCAGGCCGCGTGCTTTGGCGATCTGGCCCACCATGGAGCCTACGGGGCCGGTTGCGGCGGCGACCACCACGGTTTCGCCCTCTTTCGGTTTGCCGATTTCGGTCAGACCGTACCAGCCGGTAAGACCCGGCATCCCGAGCACGCCCAGCGAGTAGGTGATGGGGGCCGCGTCGGGGTCGATCTTGGTCAGGGTTTTGCCGAGGGCCACTGCATGTGTGGCCCAGCCGAAGCCACCCATGACGAAATCGCCTTCCTTGAAGCCATCGGCCTTGGACGCGATGACCTCGCCCACAGCACCGCCTTCCATCTTGCCGTCGACGGGGATATTAGCGGCGTAGGATTTCGCATCATCCATGCGGCCGCGCATATAGGGGTCCAGTGACATGTAGTGGACGCGCACCAGCACTTCGCCCTCTGCCGGTTGCGGAACGGGGTGTTCCTCAAGACGGAAGTTTTCGGGGGTGGGCGCGCCGTCGGGGCGGCTGGCGAGTACGATCTGTTTCATTGTCTCAGACATAGGTTCCTCCATTGGTTTTGCTTTACGGTAACGACCTAGCGTAAACGCACAAGCGGCACGCTGCGTAACGCGGCCTCTTGGCTTTTCGCCGCCTACGTCCTATGAGGGCGCCTGATCCATTCAAAGAAGGCCAGCATGACATGGTAGGCAGTGCAAATCTTAACATCATGATCAAGGCTGCGCGCCGTGCGGGGCGCGCGCTGGTCAAGGACTTTCGCGAGGTCGAGCAGCTTCAGGTGTCGATGAAGGGGGCAGGCGATTTTGTAAGCCGCGCCGACATCAACGCCGAGAAGATCCTGAAGGACGAGTTGCGCGCGGCGCGCCCGACCTACGGGTGGATTGCCGAAGAGGGCGGTGCGGAGGAGGGTGAAGACCCGACACGCCGCTGGATCGTCGATCCGCTGGACGGGACCACGAACTTCCTGCACGCGCTGCCGCATTGGGCGGTGTCCATCGCGCTGGAGCACAAGGGCCAGATTGTGGCCGGTGTGGTGTTCGACGCGGCCAAGGACGAGATGTTCTATGCCGAGAAGGGTGCCGGTGCCTGGTTGAACGAGAGCCGGTTGCGGGTATCCGGGCGGCACAAGATGATCGAATCGATTTTTGCCACGGGTATTCCGTTCGGGGGCCGCTCGGATCTGCCAGCGACCTTGCAGGACATGGCGCGGATTGCGCCGGCCTGTGCGGGCATCCGGCGCTGGGGTTCGGCTGCGCTGGACCTCGCCTATGTGGCGGCAGGGCGGTATGACGGGTTCTGGGAACGGCGGTTGAACGTCTGGGATCTGGCGGCCGGTGTGATCATCGTCAAAGAGGCCGGTGGTCTGGTCGAGCCGATCAATCCGCGCGGCGACGTGTTGGTGGATGGCGAGATCGTGGCCGCGAACGAGGCGATCTTCAGCAACTTTGCCAAGGTGGTGCGCGGCTGAACTCAGCCGCGATCTGAAGGGTGGTTGACGCCGTCGGTCCAGCGGACCGGCTCGTGCTCCCATGTGTTCACGCCGTCGATACAGCCCAGATTGATGCCGCATTGCGCGGGGTCCGCGCGGCGCTGGTGGTAGAGATAAATGCCACAGGTTTTACAGAAATAATGTTTCGCCGTATGGGTGCCCCAGCTGTAGAGCTGGAGGTGGTCTGCACCCTTGGTGACCACGACGCTGGTGGTGGTTGCTGTCACGGCAGCGGCCTGTCTGCGCTTGCAGTACGAGCAGGTGCAGCGCGCGGCGTCGCTGAGGCCGTGCGGTAGGGTCGCGCGCAGGGTACAAGCGCCGCAGTGGCAGCGGGCGGTGATATCGACGCTCATCTGCGTTTGACCTTCGGGATAGAGCTGGGCAGCGCATAGGTGGCCTGCGGGTGGGGCGGATGGCCATCGCTGGCGCGCCAAAACGCGATACCGCCACGGCGCAGCCAAAGCGGCACGGTCAGCACCAGACCGGCGATGAAGCCCCCTGCGTGCGCCCAATAGGCGACTCCACCGGTTTCGGGCGTGGCGCCCATGCCGCCGATGAACTGCATTGCAAACCAGAGCATCAGCATGATCCATGACGGTATCGGGAAGATGCGGAAGAAGACGATGAAGATGATCAGGATGTCGACTTTGGCCTTGGGGAACAGCAGCAGGTAGCCGCCCATGACCCCTGCGATGGCACCTGACGCGCCGACCATGGGGACAAAGGATGCAGGCTCGGCCGCGATCTGGGCGAGGCCGGAGATGACGCCCGCGATCAGATAGAAGCCGAGGAAGGGGAGGTGGCCCATCTCGTCCTCGACGTTGTCGCCGAAGATCCACAGAAAGAGCATGTTACCCGCCAGATGCATCCAGCCGCCGTGAAGGAATTGCGAAGTGAGCAGTGCGCCTGTGCCGTCGCCTTGCACGACGCGGCGGGGCAGCAGCGCCCAGTCGTAGTAGAATTGCGCAAGCGCGCGTTCGTCCCCCGCAATGGGCAGCATGCTGAGAAAGATGCCGATGTTCGCGGCCATCAGCGCGTAGGTCACATAGGGGATGCGACCGGAGGGGTTATGATCGCGGATGGGGAACATACCGTGCCAAGTTGTGCGATTGCCGGAGGGGCGTCAAGGGGCGCTATGGTCTGCGGCGGTGCGGGGGATGGGGGGAACGGGATCGAGTTTATTTTGCAAAATTAAGAGGCGGGGTCCGCGCGCAGTTTTGGTGCTGCGCGCGGCGCGAGGGATCAGGCGGAGGCGCCCAGCAAGGCGGCGTTGCCGCCGGATGCTGTGGTGTCGACGCAGACATGGCGTTCCAGGCGGACGCGGGCGGTATCCGGCAGGCCACGCATCAGCGGGATGATCGGACCGCTGCGTTTGGCAAGGGCCTGTTCGTACGCCCGCGCTGTATCCACATCGCCCCACCACAGCACACCGCCGTAGGCGGGGCCGCTGGTCAGGGCCTCGGGGGCTATGGTGCCGGTGGCTGTGACGGCGACGCCGCCCAGGGCCTCGACAGCGCGGCGCTGCGCCTGTGCGGTGTCCCCGGTGGGGCCGAGGCAGAGGATCTCGGTACGAGGAAGGGTGGAGAGGCGGTTGCTCTCGCCGGTGGGGCCGGGGAGGGATATGGTGTCGATGATCCGGGGTTCATGTGCAGGGATGTCTGGCAGCGTGCCCGCGCTGTCCCAAGCGGGGGAGGTTTCCGCCAGATCAGGGGCGGAGAAGCGCGGCAGATAGTTTGGGCCGCCCGCTTTGGGGCCGGTACCCGACAGGCCTTCGCCGCCAAAGGGTTGGGAGCCTACGATGGCGCCGATCTGGTTGCGGTTGATGTAGATGTTGCCTGCGGTGATCCGCTCGGACACATGCTGTACGCGGTCGTCGATGCGGGTGTGCAGGCCAAAGGTGAGGCCGTAGCCGGTGGCGTTGATGGCGTCGATTACGCGGTCCAGCTCATGGGATTTGAAGGTGGTGAAATGCAGGACGGGGCTGAAGATCTCGCGCTCCAGATCACTGATGCCCTTCACGCGCAGAATGGTGGGAGCGATGTAGGTGCCGCTGTCCGGTGTCTGGAGTTCGGCGATGACACGGCCCTCCCTGCGCGCGGTTGCGATGTGATCGGCGATACCTTTGCGCGCGGCCTCGTCGATGACGGGGCCTATGTCTGTGCTCAGGTGCCAAGGGTCGCCCAAGGTGAGCGATTGCATCGCGCCGGTGAGCATTTTCAGGAACGGCGCGGCGATGTCTTCCTGCACGTAGAGGCAGCGCAAGGCGGAGCAGCGCTGGCCTGCGGATTGAAAGGCGCTCTCGATTACCGCTTGTACTGCCTGTTCGGGCAGCGCCGTACTGTCCACGATCATGGCGTTGAGGCCGCCGGTTTCCGCGATGAGCGGCGTGCCGGGGGCGCAATGGTCTGCCATGGCGGCGCGGATGCGCCGGGCGGTGGCGGTGGAGCCGGTGAAGGCCACGCCACCCACGCGCGCATCCGAGGTCAGCGCAGCACCTACGTCACCGCCGCCGGGCAGCAGCTGGAGCGCCGTGAGGGGCACGCCTGCTTCATGGAGGACTTGCACGGCCAGATGGGCGATTAGCGGGGTTTGCTCCGCCGGTTTGGCCAGCACAGCGTTGCCCGCGGCGAGGGCGGCGCTGATCTGGCCCAGAAAGATTGCCAAGGGGAAGTTCCACGGCGAGATGCAGGTGAAGATGCCTGCGGGGGGTGGGTTGGTGGCTTGCGCGGCGTAGTAGCGCAGGAAATCGACAGCTTCGCGCAGTTCGGCCACGCAGTCAGGCAGGCCTTTGCCCGCCTCGCGGGTCAGCAGAGCGAAGATCTCGCCGTACCGCTCTTCGTAGATGTCTGCCGCGCGCAGCAAGGTTGTGCAGCGTTCTTCCAAGGAGACGTTCCAGGGTGTCGCGGCGTCCAGTGCTTTGGCTACATCTGCGGGCGTGGCGGGGCGCACGGTGCCGGGGGAGGCAAGACCGGCGGGGTTCCGTACCTGCTGTGGGGTGCCGCCTGTGCCACCGCCTGCGACCAGCGGTGCTGCGTCCCATTTGGCGCGTGCAAAGGGCGTACGCGCCTCCTCGATCGCGGTCAGGGTGGGGGTGTGGTGCAGGTCGAAGCCGCGGGCGTTGGCACGCAGGGGGTGGAAAATCTCGGTGCCTGTGGGAATAACAGGGATGAGGTCGTCGAGTTTGGTGAAGGGATCGGCGGCGACCTCTTCCGGGGTCACGTCTTCGTCCACGATCTGGTTAACGAAGCTGGAGTTGGCGCCGTTTTCCAGCAGGCGGCGGACGAGGTATGCCAGCAGATCCTTGTGCGCGCCGACAGGGGCATAGATGCGGCAGCGGCTGGCGTGCTCTTTCAGGACGATGTTGTGCAGTGTCTCGCCCATGCCGTGCAGGCGCTGGAATTCATACGCCTCTTTGTCCTGCCCCATGTGCAGCACGGCGGCGACGGTGTGGGCGTTGTGGGTGGCGAACTGCGGATAGATGCGGTCTGTCATGCCCAGCAGCTTGCGCGCATTGGCGATGTAGCTGACGTCCGTGGCAGCCTTGCGGGTAAAGACCGGAAAGCCGTCCACGCCCATGACCTGCGCGCGCTTGATTTCGGTGTCCCAATAGGCGCCTTTGACCAGGCGCACCATGATGCGGCGGTTGTGGGTTTGCGCCATGTCATAGAGCGTGTCGATCACGGCACCGGCACGGGGGCCATAGGCCTGAACCACGATGCCGAAGCCGTCCCAGCCTGCCAGTGCGGGCTCGCCCATCACGGCGTTGATCACATCCAGCGAGAGGCCGAGGCGGTCGGCCTCTTCGGCGTCCACGTTCAGGCCCATGCCTGCGGATTTGGCGAGCAGGCAAAGCGCGCGCAGGCGCGGAACGAGGTCGGTCATCACGGCTGCCTCTTGCGCCACCTCATAGCGGGGATGCAGCGCGGAGAGTTTCACGGAGATACCGGGGTTTTTGCGGATGTCGTCATGGGTGCAGCCGCGCGCGATGGAACTAATCGCGTCGGAATAGCTCAGGTGGTAGCGGCGGGCGTCGGATTCGGTGCGCGCAGCCTCGCCCAGCATGTCATAGGAGTAGGTAAAGCCCTTGGCCTCCATTCCTGCGGCGCGTTTCATGGCGCCTTTGATGTCCTCGCCCAGCACAAACTGGCGGCACATTTCCTTCATGGCGCGGGCCACGGCGGTGCGGATCACAGGCTCGCCCAGCCGCTTGATGGCGGCACGCAGATGGCGGACGGGGCCGGGCTGTGCGTCATCCAGCACGCGCCCCGTCAGCATCAGCGCCCATGTGGAGGCGTTGACCATGGTGGAGGTGGAGTGGCCCAGGTGGCGGCCCCAATCGGAGGGCGCGATCTTGTCCTCGATCAGCGCATCCATCGTATCGGCATCCGGCACGCGCAGCAGCGCTTCGGCCAGACACATCAACGCCACGCCTTCATCAGTGGACAGGCCGTATTCAGCCAGAAAAACCTCCATCAGGCCGGGGGCGGTTGTGTTGCGGATTGCCCGAACCAGCCCTGACGCTGTGTCGCTGATCGCGCTACGGTCCTGCGTGTCGAGCGAAGCGGTGTTTATGAGTGCGGCGAGCACGTCGTTGGCATCGGCATATGTGCCGGTATCAATGCGGGCGCGCAGAGAGGAGGAGGGTGCAGATGCCATTCGGATGCTCCATGAAATGGTTTTGGCTAGTATATTTGAGGCAGTGCGGGCATGTTGACTGAAGATGGCCTTTGCCACGGATAAAACGGAACCAAACAGGGAGAATTTATGGCGCTAAGCACTTTTGGTCTCGACCGGTTCGATCAGGCGATTCTGAGCACGCTTGCCGAAGACGGACGGATCAGTATCACCGATCTTGCCAAGCGGATCGGATTGTCCAAATCGCCCACGCAAGCGCGGCTGCGGCGGCTTGAGGAAACAGGTGTTATTCTGGGCTACCGCGCCCTGCTTAACCCCATTCGGCTGGGGCTGGATCATGTCGCCTTCGTCGAGGTCCGGCTGACCGACACGCGCGAGGCGGCGCTGTCCGCGTTCAACAAAGCCGTGGCGAAAGTGCCCGAAATCGAACAGGCGCATATGATCGCAGGAAATTTTGACTATCTGTTGAAGGTGCGCACCCGCGACATGAGCAGCTACCGCGCGTTTTTGGGCGATACGATCTCGGGCTTGCCGCATGTTGGATCGACCTCGACCTATGTGGCAATGGAGGCGGTGAAGGAAGTGATGTTGTCGGAAGGGGCTTGACCGGCGGCGGCGCGGCATCATCTGATACAGCATGTGTATATTGCTTGTCCTTGCCGTGATCAGCGGCTCTGCCTTTGTCAACGCTGCCACCGCGCAGACCTGTCCGCCTGCCGCCGACGTAGGTGTGGAGTTGCAAGAGCTTTTTGATCAGGCACAGGCTGCACAGAATTTCCGGCAAGGGCAGGAAGTGTCCGACGCCATGTGGAAAGTATGGCTGCGCGCGCCGGACGCCGCAGCGCAGGAGGTGTTGGACAGCGGAATGGCTGCGCGCGGGGTCTACGATTTCGTTGGCGCACACCGGGAATTTACCCGCCTCACGGAATACTGCCCCGACTACGCCGAAGGCTGGAACCAGCGCGCCTTTATCAGCTTTCTGCGCGAGGATTATGCCGCTGCCCTTGCCGATCTGGACCGCGCGCTGATCTTGCAGCCGCGGCATGTTGCGGCACAGTCGGGCAGGGCGCTCACGCTGATGCATCTGGGGCGCACCGCCGAGGCGCGCAGCCAATTGCTGGAAGCGGTTGCCAACAATCCATGGCTGTCCGAAGCTGCATTGCTTGCCAAGGGCGCGGCGCTGGGTCCGGTAGGCGAGGATATTTGAAACTTCCCGTTGCGCGAGAGGGAAATGCACTTGGTTCTGGCGGGCAATGCGTATAGCACAAAGGCGTTGTGCTTTGGCGGTCGCTGCCGTCAGGCACTACAGGATGCGGGCGTGATGGAATGGTAGACATACCAGACTTAAAATCTGTTGGGCCTTGTGCCCGTGTGGGTTCGAGTCCCACCGCCCGCACCAGAAAACCTTCCCAAAATGCCGCCGTCCGCCACGCTTTTCGCTTGCTAGAAAGCGATACTTTGGACCAACGCTGGCTGCGTTTGCATAAGCTCTCAGGCGGAAGGGCGGGAGGACTAAGCCGCTCCGGGGCATTGGCGCTTGATGGCGTCTCGGCCAGCACCTTCAACGCGCGCGTCATTTTCCTGCGGTTCTTCTTCGGGATCACCTGTGGCCGCGATGAGATGAAGCGCTTCATGCAGTTTCATTGCAAGCCGCGCAAATTGCCGATTGCCCTGAGTGTCGAGGAGGTGGCTGACTTTGTGGCCACCATTCTCGGTCTGCGATCTGAAGGTCAATCAGCACACCCCTACGATCTGGACCGCACGCGCCGGAGACAAGTTCACGGCGTTCTTGCGGGGCGCAGTATACACACGGGGGCGGATGTGAGCGAGGCGAAGCGTCTCAATACGCTTGAGGACGAGAACGGCAAGCTCAATAAGCGGCTCGCCGGCGCCATGTTGGACAATTCGGCTCTGAACGACCTGTTTCGAAAAAATGGTGACGATGCGGAGATGTCCGCCATTGGTCCGGGGACAATGGACGCATGCGCGAAGCGGCAAGCGGTCGCGCATCTTGTGGGGGGGCACGGGATGAGCAACCGGCGGGCGCGCCAGGTGATGGGCTTTGCCGAATGACCATGCGCTAAGAGGCGGTCCGACAGGATGATCCCGCGCTGCGGGAGAGGTTGAAGGAACTCGCCAAGGTGCGCCGCAGGTTCGGCTATCCATTGGCCGTAAGGCGGCGGTTGCATGTGTTCTTGCGGCGCGACCTCTCGGCAGCCCTTTTCCCGCCGAGCTATGAGACCGAGGTCACCTCGAACGTGATCCTGACCTTCGCCGATGACCGCAAGATCAACTGGCAATACATCGCGCCCCCCCTCTCGCGCATGTAAACATGCGCTGGCATGCAGCGGGACAAGCCGACCTGGAATGCCTGCATCGAAAGTTTCAACGGCGGCTTGCGGGGGTGAACTTCTGAACGAAACCCTGTTGCCGTCATTGCACCATGCCCGCGCCACGCTGGATGCTTGGCGCAGGGACGACAACACCGAACGCCCCCATTCGCGCCTCAGCTGGCAGACGCCTGCCACGTTCGCACAAACCTTCACCTCGCAACGGGGCCTGACACTGCGCAATCCGCAAAGCTCCGCGCCAGCCCCCGTTGCCCAACCCGCCCAAATGGGCAAACCTCAAGCTCAGAATCTCCCTCACACGGATAAAAGTTGGGGGCAACGTCATGCTGGACCACTTCACGGTAGGCTTCCAACCATGGTCTATTGGCCGAGAAAAAAGAAACCAGCGCGATTAGCAGGTGAAAAGAGTAGCTTAATTAAATCCAATCTCTGTCCAGCCGATGAAAGGTAGCTTGACTATAGCAGTCCGCGTTCCTTGCCGATCGTGACGACATGGGCCCGGTTGCGCGCGTTCAACTTTCGGCAAATAGAGCGCATGTGCATTTTTACCGCGACTTCCGTATCATCGAACAAATTAGCGATCTCCTTGTTCGTCCGGCCTTCGGACAACATCCGGACAATGCTGAGCTCTCTGTCACTCAGACCGACGGATTTGGCTGCCTCTGCATTCCAGGTCTCGCCATATCCATCAACAGGAATGAAAATTTGTCCCGACAGAACGAACTCGATGGCACTGATTAGCGATCTGAGCGGTAAAGTTTTCGGTAGGAGGCCGCGGGCGCCCTTTTCTACGGCCAACTTTACGAAAGCGCGGTCCGCTTGTCCGGACATCAGAACAACCCGCGCAGGAGCCGCAGCGGAAATGACTTTTTCGACGCTTTTCAGACCCATCATTCCCGGCATCCTGATGTCCAGTAGGACCAGATCAAAGTGCGTGCCAGAGTTGAGCTGATCCAAGGTCTCATCAAGTGTGGCCGCAATGCGCGTGTTGTAGTTGAGTTGCTTAGAAGACAGCGCGCTGGCAACTGTCTCAGCCAGCAATGTATGATCATCTGCCACCAGAACAGTTGTCTGCATGTCAGCATCAAGGGCTACTTTTCCCGCACTGTCTGCAAGTGCCTCGTTTTGGCCAAGATTGTTTGATGACATATCTGTTTACCTTTCCTTTCGAAGCGGTGTGCCGTCGTAAGGGAGTTTGTTGACGCGCTATAGTTGCGGCCTGTGTATGATGCGTTGCACGTTTGGCGTGCAATAGAATTTAAAGGCGCTCATATGTATCTTAAGATACACTATCACCACAATGGCGATCATAGTAGTTAGCGGCTGTAAATTACCATTAACTAGGTTGACATTATGTACAGACGTGAATTTTTTTTGGCGACGGCAGCACTTCCCGTTTTCCTCGGTAAAGCAGCCCTAGCGGCTGAAAGCAATCTGGTGCTAGACGGTGATCTGAACGGGGGGGCGCCTGTCAGCCTAAGTGACGATAGCCTTTTATCCCTCCCTCAAACCCACATCGATACATCAACGCAATGGACAAAAGGGTTTCATCGCTTTTCAGGGCCATTGCTGGCGGATCTACTCTCTCGTTACAGTGCTGGGCCGGGCGATTTGCGTTTGGCAGCTATTAATTCCTATAGCGTCACCGTCAACCGCAATCTGATCACGCAAGACGCGCCAATCATCGCCAACCGCATGGACGGCAAGCCTTTTAGCCGCAGGAAGAAGGGGCCGCTTTGGGTCATCTTTCCGTATGATAAATCAGCAAAGTATCAAGGTGAACTGGTGTTTGCTGCAAGTGTCTGGCAGTTAAGTCAGATCACCGTTCTGGGCGTGTAAGTAATGGCATGGCGGAAGGGACTTTTGCTATCTTGGCATGGGTGCATCAAACGGGCAAGAACCTCTATATTGCTGGCACTGCTGTCAGTTGCAGTGCTGGTTCTGATCTACAGCGCGGTCGAGTTTCGCGCTCAGATGGACAAATCTCAGGCCGCAAATTCTGACAACCGTGTCTGGAGTATTTCACAACTTGAGGTTGACCACCGGAACCTATTGTGGGCTTTGGCCAAACTAAAGAACCAACAAGAGGCCGCGCGAGAGTTTAGTGGGCCGACCACAGACGTGAAACGCCTTCTAGCAGATCTTGCTGTTGCATTTGATGTTTTTTACAGCCGTGTAACCGTCGTAGAGGCCGCGTTGGCCTCGGCGGATTTGCCAGACTCCTCTCGTGACGCCGTGGCGACCACGATACGTGACCGAGATCAGCTGGCCGATATGTTTGATACCATGGACCCATATGACTCTTCGCAACTGCAAGCTTTTGAAGACGCAGTCATTGGGTTGAGTGAACCAACTCGCAGCGTTGTTTTGGGGGCGCTTGGCTATTTTGTTGCCGAGGCCATGGAATCGCGAAAATACGAGGCCGTTATCTGGACACGACTCCTGATTGCCTCTGTCTTGTTGTTGATCATCATGGCTGTTGCTATGTGCATTTCCGCGTTGCTGCACCGACAATTGACGCGCCAGCTTGAGCTAATAAAGGCCCAGACCAACAATATCAGGCTGGTTTACGAATCGTCTATGATGGCCGTGGTCGTAACCAACCGCGATGGAGACATCCAGCTGTTCAACTCCGCAGCAGAACAGACCTTTGGTTGCTCGGAAATCGAGGCCAAAGGGCGCAATATTGCTGATATGATGATACCACATCACCGTCTGGAAAAGCACAAGCGAGACATGAAGATTTTCCACGAAACTGGTAAGGGGGCGTTCATTGATCAGGGAACAAAACGCACAACCTCGCTGCGCCGCGACGGCACTGAATTTCCGATCGAGCTGTCCATAAGATCTGAAAGAGACGCGCAGGGCGACGAAATCCTTATCGCATTCATTCGCGATGTTTCAGAGCAGCTGGCCTATGAGACGAATTTGCGTGACGCTCGCGACGAAGCGCGTCGCCATGCAGAAGCCAAGACGATGTTTTTGGCCACCATGAGCCATGAGATGCGGACGCCGCTGCATGGACTTTTGGCATCACTTGATCTGATCGAGGATCATAACATCGATCGCACGACCCGAGATTTGATAAAGACGGCGCGCAATTGCGGACTGCGCACAATGCACCAGATCAACGATGTTCTTGAATTAACCCATATCGGTGAGGTTCAGGAACCATTGAGCCCATTTGCGCCCGTACAAACCGTTTCGGGTATCATGAATGAGTTGCGCGCCCTGGCGCGGGATCGAGGCAATCACCTGACGCTGAACGTCATTGGCGAGGTGGAGGATACCATTTGGCTGGGCCGTCCACAGATGTTCGTGCGCGCCATGTACAATCTGATCGGCAACGCTCTGAAGTTTACTAAAGATGGATCAGTAAAAATCAGCCTGACCTTCGTATCAAGATCCGAGGGCGCTCCGAGACTGTGCGTCTCCGTCAAGGATAACGGCATCGGAATTTCCTCCGAAGATCAGGTACATCTGTTCAATCTCTTCTTTACCTCCAACGCTGATGATCCGGTTCACCAGCGCGACAGCACGGGTCTGGGCCTGCCGATTGCGCAGGCTTGTATTAGCAAATTGGGAGGGACTCTTGTTGTAGAAAGCCAATTGGGAGTCGGCAGCGTATTCTCTTTCGATATTCCACTTAAGGCCTTGCAGGACAGCCAGACCCCACATTTTAACCTTGCGGACACCGTTCAACTGCCTGCCTCTCTTGGGCTTCGCTGTCTTGTCGTAGATGACAATCAAGTCAATCTTGATCTGACAGCACAGATGTTACGGCGGCTTGGCTGCGATGTCGTGACATGTGACAGCGGTGAAAAGGCGGTTGTAGTGGCTTTTGAACAGCGCTTTGACGTTATACTGATGGATCTCAACATGCCCGGGGGCATATCGGGAACGGAGGCCACGCGTCAGATCAGGGCACAAGAGACAACGTTGGAGCTATCTGTTCCGACAGTCGTCCTCGCGCTGACCGCCGACACAACTTTTGACGGATCGGCCCGGCCGTCACAAAGCGGGATAGACGGGGTGCTTCTTAAACCGGTTCGTATGCATGACCTGCAAACGGCCCTTGGGCCATTTGCGCTGCGTTCTAGCACAGGAGCGGAAAAAATTGACGGCGCCGACATTAATACGGATGATCCCCAAAACATTGATTTCGAAGAGCTGTTTGATCTGATCGGGCAGGCGCATGCCGAACGGTTGCTGAACGGAGTGCTGAGTGATATTGACGCTGCGCTGAATGCAATCCGGTGTCGGAATGCAGACGCAGCGGATCATCTGCACCGGGCAATTGGGTCTACTGCCACAGTTGGATTGCTGGAGTTTAGCCAGCAAATGCGTCACGCCGAAGACTTGGCGCGCGCGGGCGCAAGTACCGCGTTGTACGCGCTTTTGACCCGGCTTGAGGTTCGGGCCAAACAGGCACGCGAAAGTATTCAAAATTGCATTGCGCAACCTTCAGAACTGAAAGCTGTCTAGGCCCCAGACCCATTGATCGGCTTGAGGCGGCTAGACCTGCGCGGTTTAAGTTCCTTTTAGCTGACGGGAACTTACTACCGTTATTTACTGGCTGAGCGAGGAGAAAATGGCACGGCTTCGTCCCCATTTTCTGAAGATTAATGGTGCGACGGGCGTGTGCTTCTTGGGATTACATTTGTCAATCGCAAGGTGTTCCGGTCATGGGATGCGCTCACTGAATACGGGCCAGCAAAGACTTTTTACAACCGGTGGAAGTGGTGGAGCGACATGGCGGATTTCGCAAGGATGATGACGGGGCTGGCAGCAGAGACGACTTACACCAAAACGATATTAGTCCATGCAATCTACCTCAAAGCAGACCGCACAGCGCCCAGCGTTTAGTGAAAAGGTGTGTCAATTGGCAGGCAATCTTGCCCCCCATCGGCACCCCAAAATGACGCCCTCGGAGCGCTCGGGTAGCTGCCCGAGGCGGGTGTAGCCCTCATACAGCACAGCCGCATCGGACCAGTGAGGTTTTCGCGGGTCTTGAAGCCTCAGCTGTCGTTGCCGGTTTCGGCGATGTGGTGGGGCAGGCGATCACGTTCCGCCTGTGCAAAATAAGCTGACGCCTTACGCGGTATCTTGTTGGCCTAGCGCAATGCTTTGTTGCCTTGATCCGGTCGCGTTCTTTGGCTCTCACGGCATCATGCATGCCGCACTTTTTCTCAGCCAGTTTAAGCCATCCGGTCGCGGCTCGCGCACTACCGCCGGTCTTTCCCTCTCATGATTTGCGGGCAAACCATTGCCGGTCAGCGCGTTGCAATGGCCGCAATCACGCCCGCTTGAACTTCGGATCAGCCTTGATGTTCAAAGACCGTCCGGACTGAATGCCTGCGAACCCGGGGCGAGTAGCGATTTGCCATTTCTCTTTTCATCTTAACCATCATCCTTGCTTGAGTTGATTGTCTCCCCCAGCCCCGTGGGGGGCAGCTAAGGGGAGCGGCTGAGCCAAATCTCCCTTCTCCCAACGCGTTGCCGAGACGTGCGCGAGGATCATTTTCATGTCCTGTCGCAAGTGGCTTTTCGGTCTAAAAGCCTGGTTTGGTCGTGCCGCCAACCAATGCAGTCACAATACCGGATGTGTGGTCGGAAATTGTACCCAATCCACCCATGACTGTTGCTTCCATCTTGCCGGACTGCAGCGCACCGATTGCTGTGGTTGCGATGGTACCAGTCTTAGCGTCCACATCCGCGAGGATCAGCAGGGCCGAGCCATCAACGCGACCTGTGTTCACAGATACATTCTGCATAGCAATGGTATCAGCGATTCCGCCGTATTGCTGCGCTGTTGCGGTTGTGGAGGTCGCTGTTGTCGTCACGGTTGTAGTAAGCTTGGACACCAGACCTTCCGCATCGAACCAAGCTTTTATGTTACCTGACTGCGCTATCATATGCCCTGACTGCAGTGTACCGATGGACGTGGTTGCCAGATCGCCCAGCACCAGTGTCAGCGGATCAAGAACCGCCAGAAGTGTTTCAGGCACATCGCGCGCGAATACTCCGTCGCCTGCCTGGCTGAAGGAGCCGAAGTTTCCAATTCCCCCGACAATCCCACCCAGACCTGCAATCAGGCCGTCAAAGTCGCGCGATGTGACGACATCAATAGAACCGTCAATATTGTTAAGGTTCTGCGAAATGTTTGAAGCGCTTGCGAAAAGATTTTCTGCATCTGCAAGAATACCGTCCAGCAGCGAAACTGATGGATGCACTCCGTTCACAGACGTGCGGCCGATGTCTTGAGCCATTGCTGTTGCGGCAATTGAAACTCCAGTGACCAACGCCGTGCCAGAGAGAATGTTTTCCATTTTCTTTTCACTTTCGATGTTCAAAGGCGTCTACACTGTGAAAGGAAAATTAAGGTGGAGGTTCCCTGTTATTGGGGGAACAGCTGGGTGGAACCTCCTATCTCTCCGCGCGTTGCTGCAAAACTGCGCGCGAAGAGAATTCTTTACGCTATTTCAAGCGTGACTTAGGGAATAATCGTGCTGCCAACCAGAGCAGTTACGATATCGGATGTTGCCTCTGTAACACCGCCCATGTTGCCTGCAATGGTTGCTTCCATTGCGCCGGACTGCAGTGCACCGATTGCGGTGGTTGCAATGCCACCGGCAATCGTGTTCACGTCGGCCAGGATCAGCGCGACGGAACCGTCGATCGCACCTGAGTTGACCGAGATGTTTTGCATCGCGATTGTATCGGCAATACCGGCGTACTGTTCAGCAGCTGCATTTGCGCTTGTTGTTGCTGCTGTTGAGCTTGTGGTGACTGTGGATACCAGACCGTCCGAATCGAACGAACCTGTCATGTTCCCCGACTGCAGCGTACCGATGGCGGTTGTTGCCAGATCGCCCAGTGACAGCGTCAGCGGATCGAGGACCGCCAGAAGTGTATCTGGAATGTCGCGGCCAAATACGTTGGCGCCAGCTTGGCTGTAGGACCCAAAGCCATCTGTCCCACCGAGCGAACCGATGATTGTATCCATGTTGGTGAAGTCACGGTCTGTGGTAACATCAATCGAACCATCAATGTTGTTCAGGTTCTGAGAGATGTTGGAGACGCTTGCGGACAAAGCTGTTGCATCTGCAAGAATGCTATCCAGCAGAGAATCAGATGCTATGGCTGCTTCTGCGTCGGTGATGGCAACCAGTGCAATCACTTCAGTTGTGGCACCAGCTACAGCGGCTTCATATTCTGTAGCAGTACCAGTTGTCGTCACACCATCAACAGTCCACTCATAAACTTCGGCAGCGTATGCAGAACTCGCAAACGCGATGCTTGTCAGCATAGCGGTAGTAGAAAGAAGCTTCTTCATTTTTTTTTCCTTGTCAGACGTTCCACTGCCTCCCCGCAGTGGAACAAATTGCGGGAGTTCGAGGAGCCCGCTGTTTCCCCATGGCTTTCGCCTATGGGACTTCGTTTGGGGAACGAGTGTTCCTGTCCCCCGAATTTCACTACATCGGACCCGACTTTTGGGTGGCCGCGATGCGCTTGGCAGTGGGTTCTGAATTCAGAATGTCCTCGCGCGCGCCCCCGTCAGGAGGGTTCCGCAACGCCTCCAGAGCATCCGCAGCGATTTCGAGTGGGTCGCGCGTAGGTTTAACCGAAGCTTTCGGCGCGCTTGCGATCGCAGACGTTGTGATTGCAGGTCGGGGGCCAAGGGCCGCCTCTGTCGTAGGCTTTGGTGTCGGCGCCGACTTTGGTGCTGCCGTTGGCTTTGGCTTGGGTTTTGCAACCGCGCCCTGATCTGGCTCACGTTCGGCAGCTTCACGCCCGGCTTTTTGCGCAGCCTGCAATGCCTGCTGAACCACCACAGCTGCGACTTCGCCCTCGTCACCGGTAAAGCCCTCGGAAGCTGCGCGCTTCAAAAGCGCCAACGCATCATTGGATTTTTGCAAGGCGACTGCTGCCAGCTTCATGGCCTCGGTCCGCGTCGGTGCATTCTCGGAGTTCTTGGCCGCCCGAATGGCCTCGGTCGCCGATGTTGTGGATAACTTCCCTATTTGCGCTGCTTTAGAGAGGCGCACAGGCGCATTTTGCGGGACTGGACCGGGTTGTTGCGCAGACGATGCAGACTGCTGAGATGCAGCTTCTATTTGTGACGGCGCCGAAACAGGAATAGCTAAGTCTGGCGCATCATCAAAATCACCGCCTTCTTCAACAAGACGCAGTGCAGCAGACAGGGCAAGCGGATCAGCGGTTCCGGTTGAACCGATCACGCCCTTCGAAGCTTCTACTTTGCTCCGGCAAACGTTAAACACCTCAGGCTTCATTAGCTGGCCCAGCAATTCGATTGTCGCCAGGCTGAGCATTTGGCGCTGCGCAAAATGCAACGCTTCGCGCTCCATTCCACCTGCTTCCAATTGAACAAGTGTGCTTCCAAAGAACGTATTGGCTGATCCACCGTATTCACGCGTGAAGATCTGTTTTTGCAGCGGGACACTTGCCACGATGCGTCCGGTGTACGCATCTGTAAGGGTGAGATCGATTGCGATCAGAATACGGTTCTGGCGGAACTTGGGACCTATACCGCTTAGTTGCGCGGTGAATCCACCGCCCGGAATGAAATCCAGGCTGTTGATAGACCCTGAAACAAAGAAGTTTACCGGGACTTGCCGCTTTATATCGCGAATACCCCAATTGGCCTCAACGAGCGAGATTTGAGGGTCGCGGCGATTTACTACAGACACACCGGCGCGAAAGAGTGCTGATTGCACCATTTCGCCAGCGCCTTGAGAGGCAAATTTACCCGTGCCGCCTTCAGCGTATGTTTCTTTGCCTGTGGCATCGATCACTTGGCCGACAGCAAAAACCACACCTTTTGGAATCTTGCCACGCAGGCATGTCAGCGCGTCGTCAAAAGACGTAACGACATCCTCAATAGGTGGACCCTGCACCAAAGCAGCGTTTTCCTTAGGATCAGTGAAAGTACCAGGTGCATAACTACAACCAGACAATGCCAGAGCGAATAAAATATGGGGAAGATGCTTCATGAGGGCATCACTGATGTTCTGTTCATCAAGAACATCCCGGGACGTCTTGGCCCAAGTTTACAGAAGCCACATTACCCGATGGAGAAAATGAGCCGTCGGAATTGGCAACCAAGGGGCTCGCTGTACCAAGCACGCTGGATAGAATGCTACCGTTCTGGCAGCCGACACTATCGGCAGCACTACTGACATCAACCGTGTTCCCTTCGCCGTCCACAGTCACGCTCATATCACCGGTATTCATCGCTCCGATGGTATTTGTGCTATCGTTCCCTATTTGGAAATCAGATACGAATTCTGATCCGGTAGCTGCGTCATACTCTACGTAATTTGTACGGTTGTCGGTAATTTGAGTAACTACAGAGCTTGGACCGGAATACCTTGCGCTTTTGATAGCTTGAGCTGTTTGAAGATTTACACTCCGGTCTGTGGCGGATGAGAACCCCCAACCACCTGACCAAGATGCACCGCTAGAGCCAAAATTTTGGGCAACTGCATTTGGTGGAAACGCAATCATTACTCCAAAAGCCAACGGTGATACTAGTTTAGTAAATAAATTGTTAATCACGTGAACCACCAGAATAAAAAAACGGGTTGAGGATCGTTATTCACTCAGTTTGCGCTTGCTGCTGATGCGCCACCGCCGCCTGCAGCTGCAGACGAGCCGCCGCTTGCCGCTGATGCGCTACCGCCGCCAGCGGATGCAGACGACCCGCCGCTTGATGCTGATGCGCTACCGCCGCCAGCAGATGCAGACGACCCGCCGCTTGCTGCTGATGCGCCACCGCCACCTGACGATGCGGAAGACCCACCGCTTGCTGCTGATGCGGTGCCACCTCCTGACGACGCGGCAGATCCACCGCTTGCTGCTGATGCGCTGCCGCCACCTGAAGATGCAGAAGAACCAACGCTTGAAGCCGAAGAACTGCCGCCACTAGAAGATGAAGAAGACGCGCTGTCGCCTGCGCCAGGTGCGCTAGGTCCGTGCGAATTGCCCCCGCGCGCATCGGAAGATACCCCCCCCTCCAGCACATCAGAAGCTGCCAATACACTTGAAACAGGTGTGCAATTTATACGCTGATGCGGCCTGCTCCACTTATCGGTATCAATAACCATTTGGTTTTCCTCAGCCCAGCAAAACATATCTTGCTCTGGAGAAACCGGTGCACACGCGCCGAAAGCTAAAACAGATGATAGTAGAAAATATGGGAGAGGTCGTTTTGTATTAGGCTTCACTTCAATTCCTATATCTTTACCTTTGCGGGTTTCTTTTACGTGAATTGAAAAGTTTCTGGTCTGTGCAAAGGAGAATTCGCTGTGTCTAAGGATACATGTATTTGTGAATCTGTTTGGCCTTCTCATGCTTTAGCAAGCTGCTGAAGAAGCGGGCAGTCGACATGGTTTGAAGAAATTGCTTCACCTTCGGCCCGGCTGTGACGGCGGGACGTGACAAAACGTGGAACGGGCGAGGCAATCGGGTCGCCGTCCGGTTATGTAGATCCTGAGGAGTGGTCGCCAGAAATCCATTTGCTGCGATGGATCTGTCGGATCACCAATCACGTGCCTCGATGCCGAGTTCGACGCGCTCTACACCGACTTCGAACGGCTCTTGATCGCGCCAGAGCGGGCGATCCGCACCAGCCTTCTGCAAATGCTACAGTAGATCAAATCGGAGCGGCAGTTGATGGAGCAGATGGGCTACAATCTGAATTTCCGCTGTTTGTCTGCCTCGGTATCGACGATCACGTATGGATGTACACCCCGTTCACCAAAAACCGCGAGGAGCTGCTGAAGGCAAACTTGTCAGGTAAAGTAATGCTCCCGATATTGAAGCACCCGGAGGCCCGTTCGCTGTTCTCGGATGAGCACCTGTTCTTAGACGGCGCTTGGGTTAAGGTGCAAGCGTTTATGAATGGCTTCCAGTCAAACGAACGCGCACCGCACCGACAGACGAGGCCTCCGCTTCCGCTGAGCCCAAGTCCCAAAAAAAATGGCACATGGCTATGCCGTTATGTGGGGGCATAAACGCCGAGAACAACGCCGTTCAAACATCTAAGCCGGTTCGCTCTTCTTCTCTATCAAGTCTCTCATATCGTCGAGATCCATGAAGTTATCGGCCACCCTTCTCAGATTGTCCGATATCGATGGGTTGTTTGTCTTCAATGTAGATACGACCGTGAATCGAATACCTTTGCGTTTCATGCTTTGAACAACTGGGGATAGATCGCCATCTCCTGAGAACAATACTATGTGCTCAATCCGATTAGACAGCTCCACAATGTCAAGAGTGATGTCGACAGCGAAGCTGCCCCTTATTCTTGTCTGCCCGCTGGCGTCCGTGTAGTCACGATACTCTTTCTGTATTACTGTGAAGCCATTGTACTCCAGCCAATCGTAAACTCCCCGGGACCTATCAAATTCCCCGTTTGGCTGCGTGAAAACATAATAATTTATTGTTATCAGCTTGCAGACCTTCATGATTTCTGAGCGAAGGGCAGCGAAATCAATGTGTAAAGAAATTGACCTTGCTGCAGAAAATGTGTTTCTACCATCAATAAATATTGCGGTTCTCTCATTTGGAAAAAACATTCGTACCCTTTTTCATTAACTTCACTTTCCCATATGGCAGAAGTGAATTTTGTTTTAGCAATTTTATCGTGAGTTTATCGCGATGTTTAGAGTGGTGGAGCTTAGAGGCAGCGACAAAGTAGCATCACAAATGGAAGCTTTCTCGTCACCAAAATCATTCCTAACCGCGTATGTAGAGGTTAAGATGATCCGAGTTGATTTCAGAACTTTTCTGAAATCTAGCAAACTATCAATTCCACACTCCAAGGAGGGGAAACTGTCCAGATTAACTATGACATGAGAAAATTCCCGCTGGTATTTCTTCATGTTGCATGGACGATTGATGCTTTCATACAGCTGCGTGATACCCTTAAATGGAGTAACTTTATGGACTCCAATCTCATGCAGCAGGTTCTCAACAGCAATCAAATTAGGTTCGCAGAACCCAACAATGCCAACAGCGACTTTCTTCTCTCTTAAATCTTCTTGCTCAACCTCAAAACGCTGCCACAGGCGGTTTTCCAATGAATTAATATTTTGAAATCTGTCAGGCTGGGAAACGCTTCGATGAGCCAATCTTTTTTTAAACAGCGACATAGTTTTCTCTTTGTACTGAAAAAAACCCAATGCCAGCCGCTTGTAGAACTGATCTTGCGTCATCGAATAGTGGAGTGGCACTGCTACCGTACTCATGATTGACGCGACAAATGCCTGTCAAAATACACAGCGTAGAGTTGGTGAACCGTTCGCGAATAAAAGCTATTTTTGCACGATTCTTCTTCCAGTCAGCCGCCTGTACCAAAAAGAGAATATTGTCTTTATCATCTACGCCGTTTGTTCCAATATGAATATCGAGCCCAACGGCGTTCAGAATGGCCATCCATAGATCAAATTCATCGCTATCAGTGTGAAGAAGTATTATAGTCTGATCCTCTAGGCCAATGCTGAGTTGAGCTGCGGAAATGAGCTTTTCCTTCAATTCATCATCAGAACTTGATAAAATAAATTCACTTAAAACTGTAAGATCAGAACCAAACATTTTTAAGAGCCTTTAATAGAAAATACTAGCCTGGAGCCCCAAGTATCAAAGCAATAATAATCCAGAACTCAAAAGGAACTATTTTGGTTTTAGAATTTGGTATAAAGTATTTTTTATCTAATTCTTTCAACTTAAGTTCCTTCGGCGTCGCACAACAACATTGTGTAAATGTTTAATGTGCGCTTCATTTTCATCAAATATGCATAAGCTAAAATTATAAATCTTTAGATAAAATTTTAGCTAGAAAGGGTGAGTCACAACGCCTTGTCAGCCGTTTCGTGCCTGGTGCGCCATATTGGGGTGATGGCATCTTGAATGTCGCGCTGGTGACAGTGATACAGCGGGCATAGCGCCGATCCTCATATCATGGCGCCTGCCGTTCAGGCCGAACCGGTATATCCACTTTCCGCCTGCCTTTGTGCGGATAAGAAACAGGCCGCCACCATCTTGCAGGGCGGTCCCCACCTCCGCGCTCTTAATGGCGAGCGCTATTAGTTTGTTATATTAAGCCACCCCACCCCACTAGTCGGGGGTGCTTTGTTGCAACACTATGCTACACCGTGCTACAAACGAGCGTTACAAGGCGTAACATTGAGCGTGCTGGTTTCGTTCATACAACATGTTGCTACTGCTACATAGCTCCCACCGTCCGCACCAGCTACTCGATCCAAATTCCATTTTATCATCCCCCCTTATTCTGGAGCCAGTGATGCAAATATCGGTTAGGTCGCATTTGGTCTATAACACCACACAGCCCTGCAACCTGCTGTTACAAATCGAAGCGCTGTCTGACGACGTGCAGAGCTGCCGTCAGACGCGCCTGATGTTCGATCGTGACGCAGTGCATAAGGAGATCGCGGCAGAAGAGGGGCTGGGCACGCGCAGGTGGATCAGTACGGGGCCGCTGTTTGAATGTACCTACGAGACAGTGGCAGTGATCTCGCGGGCACCTGTCACGCTGGAGGGTCTGGTGCAGACGCCGTGGATGGATATTCCTGCGGAGGTGGTTAAATATCTGATGCCGTCGCGGTACTGCCACTCCGACCTGTTTCTGGATTTCGTTTCATCAGAGTTCGCAGGCCTTCAGGGTGGCGCGATGATCCGCGCGATGCGGGACTGGATCAGCAACAACTTTACCTACGACAGCGGCGCCAGTTTCCCGGCGACCACGGCATCCGACAGTTTTGCCAGCCAGTCGGGGGTCTGCCGCGACTATGCCCATGTGCTGATCGCTTTTGCGCGCGCTGCAGGCATCCCTGCGCGCTTTGCCAGCGTCTATGGACCCGATGTTGATCCGCAGGATTTCCATGCGGTAGCTGAGGTCTATCTGAACGGCAGCTGGCATCTGGTGGATGCCACGGGCATGGCGAAACCAGAGGAGATGGTGCGCATCTGTGTGGGGCGCGATGCGGCGGATGCCTCGTTCCTGACTGCTTATGGCGGGATCGAACTGGTCGAGCAGTCGGTCGAGGTGCGCCGCGTCAACAGCTAAGGGGTCAGGCGTGCGCGCCAGCTTGCAAGGCGCGCAATCCGGCATTGTGTATCGGCGCATTCGGCCCTAGGTATCTGCGGCGCATCGCGCATCCTTTTCTCCTGTAGCGGACTTCGAGTTATGACCTATTGCGTCGGCCTTCGTCTTGATCACGGCCTTGTTTTCATGTCCGACACGCGCACCAACGCGGGGGTCGACAATTTCTCGACCACGAAAAAAATGTTCACATGGAACGTGCCCGGCGAGCGGACGATCACGCTGATGACAGCTGGAAATCTCGCCACCACACAGGCGTTGATCAGCCTGCTTGAGGAGCGCTCCAAAACCGTGTCAGAACGCAGCCCAACCATTCTGGAGCAGCCTACCATGTTTCAGGTTGCGCGGCTTGTCGGCTCGACGTTGAAGGAAGTCATTCAGGACAGCGCCCCGGTCGGGCAGGCGGGGGCTTCGGCCTTTACCGCCTCGGTTATTGTGGGGGGGCAGATCAAGGGCGGCGCTCCGACACTGTTTTTGATCTATCCCGAGGGGAATTTCATCGAAGTCACTGACGATGCGCCATTCTTCCAGATTGGCGAGGCGAAATACGGCAAGCCGATCCTCGTGCGCGCCTATGAGCGGGACATGAGTTTCGAGGATGCGATCAAGCTGCTGATGGTGTCGTTTGATTCGACGATCAAGGCGAACTTGTCGGTCGGCCTGCCGCTGGATCTGCAAATCTATGCCAAAGAAAGCTTTGATGTGGATGACCAGCCGCGCATTCTGGCGTCGGACCCTTATTATCAGGCGATATCGCAGGGCTGGGGCGAGGCGCTGCGCGCGGCGCTGATGCATCTGCCTGCTTATAAACGCACCTAATCGGTGCGCGTGACATCCACCGCCTGACTGTTACGCTGACCACCGGAGGAGCGTAGATGCCCGCTGACCGGCGGAATGTCGGAATAATCGCGCCCGTAGCCCACCACGATATGATCGCTGCCCACGAGGGTCGCGTTGGTCGGATCGTATTCAATCCAGCCTTGATCATTCCCGCACCACGCGCGGACCCAGGCGTGCATGGCGTCCGCCCCGGCGAGCTTGACGGCGCCGGGCGGGGGAAGGGTACGCAGATAGCCGCTGACGTAGGCCGCAGGTATCCCCAGGGAGTGCAGGGCAAGGATCATGATGTGGCTGAAGTCCTGACAGACGCCGCGCCGCAGCCGGAATGCCTCTGACGCATCGGTGTCCACGTTTGTGGCGGTGGAATCGAATTGCATCGCGTCATGCAGCGCCTTGCCGATGCGTTGTACGGTGGCGGCCGCGCTGTCGGCGGCCTGGGCCGTTTGTCGGGAGAAATCGGCGATTGCGGAGTCAGGTGCCAGCCGTGCTGTTGGGCCCAGAAAATGAACGGGTGCTTCGGGCGACAGGCTGGTGCAGGCCTCCCACTCGCGTTTGAGCGTGCCGAGATCGGGAGAGCGGTCTTGCCATGCGGGCGGTTCGGTCATTTTGACGGTCGCGCTCATCGTGATCGACATCCGGCTGTGAGCGGCCACATGGACGCAACTGGTGGTGGCCGCGCCGAAGAAATCGCGCGCTTCGGACCGTTCGTCCGGGGCGGGACCAATGTGGATGCTGTGTGCCGTCAGTTGCTGGCGGCCCGAAAGCGTCGCGGGCAGCACGCGGATCAGGTGGCGGCTGTTGGCGGCGGGCTGGTCGTAGTCATGGGCGATGGTCAGGCGGATGTCATAGATCATGGGTCAGACCAGATAATAATCGGTGAGGGCCGTGGAGATATCCCAGATGTCCTGCCGCATGGCGGCGAGGAAGGCGGGCGTGACCTCCGCAGGCTGTGCGGTGGCCAGCCGCGTCTCGACCCTCAGGACCAGTTGAGCGACATGCGTGATGCCGAGAGTAGGATCCTGCCGCGGCAGGCTCGCGATGTGTTCTTTCGCGCGGCTGATGTGGTAGCGGACCGAGCGGGGGTTTTGCGGATCTAGGCAAAGCAGTTCGATCACTGACGCCGCATTGGCCCATACGACAAAGCGCGCACGGTGCGACACCACACTGTCACCGATTTCGAGGGCGAGATCATAGGCACCGACCGGCGCGCGCCCGTCCGTGCACGCGGCCAGCACGGCACACATATTCGCCGCGCGCTCCAACGAGACGCCGAGGCTGAGAAACCGCCACCCGTCCGAGCGGTACATGTTTTCATGCACCAGACCGGCAAAGCCAGCGGTCTGGCGCAGCAGGTTGCTGATCCGGGCGGGGATGTCGGCCAGCGCCACAGATTCTTTGTCCAGCGCCTGCATCTGCTGGACAAGATCACGCAGCGCCATCATCCCGTCGGGGGAAAAGCGGTCACTGATCCGCGCGGCGGACTTCAGCCCGAGCGCCAAGGGGGTGCTGAAGCGTTGCGCCATCGCGCCGGTCCGGGGGGCTACGTTATCCATCAGGCGCGCGCGCATATGGGTGGGCAATGCAGCAGTGTGATCCACCCCGTCCGAGATGCGCGCGTAATAGGCGCGGAATAGGCGCATGTTTTGCTCGGACCGCTCAACGTAGCGACCCAGCCAGAACAGGTTGTCCGCCGCGCGGCTGGGCAGCAGCACGTGGTCTGAGCTGCGCGGGATGGCTTTTTGTTCTTGGGACAGAAGGGTTTGCGCGGGCAGGGGGGTGCGGCTGGTGATCCAGACATCTGCGACCCTGCCCCCTTGCTGCATGGCCAGCGCCTTGGCATCGGCGCCTGCGCTGATGCGCGCATAGCCGCCCGGCATCACCGCCCAGCCGTCTTTGGTACGGCCCAGCGAGATGCGCACGCACATCGGGCGCGGCAGCAGCGCGCCCTTGTGGAAGGCGGGGCTGGTTGACAGGGTCACAGCCTCTTGCCCCACAAGGTTTCGACCTGAGGTTTGCAGCAGTTGCTCCAGCGCGCGCGGGTCGCTGCCGGGGGGCGTCGTGGCCGGGTCGGCCATCAGCGGAGTGGTGGAAAAGGCATTGCCGACCATCATCCGCCCGCTGTGGGCCAGCACATGGGCGCGCTGTGCCTCCTGACCACACCACCACGTCGCGATGTTGGGCAGCGTGAGACCACGGCCCATGCGCGCGCGCGCGATCTTGGGCAGGAAGGCCATCAGCGCGCGCGTCTCCAGAACGCCTGCACCGATCATGTTGACCGTCTTGAGTGCGCCGTCGCGCACCGCCTGCACCATGCCTGCGGTGCCCAGCATGGACACGGGGTCCAGCTCCAGCGGGTCCATCATGGGGCTTGGCAGGCGGCTCCACAGCAGGCTGACGGGCTTGGTGCCATCCACTGTGCGCACCATCGTCTTGCCGCCCTGAACGATCAGATCCTCGCCCTCCACCAGCAAAAGGCCCAGATAGCGCGCCAGATAGGCGTGTTCGGCATAGTTCTGGTTCATCGGGCCGGGGGAGAGGATGGCAATCTCGCCCGGATCATTGCCCTTGATGTCAAAAAGGTTCTGCTGGAAGTTGTCGAAATAGCCTGCAAGCCGGTGGATGTGGGCCGCGTTCAAATAATTCGGGAAAACGCGGTTCATAGCGATGCGGTTTTCGATCGCAAATCCGGCGGTCGAGGGGGCCTCGACCAGATCGCTGATGACCCACCACCTGCCGTCCGGCCCGCGCCCGACCTCGAAGGACAGCGTGTTGAGCACCGGTGTATCCGGCGATATTGTACCCACCATAGGACGCAGCCACGCGCGGTTGCGCGCCAGCAGGCTGGCGGGCAGCTGACCCGAAGCGACCAGCGTGTTGTCGGTGTAGAAATCGCGCAGCACGAACTCCAGCAGCTCTGCCCGTTCAATCAGGCCATCAGACAGGCTCTGCCATTCGTCCTCGCCCAGCAGGACGGGAACATGGCTCAGCGGCCATTCACGCTCGGATGAGAGGGATTCGTCATACTGGCGGTAAAGCACGCCCGCATCGCGCAGGTACTGGTCGCCGCGTTCGAATTGGCGCGCAAGCGCGTCCGTGCCCAGCTGGTCGAGATGTGCGAAGAACGCAGTCCAGACCGGTTTGACCGTGCCGTCCTTGTCCAGCATCTCGTCGATGTGGCCGCCCCCTGCAGCCACCTGCGCGCGGTAGGCGGTCAGCAACCCGCTGTCGGGGCGGGTTGGAGCAGAGGAGGACTGGCTTTGCATGGTCGATCAGAGGCCGGGTCTGCGGCGCAGGTCCAGCGTCATCGGGAATTCGGGATGCGGGCGTTCGGGCACAGGCTCAAACGTGCCGCCTGTGTGACCCAGCTTTTCAAATCTGCTCAACCGCCGTGCCTCCGCTTCGTTCCCGTTGACAGGAAAGGTGTCAAAATTCCGCCCGCCCGGGTGCGCCACATGATAGCGGCAACCGCCCAGAGAACGGCCTGTCCATGTGTCGTATATATCAAAAGTTAAGGGCGCATCTACCTCCAACACCGGATGCAGCGAGGCGGCGGGTTTCCACGCCTTGTAGCGCACGCCGCCCACGCGGGTGCCGTTGGTGCCGGTAGCGGTCAGTGGCACGAAGCGGCCATTGGCGGTGACGCGGTAGCGGTCAGGGTTGGCACCGGTGAGAGTAACTTGCAACCGCTCGGACGAACTGTCGGTGTAGCGCACGGTGCCGCCGATGGCGCCCGTCTCACCCAGCACATGCCATGGCTCCAGCGCTTGGCGCAGTTCCAGCGTGATGCCCTCATATGTGACCTCGCCGCAGAACGGAAAGCGGAATTCGGCCTGTGCCTTGAACCATGCGGGGTCCAGTTCCAGATCATGTTTGGCCAGATCGGCCAGCACCTCACGGAAGTCCTCCCAGATAAATGCGGGCAGCATGAAGCGGTCGTGTAGCGTTGTGCCCCAGCGCGTGAGAGTGCCGCTGAGCGGATCCTCCCAGCAGCGCAGGATAATGGCGCGGATCAGCAGCTGCTGGGCGAGGCTCATGCGCGGGTTGGGGGGCATCTCGAAGCCGCGGAATTCCACCAACCCCAGCCGCCCTGTGGGGCCATCGGGGGAGTAGAGCTTGTCGATGCAGATCTCGGTCCGGTGGGTGTTGCCGGTGACGTCGATCAACGCGTTGCGCAGCAGACGGTCGGTCAGCCACGGGGGCGGCGGAGTGCCGTCGTCGGGCGGCCAGATCTGGTCGAGCGCGATTTCCAGCTCGTAGAGGCCATCATGGCGGGCCTCGTCGATGCGGGGCGCCTGAGATGTGGGCCCGACGAAGGTGCCGGAGAAAAGGTAGGACAGGCTGGGGTGACGCTGCCAGAACAGGATCAGGCTTTTGAGCAGATCGGGGCGGCGCAGGAACGGGCTGTCCTCTGGGGTGGCGCCACCGACGACCACATGGTTGCCGCCGCTTGTGCCGGTATGACGGCCATCGACCATGAATTTATCCGCCCCAAGGCGGCACTGGCGCGCTTCTTCATAGACGGTTTCGGTCGTGGAGACGCAATCCTCCCAGTTCGCGGCGGGGTGGATGTTGACCTCCAGCACGCCGGGATCGGGGGCGATGCGCATGACCTCGACGCGGGGGTCGTGGGGGGGCGCATAGCCTTCTATCAGGACTTTGTGGCCTGTGGATTTCGCGGCGGCCTCGACGGCGGCTATCAGATCCAGATAATCCTCCAGCGTCTCGACGGGCGGCAGGAAGACGCAAAGCCGCCCGTCGCGCGCCTCGACCGAGACGGCAGTGCGCACGCGGCCTTCAAGATCGCTGATGGATTGTGGCACCTGCTGCTGGGTGGCGGGCGTTTCCGTGCGGTGGGCGACAGGCATGTCCGGCAGGGTGGCATCGGGCAGCGGGCCGCGCGGTTCGGTCGGGTCCTGGGGGTTGATGAAAGGATAGTCGCTTTCGGGGATGTGGGGCAGGGTGCCCAGCGGCAGGCGGTAGCCCACAGGGCTGTCGCCTGCCACCAGAAACACCTTGCCGCGCCGCAGTTTCCAGACCTCCGACAGCCAGCGGCTGGAGGCGCGGGCCTGCCAGCGCTGCACCGGCAGGACATAGCCCGCAGGGGTGGTCAGACCGCGTTCGAACACACGCGCAATGCGGGCGCGTTCTTCGGGGTCTTTCAGCTTGGAGTTTTCGGGGGTGACGTTCGCGGGCAGGTTGGCTTCGCGGATGATCCATTCGGCGGGGTCTTCAAAGGCGGGCAGCACGTTTGTGCGCGGCACTTCCAGCGCGGCTGCGATGCCTTCCAGCAGCGCCTGTGCCTCGGGCGCGCCGACATCCTCTACCGTATCCTCGCGCGCCAGCAGATCGGGGTCATGCCAGATCGGCTGGCCGTCCTTGCGCCAGTAAAGCGAGAAGGTCCAGCGCGGCAGCGTCTCGCCCGGATACCATTTGCCCTGACCGTAGTGCAGCAGCCCGCCGCTGGAGAATTTGCCCTGCAAGCGGCGCATCAGCTGGTCCGCCAGCGCCCGTTTGGCGGGGCCTACGGCGTCGGAATTCCACTCGGCGCTCTCGAAATCGTCGATAGAGACGAACGTGGGCTCGCCGCCCATGGTCAGGCGCACGTCGCCCGCTTCCAGCCGCTTGTCCACCTTTTGCCCCAACGCATTCAGCGCGTCCCATGCGCTGTCCGAGAAAGGCTTGGTGATGCGCGGGTGTTCGGCGGTGCGGGTGACCTGCATGTCAAAGGAAAACTCGACCTCGGCCATGCTGGCCACACCGGAAATGGGGGCGGCATGGCGATAGTGGGGCGTGGCGGCCAAAGGGATATGGCTTTCGCCCGCCAGCAGACCCGAGGTTGGGTCAAGGCCGACCCAGCCCGCGCCGGGCAGATAGACCTCCACCCACGCATGAAGATCGGTAAAATCGGTGTCGGTGCCGGCGGGGCCGTCAATGGCTGTCAGATCGGGCTTGAGCTGGATCAGGTAGCCCGACACGAACCGCGCGGCGAGGCCCAGATTGCGCAGAATCTGCACCAGCAGCCAGCTGGTGTCACGGCACGAGCCGGACATGCGGCCCAGCGTTTCCTCGGCGGTCTGCACGCCCGGCTCCATCCTGATCTCATAATTAATCTCGGACGCAAGACGGCTGTTGAGCAGCACCAGAAAGTCGATGGTGACCATGGGTTTACGCGATATCGTCCGCAGATATTGCTTGAGGAGTTTGCCCAGTGGTTCCTTGCGCAGATAGATGCTCAGGTCAGGGGCGATGTCTTTGTCATAGCCGAAGGGGAACTTCTTGGCGCTGTCTTCGACGAAGAAATCAAAGGGGTTATAGACTGACATATCCGCCACCAGATCGACCTCGATCTTGAATTCGCGCACAGGTTCGGGAAACACGAAGCGCGCCAGCCAGTTGCCGTAGGCGTCCTGCTGGTGGTTCACGAAATGCGCCGAGGGCGAGACGGTCAGGCTGTGCGAGATTACCCGCGTGCGCGAATGGGGCGCGGGGCGCAGGCGGATGGATTGCGGGCCGAGGATGACGGGGCGGTCATACTTGTAGTGCGTCAGGTGGTAGATGCTGGCGGTGATCGACAAGGGCTGTCTCCTTTGGCCGGGCATGGACATCACGTCGGGCGGCGGCATCGTCCCTGCGATGGGCGGGACGGGGTGATAATGCGGCGGCCGACGGCGTGTCGGGCGCAGGGCTTGCCTTGATCTTAGGCATCCCAAAGGGGCGGGATGCAACAGATAGCTTTTTTATAAAGGGGTTATTCCCATTGCTGCTTAATTTTTAGGCAACCACTTTGCTGGTTTCGCGTTAACATCGGGGGCGCTGCATCTGTCGAGTTGCAGTTGCCCTGAATTGGGATAGGCTTGGTTATATGAGCACACACAGAGACCACTTCGACGAGATGTTACAGGGCGCGGACGGCGTGCGCGACCCTTACCGCGAATACCAGCAGTGGTTTTCCAAAGAGGACCCCTCGCGCCTGCGCAAGAAGTCGAAGGAGGCAGAGGCGTTCTTCAGGCGCACGGGGATCACCTTCAACGTGTACGGCGAGCAGGCGGCGCAAGAGCGGCTGATCCCGTTCGATCTTATCCCTCGCATCATTGCCAACCGCGAATGGACGAAGCTGTCCAAAGGGATCGAACAGCGCGTGCGTGCGATCAACATGTTTTTGCATGACGTCTACAACCGTCAGGAAATCCTGCGTGCAGGTGTCGTCCCTGTGGATCTGATCTCCAAAAACGAAGCGTTTCTGCCGCAGATGATGGGGTTCACCCCGCCCGGCAATGTTTACACCCACATCGTCGGCACGGATATCGTGCGCACGGGCGAGGACGACTTCTTTGTGCTGGAGGACAATGCGCGCACGCCGTCGGGCGTCTCCTACATGCTGGAAAACCGCGAAACGATGCTGCAGATGTTCCCCGAGTTGTTCAGCCAGAACAGGGTGCAGCCGGTCAGCGACTACCCCAAGAACCTGCGCCGCTCGCTTGCCGCCTGCGCGCCTGCAGGGGCGGGGGATAAATGCTGTGTGGCGATCCTGACGCCCGGCATCCACAATTCGGCCTATTTCGAGCACTCGTTTCTGGCGGACCAGATGGGAGTGGAACTGGTCGAGGGGCATGATCTGCGTGTCGTGGACGGCCATATCGCCATGCGCACGACCCAAGGGTACAAGCGGATCGACGTGCTCTACCGCCGGGTGGATGATGACTACCTCGATCCGCTGAATTTTAACCCTCAGTCCATGCTGGGCGTGCCGGGGATAATGGATGTCTACCGTGCGGGCAATATCACCATCGCCAACGCACCCGGCACCGGCATCGCGGATGACAAGGCGATCTATTCCTACATGCCGGATATCGTAGAGTTTTACACCGGCGAGAAAGCGATCCTGAAAAACGTCGAGACCTACCGCTGTTCGGAACCTGACGCGCTGAAATATGTGCTGGATAACCTCGCCGATCTGGTTGTGAAGGAGGTCCACGGCTCGGGTGGCTATGGGATGCTGGTGGGGCCAGCGGCCAGCCGCAAAGAGCTGGCGGATTTCGCCGACAAGCTGAAGGCGAAGCCCGGAAACTACATCGCGCAGCCCACACTGTCGCTGTCCACAGTGCCGATTTTCACCAAAAAGGGGCTGGCCCCGCGTCATGTGGATCTGCGGCCCTTCGTTCTCGTCTCGCCCAAGGGGATCGATATTACCCCCGGCGGGCTGACCCGTGTGGCGCTGAAAGAAGGGTCGTTGGTGGTCAACTCCAGCCAGGGTGGCGGGACCAAAGACACCTGGGTTCTGGAGGACTGAGATATGCTGGGCAAAACCGCAGGAGGCCTCTACTGGATGTTCCGGTTTCTGGAGCGTAGCGAGAACATCGCGCGTTTGATCGAGGCCGGATCCCGTATCGCACTGACCCGTTCCAGAGATGTGGGATCGGACTGGAAGTCTGTCGTGATGACCGCAGGCGTGCGCCACGGCTATGACCAGAAATACGGCAGCTACACGGCGACGGATGTTGTGGACTACCTGCTGCGCGATCCCGACAATCCGTCAAGCGTGATCAGCGCCGTAGAGAACGCGCGGACAAATGCGCGCATGGTCCGCACAGCCCTGACGACCGAGGTCTGGGAAGCTGTGAACGAAAACTGGATGGCGATGAAAGACCTGCTGCGTCGCCCGGTGCGCGATGCGGATTTGCCTGCCCTGCTGGGCGAGATCCGCCGTCACAGCGCGCTGGTGCGCGGGGCGCTGCATGGCACGATGCTGCGCAATGACATCTATGATTTCGCTCAGATCGGCACAGCGATTGAACGCGCAGACAATACGGCGCGGATCATCGACGTGAAATATTACACGCTGCTGCCCTCGGCCAGCTTCGTCGGCTCACCCCTAGACAACGTGCAGTGGGAAACCATTTTGCGCTCTGTCTCGGCGCACCGGTCGTTCCGCTGGCTGACGGAGGGTGATATGACCTCTTCGGGTGTGGCGGAATTTGTCATTCTGGACACGCGCTTTCCCCGCTCTCTCTATTTTGCGAGCCGGATCATCGAGGAAAATCTGGGTTATCTGGCGAAGGATTATGGCACGCGGATGCCGTGCCATGATCTGGTCGATGCGCAGCTGGCCAAGTTGCGCGCGCACACCATTACGTCGATCTTTGACGAGGGGCTGCATCAGTTTATCGGTGATTTCATCCGTGACAACAATGCCATAGGTAGCCAGATCGAACTGGACTACCGGTTCAACGGATAGGCGGCGCGCATGAAGCTCAGGATCAAACATACGACGAAATACTCCTACGATGCGCCACTGCTCTACGGGCTGCAACAGGTGCGCCTGACCCCCGTCAGTGACCGCCACCAGAGCGTGTTGCACTGGAAGGTCGACATAAAGGGTGGCAAGCAAGAGCTGACCTTTGCCGACCAGTACCAGAACCACACTGTGCTCATGCAAGCCGAAAGCGGTGCGACCGAGATCGAGGTGACCGTCGCGGGTGAAGTGGAGACGCATTCGTCGGACGGGATCTATGGCAAGGTCTACGGGGTCGCGCCGCTGTGGCATTTCCGGCAGGGCACGGCACGCACGCAGGCGGGACCAGGCATCAAGGCGCTTGCCGCGATGTTGACCGATCAGGCGGGATCACTGGCCGAATTACACGCGCTGTCGCATGCTATTCTGGCGGCGGTGCCCTACGGCAAGGTTGCCACAGATGTGACCACCACGGCCGAGGCCGCGCTAGAGGCGGGCGGGGGCGTCTGTCAGGACCACGCGCAGATTTTCATTGCCGCCGCACGGCACGCGGGTATCCCTGCGCGCTATGTCAGCGGCTATCTGATGATGGATGACCGTGTGGATCAGGACGCGAGCCATGCATGGGCAGAGGCGCATGTGGAGGGTCTGGGCTGGGTTGCCTTCGATGTCTCCAACGGGATTTCGCCGGACGAGCGCTATGTCCGGCTGGCGACGGGGCGTGATTCCATCGACGCGGCACCCCTGTCGGGCATGCGTCTGGGCCCGTCCATTGAGACGATGAGTGTGACCCTACAGGTCCAGCACCAGACGCAAAGCTGACCCCTCAGGCGTCGCGCTTGCCCGCAAAGCGCGTCTCCCACTCCTCGCGCTGCTCGTCCGTGATCTTGGCGAACAGGACCTCTGGCACCTCGAACACATGGCCCGCAGGCAGTTGCGCCACCGCAGCTGGCACGTCTTCAGGGAAGCCCGCGTCTTCGATCTTCATGCCTGCCAGCATTTTCGCCGCCGCATCGGGGATGAAGGGGGCTGCAAGGCTGGCGTAAAGCGGGATCAGGTTAAGGGCGAGGCGGGTCTGGGCCGCGGCGCGGTCGGGGTCGGTTTTGAAGGTCGTCCAGGGCGCTTGGGCTTGGAGGTATTCGTTGCCTGCCGCCCAGATCGCGCGCAGCTCGGCTGCGGATTTGCGCACTTCCATGGCGTCCATCAGCTCGGCGTAGCGGGCAACGCGGGTGGTCAGATCCGCAATCAGGTCATGCTCGGCTTGGGTATATTCGCCCGCTTCCGGCACCGCCTCGCCGAATTTGGAGCGGCAGAATTTGGTGATCCGGCTGACGAAGTTGCCCAGCACGTCCGCCAAATCCTTGTTCACGGCGGTCTGGAAGTTCTCCCATGTGAACTCGGCATCCGAGGTTTCGGGCGCATGGCTCAGCAGCCACCAGCGCCAGTAATCGGCGGGCAGGATCTCCAGCGCCTGGTCCATGAACACGCCGCGCCCGCGCGAAGTGGAGAACTGGCCGCCGTCATAATTGAGGTAGTTGAAGGACTTGATGTAATCCACGAGCTTCCACGGCTCGTTGCTGCCCATGATCGTGGCGGGGAAGCTGAGTGTGTGGAAGGGCACGTTGTCTTTGCCCATGAACTGAGTGTAGCGCACGTCATCCGCGCCCTTGTCGGTGCGCCACCAGCGCTCCCAATCCGTGCCCTTGCCCGCATCCACCCATTCCTGCGCGCAGGCGATGTATTCGATGGGCGCGTCGAACCAGACGTAGAAGACCTTACCCTCCATGCCGGGCCAGTCCGCGTCGCCGCGCTTGACGGGAACGCCCCATTTCAGGTCGCGGGTGATGCCGCGATCCTGCAGTCCGTCGCCATCATGCAGCCATTTCTTGGCAATGGAGGTGGTCAGGACGGGCCAGTCGGTCTTGCTCTCGATCCAATCGTTCAGGCGGTCTTTCATCGCCGACTGGCGCAGCATGAGGTGCTTTGTAGGGCGCATTTCCAGATCGGTGGCACCCGACACGGTTGAGCGCGGGTTGATCAGGTCTTCGGGGTCCAGCTGCTTGGTGCAGTTGTCACACTGGTCGCCGCGCGCGTCTTCAAAGCCGCAGTTGGGGCAGGTGCCTTCGACATAGCGGTCGGGCAGGAAGCGGCCATCGGTCTGCGAATAGATCTGGCGCTGCTCGACCTCCTCGATCAGGCCTTCATCTGCCAGCGCTCCTGCAAAATGCTGGGTCAGGCGTTTGTTCTGCTCCGACGACGAGCGCCCGAAGTGGTCGAAGCTCAGCCCGAAACGCTGTGCGATATCGGCCTGCACGGCATACATCTCGGCGCAGTAGTCCTCCACCGGCTTGCCTGCCTTGGCGGCGGCCAGCTCGGCCGGCGTGCCGTGCTCATCAGTGGCGCAGAGAAACAGCACCTCTTGTCCCCGGCTGCGCAGATAGCGCGCGTAGAGATCCGCAGGCAGCTGGCTGCCCACCAGATTGCCGAGGTGCTTGATGCCGTTGATGTAGGGGATCGCGGAGGTGATGAGGTGACGGGTCATGGGGAGGTTCCTTGGGCTATCCCCCTCCCATAGCCGCTGGCGCTGCAAGGATCAATCAGTGCCGTCCGAAGTGCTATCACTCGTTGGATTTGTCGAAACGCTCGCGCTCGCGGCGGAACAGGCGCCCGACGAGGAAAGAGGTGCGTGGCGCGTTGATGTAGGCGGTGCGGACCTTGGCGGTGGGGCGCGCGGCCATACGGAAGATGCTGAACACGATCAACCCGGCGTGGCCCACTGCAAGCATGATAAACAGCGCGTCTGGGCCGTAGGCGTCAATCAGCGCGGAGGCGCCATAGGGGGCGGCGATGGCGCCCATGGCGAACCAGAACATCAGGGCCGCCGACAGCTCCACCCGCTCGTCCGAGGTGGCGAAGTCATGAGCGTGGGCGGCGGCGACAGAATAGATCGGGAAGGTCGTCAGACCGAACAGCGCCGAGGACAGCAGGACCCCTGTGACACCCCAGTCGGTGGTGGATATTGTCACCCCGCAACTGGCAATCGCTGCGACAGACAGCCAGATCAGCACCTTGCGGCGGTCGTATTTGTCGGCCAGCCACCCGATCGGAACCTGCGCAATTGCCCCGCCAATGACGAACGCGGCCAGGAACCAGGCGATCTGGCCTGCGCTCAGCCCCACTTCTTGCCCGTAAATGGGACCGACCATGCGGAAGGACGCGCTGGACAGTGCGGCCACAATCACCCCCGCGACCGCAAGGGGCGAGCGCCCGTAGGCCAGACCGGGGCGCAGGCGCGGAGAGGTGGGTGTTTCTGGCTGGGAGGATGTGGTCAGGGTGATTGGCAGCAGGGCTGCGCAGCACAGGATTGCCAGTATATTGTACGAGATATAATCCGCCGGCGCGAGGATGCCGATGATGCCTTGCGCGCAAAGGCTGCCGGTCATGTCGACCATCCGGTAGGTGCCCATGGCACGGCCGCGCGTCTCGTTCGTGACTTTGGCCTGAAGCCATGCCTCTACGACGGTGTAGCAGCCTGCGACGCACAGGCCGGAACCGATCCGCATCAATGCCCAGGCGTAGGGGTCTATCACCATCATATGCAGCATCAGCCCGATGCTGCCCGCCGCCGTGAAGGCGGCAAAGGCGCGGCTGTGACCCACACTGCCCAGCAGGCGCGGGGCAAACCAGCAGCCGATGAAGAATCCCAGAAAGTGAGAGGACCCGAGCATCCCGATTTCCTGCCGCGTGAATCCCAGCTCGGTGCCTGAAAGGACATCAAGCGGGCCAACCCCGCCCGAGGACAGCTGCAACAGCACCACCGATAAAAACAGGGCCGCAAAGGAAATCAACATCCGCATGCCTATGTGTGCGCGTTTTGATCTCTGGAAGGCCAGTCAAAACCGACCGCATCTGTCGTATTATTTTATCAAACGTGAGCTTGCGGGCAGAATGCGGCTTGCACCGCGCGGGGGGCGGCGTCAGGTTGCAGGCCAGAAGCACGAGGAGAGCATGACGATGCAGATGACCAAGCTGGGCCGGACCGATATCGAGGTGTCCAAATTCTGTCTGGGCTCCATGACATGGGGCACGCAGAACACGCAAGCGGAGGGTCACGCGCAGATCGACCGTGCGTTGGACGCAGGCATCAATTTTGTCGATACCGCCGAGATGTACCCCGTCAATCCGCTGAGCGCGGAGACACAAGGTGCCACCGAATCCATCATCGGCGAATGGTTCGCGCAGAACGGGCGGCGCAGTGACATGGTGCTCGCCACCAAACATTCCGGCAACGGCATTGCCTATGTGCGTGACGGGGGCGACATCACGGCAGAGTCCATTCCGCAGGCGCTCGATGGCTCGCTCAAGCGGTTACAGACGGATTATGTCGATCTCTACCAGTTCCACTGGCCCAATCGCGGCAGCTATATGTTCCGCAAAAACTGGACCTATGACCCCAGCACGCAGGACCGCGCCGCGACGCTCCAGAATATGGAGGACTGTCTGGGCGCCTTGCAGCGCGAGGTCGAGCGCGGCCGCATCCGCGCCTTTGGCATGAGCAACGAGAGCGCATGGGGGCTGACGCAATGGGCCAATGCGGCGGAGCGTGTGGGCGGGCCGCGTGTGGCCACGGTGCAGAACGAATACTCCCTTATGTGTCGTCTGGCCGATACGGATGTGGCCGAGACTTGCCACAATGAGGATATCGGGATGCTGTCCTTTTCGCCGCTGGCGACGGGGCTGTTGACAGGCAAGTACCAAAATGGCGCTGTGCCCGACGGCTCGCGCCTGTCGCTCAACCCCGAATTGGGCGGGCGCAAAGTGCCGCGCGCCTTCGAGGCGGTGGACGCCTATATGGCAGTCGCGGAAAAGCACGGGCTGGACCCTGTTCACATGGCGATGGCCTTTGTGCGCGACCGCCCGTTCATGGCCAGTGCCATCTTCGGTGCCACCTCGGTGGCGCAGCTGGAGCGGATCATCGCGGGCGCTGATCTGGTCCTGTCGGATGAGGTGATGGCCGATATCGACACGGCCCACCGCGCCCACCCGATGCCCTATTGAAACGAAGAAGAGGGAAGAGTCATGCCACTCGCCATGAATACGGATGTTTTCATCACTTGCGCTGTCACCGGATCGGGGGCCACGCAGGACCGCAGCCATCACGTGCCGCGCAGCCCTGAGCAGATCGCCGATAGCGCGATCAAGGCGGCGCGTGCGGGCGCGGCGGTGGTGCATTGCCACGTCCGCGACCCCGAGACAGGCGCGCCAAGCCGGGATGTCGCGCTCTACCGCGAGTTGACCGAGCGTGTGCGCGACAGCGAAACCGATGTGGTGCTGAACCTAACGGCGGGCATGGGCGGGGATATCGTGTTCGGTGGTGTGGAAAATCCGATGGATCTGAACAAGGACGCCACCGACATGGTGGGAGCGACCGAGCGGATGGCCCATATCACCGAATGCCTGCCGGAGATCTGCACGCTCGACTGCGGTACCATGAACTTTGCCGAGGCCGATTACGTCATGACCAACACGCCCGGCATGCTGGTGGCGATGGGGCAGATGATGACCGATCTGGGCGTCAAGCCCGAGATCGAAGCCTTTGACACGGGCCATCTGTGGTACGCGAAGGAGCTGGTGAAGCAGGGCGTGCTGGACAGCCCCGCACTGGTACAGCTGTGCATGGGCGTCAAATGGGGGGCACCCGATGACCTGAACACCTTTATGGCGATGGTCAACAATGTACCGGATGACTGGACGTTTTCGGCCTTCGGACTGGGGCGCAACCAGATGGCCTATGTGGCGGCCAGCGTGTTGGCGGGCGGCCATGTGCGCGTGGG
>TARA_R110002020_G_scaffold358559_12_pt1 | contig 62922 bp, 66 predicted proteins | sample TARA_R110002020 | Tara Oceans TARA_R110002020 (sample SAMEA4396489) | marine metagenome | biome: Westerlies Biome; feature: [MES] marine water layer (ENVO:01000295) within the mesopelagic zone...; material: water (ENVO:00002006), including particulate matter (ENVO:01000060)... | reverse complement strand
CTGTGGGCGGACAATGGCGTCACATGCTCCCCTCTCGGCAGTATGATGTGCAATCGCCTGCCGGGCAAAGGATGAGCCGGTCGGGCAATGTCTGGGACAACGCTGCAGCGGAGAGCTTAATTTGCCTTCCACGAAACCGGCAGCAGGTCAGGCCATAGGTTGTGTGATTGGGCGCCTTTGGCAGGGTCAGCATACAATCCGGCGAGCCTTTCAACAAGCGGGGTGCTAAAAGGTCACGCCAGATTTCGGAAGGTCGTTTCAATTTTGACTGAACTCTCCTATTATCTTGAAATATGGGATACCCGTTTGCATAGCTCTGCTGCGCTTTCCTTACGCTCACTATGACGGTCGAGCAGGCAATTCGTCTTGTCACGAGTGAGTAGGGGGAACTTCATCAACGCTTCCATGACATCGACGATCCAGTCATAGAATGGCGAGGTTTTTTTGCCGCCCGCCTCGTCAAACTCAAGAAACGCCTTCGGGGTCGAGGACTGGTTCGGGATGGTCAGCAGGCGGATCCAGCGGCCGAGGATGCAGAGCTGGTTCACGGCGTTAAAGCTCTGCGAGCCGCCGCTGATCTGCATGACGGCCAGCGTCTTGCCCTGTGTGGGGCGCACGCCGCCGAGCGACAGCGGAATCCAGTCAATCTGCGTTTTCATGATGCCGTTCATCGCGCTGTGCCGTTCGGGCGAACACCAGACCTTGCCCTCGGACCAGGTCACAAGATCGCGCAGCTCTTTGACCTTTGGGTGATCGGCCTACGCGTCGTCTGGCAAGGGAAGGCCGGACGGGCTGAAGGTGCGCGTCTGCGCCCCCAGTCACGTGAGGACACGTGCGGCTTCCTCGCTCATCAGCCGGCTGAACGAGCGATCCGTAGAGCAGCGCAATGCGCGGGGCATGCGCTGCCCGCGCCGGAGCCAACAGCCGTTCGGTGTCAGTGGCGTGAAAATGGGCTTCCTTGATGTTCGGTGTATCAGCCAAGGCGGTGTCCTTTCGTGTCGATCAGCAGCGTGTCGTCTTCTTTCGACATCGGACCGGGTGGCAAGCGGTCGAGAAGATCCAGAACCGTCTCGCTCGGGCGGCAGAGCCGCACGCGCTTGTGCGAGCAAACAATAGGTCGGTTGATCAGAACAGGGTGCCTGAGCATTGCCGCGAGCAGCGCCTCGTCGTCCACGGAGGGATCGAGCAACCCTAGTTCCTCTGCTGGGAATTTTGTCGTCCGCAGGGCAGTGCGTTCCATCTAGGTTTCGGCGCGTAAGGTATCCAGCCACCAACGGCAGCAGGACATAGAGACCCACTGACAACAGAAGCGTATCCCAGGGTGCCACAATGTTGGTCACGCTCCGCAGGAAGGCCACGATGGGCGCAAAGGCGAAGACCATTGCGGTGCAGCGCGCTGCACCGAGCAGAATAACACCTGCGAGGTAGGCTTGCGTGTCTTCAGGCGGGATCAGGCCGGCGAAGACATGCTCTAAGAAGAGCACGCCGAGCGCGGCCATCGTGAAGGGTTTGATCAGCCAGTTGACCACTCAGGTCACGACCAGCCCCCTAGGGCTTGTCCCCGACCTGGCGTAGGGTGCCAAAATCCACGCCGACCATCATCGGATAGACCATCGCCCAGATTAGCACGGCCACCGGCAGGTTGACCGACGCGATTCCAGCGCGGCCAGAAATGAGAAGAGGCCTTGAAAGATGTTGCCCAGCAGCCGCGCGCCGCCGTTAGCAAGTGCCACCCAAGCGGACTGCCAGCGTTCAAAGGTTCCCAGACCCGCAGCAGCGGGGAGCGATGTATCAGTCAAATTTGGCAAGTCTCCATTCTGAGAGTTCGCACATTGGCAGTCACAAGCGAGCTCATTGATGACAGGTTGGCAAAGTTCAGGGCGTCCGCCGCAGGAGAGAATGCTCAGGTTGGCCGACATCCTGTTCTGACGAACCCCGAGGGTGTCGCTTGTATCACCAGCCGTCATGCCGACCTCTCCGGCCTTGATGAACAGGCGGAATACATCGAGCCGCGTAGACTGGCCGAGATCTGCGAAAGCGTTGAGAACGTGATATTCATCCATATATCAAGAATTTGGAAATATGGATTATAGTTCAGGATTTTTCGGGAGGTTCGGCGTTTCGGAACGCACGCGTGCCTCTTTGGCGAAGCGAATGAAGGTTTCCCTGATGATCGGGTTTGGACAGCTCTGGTCGGGGTGTTTCCTAGAATGGCTTCACCTCTAGACCCGGTAGTAGCCCGGATCATCAGGTTTCGCGTGGCGTAAATCTGTCTCGAGGCGCGCGTTTACGTCACGCATCCGGTGCGTCGGGACAAGATGACCGAAATCCACCAGAAAATAAGAAACCTGCGCGCAGATCAGCTCTTGCTGGGGCATACTAAGCTAGGCAGCATTGTCAGATACTTGAGAGTCAAACTCGAAGATGCGCTCGCCATCGCGGAAGCCATTGAAATCTGAGGCGGTGAGCCGTCTTCAAGGACGGCTTGAACCGGACTTCGGCGTGAGCTCAGGATGCTGCACTGCGCCACCACAAAGCCGACGTTTTGTGCACCGCAGAGCGATAGGCGCTGCCGGTCCTGACGCAGTGGGCTGTTCCACGCGCTGGACGCAGAGCAAGGCGCGGATCTTTGGGATGTTGGCTTTTCGGGTCGAACTGGCCAGCAACCCTTACTGCCGGATGCGGCGGAACCCGTCCATTGCCCGGCAAGCGATTGCGCAGCAATGTTTTGAGATGGGATCATCCGCTCGCGCAGTGGGGTGAATCTTTTCTCTGCTATGGACCTTTTGTTCTGATGAGTGAGAAGGCTTTGATCGTCAGCCCGGAAGGGGCTGCTGCAAAGAAAGCCCTTGAAACAGGTGCCGACCTTGCTGCCAGGCGCCAAGCACGCGTAGCGGCTTCGTCCTCGCGCGGATGCTGCTGAAGAAAAACGCAGCACCGGCAAAGAGCGGAAGATCGCTTTGCACATCTTTCGCCATGCGCCACGGCGTTGCAGCAAAACGACCGACACGGTCTGCTCATTGCACCACGAAAAATCAACCCATTGCAGTCGTTCAAGTTGGCAGCACATAGCGGCCTTATGATCGCTAAACCATTGCCTCGACTTTGATATCAGACTCGGAAACAGCACCAACACAGTGCGTTCCGAGGTTCAGGACCTTCGCACAGGTGCTACGGACCAGCGCGGTGTCATGGCTTACCAGCATCACAGCCACCCCGTCCTTTTCCGCAATCTCGGTCAAAAGCGATATGATTTTTGCTTGGGTGATCGGGTCTAGCCGTGATGTGGGTTCGTCAGCGACAATAAAGCTTGGATTGCGCAAAAGGACGCGCAGAAGTGACAAGCGTTGCAACTCGCCGCCCGAAACGGCATCCGGCCGCCGCGCAAGCAGGCGCGGATCAAGTCCGAGCCGGTCGAGCAGCCGCTCAACCTGATCGGATCGTCCGCCGGAGAGGGTGAGTGTATCGTTTATGGTCCTGCCAAGTGTTTGTTTGCGCGGGAAGGCCGCGACAGGATCCTGATACAACTTCTGAAATGCGAAGGGATGTTTTTCTGCATGTCGGGTGATGGTTCCCTTTGCGGGTTTGATCAACCCGAGCAATGCATCGCCCAGCGAAGATTTACCGCATCCCGAGGGTCCGGTGACGCCAAGAACCTCGCCTGCACCGATCTCCAGCGTGATCTTGTCGAACAGGGTGCGTTCGGCCCGCGCGACAGCGAGATCTTTTGTCCTCACGACAGTCGCACCGCTTGCAGCACGTTTTCGCGGCGTCCATTTCTCGGGGTCGGCGTTCAGCAGCTGCCTCGTGTAGGGCTGCTGAGGGGACGCAAAGACCTGATCTGTTGCGCCTTGTTCGACGATCTCGCCTGACCGCAAAACAATCAAATGACCGCCAACCATCTGTGCCAAAGCCAGATCATGGGTGATGATCAAAAGCCCTCCGGTCTCGCCCATCTCTGACAACATCAGGCGGGCCACATCGTCCCTTCGGGCCGCATCCAGCCCCTTTGTCGGTTCATCCGCGATAACGATCCGCGCCCCACCGGCCCGTGCTGCGGCAATCGCCACACGCTGCGCCATGCCGCCTGACAACTCGTGCGGATACCTGTCTGCGCTGTCGGCAAGGCCAAGTGCCGCCAGATCGGCCTGCGCCCGTGTGCCTGCGGCCGAACGGCCCAGACCGCGGACCAGCCTATGCGCCTCGGCGATCTGGTCGCGCGCGCGCATGAGCGGATCGAGCGATAGCCAGGGCTCCTGCGGGAGAACACCGAGTTCGCGGCCCCAGAGCCTTTGAAACTGCTCCGGACTGGCGGCATTAAGAACGCGTTTGCCCATGATAATCTGACCATTGGCCACCAGCGCTGGCGGAAGCATGCCCATGATGGCCTGTGCCATGAGGCTTTTGCCCGATCCTGTCTCGCCCAGGATGACCAGTGGTTTACCGGGATTGAGACGCAGCGACAGCGGCGATAGTAGCGTCGCGGCTCCGTCGTGGACGGTGATGTTTTCGGCTTTCAAAAGGCTCATGTTTCACGGCTCCCCGCCAGAAGGGTCAGGCCCAAAAGCAGGGCAAAGGTGGCAATGACAGGCGACAAAAGCGCCAGCGGTGCCTCGCGCCAGTAGGGCAGCAGCTCAACCATCATGAGGCCCAGTTCCGGTGTCGGGGCGCGCATGCCCACATGCACAAACCCCAAGGCGGCAATCGCCATGATTGCCGTCGCAGTGCCAAAGGCAGCGGCGGTCAGCATCATGGGTGCGATCTCGGGCCAGATGTGGACGCGGAAGATATAGGCCGGGCCAAACCCCAACAGCCGAGACGCTTGCACCGCCGGCGAGGCCAGCGTTTCGCGTGTGGCAGCGCGGGTGAGGCGAAAGAACTCGACCCAGAGCACCAGCGACAGCCCGGCCCAGAAGCCAAACACTGTGCCGGGAACCATTGCCAGCACGATGAGGATCAGCAGCAAACCCGGAAGGGCGAGCAGGGCATCGGCCAGCATCACAAGTGCCTTGTCGGTCCAGCCCCCTTTGGTTGCCGAAAGCGTTCCGAGGACAACGCCCGCCGTGCCTGCCGTTATCACTGCCGCCAGTGCGATGACAGGCGACAAGCGCAGCGCACCGGCCAGCCGGTGAAACACCGAGCGCCCCAGATGATCATAGCCCAAGGGCGCACCTGCTTCGGGGCCGGCCAGTGCTTTTGACAGTGACTGTGAGAAAGGGTTGCCGGCAACGATCAGGGGGCCGAGCAGGGACAGGGCAGCAACCAGCGCGATCAGGATCACACCGATCAGACGGGTCGACGACTGGCGCGCGTGAGCGGACGTTGAAAAATCAAGCGCACTCATGCCACAGCCCTCGGGTCCAGACGCCGCACGGCAAGGTCAATCGCTGCATTCACGACGACAAAGCCGAGACCAAGCACCAACGCCGTGCCTTGCACCATCGGCACATCGCGCGAGAAGATGGCATGCACCAGCGCATGTCCGATACCGGGCCAGCCAAAGATCGATTCAACGATGATCACCCCTTCGACGAGCGTTACAAATTGCAGGCCGAGATAGGTAATCAGCGGCACGGAGACGTTGCGCAACCCATGGCGGATGAGGGTCTGCCGCTCGGTCAGGCCCTTCCATTGGGCAAATCGCCAAAACGGCATGTCGGCAATCCGCGCCATCGCGTCACGGGCGATGCGTGCACTAACCGCCGCCAGTCCCAGCGCGAGCGTCAGGCTGGGCAGAATAAAGTGGCGCGCCTCGCCGTGCCCCGCTGCCGGCAGCCAGCGCAGTTGCACAGCCAGAAACACGATCAGAACCAGCGCCAGCAGGAATTGCGGCACGGCTTTCACACCGGTCGAGACGACCAGCAGCATCCGGTCCAGTATACCGCCGGGCCTGAGCCCTGCAAGGATACCAAAGGGCGGACCGATCAGAAGCGACAGCAAAACGGCAACCACAGCCAAAGACGCCGACGCCCCGAGCTGGTGGGCGATCTCATCAATAACGGGCTGGCCGGTTACCAGCGAATTGCCAAAATCAAACCGTGCCAGATCGCCCAGCCAGTGCAGCAGCGCAGGCAGCGCCGGACCTTCCAGACCCAGCTCTGCACGCACTGCATCCGCAGCGGCGGCATTGACATTGTCATAGCCATAGCGTCCGGCTGCGATCCGCCAGGCGGCATCACCGGGCAGGCTGCGCATCATGACGAAGGTGGCTGTCCCGATCAGGACTGCCACCATAAGTGCCTGCACCAGTCGGGAGGCAAGTGCGTTCATTCTGCCCACCGGATGTCTTGCAGGCCAAAGCTGCGCTCGAACGGGTCGATTGCGGTTCCTTCGACCTCGTCCGACACAGCCAGCGTTTGCTGATACCACGCGATCGGAATGATCGGCAGTTCGGTTTGCAGGATGGCAGCTGCTGCGGCGCGCTGTGCATCACCGCCTTCGCCACGCATGAGGCCGCGCACCAGCGTTGCAAACTCCGCGTTCTCCCAATTCATCGCGCCCCAATCGCCATTGCCTACATAATCAGACAGGACCGTGCCAATCGGATCGGGGATCAGCGAGAAGTTTCGGGCGATCAGACCCAGATCAAGCGAGCCGTTTTGGTGACCGGCAGGGATTTCCGATGAATTGGTGGTGTTGATCGTCAGCTCGACCCCGATCGTGCGGAATTGCTGTTCCAACACCGCAGCCACAAGCGGCAGCTCCGGCCGGTCGGGATAGGTGGTCAGGGTCACGGCAAAGCGTTCGCCATTACGCATCAGGATACCATCGCTTCCCGCTTCCCAGCCCAGATCCCTCAGGAGGGTCTTGGCCGCCTTGACATCATAGGTCAGCGGCGCAATTTCATCGCTGTGCCAGCCCGCAACCGATGGCGGGAAAAGCTGGTCGGCACCATCGGGATACCGCAGCACCGCTTTGGCAATCCCCGTCCGGTCAATGGCAAGGCTCAGGGCACGGCGCGCGTCAGGCTCGTTCAGGAATGGATGACCCGCGTTTACCTTGATCAGCAGCGTGCGGGGGATGGCGACCGATAGCACGTCGACAGTGTCCAGTGTGTTCAGGCGCGACACGCTAGCAGGATCAAGCCCGAAAACAAATTCCGCTTCGCCGGTTTCCGCCATCAGGGCGCGCGTCTCTACACGACTGACGCCGGAGTAGGTGACATCCGTGATATGCGGTGCAGCCCCCCAGTAATCAGCAAATGCCGTCGCATCAAGGCTGAGCGGCGGTTCCATCTGCGTGATCCGGTAGGGTCCGGTGCCGATGATCGCGATCCCCGTGCCGTCCGGCGCATAAGACGCAGGCGACAGGATCTGGGAGCGGAATTCAGCGAGAAACGCAGGCAGTGCGGCAAGGGGTTCGGACAGCGTAATCGCCACCGCGCCTTCTTCCGCCGCGATGCCGGTGATCGGCAGCCCTCCCAGCGGGCCCGGCTTAGTGCGCGCGATCTCCAGCGCATTGACGACGGTTGCAGCGGTCATCGCGCTGCCATCATGGAACAGGACGCCATCGCGCAGCGCGAAGATCCAGCTCAGCCCGTCGCCGGATACCTTCCAGGATGTGGCCAGACCCGGTACAAGTTTCCCATCAGGGGTCGCGTTCACCAGTGTTTCGGCCACGCCCATTCGGGTGAAGATGAAGCCGCTGGTCGACGGTTCGGGCGCCTGAATCTCAAACTGCGCGACCACGTCGAGCGTGCCTTCCGCGCTCGCAAATGTTGGCATTGCAAGGCATGCCAGTGCAAAAGCGGCCTTGAGGAATGGTTGGGTCATGTGGTGGTATCCTGTTGGTTGGAATAACGGATGGTGGCCGCGATCCTGCATTGCGCGTACCGATCACGGGCGAGGGTGTTGCGTTGCGCGCGATCAAGGCGGGCCAGAACATCCTCCAGCCCCTCACCGCGCAACCGTGCCTGACGCAGTATCTTGCGGCAGGACGCAGGCGACCAAGGCAGTGCCGCTTGGGAAAGCCATGACCGGACGGGGGCTGGTAGCGCATCATAAGCCTGCATCGGGTCTTCGTTGCGGCGTCTCGTCCTGAGGCTGGTTGCGCCGCGATTGGTTAGGGTCATGCTGCGTCCTCCGCATCGTTGTGGGCATCCATCACAAGGACCATCCGCGTCATGCCGCCTCCGCACGTCGCCAAACGGGGAAGGGGTCAGCCATGTCCGGCAGGGCTTCCGGACCCGGTGCAAGGTGCTCGGGCACAAGACACCCATCAAGACGCGCTTTGATCGTGGGCCAGTCGATATCCGCACCGATAAAAACCAATTCCTGACGGCGGTCCCCCCAAGGCTCAGACCAATGCTGGGCCATATACTGGCGTGCGCTTTCATGATCCGGCCAGCGATCTTGCGGCACGGACGCCCACCAGGTGCCGAGCGGCTTGACGCTCGACAGCGCTCCGGCGAGGCTGAATTCGGCCACCCAATCAGGCCGCGTGGCGATCCAGAAGTGCCCCTTGGCGCGGATGACGCCAGGCAGTTCGCCGTTCAGTGCCGCCATGATCTTTTCCGGCTCGAAGGGACGCCGGGCGCGGTAGACGTAACTGGCCACGCCATACTCCTCGGTCTCCGGCACGTGATCGGCAAAGCCATAAAGCTCTTTGGCCCACATCGGGTGCTCCTGCGCCTTCTCGAAATTAAACAGTCCCGTGTTCAGGATCGCATCGGCTGGCACATCGGAATGGTTGGTTTCGATGATCCGCGCATCGGCGTTCAGACTGCGGATGATCTTGCGCGCAGCGTCCACCTGATGCGGCGCGGCATCCGCGACCTTGTTGAGGATCACCACATCGGCGAACTCGATCTGCTCCACCAGCAGATTAACCAGCGTGCGCTCGTCCTCCTCGCCCAGCGTCTCGCCCCGGTCGCGCAGGAAATCATGGCTGGAATAGTCGCGCAGCAGGTTTACCGCATCGACCACCGTGACCATCGTATCGAGGCGCGATACATCCGACAGGCTTTCGCCTGCCTCGTCACGAAAATCGAAGGTCGCCGCGACCGGCAACGGTTCGGAAATACCGGTAGATTCAATGAGAAGGTAGTCGAACCGTCCGTCCTCGGCCAACCGCCGGACCTCCTGCAACAGATCGTCGCGTAGGGTGCAGCAGATGCAGCCATTTGACATCTCCACCAGCGTCTCGTCGGTTTGGCTGAGGTTCGCGCCGCCTTCACGGACCAGATCGGCATCGATGTTTACCTCGGACATGTCATTGACAATGACAGCCACACGGCGACCCTCGCGGTTGTTCAAAACGCGGTTCAGGAGCGTGGTCTTGCCAGCACCCAGAAAGCCTGACAGGACTGTTACAGGAAGACGATCTTGGAGCACGGGCACACCTCTGCGTTGATGGAATTCAGAATCATGTAACTATACGAGTTACTTAAAACCCGCAACTGCTTCTGTTACACAATAACATAAACAACGGAGACTGCCCGTGAAACGCAACAGCCGCCTGTCACTGGCTCTTCACACCCTTGGCCACATGGCGCGGGATCCGGACCGCATGCGCAAATCCGCCGATATTGCCGCACATGCAGGGACAAATCCCGTGGTCGTCCGCCGTGTGCTGGGAAGCCTGCGTGAGGCGGGATTGCTGGTATCGGAAAGCGGCCATGCCGGCGGCTGGCGTCTGGCGCGTGCGCCTCAAGAGATCACGCTGGCGGATGTCTACCTCGCGCTGGATGAACGTCTGGTCGCACCCGAGCCCGACACCCAAGCCCATGATTGCAGCGTCGAACTCGCCCTTCATTCGCGTGTCGCCAAAGTGATGGCAGAGGTTGAACAAAGCCTTATCCAAAAGCTGTCCGAGACAACAATCCTTGCGATACGCGGCTCGGCTGATGAAAGCATGGAAACATAAAGACGCCGTCACCCTGGGCGCAGAAAACCGCTTTGGCTTTACGCAATTTTTTTGTGACCGGCAGATCGTGGATGGTCGGTCGGAGCAGCATCACATCATTGCGGCGGATCGGACTCTGGGGCGCCTGCCTCTGTGAAGGTAGGCATCATGGCACGTGATACAATCGCCGCGATCCATACCTGGGATTTAACACCGTTGATCCGATGCGCTTTTCGGTAGGCGGTTTTTTGGCACGGGGACTGCTGGCGGGCATGAGATTGCAAGGATCGCCACCGTCTCATTGTCGCTGATCATCAAAGGGCTCCGGACGTTTCGCGACCCCCAAGACCTACCTGCTCTACACCTCGACCGCCAATGGTCATGGAACGACCACGCCTTTTTGTTCCGTCTGATAGGGCGAAAAGCAGAGCACGACAAATGCCCAACTCCCCGCGCCTTCCGGCGGCAACTAAAGGCGATTGAGGCCTGGGATCACCAAAAGCCACAGGCTCTGAGCGCGATCCGCGTGCCCACTCTCGTGGCGCACGGGGAAGATGTCCTCGGCCAGGATCTGGCCGGTAAAGTAGAGCGGGTTGGGGCAAACGCGAGAGCCTTCAAGGGGGTGTATGAGGTGTATGCCCGCCCGACCGATCACAGGATCAGAACCTTCGCTGAACAAATTGCTGTCGATCAGGTGGATGTTGCATTGAAATCAGCCAGCTTGTTAACGGAGCAAGCGGCGTCGATCCCGCTGGTCGAGGTGGGCCGCGTGAAGCCGGGCCAGAGGGTGTTCATTCAGGCCGGTGCCGCAGGCGAGGATCTTGTGCTGTACATGCAAGACGCACCTGCTTTGCCGAAGTCGATTACCGTGCTAAAGCCCGGAGGCATGCTGATTTCGATGTCCGGCCCACCAGACGTGCGGTTTTCCCATGATTTGGATCTGACCTTCCACTTCGTCATGCGAATGCTTGGCCGCAACGGATGTAAACAGGCCTGCGCACCGGGTGCCGACTATACCTTCCGTTTCATGCCGGCCAATGGATCGCAACTGGCGCAGATTGCCAAGCTGATCGACGATGGCGCAATCCGGCCTGGGGTTGATAGGGTTTTCGCCTTCGCGCAAACGCAAGAGGCGATTGCATATATCAAGAAGGCCCATGCCAAGAGGAAGGTCTTGGTGTCAGTCGTGTCCTGAAACGGCGCAGAATTTTGGGCGGGGTCGCGGGCGCGGTGCCCCTGTTTTACGGGCTGGGAGCCTCCAGCGCCGTGATCATGCCCGTGATCCTTTTGGCCGCCGACTTGGCGATCCGCATGATCTGCGCTTTCGATAGACCTCATTGATGCCGACTAACATTATTAATCAGTCTTGAGCGTGCGTCACTTCGTAATCAGGCCAAAGGTTCCTAATCGCGCCACGACTTATCACGCTTGCGCAGTGCGACCGTCCCGGATTTTCTTCAACCTGCGAATGGTCGCAGCACTGGCACCTGGTCCGGGAACAGGGACCAGCTTGTCCACGGAAACCTCGGATCCACCGGCATCGAAAAACCGAATCTGCCCCAGCGGCAGATCCGTCTCGCTGTTGATCTGCACGACAGGTTCACTGCCCGCGCCGTATTCATGCGCATTGGCCCATTCACCCATCGCGATCATCACGGGAAGCAAGCTCTTGCCCTTTTCTGTCAGGAAATACCCCTTGCGCGAGCCCTGAATGCCAACGTCAACTTCCTCAAAAACGCCGGAGCCGACAAGCGCAGCCAGCCTGTCCGTCAGGATGTTGCGCGACGCGCCGGTGTTGCGTTTGAAATCGGTGAACCTGCTGACGCCATAGAACGCCTCGCGGACCAAAAGCCAGGTCCAACGGTCGCCGAAAATATTCGTCATGGCGGCGATGCCGCAGGTGTGTGTGTGCCGTTTGGTCATGGGTCGCCTTGGAAAACTGCTCCAGCGATGTCGTAACATAATTAGAGTTGCTATTCGAGACTAAATCAATTTAGTCTTGAAAGGAGACCAATTAAAGCAGGGGAGCAACCAATGCCCGAAAAACAAGCATGCCTGATCATTGGCGCAGGCGACGACACCGGGGCCGCGATTGCCCGCGCCTTTGCCGCCGAGGGGATGGTTGTCTGCCTTGTGCGCCGCCCCCGTCATGCCGACGCGTTGGAGGCGTTGGCTAAATCCATTCGGGATCAGGGGGGTGCTGCGATGGCGTTTCCTGCTGACGCGCGTGATGAGGATGAAATGACCGCCCTGATCGACAGCATCGAAACCGACGTGGCCCCTATTGAGGTTGCTGTGTTCAACATCGGCGCCAACGTGCGGTTTTCAGTCACCGAGACGACTGCGCGTGTATACCGCAAGGTGTGGGAAATGGCCTGCTTCGCCGGATTTCTGATGGGGCGCGAGGTTGCCGCCAGAATGCTGCCCCGCGCGCGCGGCACGATTATCTTTACCGGCGCCACCGCCAGTTTTCGCGGCGGGGCGGGGTATTCGGCCTTTGCCGGGGCCAAGCACGCGTTGCGCGCTCTTGCCCAGTCGATGGCCCGCGAACTTGGGCCGAAGAACATTCATGTCGCCCACACGATCATCGACGGGGCAATCGATTCCAATTTCATCCGCGAGAACGTCCCGAATGTGGATGAACTGCGGGCCAATGACGCGGTGCTTGATCCCGACGCGATCGCTCAGAATTACGTGATGCTGCACAAACAAACCAGAACCGCATGGACCCACGAACTGGACATGCGCCCCTGGTCGGAAAAATGGTGAGGAGACCAGCGCAATGACCAAAACAGTTGAGTTCATTTTCGATTTCGGCAGCCCGAATGCCTATCTTGCGCACAAGGTCCTGCCCGAAATCGCGACAGAAGCGAATGTGGCGTTGATCTACGTCCCCTGTTTGCTGGGCGGCATTTTCAAAAGCACCGGCAACCAGTCTCCCATGCAGGCTTACGCGGGCATCCCCGCCAAATTGCGGTATCAGCAGTTGGAAATGCAGCGTTTCATTGAAAAGCACGAGCTGACCAGCTTTCGGTTCAATCCGCATTTTCCTGTCAATACGCTGATCCTGATGCGAGGTGCCATCGCGGCCGACGTCCAAGGAGCGCTGAGCAAATATTGCGATACCGGGTTCAAGGCGATGTGGGAAGACGGACTGAAAATGGACGATCCCGACGTATTCGTCGACGTGTTCACGCAGGCCGGGATGGACGGAAAGGCCCTTCTGGAACAAACACAGGATCCCAGCATCAAGACCAAACTGGTGAAAAACACGCAAAGCGCTGTGGATCGGGGGGTATTCGGCAGTCCTACATTCTTTGTCGGAGAACAGATGTTCTTTGGAAAGGAGCGTCTGGATCAGGTGAAAGACGAGGTGCTGAAATGACCGGCGATGCAAAAGCGCCTGACGGGTATGAACAACTGATCGGCATGCTGGACGGCGGCTTGAAGGCACCCATGGGCGAAACGCTCAACTTTGACCTGGTCGAGGTCCAGCGGGGCAAGGTCGTGTTCGAAGGGCATCCCGACCGCAGCGTCTATAACCCTTTGGGTGCCGTGCATGGGGGCTATGCCGCGACGCTTCTCGACAGCGCGTGCGGGATCGCGACACATTCCACCCTTGGCCCCAATCGCGGGCACACAACGCTGGAACTCAAAGTATCCTATCTGCGCGCCTTGACGGACAAGAGCGGCACCGTACGCGCCACCGGCACGGTTCTGTCCACCGGCCGCCGCGTCGCCTTTGCCGAGGCGCAGTTGCATAATGGCGAGGGGCAGCTGTGTGCGACCGCTACCTCAACCCTTCTGGTGTTTGATGTCGCAACGGGCGAACGTGGCGCGCCCGAGTTCGCAAAACCCCAGGATAAAAATTCCTGATGTCGTGCGCAATGACGCCGCGTTTCAGGGACTGGTGATGAACCATTCATTGCCCCCAAGCGCAATATCACCGTCAGGCGGTGATGCCCTGAGCGTTAGCCGCCTTGTTCTGCTTGCAAGCCTCGCAGCTCTTGGTGCGTTGGCGACCAACATCATGCTGCCGGCCTTTCCGTCAATTGCTACGGATCTGAACGTCGGTGCGCGGCAGCTATCGTGGACGCTCAGCAGCTTTTTCATCGTCTTCGCCATCGGTCAGCTTTTTGTAGGGCCCCTGTCAGATGCCTTTGGTCGTGTGCCGTTCGTGATGGGCGGTCTTGCCGTCTTCATCCTTGGGAGTCTCATCTGCGCAGTCGCGCCATCGTTTGAAGCTCTGATCGCGGGGCGCGCCATTCAGGCGCTTGGGGCCTGTGCGGCGTCGGTGCTCGCCCGTGCCCTTGCACGCGACCTTTATCAAGGTCCCGCACTGACCCGAGCGCTGGCGCTGGTCATGATCGCGATGGCTGCAGCCCCCGGTTTTTCCCCTGCACTGGGAACGATTGTCACCCATCTGCTGGGCTGGCGGGGCGTGTTTGTCTTCACCGCGCTTGCGGCGGCTGCAATCCTTTTGCATTACAAGATCACTCAGGGCGAAACTCTCCCACGGCCCTTGCGACGCGCAGCGCGACCGTTTGCTACGTTGCGTGGCTACGCATCCCTCGCGGCGGACCCGCGCTTTATCCTTCCGGCGCTTTCCGTCAGCTTGGTCATTGGCTGTCTTTACAGCTTTTTCGGTGCGGCACCGGCGCTGCTTATGGTTGGTTTCGGCTTCAACGGCACACAAATGAGCGTATTTTTTGCGGCGACCGTATTCGTGGTATTCGGCAGCGGTCTGATTACCTCGCCCCTCGCCCGTCGATGGGGCGCAGCGAATGTCGGGTTGGCGGGGCTGCTCATCGCGCTGGCGGGTGGTGTCTGGCTGCTCGGACAGGCCAGCACGTCTACACCAATCAGCTTTATGGCTGCTGTGACGCTGTTTCTGGCAGGCATGGGGCTGATCAACCCCACCGCAACGGCCATAGCGCTAGAACCCTTCGGAGATCGTGCGGGCATGGCGTCGGCCCTACTTGGCTTTCTGCAAATGGGCTGTGCTGCAGTGGGAACCGCGCTGATCGGCGCGCTGCCACTTTCACCCGCTCTTGCCTACTGTTGGGTTATTTTTGGCGGAGTATCCCTAGCAGTCTTGGCGTTCATTCCCGTCACGCGGACGACGAATCCCTGATGCCGTTATTCTGACGTGCCTTCTGCAAAATTGAAGCGGAACTGTTGCAAAAATTGATTGAGGCCGTACGGGGAGGGGGATGTGCTCGGCGGTCCATGCAATTGCGAAGAGCTTGCTGACAAATTTGCCCTGCATAAGCACGCCTCGGGTCGTTTGGTCAGTTTTGGCCCGAATCTCTGGACCCATCAGCAAACCGTCGACCGACCCACCGAAATGCCACGTTCGGATAGGAGGTCGGCCGTATCTTGGTAAGAAGGCGAGAAACGCAGATAGCACCGCACCGCGCAAAGGATAATCTCATGGGAAAATGGTGATGCTTGGATGGTGATTTGCGCGGCACTCTCGACCTCAAAAAAACGAGACTTGCCGGGCCGACCGATTGATGCAGCAATCCCACGTCACCTGCATCCACCAAACGACGCTTCAGGTCATTGTTGAGCGTGGGTCCGAGGCCCCTGCTGGCTTTGTGCGGCGCACACCCATCTTTCACCAGGGGGGTTGCTGCACGAACCCGTTTTAGGGCTGGCTTTCCCCATCCTTCACAGATCTCGTCAATGGCGAGGGGACGAGCATGCCGGGGGGCGGTGGCCGTGAAGCCATCCATGGTGCATCTACGGTCCCCGCGGGTTTATGTGACTTATGATGATCTCGGGAATGGAGTAGTCGTGCTGCTGTGCCCTGGATCTGGGGCTTGGTGCCTGTGCGGTCTGTGACCCGGCATGTCGTCACGTGGTGATCTCTGTTTAAGGCCAGAGGCAGGTGAAATAGTCCGGCAGGCTTGGATGGCCGCGTAGGGGGCTGCGCCGTCTAAACTTCATGATATAAGGTTGCCAACATGGCTGACTTTCATACACATTTCCCACCGATAAATGCCCGCACCCATGAGGCCTGTGGGCCATCCGCGCTGTCTTTTGCCCTTTCGTTAGCGGGGCAGCTGGGGGGCACGGTGGTGTGGCTGCGTGAGGCATGGCAGGGGGATCATATCAATCCGGTCGGCTTTGCCTCCTATCTCGACCCGCAACAGTTGCTTTTGGGGTTGGCGTCGTCGCACCGGGATCTGCTTGCCAGCGCTGAAGAGGCGCTGCGGTCCGGGTCCGTCGCGTTGGTCGTGATGGAGATCACCAAACCTGTTGGCTTGACTGAAGGGCGGCGGCTGCAATTGGCGGCGCAGGAGGGCAACGCCACGGGTCTGTGTCTTGTGCCCGAGGGGATGGGCAGTAATGCCGCGCAAACGCGGTGGTACTGCGCACCGGTTTTTGATGCAGCGCGCACGGCGACAGACTCGACTCTGCAGCGGTGGGAAATTATAAAGAACAAATCAGGAACACTTAGGGCTTGGACAGTGAAGTGGGATGCGCAAACGCGTCGTATCAGTGTGGTTTCCGAGGCTGCCCAGCGATAGGGTTCTGCGCGCACGCGCGATTGACCGCATGGCGCATACGGCCACACATCTCCCCTTTGCGCTGACCCATCATGAGAAAAATACCGATCGCATCTATTGCCTGAACCATGCCGCTGAGGCGCAGGGGCTGCATCGCGGTATGGGCTTGTCCGATGCGCGTGCTTATTGTCCGGCCCTGGAAAGTTGTCCCGCCAATCCAACGGCAGATTTGCGCTTTTTGACCATGCTCGCGCGTTGGAGCAAACGCTATTGCCCTTGGGTGGGGCTGGATGGGCGCGACGGGCTGTTGCTCAACATCGCCGGATCGGCACATCTTTTTGGTGGCGAGGCGGGCATGTTGGATGACATGCGCGCGCGGCTGGCGCGCGCGGGGCTGACGGGCCATGTTGCGGTGGCCGATACGCGTGGGGCGGCTTGGGCGCTGACCCATTTTGGCACGTCTCAAAGGGGCGGCGAAGACATCACCGGATTGCCCGTCGCCGCGCTGCGCCTCGAGCCCAAAACGGATACCGCGCTGCAACGGCTTGGCCTGCGCACGATCTCCGATCTCATGGCGCTGCCGCGTGCCACGCTCGCCCGCCGCTTTGGCGCCGAGCTTGTGCTGCGCCTTGATCAGGCGATGGGCACGCAGAACGAGGCGATTTCGCCGCTGCCCGAGGCGCCCCATTACGGCGTCCGCATGACACTGCCCGAGCCGATTGGCCTGCGCGACGATGTGATGGCGGGCACCGCGCGCCTGTTGGAGCGGCTCTGCGCCAAGCTCAAAGACCAGGATATGGGTGCCCGCCGTCTGTGTCTGACCCTGCGCCGCGTGGATCAGGGTGCGCAACAGGTCGAGCTGCGCCTTGCCGCCCCGATGCGCGATGCGGCAAGGATTTTGCCGCTGTTTGAGCGCGGCGTGGCCGAGGCTGATGCGGGCTTTGGCATTGATCAAATGCGCCTTGAGGTGACCCAAGTTGAACCCTTGCCCAAGTCTCAGATTACCTATGCCACAGCGGCACGCCGGGATGGGCTGGAGGACCTGATCACCCGGCTTGGCAACCGGATCGGGCTCGATAATATCCAGCGGTTTCTGCCTGCCGACAGTCACATCCCCGAGCGTGGTTTCAAGCGGGTTGTGGCAGCTTACAGCGTCCCCGAAGGCCCTTGGGTCAGCCTGCGCACTCGGCCCATCCGCTTGTTTGCGCCCGAACCGGTTTCGGCCTCGGGCACGCGCCCGCCCGAGCGGTTTCGATGGCGCAACATGTTTTTCACCACAGGACGTGCCACAGGCCCGGAACGTATCGCGCCCGAATGGTGGTTGCCGGATGATGCATGGCGCACTGGGTTGCGCGATTATTGGAAGGTGGAAACCACGCAGGGCCGACGCCTGTGGTTGTTTTACACGCCGCAAAACCCCGGCTGGTTTGTGCAGGGGGAATTTGCATGAGCGCGCGTAACCCCACCTTTGACCCGGGCTATGCCGAGCTCTGCGTCACCTCGAATTTTACTTTTCTGCGCGGCGCCTCGCACCCAGAAGAGCTTGTGACCCGCGCGGCAGAGCTTGGCTTGGGTGCCATTGCCATCACCGACCGCAATTCGCTCGCGGGCGTGGTGCGCGCCTATTCTGCGCTCAAGGAATTGCGCCGCGAGTTTGGGGATGATGCCCCCCTGCCAAAGCTGATTATCGGCGCGCGCCTTGTGGTGCGTGACAGCGATACGCATTGGATTGCCTTGCCCCATGACCGCGCTGCCTATTCCCGCCTCACACGTCTTTTGACCCTTGGCAAACGCCGCGCGCCCAAAGGTGACTGTTATCTGGACCTGAGCGATCTTTGTGCAGGCTGTGCCGGCATGTCGCTGATTGCCCTGCCGCAAACCCGCCTGAGCAGCTGCCGCTCCGACATTCTTATGCTCAAAAAGCATTTTCCGGCTCATGTTTTCCTAGGCGCTGTTCCGCGCTATGATGGCAGTGATCAGGAGCATTTCGATGCCTGCGCCCAACTGGCCCATCGCACTGCCGCGCCAATGGTCGCGGTGGGGGATGTGTTGATGCATCACGGATCACGCCGCCAGTTGGCCGATGTATTGACCTGTCTGCGCCACCGCATTTCCATCGATGACATCGGCACCCGAGCGCTGCCCAATTCCGAGCGCCGCCTCAAAGGTGCAGCCGATATGCAGCGGCTCTTTGCCCGCCATCCTGCCGCTCTGCGCCGCACGGTGGAGCTCGCCGCCAAGTCGAGCTTTTGCCTGTCCGAGCTGGGTTACGATTATCCAGACGAGATCACAGGGGATGAGTCGCCCCAAGAGAGATTGACGCGATTGGCGTGGCAGGGGCTCAAGACCCGCTACCCGAAAGGCGCGCCAGAGAGCGCGATCGCCCAGATGGATAAAGAGTTGGCATTGGTCGAATCGCTCGACTTCCCGGCCTATTTCCTGACCGTGCATGACATCGTGCAATTCGCCCGGTCGCAGGGGATACTATGTCAAGGTCGTGGCTCTGCCGCAAATTCGATTCTGTGTTATGTGCTGGGCATCACGGATGTCAGTCCCGAAACCATCACCATGGTGGTGGAGCGGTTTGTTTCCGAGCACCGCGGCGAACCGCCTGATATTGATGTCGATTTCGAACATGAGCGCCGAGAGGAGGTAATCCAGTACATCTATGCCAAATATGGCCGTCACCGCGCCGGACTTTGCGCCACGGTGATCCATTTTCGCACCCGCGCCGCAATCAGCGAGGTCGGCAAGGTCATGGGGCTGTCGCAAGACGTCACCGCCAATCTATCAAGCCAGATCTGGGGCACCTCAAGCGGCGGCGCGGACCCGGAGCGGGTCAGGGAACTTGGCCTCGATATGAGTGATCCACGTTTGGCGCTAACGCTGAAATTGATTGGCGAGATCATCGGCTTTCCGCGTCATCTCAGCCAGCATGTCGGCGGTTTCATCATCACCAAAGGCCGCCTGGACGAGCTTTGCCCGATTGAAAACGCCGCCATGGACGACCGCACTCTGATCGAATGGGACAAGGATGACATCGACGCGCTGGGCATTCTCAAGGTCGATATTCTTTCTCTCGGGATGCTCACCTGTATCCGCAAAAGTTTTGATCTGATTGCGCAGCATGGTGGTCCCGCCCTGTCGATTGCCACGGTGCCCCAAGCCGATGCACCAACATTTGACATGCTCTGCGTAGCCGATGCCATCGGCGTGTTTCAGGTCGAAAGCCGGGCGCAGATGAATTTCCTGCCCAGGATGAAACCGCGCATATTTTACGATCTGGTGATCGAGGTCGCCATCGTGCGCCCTGGCCCGATCCAGGGCGGCATGGTGCATCCCTATATCAACCGCAGGCAGGGCCGCGAGCCCGTGAGCTTTCCCTCCGCCGCTTTGGAAAAAGTGTTGGGCAAGACCCTTGGCGTGCCGTTGTTTCAAGAGCAAGCCATGCAAATTGCCGTTGTTGCTGCGGGGTTTACCCCCTCGGAGGCTGACAAGCTGCGCCGCTCGATGGCGACGTTCCGGCGGATGGGCACCATTGGTCAGCTGCGTGATAAATTCATCAGCGGTATGTTGGCGCGCGGTTACACGCCGGAGTTTGCTGACAGCTGTTTTTCGCAGATCGAAGGTTTTGGCGAATACGGTTTTCCCGAAAGCCATGCCGCCGCTTTCGCCATGCTCGCCTACGTCTCCGCCTGGCTCAAACGCCATCATCCGGCAGCCTTTGCCTGTGCCCTGCTCAATTCCCAACCGATGGGATTTTACGCCCCGGCCCAGATCGTACGCGACGCCCGAGAACACCAGATCGAGGTGCGCCCGATCTGTGTGAACACCAGCGCATGGGACAACACCTTGGAACGCCGCTCGGATGGCAGCTTGGCGTTACGGCTGGGGTTTCGTCAGATCAAAGGTTTTCGCGAGGAGGACGCCGGATGGATCATCGCGGCGCGCGGCAATGGCTATCCTGACCCGGAGGCATTGTGGCTGCGTGCTGGCCTCGCGCCGGCGGTTCTCGAACGGCTGGCCGAAGCAGATGCTTACGCCGGGCTGGGGTTGGGGCGGCGTGATGCGCTTTGGGCGGTGAAGGCGATCAAAGGGACTGCGCCCTTACCCCTGTTCAACAATTCGATTGAAGGCGAAGGCATTCACGAGCCTTATGTCGATCTGCCTACGATGCATTTGGGCGAGGAGGTGGTTGAGGATTATGTCGCGTTGCGCCTGTCGCTCAAAGCCCACCCGATGGAGCTTTTGCGACCTAATATCTCTGGCCTCACACCCCATGCCGCTCTGCCCGATGTGCCTTTGGGACGCATTTCGGTCTGTGGTCTGGTGATCACGCGGCAACGGCCGGGCACAGCGTCTGGCGTGATCTTCTTGACCTTGGAGGACGAAACCGGTGTCTCGAACGTGGTGGTATGGCCGAAGATTTACAAACAGTTCCGCCGCGCCGTCATGGGGGGCAGGCTTTTGCGCGTCACCGGGCATTTGCAACGCGAAGGCATCGTGGTCCACCTCATTGCGCTAACTGTCGAAGATGTCTCGCATCACCTCAGTGATCTTGGCCATCCGATGGATGATGCCGTGGGGCAGACCGTGCCGCAGGCTGACGACGCGCCGCGCTCTCGCGCCCAACCCCGCGCCATGCATCCGCGCGAACAGGCCAAGCGGTTGTTCCCCAGCCGGGACTTCCACTGACCCTGGGTCGTGGGCAGAACCGAAGTCCAGTTTTTTGATCCGCTGGCGAAAGTGAACACGCAAGGCGCGCTTGCCGCCAGCTGTCGCAGGTCTTCGATTGGATCTGCGTGTGGGAAAGCTCGGTAGGGGTTTAGGTGATGCTGTTGTTTGATGTCTTGATCGACGTGATCGCATTGCGAATCCAGCTTGTGATCGCGACAAAAACGCCGCCGAGGGGGAAGGTATTGTGCGTTGATCTGCCTTCCGGACTTGTGAAAATCCGCTCCGCAGGTCAGGACTTGACGCAGGAGAAGACATTTTGAAAGGGAGGAGATCAAATGAAAACTCTATTGAAAGCGGCAGTGGCTGCGATGGCCCTGAGCGCGCTGGGCCTGACAGCGGCGAGCGCCGAGACCCGCATCACCTATAAATCCGCCAAGACCGGCTCGTCCTACTACCAGATGGGAGTCGAGCTGGCCGAAGCGATGAAGGCGGGCACCGACGGGGATATGATCGTCACGGTGGAAGAAAGCCAGGGCTCTGTGCAGAACGTGATGGAGGTGCGCGCGCGCGGGGGTGACTATGTATTCACCACGCCACCTGCGCTGGTCGGTCTGGCGCAGGGCGGCAAGGCAATGTTCGAAGGCAAGGGCGATCCTGCGTTCGACACGATCCGTGCTCTGTTCCCGATCCCCTCACTGACCATGCATTTCGTAATGTCCGCGGATAGTGGTGTGACCGATCTGGCGGGGCTTGAGGGCAAGACGATCCTGCTGGGCAAAGGTTCTTTCGGAGCGACGGAGGGCGAAAAGTATCTCGATCTGTTCGGCTTGAAGGACAAGGTCACGGTTGCGGATGCAGAGCTGTCCAATGCGGTGGCGGCACTGAAGAACGGGCAGATCGACGGATTTGTGACCGCAGGTTCATGGCCCGCGCCCAACGTGATCGAGGCGGCGGCTTCGACGCCTGTAACCGTCCTGTCGATGAGCGACGAACAGATCGCGGAAACCAAGCGCACCACGCTGGTCATTCCCGCAGGCACCTACGCCGGTCAGGATACGGACATCCGCACCACCTCGCTGCCGGTTGTCGCTTTTACCACAACAGGGATGAGCGATGACGCCGCCTATGCGCTGACCAAGACCTTCTGGGAGAGCAAGGCAAAGCTTGCCGAGAACGCACCGTGGTGGGACGGCGTGAACGTCGATCTGATGGCTACAATCACAGGCCAGATCCACCCCGGCGCGCAGCGCTACTACGAAGAGGCGGGCATCGCCCTGACCGACGCGCAGAAGTAACGCAAACCCGCAGGCCGGAGACACGTTCCGGCCTGCACTCTACAGACGAGAGATACCATGGAAATGCTCCCCAAAGGCCGGATGGCCGCTGCGTTCTGGCTGCTGCTGGCGGTAGCGCTGGTCGGCTATCACCTTGCGCTGGTATTCTCCGGTCTGGTGCCAAATCTAGTCAGTCGCCCGCTGCATATGGCATTTATCCTGCCGTTTGTGCTGGTGTTCGGCGCGACGGGCCCCGCACATCGGATCAGCGGGATGATCCTTGCCGCACTGGGCGTGGCAGCCGCACTTTGGATCGCGTTCAACAGCGATGCACTGGGCGACCAATACGGGTTTCTCGAGAGCGATTTTCAGCTCGTCGTGGCGATTGTATTGCTGGGCGTCACGCTGGAGACTGCGCGGCGTGCCATTGGTTGGCCGCTGCCGGTGGTGGCGGGGCTGGCGCTGCTCTATGGGCTGTATGGCGAGTATATTCCGGGGCAGTTCGGTCATTCCGGCACGCCCACGGCCAGTTTCATGGGCACACTGACGATTGCCGAAGGCGGTATCTGGGGCTCGCTCACCGGCGTGTCCGTGGGCGTTGTAGCGATATTCGTGATCTTCGGCGCTGTGCTGAACGCGGGCGAGGCGGGGCAGGGATTCATGAACGTAGCTGCTGCCGCTGCGGGTCGGCTCAAGGGCGGTGCGGCGAAGGTCTCAGTCATTTCCTCGGCGCTGTTCGGGTCCATCTCCGGCTCCGCCTCGGCCAATGTGGCATCTACGGGGGCGGTGACGCTGCCCGCGATGACGAAACTGGGCTATCCCAAGCGGTTGTCCGCAGCGGTGGAGGCGGTGGCGTCATCGGGCGGGCAGATCATGCCGCCGCTGATGGGGGCGGGTGCCTTTGTCATGGTAGAGCTGACGGGCGTGCCCTACACCTCTATTATGGCGGCGGCAGTGCTGCCTGCGTTTCTGTACTTTCTGGCGGTCTGGGTCGGGATCAACGCCTATGCCAGCCGCTTCGATCTACGCGGTGTGGATGCCGCCGATAGCCCAGCGCGGCGCGACGTGATCGTGACCTCGCTGTTCTTTCTGGTGCCCTTTACCGTTCTGCTCTGGGCGATGTTTGTGGCGAAATTCACGCCTGAATATGCTGCCGCACTGGCCATTCTGGCGGGCGCCCTGCTGTTGTTCTTCAACGGCAATCTGCAAAGCCGCCGTGACCAGATCATTGACCGTCTGGTGACCGCAGTGATGACAGCGGCCAGACAGGTGTCGATGATCGCCTCTATCATCCTTTGTGCGTCCATCATCATCGGCGTGCTGTCGATTACGGGTCTAGGGGTCAAGATCACGTCACTCATCCTTGAAGGCTCCGGCGGGCTGCTGTGGCCGTCGCTGCTGCTGACCGCGTTTGCCTGTCTGCTGCTGGGGATGGAGGTGCCGACCACAGCGGCTTATGTCATCTGCGTGTCGGTGGCGGGGCCTGCGCTGATGCAGCTGGGGCTGGAGCCATTGCAGGCGCATTTGTTCGTGTTCTGGTTCGCGCTGCTGTCCACCATCACACCGCCCGTTTGCGGTGCCGTATTCATCGCAGCGGGGATGGTCGGGGAAAACTGGCTGAAGGTCGCGCTGACGGCAATGGCGCTGGGCGTGGGCCTCTATATCATTCCGCTGGGCATGATCGCCAACCCCGACATCCTCCGGCTGGCCGAGACGCCGCTGATGGCGGTGGTGGCGATGCTGCGGATCGGTGTGGGGCTTGCGTTGGTGTCCTATGGGCTGATCGCCGCGCGCAAGGTGTTGCCTACGGTGCTGATGGTGGGCGCCGGCCTCGCCGTTGTGTTCTCTGGGCTGGTGATCTAGCGCGCTGCCTCCAGCGCGGCAGTCAACACAGCGCGGTCGCCGATGTGATTGGCCAGCGTCAGGATCAGCCGCGCGTTGAAGGCATCGCTCTGTTCTTTGCTCAGGCCCGCGTGGGCACGGATCAGTTCTTCGTAGAAGCCATCGGGATCTGGCAGATTGGGGGTAAGGATCAGCATGATCAGCCCTTTCCGATGGCTGTTTTTAAGGCGGCGGCGATGGCGTCCGCATCAAGTGCAGGCCAACGGGCCACTATGTGCTGGTCTGGGCGGACAAGATAGACGGCTTGGGTCGCCTCGCCCAGATAGCGCGCGGCAAGCTCGGGAGCGGGCGCGTTCACGTGGACGGCGCGCATGGTCAGCCCGTGGACCGTCACCTCGGCAGCCTCGCAATTTATAGTGAGCAGAGCAAAGCCCCCACCCAGATGATCAAGGATAAACCCGTCGCCATGGGGCGCGTCGGGGCAAGGCATCCCGGGCGCAGTGATTTCCGGCCCGTTCAGCACATCGGGGCCGAACAGCGGAAAACCACGATAATTGCAGGGCACCGACAAGCGGCCTGAATTGACCAATGGGCGGGCGAAAGCATGTGTTTTCGCTAGTTCCAAAACCGCATTCCGGAAAGTCTTTGAGACATCTGATTTCGGCGTCATAAAATCGGTCGCGCGGGAGGAGTTGAGGATATTCTCATCAGCGCCATGTTCGCGCTCGGCGGCGTAGGTATCCAGCAGGCTGTCATCCGCCACCCCTTTCAGCACCAGATCCAGCTTCCATGCCAGATTGTCCGCATCCTGAATGCCCGAATTTGCGCCGCGCGCGCCAAAGGGCGAAACCTGATGCGCGCTGTCGCCTGCAAAGATCACATTGCCGTGGCGGAATTTCTCCATCCGGCGGCATTGAAAGGTGTAGATTGAGGTCCATTCCAGCGTGTACTCTGGCACGTTACCCGCCTGCGAGGACAGCATGGCATCCACACGCGCACGGACGCGGGCGGGGTTCAGCTCGGCCTCGCGGTCGATGTCCCAGCCCAGTTGGAAGTCGATCCGCCAGATGTCATCAGGCTGCTTGTGCAGTAGCGCGGACTGGCCTGCATGTTTGAACGGTGGCTCGAACCAGAACCAGCGTTCGGTCGGGAAATCCGCTTTCATGTGTACGTCGGCGATCAGGAAGTTGTCCTCGAACACGCGACCGTCAAAACTGAGACCCATCATGTCGCGTAGCGGCGAGCGCGCACCGTCGCAGGCGATGAGGTAGTCGGCCTCGATCTGATATGGCCCGTCGGGCGTGTCGACGGTCAGGGTGCTGTAGGCACCGTGGTTCTCCAGCGCGGTGACGCAGTTGCGCCCGCGTATCTCTATCGGCGCGCCGTTTTCTTGAGCCTTGTGGATGGCGTCCACGAGGTATTTTTCGAACCATGGCTGTTGCAGGTTGATGAAGGCGGGGTTGCGGTGGCCTGCCTCTGGTTGGAGGTTGAACTCGAAGAGTTTGTTTTCGGCGTAGAACACCTTGCCGACGTTCCACACCACGCCTTTGTCCACCATTTGCTGACTGGCCCCCAGACGGTGCGCAATGTCCAGTGTACGCTTGGCAAAACAGATCGCACGGGATCCGAGGCCCGCGCCATCATGGTCATCCAGCACCAGCGCGGGCGTGCCTTTCAGCCCAAGATCAAGCGCCAGCGCCAGCCCGACAGGGCCGCCACCAACAATGACGACAGGGTGTCGGACGGGTGCGGCATCTTGCGCGGGTACGCGTATGTAGGGGTAGAGTTGAAAGGCGGTTTTATAGCGTGTTGCGACCATTTTATATTCCCCTGCTGACGCGCGCGACTGTCTCTAGTCTTGTAGTGCGGCCCACATTTCCAGATCCCGTGCGGCGGTCCAGATGCGGGGGTGGGCGATGCCGCGCGCTTCATCGTATGCGCGGGCGACGTTAAAGGGCAGGCAGTGCTCATAAATGGCGTAGTCGGCGAATTTCGGATCGCACTCGGCGCGCACGGCGTCCCATGCCTGCTTGAGTGTGCCACCTTGGGCTGCGACACGGGCGGCAGGGGCGTAGGTGGAGTTCACGAAATCGCGGGTGCTTTCAATCGCGCGGTTCACCGCTTCCTTGCCGATGAGCGCGCCCCCGCGACCGGGGGCGATGGAATTCACGTCATAGGCTTTGATGGCGTCAAGTGTATTGCCCCAATCGGCAAAATGCCCGTCCCCGCAGTAACAGGCCGAGTGATCCTCAACGATATCGCCGGTAAACATCACATTCTCATCCGGCACATGGATCACGATGTCACCTGCCGTATGGGCGCGGCCAAGGTGCATGAGATCCACGCGGCGGTTACCCAGATGCACGGTCATGCGGTCGTTGAAGGTGGTGGTGGGGTAGGTGAGGCCTGGGATGCTTTCATGCCCCTCGAACAGGCGCGGGAACCGCTGGAACTCGGAGTCCCAGTCCTCTTGTCCGCGCTCCATCACCATGCCGCGCGCGGCTTCTCCCATGATGATCTGGTCCGCGCCATAGGCAGAGGCCCCCAGCACGCGCACGGCGTGATAATGCGTCAGCACCACATGGCTGATCGGTTTGTCTGTAACGCGGCGGACTTGTTCGATGACCTTGTTTGCCAGACGCGGCGTTGCCTGCGCCTCAATTATCATAACGGAGTCGTCGCCGATGATCACGCCGGAGTTGGGGTCTCCCTCGGCGGTGAAGGCCCACAGGTCGCGCCCGATCTCGTCGAAGGTTATTTTCTTCTCGGTCATGTCGCCTTGGGAGGCAAATGCTTTGGCCATGGTTTTGTCCTTACGTCGGTTGTGCTGCGGGGCGTCGGTGGAATGGGATGTGAAAAAGGGCGCAAGCTGCGGAGCGGTGCAGTGTCAGGGGAATTTGATGGCGGGTTTCACGGTGCCGGTGCAGGTGCCGAAGCCGATCAGGTAGCCATCCCCTTTCGCAGCACCATGCAACGTGAGGGTATCGCCGTCCTCGACGAAGCTGCGGGTCTGGCCACCGCCGATGTCTACCGGCTCCTTGCCGCCCCAGCTGAGTTCCAGCAGGCTGCCGCGCTGGTGTTTTTCTGCGCCCGAAATGGTGCCTGAGCCCAAGAGATCGCCCGGGGTCATGGCACAGCCCGAGCTTGCGTGATGGGCGAGTTGCTGGGCGGCGGAGTAATACATCTCGTTGTAATTGGTTTCACAGATTGTTTTGGGTGACCCACCTGCGGGCTGGAGAGTGACCGACAAGTCGATGTCGTACAGCATCGGTTTTGGTTCATGGAGGTAGGTCAGCAGCTCTTTTTCCCGCGCAGGTGTCGACGTGCGAAAGGGCTCAAGTGCGGCGCGGGTCACGATCCAAGGCGAGATGGAGGTGGCAAAAGCTTTGGCCTGAAAAGGACCCAAGGGCTGGTATTCCCAGGCTTGGATGTCGCGCGCCGACCAGTCGTTCAGCAGAACATATCCGAAGATCATCTCGTCTGCTTGTGCGACGGTTACGGGGTGCCCCAGTTCGGACCCTGTGCCTACGATTGCCCCCATTTCAAGTTCGATATCGAGGCGCTGGCAAGGGCCGAAGGACGGGGTTTTTGCTTCGGGTGCCTTGGTCTGGCCGTTGGGGCGTATGATGTCCGTGCCCGATACCACAACAGAGGACGCGCGACCGTTGTAGCCAATGGGGATGTGCAACCAGTTGGGCGGCAGCGCATTGTCGGCACCCCGGAACATGGTGCCCACGTTGGTCGCATGGTGACGGCCCGCGTAGAAATCCGTGAATTCCGCAACAACAATCGGGAGTTCCATGCGCGCATCCGACATCGGGATCAGATGCAGTGCAACGGCGGCTTGCTCGGCGGCACCTGTCGCCAGCAGTTCCTGCAAGCGGTCCCGCAGGGCGTCCCATGCTTCGGGGCCAAGCTCCATCACGTCGTTCCAGTAGGGCACGTCAAAGACCGGGTCATCGGCCAACTCAATAAGGCCCGCCTCCTCTGCGGCCTGCATGTCGAAGATCATGTCTCCGATGGCCACGCCGCAGCGCGGCTCAAGCATGTTGGTGGTGAAGACGCCATAGGGCAGATTGTTGAGCGGGAACTGGGTGTCTGCGCTGTTGGCGCTTTCGACCCATGATGTCATGAGTGTCATGTGATCTCCTTAAGTCGCGAGAGCGGGGCAGATGCGTCAGTCATTTCTTACCCGGCGTCCCGTCGAATTTCTTTTCCAGATCGACCCAGCAGTCGATGTAGTCATCCTGCAACGGGGCCTCATGTGCCGCAAATTTTGTGAGGTGCTGGGGAAAACGCGTCTCGAACATGAATGACATGGTATTTTCTAGCTTTTCTGCACCAAGATCGGCGCTTGACGCGCCCTCGAATGCGTTTTTGTCCGGCCCGTGCGGCAGCATCATATTGTGCAGGCTCATGCCCCCGGGGACAAACCCCTTGGGCTTGGCGTCATAGATGCCAAAGATATTGCCCATCAATTCGGACATGACGTTCTTGTGGTACCATGGCGGGCGGAAGGTATCTTCGGCCACCATCCAGCGGTCACGGAAGAGCACGAAGTCGATGTTGGCTGTGCCCTCGACGCCGGAATCGGCGGTCAGCACGGTAAAGATTGACGGGTCGGGGTGGTCGAAGAGGATCGCGCCCACGGGACAATAGGTCCGCAGATCGTACTTACAGGGCGCGTAGTTGCCATGCCACGCAACGACGTCGAGGGGGCTGTGGCCGATCTTGGTCTCGTGGAATTGCCCGGCCCATTTGATTGTCACGGTGGAGGGGGCATCGCGGTCCTCGAAGGCCGCCACAGGGGTTTTGAAATCCCGCGGGTTGGCCATGCAGTTGGCGCCGATAGGCCCACGGCCGGGCAGGTGGAACTTCTGGCCGTAATTCTCGCAGACAAAACCGCGCGCGGGGCCTTCCAACACCTCGACACGGTAGACCAGACCGCGCGGGAGGATGGCGATCTCCTGTGGTTCAATGTCGATCACGCCAAGCTCTGTGGCGAAACGCAGGCGGCCTTCCTGCGGAACAACCAGTAATTCGGAATCCGCGGAGTAGAAATAGGCATCCTTCATGGATTCGGTGACTAGATATATGTGGCTCGCCATGCCCACCTGGGTGTTCACATCACCTGCGGTCGTCATCGTGCGCATGCCGGTGAGCCATGTCAGCGGCTGGTCGCTGTGCGGTACGGGATCCCAGCGATATTGGCCCAGCGAGGTCACATCAGGGTCTACATGTGGTGCGGACTTCCAGTAGGGCAGATCGATCTTGGTAAAGCGGTGCGTATGTTTGACAGACGGTCGGATGCGGTAGCACCACGTCCGCTCGTTCTGGTGGCTGGGCGCGGTGAAGGCGGTGCCGCTCAACTGCTCGCCATAAAGTCCATAGTTGACCTTCTGGGGGGAGTTCATGCCTTGGGGCAGGGCACCCGGCAGCGCCTCGGTTTCGAAGTCATTGCCAAAGCCGGGCATATAGCCTTGCGCCGTGCCAACAGGGGTGGCGGCGGTTGTCAGGCCGTGCGGTGTCAGCTCTTTGTTCATGGTGCTCCCCTTTACGCAGTGGCCTATGACGTATTAGTTGGTTTTGTAACTAACAACAGGAAACTTTGAAAAATGCCCGGGGATTTCGATCTGAGCAGGTTTTTGCCCTATGTTCTCAATCAGGCAGCCGAAGCCTCGAGCGCGGGATTCCAGTCTTGCTACCGTCAGCGCTATGGCATGCTGCGCACGGAATGGCGGGTGCTGTTCCATTTGGGGCGCTATGGCGGGATCACGGCGAAAGAAATCTGTGAGCGGGCGAGCCTGCACAAAACCAAGGTCAGCCGTGCAGTTCTGGCCCTTGAGACCAAGCGCTATCTTGTTCGGGCACCACAAGAACAGGACCGCCGTCACGAGACGCTCTCGCTCACGCGGCAAGGGCAGGCCGTCTATTCGGATCTAGTGCAGGCGGCCGAAGATTATGACGCTGCCCTGTCGGCGCATTTTTCAACGCAGGAGCGTGAAGTGCTTCAGAGGTGTCTGGAGAAAATCGCCAAATTGTAGGCAGACCACAATCAGTTGCGGTCTGCCTGTGGGTATCTTCTACCTATCAGTCGGATTTTTCCATATCGCCATGGCCCATTTTCGAGTGGTCCATGCCGCCATGGTCAGCCGCCGAGCGCTCCTCGACCTTGAAGTCGACGACCATCTCACCCGCGTTCTCGAACACAAGGGTTGCGCTGATCGCCTCGCCCAGCTCGAACGGATCGCCACCCAGTTCCATGAACATCACATGCAGGCCACCGGGTTGCAGCATAACAGTCTCGCCTGCCGGAATGTCGATGCCTTCCTGCCTGATCATGCGGGCAACACCATTTTCATCGGTTTCTGACAAGTGCAGTTCCACGCGGGGGATCGTCTCAACACGGACTTCCAGCAGTTTCTCTGCTTTGTCTGTGGTGTTCTCGATGGTCATGTAGCCGCCGCCGACATTGGCGTTTTTCGGGGTCTCGAAGGCCATCGGGTGTATGACGTTGATGCCGCCCAGAGTGTAGTCATGGGCATGGGCTGCGCCCGCAAAAAGAAGTGTCGCGACAGCGGCTTGGATGAGATTTTTCATGTTATTTTCCTGTGGTGCGCAGCGGGGATATCCCGGCGCTGGTTATGATGTCTGTGAAAGGGTCGGCATCATGCGCGCGGCGGGGCGCGGACAGGAGGAGTGGATTTGACCATCGAGCGGGGGGCGCAACCGATGCCTGTGGCCTCGGGTGCCAGCGATGCCAAGACAAGAATGGGGCGCAAGGGGCCACCGCATGAGGGCATCAACAGCGTTGCCGCGATGGTGCAGCTTTCGCAGCCGCTGGCCCTGTGGTGGCTGCTTTCGCCGCAGATATCCAGAAGATCGCCACCAATTGCAATGAATCTGGCAATGTCAGGGCTGACAGGTTCTGCGCCTGCGCGGTGCACAAATGGCAACGCAAGCATCACCACCGTAATGGCGGCAAAGAGGCTGTAGCCCAGCACGGTATGGAGCAAACGCATCATCGCCGCTGCGATACACCACTGCCCGCGCCAAGACCAGTCCGCAAGGGTGCGACACGGCAGCAGACGGCCGGTTGCGAAAAAGCCCCGATGCAGGGGAGCATCGGGGCGGACTGCCGGAGATTGGGGTATCCGGCAGCTGTGGCGCAGCTGAGGGGGCTTGCGCGCCGCAGGGTTCAGGCCTTTTGCGGGGCCAATGTGCCTATGGTAACGTCCAGCGTCATTTCCTTGCCGCGGCGCAGGACGGTGACTGTGGCGCTGTCATTGGGCTCTTTTGCCGCGACTGCGCGGGTCAGATCGCGCAGGGCGGTTATGGCGGTGCCATCGAAGTCCAGGATGATATCGCCTGTCTCCAGGCCCGCAGTAGCAGCGGGGCTGTCACTGGCCACAGTGTCCACCACCGCGCCTTTGGTGCTGTCATAGCCCAGCACTTCGGCCACTTCATCGCTCATGGGGCGGATGCCCACGCCCAGCCAACCGCGCGTCACTGTGCCATCATCGCTGAGGTCGGCGACCACCTCGCGCACCACGTCAGATGGCACGGCAAAGCCGATCCCGACAGATCCGCCGCCGGGCGAGAGGATGGCGGTGTTCATGCCGATGACATCGCCCGCGTTGTTGAACAGCGGCCCGCCCGAGTTGCCCCGGTTGATCGCGGCGTCGGTCTGGATGAATTCATCATAGGGGCCTGCGTTGATGTCGCGAGATTTGCCGGAGATGATGCCTGTTGTCACAGTCGAACTGAGCCCGAAAGGATTGCCCACAGCGACAACTTCATCGCCGACGCGCATAGTGTCCGAGGTGCCGAAGCTGACGTAGGGCAGATCAACATCCGCCTTGATCGACAGCAGTGCCACGTCGGTGGCAGGGTCCACGCCAACGACCTCGGCGTCATATTTGCGCCCGTCACTCAGCGTAACGCGCACGCTCTGCGCATCGGCCACGACGTGGTTGTTGGTCACAATCTGCCCGTCCGCCGAAATCAGGAAACCCGAGCCCAAACCGCCGTGGGGTTTTCCCTCTGGCATCTGATCTTCGAACCGCTTGCGCAGTGCTTCGGGCATATTGTCAGGGAGGGTGGCGCGGGCGGTTGTCAGGCTGGTCACCTCGATGAAGACAACGGCAGGCGAGACCTGTTCGACAAGATCGGCATAGCCGCCTGCCGGAACAGCAAAGGCCACTGTGGGGGCTAGCATGGGGGACAGCGCCAGTGCAGCCGCAAGGGCCACGGGAGCGGATTTGGAAAGCAATGATGTCATGAGAGGTCCTTGTGAATCTGGTTTGCGATTGCAGCCAAGATGGGGGGCGTAGATTACAGGGCAGCCCTCGCGCACTATACAAAACTGTAAGGCATAGACGGGATGCAGCGCGGCGCAGGGCGCGCTATATAGAGCGCATGAAAATACTCGTGATCGAAGATGACGCCACCACCGGCACCTATATCGCGCGCGGTTTGCGCGAGGAGGGGCATGTGGTGGATCTGGTGTCTGATGGCCGCGAAGGGCTGGTCGCTGCTACGGCAGGGGGGCACGATGTGCTGATCGTGGACCGGATGCTGCCGCAAGTGGATGGTCTGACGCTGGTGAAAACTCTGCGCGGCACAGGCAACACCACACCGGTGCTGTTTCTCACTGCCATGGGCTCGGTCGAAGACCGGATCGGCGGACTGAACGCCGGTGCGGATGACTATCTGGTCAAACCCTTTGCCTTCGGCGAGCTGTCAGCACGCGTGGCAGCCCTTGGCCGTCGTCCGCAAGCGGTCGAGCAGGAGACAACGTTGCAAGCGGGTGATCTGACGTTGGACCTGCTCACGCGCCGCGTCACCCGCGAAGGCCAGCTGATTGATCTGCTGCCGCGCGAATTTGCGCTGCTGGAGTTTCTGCTGCGCCGCAAAGGTCGGGTCCAGACCCGGACGATGCTGCTGGAAGGCGTCTGGGATCTGTCGTTCGATCCGATGACGAATGTGGTGGAAACCCACGTCAGCCGTCTACGCGCCAAGGTGGACAAGCCTTTTGCGACGGAGTTGATCAAAACCGTGCGCGGTGCGGGCTACAGGATCGACGGGTGAGACGCCTGTGGCGCTCCATGCCGCTGCAACTGGCGTTGGTGCTGGTGGTTCTGTTCGGCACCGTCAGTCTGCTGAGCCTTGCTGCCAGCTATGCGTTTACGCGTGCCGCGTTCGAGCAGTCCATCCGCGATGATTTGGCACAGGACATGGCCGGTTTCCGCGCGGCCCCTTCGGCGCGGGCTGTCGCGTTGCTGGTGCAGGCGGAATCGGAAGACACCGATCCCTACCGGCTGGTGCTGAGCTATGTGGCACCGGAGGGCCGGATTTACGGGAACGGTGCGATCGCGCGCGATGACGAGGGGTTTCACATCATCTCGCTTCAGGACGGGCGCGCGGCGCTTGAGGGCGAATATCTCGCGCTGAGTACCCGGTTGCACGGTGGCCGCCTGACCATCGCGCGCAGCCGCGCCGAGATTGAGGCGCTGGGGCCGGTGTTTTTCAACATTCTCTGGATCAGCCTTCTTCCCACAGTCCTGATTGCTCTGTCTGGCGGGTTGTTCCTCGCCCGCCGCTCGCAGCGGCATGTGGAGGTCGTGCGTGGAGCACTCGAGCGTCTTACGGGCGGCGATCTGGGCGCTCGGGTGGCGACGGGGCCACGCTGGTCCGATGACCTGTTGCGCATCGGCACGGCGGTCAATGGCATGGCAGGGGCGCAAGAACGCTCGGTTACTGCGTTGCGGCAGGTGTCCTCGGACATCGCGCATGACCTGAAGACACCGGTGCAGCGCGTGTCCCTGCAACTGGAGGCGCTGGCCGATTTGGTGGGAGACGGCAAGGCGGCGGAGCTGGTCGCCCAAACGCGTGAGGAGGTCGAGGGGATCTCGGCAGTGTTCCAGTCGCTCCTGCAGCTGAGCCAGGTCGAGAACGGGGCACTGCGCGCGCAATTTGCACCTGTAGACCTTGCCGGTCTGTGCCGCACGATGGTCGAGGTCTACGAGCCTGCGGCTGCGCAGGCATCGCAAACGCTGATATATAAGGGGCCGGAGACGCTGACGGTGCAGGGCGAAAAGAACCTGCTGGGCCAGATGATCGCCAATTTGCTGGAAAACGCGTTGCGCCACACGTGCGAGGGTGCGGATATCGAAGTCTTGCTGGCGCAGAGCCTTGGTGAAGTAAAGCTGTGCGTAACCGACAACGGACCGGGCATCCCTGTGGAAGAGCATAGCCGTGTGACGCAACGTCTTTACCGGTTGGACCGCAGCAGGAATACCGCAGGCAATGGGTTGGGTTTGAGCCTCGTGGAGGCGGTGGCGCGACTGCACGATGCTGAATTGGGTTTTGAGGACGCGCAGCCGGGTCTTCGGGTCTGTCTGCGGTTCGAACCGGGTGTGGCGCAGGCTTGAAACCTGGGCGGCAGCAGGCCACTGTCTTTGAAACTCACAGAGGAAACGCCCCCGATGTACGCCATGCAAGTCACCGAATTCGACAGCCCGCTCACGCTTCGCGAACTGGACACACCCGAGCCTTCGGCGGGCGAGGTCGTGATCAAAGTCGCGGCTTGCGGGTTGAATTTCGGCGATACGCTTCTGGTCAAAGGCACCTATCAGGAGAAGCCGGCTCTGCCCTTTACCATGGGGATGGAGATGGCCGGGGTGATCAGCGCCGTTGGTTCGGATGTCACCGGTCTGCGCGTGGGCCAGCGGGTGGCGGCCTACAGCGGTAAGAACGGGCTTGCGGAATATGCTGCCGTTTCTGCCTCTGTGTGCGTGCCGATCCCTGACATCATGCCCTTCATGGATGCGGCGGCGTTCCTGATCACCTATGGCACCAGCCATCTGGCACTGGAGGACCGCGCGCGGCTCAAGCCAGGCGAGCGGCTGCTGGTGCTGGGCGCGTCGGGTGGTGTAGGGTTGACGGCTGTCGAATTGGGCAAGCTGATGGGCGCCGAGGTGATCGCCTGCGCGCGTGGCGCGGATAAGTTGGATATCTGCAAGCAGATGGGGGCGGACCATCTGATAAACTCGGATACAGATGACATTCGTGATAGTGTCAAAGCGCTGGGCGGAGCCGATGTTCTCTATGATCCGATCGGCGGTGACCAGTTCAAGGCGGCGTTCCGTGCCTGCAACCCCGGTGCGCGCCTGTTGCCGCTGGGGTTTGCCAGCGGCGACGTACCGCAAATTCCCGCCAATATTCTGCTGGTCAAGAACATGACTGTGCTGGGCCTCTATATCGGTGGCTATGCCAAGCTGAACCCCAAAGCACTGACCGACAGTTTCGAGACGCTTCTGGGATGGTATGCCGCAGAAAAGATCAGACCCCATGTGAGCAACGTGCTGCCCCTGCGTGAGGCCAACGCCGGGCTGGACCTGCTGCGCAGCCGCGCGGCGACGGGCAAGGTGATTATTGATGTGACTGCCTGAGCGTCAGTGTGGGCGCGGTACGGCGCGTTTGGTGATCCGCCGCGCCTTTGCCCGCTCGCGGAAGAACACAAAGAGGCCGGAAAACAGGATCAGCACGATGCCGGTCCAGACCTCCCACGTGGGCAAGTCGCCAAAAATGAACAGCCCCCAGAACACAGCCAACGGCAGACCTGCGTATTCGAAGGGTGCCACTGTGGCAGCATCCGCAAGGCGGTAAGCCTGACTGAGGCAATAGCCGATCAAGCCGCCATTCAACCCCATGCCGACCAGCACCGTCCAATCCTCGGGTGCGGGCCAGACCCAGGCACGCAGCAGGAACCGCAGTGATTCGTTGGTGGTCTGCGCGGCAAACCTGCCATCGCCCGCCACCAGATAGAACCCCACAGACACAACGAGGAAAGTACCCTGAATATAGATCGACAGCGTCGAGGCAGGTGCCCTGATCCCCAGTTTGCGCGTCATCAACTGGTTGAGCGCATAGGCCAGCGCCGAAAGCACCGGCAGCAAAAGCACAATGCGCGAAGCAACGAGACTGTCCGAGGAGTCCCAAGGGCGCTGCATGATCACCACGCCAATGAAGCCTACAAACACCGCGCCCATGCGCAGCGGGCCGACCTTTTCACCCAGCAGCGGAATGGACAGCAATGTGATGAACAGAGGCGCAACAAAGAACAGCGCCGTTGCATCCGCCAGCGGCAACACCGCCAAGGCAAGAAAATAGGCCATGTTGGCGATCACCACCAAAACCCCGCGTGCCACATGCAGCACGGGCTGGTCGGTGCGCAAGGCGCGCCAGCCCCCCTCGAATTGCAAGAATACAAAGCTCACCAGCAACGCGATGAACGAACGGAAAAACACGATCTGGTGCAGCGGATAGCCGCTGGACAGTTGCTTGATCAGCATATCGTTGAGAGAGATGCAAAGAACCCCGAACAGCACGAACGCAATTGCGAGGCCCGCGCGGTTGGAGGCTTGGGTCATTGCGCCACCCTCATCAATCCCATTGCGACTGTCCAGAAAAATTCATAGCGTTGAAGCCAACCTTTGGAGGAGGCCTATCCCATGCAAATGTCCGACACCCGCCAGATCGCTGCTACCCCTGCAGAAGTTTATGCCGCATTGCTCGACCCAGATATGCTCAAGGCCTGCGTGCCGGGCGCGACCGAAGTGACGGGTTCGCCCGAGGAGGGCTATGTCGCAACCGTTGTGCAGAAGGTTGGGCCGGTGAAGGCCACATTTACAGGTGAGGTCACAATCAGCGAAAGGGTGCCTGATACGTCGATGAAGATCGAAGGCGCAGGCAAGGGCGGTGCCGCGGGCTTCGCGAAAGGCGGGGCTGATGTGAGGCTGGAAGCAACCGAGGGCGGTTGCGCGCTGAGCTATGATGTGGAGGCCAAGGTGGGCGGCAAGCTGGCGCAGCTGGGCAGCCGGATCATCGACGGCTTTGCCAAGAAAATGGCCGATCAATTCTTCACGAACCTGCAAGAAGCGCTGGAGGGACCGGCACAGGGGGAAGCGACAGCTGAAGAAGCGCCCGCGAAAAAAGGCTGGTTCGGGCGCGCCAAATCATAAGGCGATAGTCCCCTTGTCGCCCGGAAGGGACCGGTCTAGGGTGCCGCTCCACCAGCTGGAGACGACACCCATGCCCCCCATCCTCGACGTGACGGACCTACGCAAAGCCTATTCAGACGGCTTTGAGGCGCTCAAAGGTGTGAACCTGCAAATTGAAGAGGGCGAGATCCTCGCGCTGCTGGGGCCGAATGGCGCCGGTAAGACCACACTGATCTCCACGGTGTGCGGGATCACCACGGCTACCTCCGGCACTGTCCGCGTGGGCGGGCATGACACGATCACGGATTTCCGCGCCGCGCGTTCAATGATCGGGTTGGTGCCGCAGGAGATCAACCTTGAGCCGTTCGAGAAGGTGATCAGCACGGTCAATTTCTCGCGCGGGCTGTTCGGCAAACCGGCCAATCCAGCGCTGATCGAGAAAATCCTGCGCCAGCTGTCGCTATGGGACAAACGCGAAAGCCAGATCCGTGCGCTTTCGGGCGGTATGAAGCGCCGCGTTCTGATTGCCAAGGCGCTGAGCCACGAGCCGCGCGTGCTGTTTCTGGACGAGCCGACCGCCGGTGTGGACGTAGAGCTGCGCCGGGACATGTGGGAGATTGTAGCTGAGCTGAAACGTGACGGCGTGACCATTATTCTCACGACCCATTACATCGAGGAAGCGGAAGCAATCGCTGACCGGATCGGTGTGATCGCGGGTGGAGAAATCCTGCTGGTCGAGGATAAGGACACGCTGATGGCGCGGATGGGCAAAAAGGAGCTGGAAGTGCAACTGTCAGAGCCTGTTGCGGAAATTCCTGCCAGCCTCGTCATGGATGCCCTGCGGCTGAGCGATGATGGCACTGCCCTGATCTATACCTATGACACCAATGCCGAGAGGACCGGCATCACGAAACTGCTGGGCGATGTTGCTGCCGCCGGATTGGTGCTGCGGGATGTTGTGACCCGTCAATCCAGCCTTGAGGATATTTTTGTGGATCTCGTCCACGAGGGAGATGCGCCATGAACTGGACCGCCGTCAAATCCATCTACGTGTTCGAGATGGCGCGGTTTTTCCGCACCCTCACGCAGAGTTTCATCTCGCCGGTGCTGTCCACATCGCTCTATTTCGTGGTGTTCGGAGCTGCCATCGGCAGCCGCATTCAGGAGGTCGAAGGCGTGACCTACGCCGCCTTCATCGTGCCGGGGCTCATCATGCTGAGTGTGATCACGCAATCCATCTCCAACGCCAGTTTCGGCATCTATTTTCCGAAATTCATCGGTACCATCTTTGAGCTTCTCTCGGCGCCAGTGAACTTTCTTGAAATCGTCATGGGCTATGTGGGCGCGGCGGCCACCAAGGCGCTGTTTATCGGGGTGATCATCCTCGCCACCGCCTACCTGTTTGTCGATTTCGAGATCCAGCACCCGTTTGCCATGGTCGGATTTCTGGTGCTGACCTGCATCAGCTTCGCGCTGATGGGCTTCATCATCGGTATCTGGGCAGGCAATTTCGAGCAGTTGCAGTTGGTGCCTTTGCTGATCATCACGCCGCTGGTGTTTCTGGGCGGCTCATTCTATTCGATCTCGATGTTGCCGCCTGTGTGGCAGGTCATCTCTCACTTCAATCCGGTCGTCTACCTTATCTCCGGCTTCCGCTGGTCGTTCTTCGGGGCGGCGGACGTGCCTATCGGGCTAAGCCTGTTTGCCATCGCGGGATTCACGGCATTGTGCCTGTCGGTGATCTGGTGGATCTTCAAAACCGGTTGGCGCATCCGGCAATAAACCTGTGCGCCCTCCTTGTTGCCGGACGCAGGCGGCTCTACATGTGCATAATGAAACAATGGCTTCCCTTTATAAAAAGCGATCCTGTCGTCTCGGTGATCCGCCTGTCAGGCACGATCAGCACGGGTGGGCGCGGTGCGCTGAATGACGCTACGCTGGCACCACTGATTGAAAAGGCGTTCACCCGCGGCAAGCCGGTCGCGGTCGCGCTGGAGGTAAATTCACCCGGCGGCAGCCCGGTGCAATCCTCACTGATCGGCGCACGCATCCGGAGACTGGCGGAGGAAAAAGACATCCCCGTCATCGCCTTTGTCGAGGATGTTGCGGCCTCGGGGGGCTATTGGCTGGCGGCGGCGGCGGACGAGATTTATGCCGATACCTCCTCAATCGTCGGCTCTATCGGCGTCATATCCGCAGGCTTTGGTCTGCATGAGTTGATGGCGAAAAACGGGGTCGAGCGGCGTGTGTATACAGCCGGAAACTCAAAATCCATGCTGGATCCGTTCCGCCCTGAAAAGCCGGAAGATGTCGCACGGCTAAAGGAGTTGCTTGAAGATATTCATGCAAACTTCAAAGAGCATGTAACGACACGCCGGCAGGGCAAGCTGGTCACTGACCGTGACTTGTTCACCGGTGACATCTGGCTGGCGCGCAAGGCGGTTGAGGTGGGGCTGATCGACGGGATTGGCCACCTCAAGCCGCATTTGCAAGAGCGGTTCGGCAAAAAGGTCAAACTGCGCCGTTATGGCGCGAAGAAGGGTCTGCTGGCGCGTTTCGGCACGCAGATCGTTGGGGACGCCCTGAACAGCGTGGAAGAGCACGCGCAATTCGCACGGTTCGGCCTGTAGTATGATCTTCAAGATTGTAGCGCTTTTTCTGGTCTTTATTGGTGTGCTCGGCTGGTTCGGTAAAATGCACTGGATCGGGGGCAAAACCCTGACGCAACGAAAATGTAAGTCTTGCGGTCGCTACCGCATCGGCAAAGGGCCGTGCGCCTGTGGAGGAAAACGCGGATGATGACTGCATGGCTGTTGTCGGGCCTCGGGCTTGTGATCTTGTTGCTGGCTGGTGATGCGCTGGTGAAGGGGGCGGTGAACCTGAGTTTGCGGATCGGTATTCCGGCGCTTATCGTCAGCCTGACCGTGGTCGCCTTCGGCACCTCCGCACCTGAACTTCTGATCTCGATCAAGGCGGTGATGGACAATGTGCCGGGCATCGCGCTGGGCAATGTGGTGGGCTCCAACACAGCCAACATTCTGTTGGTTCTGGGTATTCCTGCGCTGCTGGCAGTCATGCACACGTCCGAGTGCAATACCCGGAAATCCTTCAACCAAATGATCGCGGCTTCGCTGCTGTTCATCGCACTTGCGTATCGCGGCGTGTTTGACTGGATATCGTCGCTGATCCTTTTGGCAGCCCTTGCCGCGATGCTGTACAATGCGGCGCGCGATGCACGGGCGCATAAAGCGGCAGATATCGCTGGCGCTGAAGAAGACGAAGAAGAGCTGGAAGGCGTGGACCCTGATATGCCTGGCTGGCGCATTGGTTTGTTTCTGGTGCTTGGTCTGGTGGGTCTTCCGCTTGGTGCGTCCCTGCTGGTGGACAACGCGACGATTATCGCCAAAGCGTTTGGCGTCAGCGACACGGTGATTGGCCTCACATTGGTGGCCATCGGGACGTCCTTGCCAGAGTTGGCCACAACGGTAATGGCAGCACTGCGCCGTCAGGCAGATGTGGCGCTGGGCAACGTGATCGGTTCGAACATGTTCAACCTGTTGGGCATCATCGGGGTGGCCGGTCTGGTTGGCCCGATCGCAGTAGATCCCGCTTTCCTGCGATTTGACCTATGGGTCATGCTTGCTGCGTCTTTGGTACTCATCCCGTTTGTGTATTTGGGCCAGAACATCAATCGTATCTGGGGAATTGCCCTCACCGCCCTATATGCCATCTATCTGTTTGTGGTTCTGGTAGGCTAGGAATTTTACGATGAAACGAGCATTGGTAACCGGCGCGGGAAAGCGACTGGGTCGTGCTATGGCGCTTTACCTCGGGGGGCGCGGCTATGACGTGGCCGTGCATTATGCCACCTCGTCCGAGGCAGCAGATGCCGTCGCTGCCGAGATCGAGGCAATGGGCCAGCGTGCGGTTACAGTGCAGGCCGATTTGCTTGAACTAGACGCGATGGAGCAACTGCTGCCATCCGCAGCGAAGGCTTTGGGGGGGGCGGTGACATGTCTGGTCAACAACGCCTCTATATTTGAATATGATACCCTTGCCAGCGCCACACGCGACAGTTGGGACCGGCACATCCACTCCAATTTGCGCGCGCCACTGATGCTGTCTCAGGCGATGGCAGCGCAGGGTTTGGAAGCAGATCAAGACGACGCCGGAGAGCCTCTGGCCGCTGGTTTGATCGTCAATATGCTCGACCAGCGTGTGCGCAAACTGACGCCCGAGTTCATGACTTATACAATTGCCAAGATGGGTCTATGGGCGCTGACGCAAACGACCGCGCAGGGCCTAGCGCCGCATATCCGTGTCAACGCCATCGGGCCAGGGCCGACCTTGCAGGGCAGTCGCCAGTCTCAGGCGCATTTCGATGCGCAGCGCAGTGCCACGATCTTGGAGCGTGGTGCCAATCCGGCTGATATAACTGCCGCCTTGGGGTATTTTCTGGATGCGCCTGCGGTGACGGGGCAACTGTTGTGTGTGGATGGGGGCCAACATCTGGCTTGGCGCACCCCGGACGTTATTGGCATCGAGTAAGGACACAGGCGGTAAAAGTTTTGCACGTTCCCCTTACCGCTACGTCAAACGCCGCAAGTTAGAGGGCCAAATCCCTATTTTACAAAGGTGAAATATTAATTTCATGTAAAATCAATGACTTGTTTGTGTGCCTAAAAATTGAACATATTAACGAAGCGTTTAAAATGTAACGGAAAATCATCGACCACGGAAAGTTATCAGCAGAGTTATCCACAGGAAAAGTGGAGATCTTTGCGATTGCCGTGGTCGCTGAAATATGGGCGAAGAGAGAGAATCGAGAACGTATGTCTGATGTCGGGCAGAACCAGCCAACAGGCTATGAGGTTATTCAGGGCTATCTGAAAACACTCGACGGCTCGCCGGGTGTCTACCGCATGCTCGATGCCGAGAGCCGCGTGCTCTATGTGGGCAAGGCGAGGAATTTGCGCGCGCGCGTCAGCAACTATGCGCGGCCATCCGGGCACAGCCCGCGCATCGCGCGGATGATCGACAATACCGCGTCGATGATGTTCCTGACGACCAAGACAGAAACCGAGGCGCTGCTGCTGGAGCAGAACCTGATCAAGCAACTCAAGCCAAAGTTCAATGTGCTTCTGCGCGACGACAAGAGCTTTCCAAACATTCTGGTCACCGACGGCCATACCTACCCGCAGATCAAAAAACACCGCGGTGCGAAGAAAGAGAAGGGCGCGTATTACGGCCCCTTTGCCAGCGCTGGCGCTGTCAACCGCACGCTGAACCAACTCCAAAGGGTGTTTTTGTTGCGCGACTGTTCGGACAGCCAGTTCGAGACGCGCACGCGGCCCTGTCTGCAGTACCAGATCAAACGCTGCTCGGCCCCTTGCGTGGGCAAGATCAGTGCCGAGGAGTATCGCCAGACTGTTCAGGATGCGCAGAAGTTTCTCACCGGGAAAAGTACGGGCATCCAGACGCGGCTTGCCTCCGAAATGGCGCAGGCAAGCGAGGACATGGAGTTCGAGCGCGCGGCGGCGCTGCGCGACCGCATCAAGGCTCTGACGCAGGTGCAGACGACGCAGGGGATCAACCCAAAGGGCGTGGAAGAGGCGGATATCATTGCGCTGCATCTGGCCGACGGGCAGGCCTGCGTTCAGGTGTTCTTCATTCGCTCCGGTCAGAACTGGGGCAATCACGACTATTACCCGCGCGTGGGCGATGATGTGGAGGCGGCGGAGGTGCTGGAGGCCTTCATCGGCCAGTTCTACGACCAGCGCGATCCGCCGCGCCAGCTGATCCTGAGCCACGAGATCGAGAACCCTGACCTTATGGCGGACGCTCTGGCGAGCAAGCTTGGTCGAAAGGTCGAGCTGTTGGTGCCGCAGCGAGGCGAGAAGGCGGAGCTGGTCGATGGGGCATTGCGCAATGCGCGGGAAAGCCTTGCACGCAAGATGGCAGAGAGTGCGACGCAGGCCAAGTTGCTCAAGGGGCTCGCAGAGGCCTTCGATTTGCCGAAAGTGCCTGACCGGATCGAAATCTATGACAACTCCCACATTCAGGGCGCCTTTGCTGTGGGGGCTATGGTTGTTGCCGGACAGGAGGGGATGATCAAGAACCAGTACCGCAAATTCAACATCCGCGGCGATGATCTGACCCCCGGCGATGACTTTGGTATGATGAAAGAGGTTCTGACACGCCGGTTCAAGCGTTTGATCAAGGAAGACCCGGAGCGGCGCGAGGGGCACTGGCCCGACCTTCTGCTGATCGACGGCGGCGCGGGGCAGGTGAGTGCGGTGCGCGAAATCATGCGTGAATTCGGGGTCGAGGATATTCCGATGGTCGGAGTTGCGAAAGGCCTGGACCGTGATGCGGGCAAGGAGGAATTCCACCGCACCGGCAAGCCCGTTATGGCCCTGCGCCACAATGATCCGGTGTTGTATTTCATCCAGCGGATGCGCGACGAGGCGCACCGCTTTGCCATCGGAACGCACCGTGCAAAGCGCGCCAAATCCGTGGGGGCCACGCCACTGGACGACGTGCCGGGCGTGGGCGCAGCACGAAAGCGGGCTCTACTGGCGCATTTTGGCTCCGCCAAGGCAGTGAGTCGCGCGAACTTGCATGACCTCAAGGCGGTTGATGGTGTGTCCGGTGCGCTTGCGGAGACGATCTATGCCTATTTTCATGAAAAAGGGTGAAGGTAGGCCAGCGTTGCCCTGTGTGGTGCCGCGGCATTGTGTGTATTGGCAAAATGAAGAGGGTGGCGAATTTCCCGCATGGTTGTGATTGGCGCTGCCGGTTCGTGCTTTTACGTTATTGTCGTGCGGTGTAGGATGTAGTCATGAAATGGAATTTGCCCAATATTCTGACGGTAATACGTCTTGCCGCAGCGCCGGGTGTGGCGGTGATGTTTCTGTATTTTACGCGCCCCTACGCGGACTGGTTCGCGCTGATCCTGTTCGTAACCGCTGCGGTAACTGACTGGTTTGACGGCTATCTGGCACGCGCATGGGGTCAGGAAACAAAGCTGGGCGCAATGCTGGACCCGATCGCCGACAAGGCGATGGTGGTGATTGCACTGATGGTGATCATCGGCTTTTCGAGCTGGTCACCATGGCTGGTGTTGCCTGCAACGGTGATCCTGTTTCGCGAGGTATTCGTCTCGGGACTACGGGAATATCTGGGCGATACGGCGGGCACGTTGAAGGTGACCAAGCTGGCGAAATGGAAGACCGCGTTGCAGATGACAGCGATTGCTGTGTTGTTCGGTCAGGGAGTGTTCGAACATTATCTGGGGATGAGCATTTACGGCATGGACGAAGCACAGGTGTCAGCGGTTCTGAGAGGCGATGAAGAGGATTTGCTGGGGTTGGGCTGGAAGGTCAGGGCAATGGAATGGTCTGGACTGATCGGGCATTGGCTGCTGTGGGGCGCTGCCGCGCTGACGGCGGTTACCGGTTTTGACTACTTGCTCAAGGCGATGCCACATCTCAGGGAGGGCCGTTGATGGATGTTTTGTATTTTGCTTGGGTACGTGAGCGCATAGGGCTGCCACGCGAGGTGGTTGAAACGAATGCGGTGACTGTGGCGGAACTGGTCGACGAATTGCGCGCCCGCGAGGAACGCTATGCCGTTGCATTCGCGGATCTGAGCGCGATTCGGGTCGCCTTGGATCAGGAGCTGGCGGATTTTGACGCGCCGCTTGCCGGTGTGCGCGAAGTTGCATTTTTTCCACCGATGACGGGGGGCTAACATGCGCGTGTCGGTGCAGGAGCAGGTATTCGATCCGGGTGTGGAGTTGACCGCGTTTTCAGCGGGGCGCAGTGATATCGGCGCGATCGTCACCTTTACCGGCATTGTCCGCGATCTACCGGATGAGAACATGGATGCCATGGAGATCGAGCATTATCCCGGCATGACCGAAAAAGCGATAACTGCGATGGTAGACGAGGCCAGGACGCGGTTTTCGCTGGGCGATGTTTTGGTGATCCACAGGTACGGGCGGTTGCAGCCGGGCGAGATGATCATGATGGTGGCCACGGCCGCGCGGCACCGCGCGGACGCTTTTGACGCAGCAACGTACCTGATGGATTACCTCAAGTCCCGCGCGCCCTTCTGGAAGCGAGAGATTTCCGCGACCGGCGCGGAGTGGGTTGCAGCCACGGACGAGGACGAAGCGGCGCTGGCGCGCTGGTAGCTGCGTTGATCCACATCAATGTGATACAGCTGGTCCGGTGTTAGGCTGAACAGGTCATTTTGAGGAGGACAGGATATGTTTACGTCGATTGTTGTCGGTTTTGATGGCTCGGATGCTGCGGGGCGTGCGTTGCGGATGGCCTGTGGCATTGCCAAGACATTCGGGGGTGGTTTGCAGATCGTCCACACACCCCGAGATGAAACCGTGACCTATGCGGCGGATGCGATTTCCGGCTTTTACGTCGGTCCGAATGCAGCACATCAGGATATGCTGCGTGAAGCGGCGGAGAAGGTCTGTGAGCAGGCGTTGCAGATTGCGTCGGAAGAGGGCGCAAATACGGTGGAAGCCCATATCGGCCACGGAGATCCCGCACATGATGTACTGGATCGCGCCACGGCAGTGGGTGCAGATCTTATCGTAACGGGCCGCCGTGGATTGGGTGACTTTACCGCTTTGGTTCTGGGCAGTACCTCGCACCAGATCAGCAAACACGCGAAATGCGCCTGCCTTACGGTGCCTTGATCAGCTTGCCTGCTGGCTTTCAATGTAGGCTCGCATCTCTTCTGCTTCATGACGCGCGTCGCGCAGACCATCCATCGCGGCGCGCAGTTCGGCTTCGGTTTGGGACAGCTGGTTGGTCAGTTCGGCCTCACGCTGTTGCAGGTAGGTGATGGCCTGATCGCGTGTTTCCTCGGCTTCGTGCAGTTCCTGACTCATCCGGTCCAGTTGCGCCACGTCGTCGGCAGCCACGCGGGTAAAGCGGTGCAGTAGCCAGTTGGCAAACCACCCCATGCAGAATGCGACAAACAGAATGATGGCTGTGGCGAGGACAAATTCAAATCGGCTCATTCGGTAGCGCTTTCTTCGGTCGGTTCTTCAGAAGACGTATTACCGTTTTGGTCAGTGTTTTCCAGCGTTGATTCTGAAGCTGCCTCCTCGCCTTCGGGCGCGATCAGGCGGAACTCGATGCGGCGGTTTGCTTCGCGCCCTGCTTCGGTTCCGTTATCTGCAACGGGATTTTCCTCGCCATAGCCTACGGCCTTGAACGTGCCGGTGACAACGCGCCGTGCGCGCAGTTCATTGAGAACAGATTCGGCGCGGCTCTGGCTCAGTGAGAGGTTCATTTCTTCGCGACCCTGGCTATCGGTGTAGCCCTGGATCTCTAGTGGAATGTCACCGCAGCGTTTCAGCAAGGTCGCGATGCTGTCCATTGTTCCCAGCGCCGAAGCGTCAATGGTGGCGGAACCAGGTTCAAAGTTGATCTTGCCCGCGGCCACAATCGTACCGATCTCTGCCTCGCACTCGGCCGGTGTAGGCAGGCCCAGCACGGGGTCGAGCTGCTTTTGATAGGTTACGTTTACGTCGAAGAGCGCGCCTTCGCCCATCTTGCCGGCCAGCATGGCGGAGATTTCGGTAGATGCATCAGGATTGCCGGTGTTGCCGGTCAGCGCGATGTTGTCGGGCAATACGCGAACCGAGCCGTTCTCCAGCTTGCCCAACGCCTCAAGCCCGGCGAGGACGCGGGTGGGCCAGTCGGCGGGCAGATCGTCCACCACACGGCTGGCAGTAAACACATTGTCCGAGCCGAACCGCGCCTTGGCAAAACTGCTGGTCAACTCGCGCAGAGCTTCATTGTTGACGCGACCACGCAACTGGACCTTGCCCTCTGGGCTGAGCGTTGCGGTGAATTCGGGTGGGCCTGCGTTAGGGTCGGAGGTCTGCGGCAGCTTGGATTGCAGCGCGAATACAGGTGGTAGAGCGTTCTCAAGCTCACCCACGACAGTGTCGAAATCGGATTGGCTGGTGCCTTCGGCTGCCAACAGGGAGATGTCGGCATCCACGATTGTGATGGAACCTTGACCGAGTTTCGCAAGCGCATTGATCGACGCGGTGACGGCATCCGCCCAACGTGGGCTTGGCACACCCAGTCCCACTGTACAGCGCGGATCAACTGCGCCTGCTGTCTTGGCCGCGTCAATGATGCGTCTGGCGGCCTGATCCGTGTCGGCGGCGCAGGCGTCAAAACTCGCACCGTCTTCGGTGATCTGGAAGCGGGTTGTGAAGGGGGTGATCACGGGCCGTGGCGCGGAGATGTCCAGAACAAGCGTCACCTGCGCAGGCACCATACGGCGCAAGTTCTGCTCCAGACGGGCTTTTTCCTGTGCGCTGTCGGTGATCGCCGTGATCGCCACACGCTGCGCCTCGATAGAGACTTTTGCGCGGGGCAAGCTGCTCATCGCCGAGAGCGCGTAGTCCAGCGCGCTGGACCAGCCGTCGGGCGGCGGATAGTCGGCCACCTCCAGCAGGTCGGTCACACCGGCGGAACCGGCAATGCTGTTGAAGCGCGCGATGACATATTCACGGTCGGTGCTGGCAGGTATGAGTCCGATCACGGACAAGCCGCTGTCATTTCGCAGGATTTCAGCCGAGAATTTCGGCGCGGCAATGGCCTCCTGTGCAGCGACGCCCATATCGTCAATCACACGCGCCGCATCGACAACCGAGCCCGCAGTGGTCAACGCAGAAAATCTCACCGCCTCTGTCGGTGCTGTCCCCGAAAGCGAGACCTGAAGGCCGTTCGCCTCGACCTCTGCCCAAGTCATACCTTTTGCGTCCAGTGCGTCCCTTACCCCGATTTCTGACGTGTCCTCGATCAGGCTTACCGAGAAATTGGCAGCGACAAGAGAAACCATGGCGGCAGCTGCAAAGGTCAGGAAGATGGTCAGCAGGGAGGAGAGGCGCATTGGCACTTTCACAGTAGTTTAAGAATTAAGCACGGGTGTACGCCGCTGGCGCGGGTGGTGCAATCACAGGAGTTGCGCTACGGCGAAAAACAGCAGCGGAATAATGCCGGTGTCGCGGTTAACCCGAAACAATTGCAGCATTTTGTCGGAATTGTGGATGTCCAATCCGCGCAGTTGCCACGCCATGTGCCAGCCCATCGCCCAAGGGCCCACGATGGCCACAGCCAGAGCGGGCACGGAGGCTGTGTTTACGCCCGCATAGATCACCGAGATGCCCATCAGCCCCACCGTTGCCATCAGAAAACGGCGCAGCCAGTGGTTTGTACTCTCGCCAAACAGGCGTGCTGTGGATTTTACGCCGATGAGCGCGTCATCTTCCGTATCCTGATGCGCATAGATGGTGTCGTAGAACAGCGTCCATGCGATGCCCGCCAGATAAAGGACAACCGCAGGCGCATCGAGCCGCCCCGTGTGGGCCGTCCACGCCAGCAGAGCGCCCCAGTTGAAGGCCAGTCCCAGAAACACCTGCGGCCACCATGTGAAGCGTTTTGCAAAAGGATAGATCGCCACGGGAAGCAGCGCGAGCACCCCCAACCGGATCGCGGCGGCGTTGTAGGTCAGCAAAATCCCGAAGGCGATCAGCGCCTGAAGTACCATCCAGACCGTTGCCGCCTTGACCCCTACCTGACCGGAGGGGATTGGCCGCGAGCGGGTGCGCGCCACCTGCGCGTCTATGTCGCGGTCTGTGATGTCGTTCCACGTACAGCCAGCGCCGCGCATCAGAAACGCTCCAATGCCGCAGCTGGCAAAAATCCACAGATCAAACCAGCTCGCCTGCCCGTCGTGCAGCATCGCCAAGGACAGTCCCCACCAGCAGGGAATCAGCAGGAGCCATGTGCCAATGGGCCTGTCTGCACGGCTGAGCCGCAGGTAGGGCCGCGTGGCGGCGGGGGCGTAGAGGTCTACCCAGTTGCGCGAATAGGCATCCGCGACCACGCCGTTTTCCGGTTGCTCTGGCGGTGGGGCACTGTCTTGCATATATCCAACCCTATGGATGCGAAAATCAGACTGTATGTAGAGCACCCTTTGGGGTCGGGGCAATCGGTTCCTTTGGACCGCGCGCAGGCGCATTACCTCTTCGGGGTGATGCGGCAGGCCGTGGGCGCGCAGATATTGCTGTTCAACGGACGTGACGGCGAATGGCGCGCCGAGGTGACTGATGTGGGCAAGCGTGGCGGTGAGGTGCAATGCCAAGAGCAGACCAAAACGCTCCAGATGCCGCCTGACCTGTGGCTGTGCTTTGCGCCGATCAAAAAGGCGCGAACAGATTTTATAGTGGAAAAAGCGACCGAGATGGGGGCTGCAAGAATTGTGCCGGTGCAGACAGAATTCACCAACTCGGGCCGCATCCAACGTGAGCGTTTGCAAGCGCACGCGGTCGAGGCGGCAGAGCAATGCGGCGGCACCTATGTGCCTGAAGTGGGGGACATGCAGCGCTTTGGCCGCCTGATGGACGGCTGGGATTCCGCCCGCCGGATCATGTTCTGTGACGAAGCGCTGGCCCATGGCGCACCTGCGCATCTCGCGGGCGCGTCAGGACCTTGGGCCATTTTCATCGGCCCCGAAGGCGGCTTCTCCGAGCGCGAGCGCGCCAAGCTGACAGCGTTGGAGCAAACCGTGGCCGTGTCACTCGGTCCGCGCATCTTGCGGGCGGATACGGCGGCGGTGGCCGCCATGACCGTCTGGCAGCAAGCTTGCGGAGACTGGCAATGAGGGGAGCGCGCGATGTTTTTCCGGCCTGAGGCAAAAGCGGCGCTCTGGCGCTGGCGCGAGGTTTTGGCTGCAGGGGCGCTGGCGCTGCTGGGCGCGTGGTGGATTTTGGGGCCCGGCGGATTGCTGGCTGTGCCCGGCTGGGCGCTGGTGCTGGGCGGTTGCGCATTGTTTTTCGTAGGCTTGCAGCGTGCACGGTTCCGCGGTGCGGGGGATGGTCCCGGTGCGGTACAGGTGGTCGAGGGGCAGATCTCCTATTTTGGTCCATTGACGGGTGGCATTGTCGCGCTGAATGCACTGGAGCGGCTGACGCTGGATGCCACGCAGAAACCCGCGCATTGGCGGTTGGAGACGGCCGATCAACCGCCTTTGATGATTCCCGTGAACGCGGCCGGGTCGGACGCGCTTTTCGATGCTTTTGCCACTTTGCCTGCCCTGCGAACCGAACGAATGTTGTCCGAAATGCGCAGGCGTGAGGGCCACGCAGTTGTGATTTGGGAACGCAAACCCTTGCGTCCGGCCCACGCCCTGCTGCATTGACGATCCAGAGATTCTCCGCAAGGCTGCGGACCAACCCACAGCGGAGTTCCCTTCATGTCTATTCCACAATCCGGCGGCGGCCCGATCGAGCATTTTGACCAGCTTGCTGAATACCTTGCCGAGGGCTGCAAGCCGAAAGAGCAATGGCGCATCGGCACCGAGCACGAGAAATTCGGCTACTGCAAGGACAGTCTTTTGCCGCTGCCCTATGAGGGCGAGCGGTCGATCCGCGTTATGCTGGAAGGTCTGCGTGACCGCCACAACTGGTCCCCTGTAGAAGAGGGTGGCAAGCTGATCGGACTGGAGAAAGATGGCGCGAACGTCAGCCTTGAGCCGGGCGGGCAGCTGGAGCTGTCGGGCGCGCCGTTGGAGACGATCCACGAGACATGCGATGAGGTGAACACCCACCTGCGCGAGGTCAAGGACGTGGCGGACGAAATCGGCGTAGGATTTATCGGGCTGGGTGCGGCACCCAACTGGACCCATGACCAGATGGATCTGATGCCAAAGGGCCGCTACAAGCTGATGGATGCCTATATGGGCAAGGTCGGCACGATGGGCCGCGTCATGATGCGCCGCACCTGCACGGTGCAGGTGAACCTTGATTTCGGGTCCGAGGCGGACATGGTACAGAAAATGCGTGTAGCCGTGGCATTGCAGCCGGTCGCCACCGCACTTTTCGCGAACTCCCCGTTTTTTGAGGGCAAGGTAAACGGCCATAAATCATGGCGCAGTCGCGTCTGGCGCGATCTGGATTCCGCACGTACCGGCATGATCCCGTTTATCTTCGAGGACGGCTTCGGCTTCGAGGCATGGGTGAACTACGCGCTCGATGTGCCGATGTACTTCGTCTACCGCGACGGCAAATACATTGACGCGCTGGGCATGTCTTTCCGTGATTTCATGGCGGGGAAGCTGCCTGCCTTGCCGGGCGAGACTCCGACGCTGAGCGATTGGGCCGATCATCTGACGACCGCCTTCCCCGAGGCGCGGATGAAGAAATACATCGAGATGCGCGGCGCCGATGGCGGTCCGTGGCGCCGCCTCTGTGCACTACCGGCCTATTGGGTGGGCATGATGTATGACCAGAATGCGCTGGATGGTGCGTGGGATCTGGTCAAGGACTGGGACGCGGAGACGCGCGATGCGCTGCGGGTTGCGGCCTCGATTGACGGGCTTCAAGCAGAAGTGAACGGGATCAAAATGATTGATCTGGCCCGCGAGACTGTTGCGCTCTCCGAGGCCGGTCTGAAAGCCCGCGCGCGCAGTGGCGCAGGCGGTCTGGTACCGGACGAGACGCATTTCCTGAACGCGCTGAAAGAGAGCGTGGAGACTGGCAAAACCCCTGCCGACGAGCTGCTGGACTGCTACAACAGCGAGTGGAAGGGCGACTTGAGCCGGATTTACGCGGAATTCTCCTACTGAGCGAGGCGTCAGGCGGCAGGTGACGACTTGAGAACTCGGCTGCGGTAGTAGTCCGCTATCTCCGCCTTGCGGGCAGCCTGCATTTCGGGCGTTACAGGCTTGTCCTTGTCAAAAAGTGTTGCATAGCCCTGCATCGCGCGTTTGTGTGCATCGACAGGCAGAGGTTTACCTTTGGCAGTGACTGGTGCGGCCTTTGGCGAGCCGTGAACAGTGCTGCGGTCGCTTGACGGCATGCAATAAAACACAAGCAGCACAAGCGACCCGACAAAGGGCACGAATTGCAGCATCAGCCAAAATCCTGACATGCCGATGTCATGCAGTCGGCGGACGGACAAGCTGGTGAAGGGTATCAACGATACAAGGCTGTAGTAAGTCATGCTGAAATCGAAGGGGCTTAGCGCATAGATGGCCGCGGGGTCGGTGCCGTTTATAAGGGACGATACCATCATGAAGTCGATAGCACAGGCGATCAAACCGCCGAGCGTCAGAAACAGCGTGGCCCACCAATATTCAGAGCGCGTCGTCCGGCCTTTGAAATTGAAAATATTCACAAACGCCAGATTAATTGCTGTCAGAGGACCGGTCATGTAGCTTGTTCCTGTGTTCTTTTTTGCCAGATTGCAGAGGGGTCATGGCGTAAGAAGGGGCGAAATGTGTTCACTTTTGGGCAGCCTCGATCTGCGTCCCATGCCTGCAGGGGCTTGGAATTTCTAAAGCGTACAAAACGAATTGGATGGGCGTCGGCTGTTCAGTCCTGCCGGATGAGACTCACGCTGAATATGCCCGATGAAATGCGCATCTGTTGCAGCGTTTGCCGCGCGCCTGTGGTGTCATAGGTCAACTCCATCCGCGCCGAGGTAACGCGCAGCGGCGACAGATGTCCGGGACCCGCAACCACTCTGTAGGATAGCGTGCAGTTCAGCGTGTTGTCCGATTGTGAGCCTGCATCCGGCTCAATTGTGACGACGCGGCGGCCATCATACATAATCAGGCGCGCCGGGCATCCTCTGGCGCGGAACAATTGACCCATGGCGCGTACGGGATCCATGACACCGGCGGGCACGCGAGCGGTCTCGGAAAGCTCGGTCTGTTCGTCGAGCGGCGTGATGTCGGCGCGCACGGCCCGGTTTTCCGTGATCTCGACCTCGACAAGCCGCTGCTTGCGTGAGGAACTGCTGTTGCCGATAAAGAGGCTACTTGCCGCATTGCCCGTACTGGTTCCCGTGAAAGTGCCGTTGAAAACCCCCAAAGGCGTGTTGTCTAGGGTGGAGACGAGGGTGGCTTTGTCTCCGGTTTGCGCATAGCTCAGCTGCCCCAATGTCTTGCCGCCCAGCGATACGTCGTAGGTTTCGGCGCAGGCGGGTGCTGCCAGCACGAAGGCGCAGAGGGCAAGTGCCTTCACGATTTCTGGCCGATTTTCGGCTCTGTACCTGCGCGGATGCGGGAAATATTGGTGCGGTGCCGCCAGAAGACGATCAGGGTGAGCAACAGGCAGAGAAGGTAGGCGGTACCATACCCCATGAGAACCACCAGAACGCTCGACGCGCCGGCCGCCAGCAGCCCGCCCATCGAGGACATCCGCGTCAGGCCCGCAGCGACCAGCCACGCAATGCATGCCGCAATGCCCGCAGGCCATGCCAGCGCCAGCAAAATCCCCAGGAACGTCGCAACACCTTTGCCGCCCTTGAACCCGAGCCAGACAGGATAGCAATGCCCGATCATCGCAGTGAGGGCAGCGAGCTGCGCCGCATCCTCGCCCGCGAGACTGCGCGCAAGCAGCAGCGCCACTGCGCCCTTGGCACCGTCCAGCAGCAGCGTGGCAACCGCAGCAGGCTTGGAGCCTGTGCGCAGTACATTGGTGGCCCCGATGTTGCCGGATCCGATTTCACGCAGGTTGCCCAGACCCATCCCCTTGGCCACCAGAACCCCGAAAGGAATAGACCCCAGAAGATAGCCGATCACGGCCCAGAGCAGCAGAACGATAGCGGTATTTTCAATCAGCGGCATGGGAGCCCTTCCGGTTCAGACAGTGTAGACGCAAGCGCCTGCGACATAGGTTGAAAGGACCTTACCCTGCATCCGCATTCCGTCGAAAGGGGTGTTGCGTGATTTTGACAACAGCGTGGCACGGTCCATGACGAAAGGCGCGTGTGGATCAAACAGCACCAGATCCGCAGGCGCGCCCTCTGACAGCCGCCCGGAGGGCAGGCCCAACCGCTGCGCCGGATTGAACGACATCGCGCGCCAGAGCTGTGGCAGGGTGATCATTTCTGCATGCCACAGGCGCAGGGCCGCAGGCAGCAACGTCTCCAGTCCAACAGCGCCCGAGGCGGCCTCTTCGAAGGGCAGGCGTTTGCTTTCCTCGTCTTGCGGCGTGTGCATGGAGCAGACGATATCAATCAGCCCGCTTGCCACAGCCTCGACCATAGCAATCCGGTCCTCCTCATCGCGCAGCGGCGGCTTGAGCTTGAAGAATGTCCGGTAGTTTGCCACGTCCAGCGCGTTCAGCGTCAGATGGTGGATGCCGACCCCTGCGGTCACGTCCAGCCCGTTGCGCTTGGCCCGCTCCAGCGGCGGCAGGGAGCGGGCAGCGGTGATCTGGTCGGCGTGATAGCGCGCGCCGGTCATCTCGATCAGGGCAATGTCGCGGTCCAACCCCATCCGCTCTGCCATGGGCGATACGGCGGGCAGACCGCGCAGAGAGGCAAATTTGCCCGATGTCGCTACCGCGCCGCGGCTCAGCGTCGGTTCTTGTGGGTGCGCGATGACCAGCGCACCCAGACTGCGCGCATAGGTCAACGCGCGGGCGAAAACCTTGGTATCTGTCAGCACATGGTCGCAATCGGTAAACGCCACGGCGCCTGCATCCATGAGAAATCCGATCTCGGTCATCTCGCGCCCCTCGCGTCCCTTGGTCAGCGCGGCCATAGGCAGCACGTTCACGGGGGCCGCTTCATTGGCGCGGCGGGTCACAAACTCCAGCACCTCGGGGCTGTCGATGGCGGGGGTCGTGTCGGGGCGGGTGATCAGCGTGGTGACGCCGCCCTTTGCTGCAGCCAGCCCGGCAGAGCGGTAGCTTTCCTTGTGCCGCTCGCCCGGCTCGCAGACCTTTACGCCCAGATCGACAATGCCGGGGGCAAGGTACTTGCCCCGACAATCAATCACCTCGCCCTTGGGGTTGGCCAGCCCGCTCGACGTTACGGCGGCAATGCGCCCGTCCTCGACGGTGAGCGATCCTGTCGTCTCTGTCCCGTTTTCGGGGTCAATCAGGGTGGCGTTGATGAAATGAAGGGTCATGGCGTCTCTTTCTGGATCTGCAACATGAGGTGGTACAGTTTTTCCACATCGTCAATGCGGGTAAACTGCGGGGCGCGGGTGGGCAGCGGGTGGCGTTTGCTGCGGCCGGGCGGGCCGAAGATGACGGTGTGTTCGTGATCTGTGGTGATTTTGGTTGTAGGTGTGATGCGGAATATGCGCAGGAACGGTTTGCGCCACGGATAGGATAGCCCGATAATCGCGCGTCGCGACGTCAGCGTGTAATAGCTGTACCGCCGCGCGACCGTATCGCGCAGGGCGGCATAGGCGGCCATGGCAAGCCCCGCGCTGAAATGGATCAACCCGAACATCCAGAAAAACGCGCCTGCGGTTGCGGCGATGGCCATCCACATCAGGGCGAAGGCGCTGAAGACCAGCCCGAAAACCAATGGAATGACATCCTCTCGGGTGATGGCAAATACCGCACTGGGACGGCCCTGCCACAGGATTTCCTCGCCCTGTTCCAATATGCCTTCCCACGGATCGCTCACGGCAGCATGCGGTCCCGCGCCGCGAGAATCTGTGCCACCACCGATGCCGGATCGGAAACATAGGAAATACGCACCCGCTGGCCGTCCTTGAGAAACAACACCACGCTCCAGCTTAGCCGTTTGCGCACATCGGTGATATCGGCCAGAGGGATACGCACATCATCCTCGGGACCGTGAAACAGGATTGCGTCACTGCGCAAATACCAGCGGTTGTCGCGGACGGACCGCCAGCGCGCCGGATCTTCGACCACGATGAAATAAGTCAGCGCGAGCACTGGCCCGACATAAAGGATTTGCCAAAATCCGGTCGCCGCGCCAATCCCCCAGCCAAAGAGCGCCATCACCGCCAGCGTAGTCAGACCCACGATCAGGCTGCGGCGCAAAAACACCCGCAAGGAAGGGGTCCAGACGGCGAGCGCATCGCTCATCCCGCCATCCAGACCATGCCGCCCGCCACGGCAAAAGCGACCAGTAGGGCAATCATTGCGATGCGGCCCGACATTTTGGGATCGGGTTTGGGTTGTTTCATGTGAATATCCACCATATGAGGAGAAGAAGCAGTAGCGCGGTTGCGCCGGTCAGGATACTGCCCGCACGGCTGCGCCCCTGTGCGGCGCCGGTTTTGCCGGATCGCAGCTTTGCGGAGTCGCTGCGGACAGGTGCGGCAGCGTGCTGCGCTTTGGGTTCCGCATAGGTGCCGATCAGCGTCAGATCGGCGGCGGGCATCAGGGTGACGTCGCCTCCGTCACTCACCCGCGAAAAGAGCAGCAGAACATAGCCGTCCAGCGCCTCCAGACGGGCGCGGTCGCGGCGCAGGGCGTCCTTGTCCACGTCATAGCCTTCCGACAGATAGCGCGGCAGGCCGACGCCTGTCAGATCGGACAAAGGAAAGAGTTCGAAATCATCGTCGTCTACCACCTTGTTCAGCAAGTTGGCCGCAAGCGCCTTCTTCGGGTGCTGTTTCAGTGCGCGGGCCATGTCGGCCATGGGGCGGGACACGGCGAAAACACGGATCACGCCCCGTTCTCCGTGCAGGATTTCGATGGCGGATTTCATTGTGGGGCCTCCAGATGGGGCAGCAAACCTGTCGCATCCTTGATGTAATCAAACCCGACAGCGGATTTCTTTTCGGGATCCTGCCTCAGGAAGATCACACTGGGTGGAACGGTGTTGCGACGTTCGGGCGTGGTCATCGCGCTGCGCGGGATAGCCTTTGCACGGGTTTTCTGACCTTCGATCTGGAAGAACAGAACGCGCTTGTCCGTGAGCGCATAGCGCGTTGCCTCGTAGGTGCGCAGCTGTCTCCACGTCGCGCGTGCAGGGATCAGGACCAGAAGCGCGGGCAGGATCAGCAGCCAGACGTCATCACCGGTGCCGCGGGTGGCCAGAATGATCGCCGCCGCCGCAAACAGCCCTGCTGCCGCCATCGGTGCCGAGCCGTAGAGCCGCCAGTTGCGCCAGTGGAGCCGCGGTTGCGGCCGCCCGGTCCAGAGCAGTGTTTCGTCCGGCTCCAATACACTATTCCAGAAATCCGATGTGTTCATCTGCGACTGTCTGTAAGGTTGCGCGCCAGCAGGTCCATCGCGGCCATGCGCACTGCCACGCCCATCTCAACCTGATCCTGAATAACACTGCGGTTGATGTCATCGGCCAGCGTGCCGTCAATCTCGACGCCGCGGTTCATCGGGCCGGGGTGCATGACAATCGCATCCGGCTTGGCATGGGATAACTTCTCGGCATCTAGGCCGTAACGGTGGTAATATTCCCTTTCGCTGGGGATAAAGCCACCGTCCATGCGCTCTTTTTGTAATCTCAGCATCATCACCACGTCGACGTCTTTCAGTCCTTCTTGCATGTTGTCGAACACCTCGACGCCGAATTCCCCGATGCCCGAGGGCATCAGCGTCGGCGGCCCGATCAGGCGGATGCGGTTTTCCATCTTGCCCAGCAACATGATATTGGAGCGCGCCACCCGGCTGTGGGCGATATCGCCGCAGATGGCGATGGACAGCCGGTGCAGCCGCCCCTTGGCACGCCGGATCGTCAGCGCATCCAGCAGCGCCTGCGTCGGATGCTCGTGCCGTCCGTCGCCTGCATTCAGCACCGCGCAGTTCACTTTTTCCGCCAGCAGATCCACCGCGCCTGATTGCGGATGCCGAACGACCAGCAGATCAGGGTGCATCGCGTTCAGCGTCATCGCGGTATCAATCAGCGTCTCGCCTTTTTTGATGCTGCTGGCCTGCATCGCCATGTTCATCACATCCGCGCCCAGCCGTTTGCCCGCGATCTCGAAACTCGCCTGCGTGCGGGTCGAATTCTCGAAAAACATGTTGATCTGGGTCAGCCCTTGCAATGCATTGCCATGTTTGTCGGGCTTGCGGTTCTGCTCGGCATAGGTGTCGGCCAGATCCAGAAGGGTCGTGATCTCGGTGGGGTGCAGCGGCTCGATGCCAAGAAGATGGCGGTGGGCAAAACTCATGGCGGAAACCTCGGGCTGTTTGCGCCGTTATAGGGCGGGCGGCACAGGCGGGCAAGAAGCGGTGGATGGGGCATTTCGCACGAGGGCCGCGGCGCGTAGAGTGCGGGAATGGAATCAGTGGATTTTCACACAGCGCGCGCGCTTTTGGAGTGGCAGATTGAGCTGGGCGCGGATGAGTGCATCGGCGATGACCCTGTGGACCGCTATGAGCTGCCCGTCAAACAGATCAAGCCGAAACAGCCGGAGGCCAAGCCGCATCTGACCAAGGGGCCGGTGCGGCTGGCGGAGCGCGATGCGGTGGCCGAAGCGCAGGCGGCGGCCAGAGCAGCCGGTACATTGGAGGAATTGCGCGCTGCGCTTGAGGCTTTCGATCTGTGCGACCTGAAGAAAGGCGCGCGCAACATGGTTTTTTGCGACGGGATCGCGGGCGCGCCGGTGATGATCGTGGGCGAGGCGCCGGGCGTCGAGGAAGACCGGCAGGGCAAGCCTTTTGTCGGCGCATCGGGGCAGTTGCTGGACCGGATGTTTGCCGCCATCGGCATGGGCCGTACCCAAGCGGACGCGCCGATCTACATTACCAACACCCTGCCATGGCGACCGCCACACAACCGTGACCCCAAGCCCGAAGAAATCGCGATGATGCTGCCCTTCCTGATCCGGCATATCCAACTGGCGGACCCGAAGGTTCTGGTGCTGATGGGCAATTGGGCCTGTCAGGCGCTGCTGTCCAAACGCGGCATCACGCGGCTGCGCGGGACATGGACGCAGGCTGTGGATAAACCGGCGCTGCCGATGTTCCATCCGGCCTACCTGTTGCGCAATCCTGCTGCGAAGAGAGACGCTTGGGCAGACCTGTTAAACCTCAAAGCGGCTGTGGATAAATGATAGACCCGGTGGTCTTGCTGGCCTTCGTGCCTGCGGCACTGGCGCTGAACTTTACGCCGGGGCCGGATATGATGCTCTGCTTGGCGCAGGGCATGCGCTCGGGGCGCGCCTCTGCTTGGGCGGCGAGCGCAGGGGTCAGCACAGGGGCATTCGTCCATGTCACCATCGCGGGGCTGGGTCTTGGCGCGGTTGTGGCAGCGTTTCCCTGGGCGTTTACCGTGATCCGGTGGATTGGCGTGGGCTATCTGCTCTATCTTGCCGTGCAGGCGTTTCGCAGCAGCAGGGTCAAGGCAAGCGCAAAGGGTATGAGCCCGATGCGTGCCTACCGCGCAGGGCTGTTTACGAACCTGAGCAATTTCAAGGTGATCTGGTTTGTTCTTGCATTCATTCCGCAGTTCGTTGTGCCGGAGGCAGGGCCGGTCTTTGCGCAGTTTCTGGCCTTTGGGACAATGATCGCGCTGGGCGGGTTTGTGGTGAATGGTCTGGTCGGTGCCTATGCGGGGACGCTGGGGGCCAGACTGGTGGGATCCAGCAAGATGTTGGGTTATATCACCGGCAGTATCTATGCCGCCCTCGCCGCGCGGCTGGCTGTGATGGAGTGAGTTATGAGCCGTATTGACGAAACCAAAGATTTTATCGCCATCCGCATCGCGGTGCTGACCGTGTCCGACACTCGCGAATTGGCCGAGGACCGCTCGGGCGATGTGCTGGTGGCGCGGCTGGAGGCGGCGGGGCATGTGCTGGCCGACCGCAAGATCCTGCGCGACGAGCGTGCGGAGATTGCGCAGCAACTGCGCGATTGGTGTGCCGACCCGCAGATTGATGTGGTGATCTCCACGGGCGGTACGGGCCTGACGGGGCGTGACGTCACTGTCGAGGCGCACCGCGATGTCTATGAGAAAGAGATAGACGCCTTCGGCACTGTGTTTACTATCGTGTCGATGCAGAAAATCGGCACCAGCGCCGTGCAGTCGCGCGCGACCGGTGGCGTGGCAAATGGCACCTATCTGTTCGCCCTGCCGGGCAGTCCCGGTGCGTGCAAGGATGCGTGGGATGAAATCCTGCAAAAACAGCTCGATTACCGCCACCGCCCGTGCAACTTTGTCGAGATTTTGCCGCGGTTGGATGAACATCACCGGCGGAAATAGGCGGCTGGGAAAAATTCGACGGAAATCCGGCGGCCGCGCGTATAAGACGCATTGGCGTGAATTTTATCCACACCTATGACTTGCGCAGTAACGAGGACCGGATGGTGTCATGCGATTTCTGAGACAAAGTATGATCGGCCTGTTTCTGTCGGCTGTAACGCTGGGCCTGTTGGTCTGGGCGGTGCAGATGATCGGCGGTGCGGTCCAGACGCGGATGGCGGATACACCAGCGGCTCCGCCCGCGCGCGAGCGGGTGTTTTCGGTCAACGTGTTGACGGCGGAGGCGGGAACGCAGACGCCGGTTCTTGAGAGTTTCGGCGAAATCGCAAGCCGTCGTATGCTGGAATTGCGCGCGGCGGATGGCGGCCGCGTCATCGGCTTGGCGGAGGGCTTTGAGGATGGCGGACGCGTGCGTGCGGGCGATGTGCTGGTGCGGATTGATCCCGCGGACGCGCAGGCCGCCGTACAGCGCGGGCAAAGCGATCTGGCTGATGCCTTGGCCGAAGAACGGGATGCGGCGCGCAGTGTGACATTGGCAGAGGATGAAGTCCTCGCCGCACAAGAACAGGCCGAATTGCGGGTGCGCGCCGCCGCACGGCAGGTTGATTTGGCAGGGCGCGGCGTGGGCACCACCGCCGCCACGGAAACAGCCGAGCTGGCTGCCGCCGCAGCGCGGCAGGCGGTTCTGTCGCGGCGCCTCGCGCTGGCTCAGGCGCAGGCTCGTGTGGATCAGGCGGCAACCTCCAGAATGCGCGCGGAAATCGCGCTGGCCGAGGTGGAGCGGCGGCTGGAGGATACAATCCTCATTGCGCCTTTTGACGGCACGCTGAGCGCCCCCGGTGTGGTCGAGGGGGGGCTGGTCAGTGCGAACGAACGGGTCGCGGACTTGATTGATCCTGACGATCTGGAGGTTTCGTTCCGGCTGTCCAATGCGCAATACGCGCGGCTGCTGGACCCGGAGGGCGAGATTATCAAGGCGGATGTTCAGGTGACGCTCGATGCCTCTGGCGTTGATCTGGGCGCATCGGGCCGCATCACGCGCACCTCGGCTGCGGCGGGTGAGGGGCAGACCGGGCGGCTTGTCTTTGCTGCGCTGGATACGGCGGCGGGGTTCCAGCCGGGTGATTTTGTGACCGTCCGCGTGCAGGAGCCGGCGCTGGAGAATGTGATCGCACTACCTGCATCTGCGGTGGATGCTGCCGGATCTGTTCTGGTTTTGGGAGACCATGACCGGCTGGAGGACGCGACCGTGACCGTGCTGCGCCGCGTCGGTGACACTGTCCTGGTGCGCGGCAATATAGCTGGACGCGAGGTGGTTGAGGCGCGCTCGCCCCTCCTGGGGGCGGGCATTTCGGTCAAACCGCTGCGCAAAGGGGCCGCACCGCAGGCACCCGAAATGCTGGAGTTGTCGCAGGAGCGGCGCGCAAAGCTGGTTGCATTTATCGAGGGCAACAGCCGCATGCCGGCGGAGGCCAAGGCCCGTGCATTGGCCCAACTGGCCGAGCCGATGGTGCCCGCCCAGATGGTCGAGCGGATGGAAAGCCGGATGGGGGGCTGACCGATGGCGCGCGCAATTCCCAAGACCGCAAGCGGTATCCTGTCCTATTTCACGCGGCACAAAACGGCGGCAAACCTGCTGCTGGTGCTAATGTTGGTCGCAGGTGTTGTCGCTGGTCCGAACATGCGCGCGCAATTCTTTCCCGATGTGATCATTGATAGTGTCACGGTTTCCACGGTCTGGCAGGGCGCTGGTGCCGATGATGTGGACGAGGCGGTCAGTCAGGTGCTGGGCACAGCCCTGCTGGGGCTGGAGGGGGTCGAGAGTTCCTCCAGCGCATCGCGCGAAGGCCGCAGCACGATCTTTCTGGAGTTCGAGCCGGACTGGGACATGTCGCGGGCAGCGACAGATGTGCAAACCGCAGTTGACGCCATTTCCACCCTGCCCGAAGAGGCCGAAGATCCGGTGGTGCGGCGTGGCGCGTGGCGTGACCGCGTGACCGACGTGGTCATCACCGGCCCTGTTGCGCCCGAACAGCTGGGCCGTTTTGCAGATGAATTCGTGACGCGCCTGTTCGCTGTCGGGGTGACCCGCACGACCATCCAGGGAGTTGCTTCCCCGCAGACCCTGGTGGAGGTGCCATCCTCCCGGCTTGTGACATACGATGTCACCATGGCCGAAATCGCTGCGGCCATCGCCGCAGAGGTTGACGCCGATCCTGCAGGTGATGTGGACGGCGCAAATGCCCGCGTGCGCACGGGCACGGCCAAGCGGACGCCACAACAGATTGCAGCCATCACCCTGCGCTCCAACGCCGATGGCTCCAAGCTGCTGGTGGGCGATGTCGCAGTGGTGCGCGCGCAGGACGTGAACCGCGATGAAAGTTTCTTTGTCGGGGAAAGCCCTGCGATGACCGTGCGGGTCGACCGCTCGGACAGGGGTGATGCCATCGGGATCCAGCATCAGGTGGAAGATGTCGCAACCGAGTTGCAGGCGAGCCTGCCTGTCGGTGTCACCGTTGATCTGATCCGCACCCGCGCTGAGGAGATTACTGGACGGCTGGATCTGCTGATCTCAAACGGGCTCATGGGGCTGGGGCTGGTGGTCGGGCTGCTGTTCCTGTTCCTGAATGCGCGCACTGCGTTCTGGGTTGCGGCAGGCATCCCCGTGGCGATGGGGGCGGCGATTGCGTTGATGTATCTGGGCGGGCTGACGCTAAATATGATCTCCATGTTCGGGCTGATCATCACACTGGGCGTGGTGGTCGATGACGCG
>TARA_R110002020_G_scaffold156218_3_pt1 | contig 63056 bp, 52 predicted proteins | sample TARA_R110002020 | Tara Oceans TARA_R110002020 (sample SAMEA4396489) | marine metagenome | biome: Westerlies Biome; feature: [MES] marine water layer (ENVO:01000295) within the mesopelagic zone...; material: water (ENVO:00002006), including particulate matter (ENVO:01000060) such... | reverse complement strand
TCGTTTTCTTTGGACAAGCAAAGAAAATGAAAGAATAATTAGAACCTAAGTTTTATTCGATTCCTCCAAATAAATAGAACCGATAATAAAAAAAGAAAACAATTCTTCCTTTATATATAGATTGACAACAATCTTTGCAAAAACACAACAATTGTTCCTGATTCGATCAATATGCAGTTTGCGGTAAATAAAAAAGGTGCCTTGAAGCACCTTTATATTCTTAAATAAAATTATTTGTTACGAATTCATTGCTGAAATAATAAATTCCTTGAATTCCTTTGAAATAGGAATAAGTGTATTGTTAATTAAAATATCCTTGGAGTTAATGGCATCAATATGGTCCACATTAACAATATAGGATTTATGAGCCCTGTAAAATTTCTGTTGCGGTAGTTTCTCCAAATAATCCTTGAGAGGGGATCGAACCAAAAACTTTTTGTCTACTGTATTAACCTCTAGATACACATTATCCGCTTTGATAAACTGTATATCCCCAAATTGGATTCGATAATACAGATGTTGTTTTTTAACGAAAATGGAATCCTTCAAAACCTTGTTGGACATTAGCCTATCATCTTCCTCTTCCTGACTTTCAGATGCCCCATTGTTCTTTACGGAAGTAAAGTTGGACAGGGCAATTTCAATGGAGGTGTATAAATCCTGTTGCTCAAATGGCTTGACCAAATAGCCGTTGGGCTTTACGGTCTTGGCATTTTCAACAGTGGCCCGATCGCTATTGGATGTTACAAAGATAAAGGGGATGTTGTAGTTTTCCCTAATGTGCTTGCCCAAGTCTATTCCGGTTTTATCGGAGGCCAAGATAATATCAATCAACACAAGGTCAACTTCCTTGTTCTTCAAGACTTCAACTGCCTGCTCGTAAACAATAACATTGTCTACGATTTCGTATCCAATCTCTTCCAACATAGATTGCATGTCATCTGCAATTATCACGTTGTCCTCTACAATAAGAATTCTAATCGGTTGTTCCAAGGTGTATTTATTTGATTGGTTATTATCTCAAAATTACGAAAAATTATTAAAACTAAAATAAAACAGAATCGACAATAAAAAAGTGCTCAAAGCCAATTTTTTCAATTCGGGATCCAGCAGTACCGTATTCCTAATTTTCCACATTTTATTTAGATGTATAAATATAGGTACAAATGCTACTAAATGAATAGCATTTTTCCAATTCTGGTAATGCATGAAGGTAAAGGCCAGCATGCCTATAAAACTAATTATGATTAGGAAAACATGGTATATTTTACCGTTTTTAATGCCCATCTTCACTATCAGGGTATTTTTATTGGAAGTCTTATCGGACTCATAGTCCCTTAAGTTGTTAAGATTCAATACCCCCGTACTCAAAAGGCCTATAGCTACAGCAGGAAAAATAGCCATCGTATATAGTGTTTTGGTATAAAGAAACATGGAACCCATTACTCCCAGCAGGCCAAAAAAAAGAAAAACGAACAAATCTCCCAGGCCCTTATATCCATAGGCCGATTTTCCAACGGTGTATTTAATGGCTGCCCAAATGCTCAGAATTCCAAGTGCTCCGAAAATTAGGGTGAAAAGAAGGTTCTTGGTACCAAAGGAGAGATATAATAGGGCAACTGTTAAAAAGACACATATTACAATTGAAATTACAATCCCACTTTTAAGTTCGTACCTGGTTAATTGGCCACTTTGGAGAGCGCGCATAGGTCCTACCCTATTTTCATTATCGGTGCCTTTAACACCATCGCCATAATCATTGGCGAAATTTGAAGTAATCTGGAATGCGACAGTGGTTAATAGTGCAAATACAAAAATATCCCAACGAAATTGGCCGTACATGCTTCCCAGTGCTGTACCTATAATTATTCCGGACAACGAAAGAGGAAGTGTCCTCAAACGGGCCGCACTAATCCAAGCTTTAATTTTTGGCAATTTAATATGGGTCTTCTATTTCTAAACGCTTTCCTTCTTTGTACGAAGCAACGAATGCATCCTCAAAACCCATTTTCACCAATTGGAACCTAAAAGATCTGGCTTCTTCCAAGGTTTCAAAATTTCCCAGAGAGTAAGAATAAAAGGGATTGGTTTTTACGAATATTGTATTGTTCAGAGATTCTGAAGCAAGAGTTATGTTGTTGTCTACAAAGGACTTAACCTGAACGGAATAAATCTTTTCTTTATCCAAAAACTTTTTGGCCAAATAAAACTCCTTCACGAGACTTAGTTCCTCGTTCTGCTCCTTAAGATTATCTATTCTGGCCTTTATTACCTCCAGACTATCTATGGACACCAAGAGGTTATTGCTCATGTTATTTCTGTTCTCATAATTGGAAGATCTGATAAATCCTGCATTGTACGAGAAAATGGCCAGAGTGCCAATTAAAAAAAGCACGGTTATACTGCCAAATAGATTTCGCTGTATCTTACTGCGCTTTAATTCCTTGTTCTTGTATTTTATTTGATCCAATAGACGCTCATTTATGATTTGAGCCTTGTCTATGTCTTTATGCAATTCTAATAAATCACTTTCCTCTATGAATGGCATAGTCTAAATTGTTTAGGGGATGAGTTCTAAAATTAGTGAAAATAAATCGACTATTTATGTTTTTAAACTTGGTTGTTGTAAAAGTAATGGTTTTTGTTGCAAAACGACAAATAATTAAAAGTAAAATCCTTAAATAATTGGACACCACTAATTTAATGTCCGTTATTTAAAGCTGGTAAATTATAGCAACTTGATGCTATCTGGCTTAATTTCTATTTTACGTTCCTTGTACAGAGCCCCTATTCCCTTTTTAAAAGTCTTCTTGCTCATCTGCATAATTCTTTTAATATCCTCTGGGTCCGATTTATCATGTAAATTTAGAATTCCACCATTGGCAACAAGTTTTTCATAAATTAAGTTTGCCGCAGGCTCTAAACTTTTGTATCCTATAGGTTGTAAGCTAACATCTATTTTGTTATCTGGCCTTATATTTTTTATATACCCTTTTAGTTTGTCCCCAACGGCCACTTTTTTGAAAATTTCGTTGGAGTAAACCAATCCTTTGTGCTTATGGTTTATAATTACCTCCCAGCCTAAATCGGTCAGTCTGGTAACCACAAGATCTACCTCGTCCAGGGCTTGCACTGTTAATTCATCATTGGACAAAAATTTATCCAGCTTGTTGGAAGCTACCAGTCTATCTGTTTTTTCATCCAAATAGCAATATACAACGTACCATTGACCTTCTTGCATTTTGTTGCGCTGTTCCCTAAAAGGAACCAACAAATGCTTTTCCAGTCCCCAGTCCATAAACGCACCGTATTCATTTACTTCTGCAACTTGGAGCAACTGAAACTGGTCTACAGTCACAAAAGGCACCAATGTAGTAGCTACAATTCGCTCTTCATGATCCAGATAGCAAAATACATCCAAGTGGTCTCCGATCTCAAATTCCTCGGGTACATACTTATTGGGCAATAGTACATCATTACCTTCGTCATCTCCCAAAAAGAGACCAACTGTTGTGTCCCTAAGTATTTCTAAGTTATTATATTGTCCAAGTGCTATCATTTGGCAAAAATACGTTTAAAAAGAATCTCAATAAAAAAAAGCCGCTCTTTTTAAAGGCGGCTCATGTATATATTGTAGGTACTATTATTTATAGACGGATTCCTTTTTAAAGTGTTTCGCCAACATATAATAAACTACGGCCCTGTGCTTGCTCTTTACGGAACTGCCGTATTTGTCTGTTACGCTTTTAATAGCATCCATTAATTGTGGGCTATCTTTTAATCCCAGTTTTTTAATCAGGAAGTTATTTTTAACCGTTTGCAATTCTTTGTCATCCGACCCTGAAACTTTAGACGCATCCATGTTGTATATGGAAGGCCCTAATCCTATGGTAACTTTCGTCAATAAATCCATATTTGGAGTTTCACCAAATTTGTCCTTGATGTCTGCTGCATATTTTTCGATTAATTCATCTCTTTTGCTCATAATAGTATATATTCTTAATGATTAGATTAATATCTTTCTAAGATATGAAATCAAAATAACTAAGCAAAATATTGTTATTTAATAATCTAGGCGTTTTTATTTCAAGAATTTTGGGTTTTTCGGATGCTTTATAGAAACTCCCCAAGGCTTCAATTAAGTCGATTTTGTTGGAAACGGACTCAAATTCAAAGTTGTACATTTCAGCTATGGATTGGATATTAAGATTATGCGTTGTCTCAAAGAAGGTATTGAAATTGTCAGTTTCCTCTTTGCCAGGTAAAATTCTAAAAATGCCGCCGCCACCATTATTGATAACGATTATCCTGAAATTAGGTTTAATGTAATTGTTCCATAGACCATTGCTGTCATAGATAAAGCTTAAATCGCCCGTAATCAGCAATGTTGGACTGGATTCATAAATCGAAGCCCCTATGGCCGTTGAAGTACTGCCATCTATACCACTGGTGCCTCTATTGCAGAAAACACGGATAGAGGGCTCCAAATCGAATAATTGGGCATATCTAACAGTAGAACTGTTGGACAGTTGTAGTTGATAATTACTTGGAATACTTTCCAAAGTCTTATGGAATACCCACATGTCAGAAAATGGTATTTCCAGTAAGTACTGTTGTCTTCTTAACTTGTAATGATCCTTCCTTTTTGTCCAATAGTCATAATAGTTACTTTCTTGGGACGAAGGGTTTGCCAAAAGGTTTTTAAATAATTCGTTGGGAGTCGTTTTAAAATGTTTTGTTAGACTAAAAAAGGTGTTGTATGCTTTTTTGGGATTTACATGCCAATGCATTAAAGGGGTATAATCCCTTAAAAAAGCCTTTATTTTTTTCGAAACAATAAGCCCCCCAAATGTTAGGACAATTTCCGGGCGTAGCATTTTGAACAATTCTTCCTTGTTGGCGGATTTCTCAATAGGAGCTATTATACTGTCTATATTGGGGAAAAAGTTGGGATGAAATAAATTGGAAGTACATTCCGTCAAAACCACAACCGTTGGATCTTTGGCAAGAATTTCCAAATACATTTTTTCAACCGCGTTAGGCGGATTTACCCCGACCAACACCATTTTTCGGGAAGCATTTTGCCAGCTATGAATATAGTCCTGCCATTCGTCTAGACCATTTTCCCCTTGCTTCTTCAATAACTCAATCTGTGGCAAAAGTGGGGATTCCTCCACTGTTTCGTACAAAGGCTCTTCGAACGGAATATTTATATGTACGGGAGTATTATTGGCAATGGCAATATTAAGTGCCTTGTTAAGTGCTTTGTCATTGTACTCTTGAACCAGAATTTGGGATTGGTCAATATTTTCTTCCACTAATTGATCTGGGTCATATTTCCTGATTTTATGGGTTGCATGACAAACATCCTGTTTTAGGTTTGCGGAGTGACCAATATGCTTTTCAAACACATTTTCCTGTCTTATGGTTTGTCCGTCCCCTATATCCACTTTATAAGAGGGCCTATCCGCCGATATAACAATTAGTGGTATATCGCTATAGAAAGCTTCCGCAATGGCGGGATAATAGTTTAACAATGCACTGCCTGAGGTACATAAAATTACTGTAGGTTGCATTAGTTGCTGTGATATGCCCAGAGCAAAAAATGCAGCGCAACGCTCGTCAACGATACTATAACAATTAAAAAAAGGGTCTTCCGAAAAACTTATGGTCAAAGGTGCATTTCTTGATCCCGGAGATATAATTATATTTTTAATGCCCCTTGCTTTGCAATGATGGACAAGTGACTGTGCGGTGGGAATATTGGAATATTTCATTATTGCAAAAATACAACTCAGGTATTTCTAAAACCAATTCATAGCTGGTTTTTGGTTTACTTTAAAACTATATTTAACATGGTCCTACTTTTATCCAGTGTCTCCTGCCATTCCTTGTCGGGGACCGATCTACTGGTTATGCCGCCGCCAACATAGACTTTTACCTTGTTTTCCAGTACCTGCATGCATCTTAAATTTACATACAAGGAGGTCCTGTTTTTTATGGTCCTATAGGCCATATTTTCCTGATTTTTTCTTGTTGATGGCCGTCTGATATCTTCCTTAAAATTTAACTCTCCCAAAAAACCCGTATAGAATTGGCGTTCATAATTCTCATTTTCCAAAATAAATTCTTTAGCCGCATTTTTTGGTAGTCCACAAACGGCCGGCGTTGGGTGTAGGACTTCTATAATTTCTTGGAGCCGCGAATTATTCATATTTCCAGAAACGGACGATTTAATATGCCAAAGATTGCCCGCTCTAATAGACATGGCCTCGGATACCTCTAGGGAAGAAACCTTGTCTTTCAGTGAGCTATAAATAAATTGGGTCACCATCTCCTGCTCTTCAATTTCTTTTTCTTTCCAAATTGGTGCTTCTCCAACCTTATGCAATTGGGTGCCAGCTAAGGACATAGTCCTAAATTTATTGTTTTCAGTTTCCAAAAATATTTCGGGAGTGGCTCCCAACCACAGCCCAATTTTAGGATGGAACCAGATATAACAAAAAGCTTTTGGATATTGGAGGAGCAAATCGCTGAACATAACAAAAGGGGTCTTTGAGGTCCCTACTTCTATACTTCTGGATAGTACCACCTTTTTTAAATTTCCCGAATCAATGCTTTTGATTGCCTGTTCTATTAATTTGAGGTAAAAATCTTTATCGGAGTCCTGATCTAATGAAGGGGAAATTGGATTTTTGGCATTCTCCGGTTCCGATTCAAAGGTTTCCTCTAAAGCTTCGTCCTCTTTAATTAAGACTGCAGGTCCTTCCCCATTAAAGGGTGCGAATACAAAGCCACTCTCGGTAAAGTTGTTTGTATAATGTAATTCCCGGTCATTTTGAAAAATTACCTTTACTTCAGCCTTATTGGGTTTTCTATAGGCAACAAATGGCAATCCTAGACGAAAGTGCTCTTCAATTTGATCTAAAAAACCTAGGGACATACTATTTTTTGGATAAGGCAATGGTGGTAAGTTTGCAAATTGAGATTAGGTTTCCGTCTTTATCCGTTACTTTAATATCCCAAATCTGTGTGGTACGTCCTTTATGTACCACCTCTGCCCTAGCGTAAACATCTCCCTCCCTAATGCTTTTGACATGATTGGCCGATATTTCCAAACCACGAACAAAAAATTCTTTGGTATCCAAAAAAATGTGGGAAGCCATACTTCCTACACTTTCGGCCAATGCTACAGTGGCACCACCATGTAAAACCCCATCAGGTTGATGTACCTGCGAAGTAACTGGCATTTTTGCCACCAAATAATTCTCTCCAACATCAATATATTCTATATTCAAGGTTTCCATTAGGGTAGCTTTGTTATGCTCATTGCAAATTTTTAGAATTTTCTCCTTGTATTCGTTCATGAATTATTTTTTTGTAAAATTAAGCATTAGAAATTCAACAATTGTGTTACTTTATACCTTATCCCAAAATTTATGGAACTCAAAGAAAAGCAAATTTCATATACTGCCACCAATACCTATTGCGCCTTGAACATCCTGAGCGAAAAAACCAAGAATGTTTGGATAGTATTTCACGGTATTGGATTTTTGAGCAGATATTTTATTAAATATTTTAATGAATTGCCCAAGGAGGAAAATTATATTATTGCTCCACAGGCTCCCTCAAAATATTATTTGAACAAGGATTTTAAGCATGTTGGAGCTAGTTGGCTTACCAAGGAAAACACGGTTTTGGAAACGGGGAATGTTTTAAATTATATGGATAATCTGTTGGCCTCGGAAAAAATACCCGCCCATTGCCGACTAATTGTATTGGGCTTTTCCCAAGGGGTGTCCATAGCTGCCCGTTGGACCGCGAAAAGTAAAATAGACCTAGATCAGTTGATATTCTATGCCGGCGGTATCCCAGAGGAACTTACTCCAGAGGATTTTAAATTTTTACTTACCAAAAACGCCAAGATAAAATTGGTGTTGGGCAATACGGATGAATTTATATCGGAATCCCGTCTACAAAGAGAGAAGGAAAAGTTGAAATCGCTATTTAACGGAAAAGCCGAATTGATTAAATTTGATGGTGGGCATGAAATAAAAAAGGATATTTTAATCAATCTAATTACATGAAAAGCTTTAGCCCAATTCTGGAAAACGATTTTGTGAAACTGGCGCCACTGTCAATGAGCAACTACCATCATTTATTGCCTATTGCCGGTCAGGAAAAACTTGTTCAATATTCCCCTTCTGATATTGAGACACCTGAAGCACTAAAAAAGTATGTGGAACAAGCTCTGGAGAAAGAAAGAAATTTTACGGCCATGCCCTTTATTATCTACGATAAAAGTAATAAAAAGTATGCGGGTAGTAGCCGATTTATGAATATCGACCAAAAAAACAAGGTTCTTGAAATAGGTTCCACATGGATAGGAAGGGAATTTCAAGGCACTGGCCTTAATGGTCAGGTAAAACTTTTAATGCTCAATTATGCCTTTAATGAAATGCATTTTGAAAAGGTAGAATTTAGGATTGATGAACGCAATATTCAATCCCGTAAGGCGGTTGAAAAATTGGGGGCCAAATTGGAAGGCATTTTACGTAGAAACGTTTATCTATCGGATGGCTTCAAACGAAATACCTGCTGCTATGGCCTTCTAAAAGAGGAATGGAGTTAATTTTTCGGAATAAAGTATTTACGACTTGACTTCCGGAGCCTGTATGGTTTCCTTTTCATAATATTTAATTTTTCTGGTTTTATAGGTGTTGTCAGGGGTAATGATCTGTTTTATCCAGTTGCCGGATTCATGGCTATCGTATTGGTAAATAAATTCTTGGACACTCACCGACTTACCTTTGGCAGTTTTTAATGAAATCAGCATTCCCTTGTCATTGTAAGTATAGGTCATACTCTCTGTGGGAATAAATCTTTTTTGACCATCGTTGTAAACAAACTTTTTTTCCGATACCAGTTTGTTATTACTGTCATAAGTCTGTTCCAGCGCCTTCTGAGGTAAACCTTCCAGAAATTCTTTGGTCAGAATCAATTTGTGAACGGTATTGTCCTTTCCCTTTATTTTTGAGGTCCGGATAGATTTGAAAATGATATCATTTAAATAATATGTTTCGGTAACCTCACCTTTGTAGACTTCATATTTAAGTGCAGTTTCGTCAATGCCGCTATCATTGATACGTTTTATGGTGGAGAGCTTCCCGTCCTCTCCATAGTTGTATTCATACTGATCTAAAAACTCCTTGTTGTACGAAATAATTTTTTCGGTAATCTTTTTGCCATCTGTGGTGTCCAATTCATAAAAATTGGCAATAGAGGTGTTCTTCACAAATACACCGTCCCTATAATTCTCTAACCGTTTTTCCAATAGTACGGATCCATCCAATTTATAAATTGTTATGTCATAATCTGTATCGTTATAACGGGTAACGGCCTTTGTTAGAATTCCTCCTTCATTAAAGGTATATTCTTCCTTTCCGTAATCGGTCGCAACCAAACAAGATTTAACCGGTCCTTTTAAATCAAAATCCTCAACGGAAAAAATCTTTATTTCCTGGGCCAAAAGTTCTATTGGGAAGGCTATGCCCAGTATAAAGGAAATACACAAAACAAAATGGACTAAGTAGTTCTTCATCATATGTCAAAATTAGTCTTTAAAAAGTCATAATAAAAACAAAATAGAACATAACAAAATAATAACTTGGAGCTATATTTTTATATGGTTCATTGTATATTAAGGGTTACATAATTAAAGGTAGCCACTAAGATAGGAAATTGCAGATTTTTGTTGAAATTGAAGATGGTCTGTGCTCAGAGATCAACCATTTTACTCGATAATCGAGATTAAAATGCTCCGGCGCTTGCCTGCCTGTTCCATTCAGGCGGGCGTCGAAATCTGAAATAAGGGTCCTTTCAATGCACCGAGGTAGTTTAATTGAGAATTATGGTCTATTTTTAAGGAAGTGGGCATTGTCCACATTCATTACAATACTTTAAGATTTATTTTTTAGCTTTCTTCTTGTTTTGAAAATTTGCCAGATTCTCCTGTGCTTTAAATTTTACAATTTTTGCAACTAAAGAGAACGGCAAGGGTTGGTTTAGTGGAAATTGAACCGAACCTTTCCCTTGTTTATAGGGAGCCAATTCTTTTTCAAATTCTTTGTGACCCGTTGGGGTGGCATAGAATCCGATATGATTTTTATAGGCAGCGAAGTACACCAACATGCCATAGTACTTAAAGGCCGGCATTTTGTAACTAATCGTTTCCTCTGCCTCTGGTGCCGCTTTTAGGATGGTACTTCGCAATTTTTCCAAAACCTCCTGTACCGTTACCGGACAACTGGCAATGTATGAGCTAACATCTTTTGCGGAACTGTTTAATTTAAAATCTTGCATAACACATTTTGTTAAATTGAAAGATTATTGTAATTGTTTTAAAGTATTGATTTGTAATTATTTATGTAGCTAAAGGTGTTGTTCTGTCGAGATCCCCCTTGCCTAAAATTATATGACTTATTCGGACTAATCTTGGTTGACATAGCTCATCCATCGAATGCCGAATTTGTCAATGAAACTTCCAAAATAATATGCCCAGAACATTTCATCCAAATCCATATCATTACTATTTTCTGGGTAGGTTGGTATTGAAAAAAATATTTTGAGCGCACATTTTAGGTTTGGATTCGGGGACAGATACATAAAGATAATTCAAAATAAACATATACAAAGAGTGTATTTTAATCATTATCATTGGTCGATCGGGAAATTTTCCTTTAACCTTAAATAGGACATTAATTGGCACACAAGTAACAGATATTCCTAAGGTATTATCAAAAGGGATACTCAATCCTACTAGGTCAAAACACCATAAGTTGATTTACAGGCAAGCTACATAAAAACAAATGGTTTTTTATGGGTAATATTTCATTTGTCGAGCTTCAAAAATCATTTTTTTGTTCGCCATTTTCAAATATATTATTGCATTAGGCCCTATTGTATTTGGTCTGAGCGATTTATAATAATTTAGAATTATTTTTAATATAACATACTGTATATTTGTTCCTTATAAAATGCCAAACACTAACCCTGGGCATTAAAGTAGTTGATATTCCTGTTGCAAACGGTAGCGGGAAAATTTAGACTGTTCCCAATCTTGGGCTTTGGTCAGCTTTAATTCGTTGTGGTAGTTTGTTAAATTTCGACCATGAAAAAAACTAAATTAAAATGCATTTTAATAGACGACTCTACGGTACAACGCCGCGCAGTAGCTAAAATAATAAAGGAACACTCCAAGCTTGATCTTATAAATGAATACGATAATGGTGTAGATGCAAAAAAGGACATCGGCAGCAATATTATAGACTTAATATTTTTGGATATTGAAATGCCAGGTTTCAACGGATTCGAATTCTTGGAATCCTTGGAACATAAACCACAGGTTATACTTATTTCCGGCAACCCCAATTATGCCATGAAGGCCTTCGATTATGACGTAACGGATTATTTACAGAAACCAGTGGATAAAACCCGATTTGATGTTTCCATAAGAAAGGCAATTAACAATTATGAACTTGAAAATGCGGAGGAGATTGAGCTGGAATATATTTATGTAAATAGTAACCTTAAAAAAACTAAACTATTCCTGAACGAGATTTTATGGATAGAGGCTTATGGAGATTATGTGAAGATTATCTCCACGGATAAAAAGACTTTAATACTCTCTACCATGAAGGCCTTTGCCAAGCAATTGCCCAAGGATAAATTTCTTAGAATCCACAAATCCTATACGGTTAATTTGGAAAAGATTGAAAATTTTAACGGTTCCACGGTAGAAATAAACGAACAAGTTATTCCTTTGAGCAGGCATAAAAAAGAGGCTTTGATCAAAGCCTTGGTAGTCATTGAATAACATTTGGCAAAAAGTTAGTAACAGCTTTTATTGTGAGAGATAATTATTTCTTATCTTTAGTGGGCAAATGAACAAATTATTTTCCATAACGTTGTCGATTTTATTGCTGTTCCAAAGTTTTAATTTGGATATGGTAGATGTTGCCCAATTGGATGATTTTATGACTCATGCCCAGTTCCACAAAGAGAAATATGGGGATAACTTGTTTGTTTTTATATCCAAACATTATGGGGAACTTAAAACCCAGCACGATTTGGAACATAGGGAGGAACAGAAGGATCATGAAGAATTGCCTTTCAATCATCAAGCCTGCTCCCATTATTCCACTGCCTTTGTACTGAGCGGAGCAGATTTTATGGTACCTAAAACTCCTCCAGTGGCAGATACCACTTCAAACTATTTTTATCAGGAATCTTATTGTCAAATAGAAAATTCCGATATTTTCCAACCCCCCAAGACTGCATAATTCATTACTGATTGAAATCATTATTTAACAAGCTGTTTTGCAATAGCTTGCAATCTTTTTATAAATGAATTATGTTATCCAATATTATACAATTCAGTATAAAGAACAAATTAATTGTTTTTTTACTCACATTATTTATTATAGGTTTTGGACTGTACTCCTTAACACAGATACCCATTGGAGCTGTTCCCGATATTACCAATAACCAGGTACAGGTAATTACCACCTCCCAGAATTTATCCACTCAGGATATGGAGCAATTCATAACCTATCCCGTGGAACTGGAAATGGCCAATTTGCCCGGTGTTATTGAAATTCGATCGGTGTCAAAATTTGGACTCTCGGTAGTTACCATCGTCTTTGAGGACAATATGGGCACTTATCTGCCCCGACAGTTAATTTCCGAAAAGTTAATCTCTGCCTCCGAGAAAATCCCCGCAGGATTCGGTACTCCCCAAATGGGTCCTATCACTACTGGTCTTGGAGAAATTTACCAATACATTCTGGATACTAAGCCGGGGTATAAGGACAAGTATTCTGCCATGGATCTGCGTACCATTCAGGATTGGGTGGTGAAGAGGCAACTTTCGGGAATTCCTGGAGTAGTGGAGGTGAATACTTGGGGCGGCTATTTAAAACAATATGAAGTAGCTATAAACACTCAAAAGCTGTATGCCATGAATATTACCACTGCCGAGATTTTTACGGCCTTGGAAAAGAATAATAGCGTTTCGGGAGGTGGTTATATAGAAAAAGTAAACCAGGCCTACTTTATTCGGGGGGAAGGGCTTATATCTTCACTTAAGGATATTGAAAATATTGTAGTTAAATCAACGGACAACCTACCTATTTATATTAAAGATGTGGCCAATGTTGGTTTTGGCAGTGCCACCCGTTTTGGTGCCATTACCGGAAATGGGGAAGGAGAAAAGGTTTTGGGACAGGTAATGATGCTTAAGGATGCCAATTCCAAAAAGGTTATTGAAGCTGTTCATGAACGCATAGACGCTATTTCCAAGACCTTGCCCGAAGGTGTTTTTATAAATGGATTTTTGGAGCGTAGCGAGCTTATTGGAAAAACAACCTTTACTGTGGCAGAGAACCTAATCCTTGGATGTTTGATCGTAATTTTTGTGGTTGTTCTGCTGTTGGGAAATCTCCGTTCAGGTTTGGTAGTGGCTTCCGTAATTCCACTTTGTTTATTATTTGCCCTCTCAATGATGTATATTTTTGGGGTAGATGCAAACCTTATGAGCCTAGGGGCCATAGACTTTGGGATCATTATAGATGGTGCAGTTATTATTGTCGAATTCATAGCCTATCAAATAACCGCTAAGAAAGGAGAATTGCAATTGCTGGGAACAAGGGCCCGACAGCAACTAAAAAATGAAATCACCTTTAATGGCGCTTCCAAAATGATGAACTCGGCTATTTTTGGGCAGCTAATTATACTCATCGTATTCATTCCAATCCTATCCTTAAGTGGTGTAGAGGGGAAAATGTTCAAACCCATGGCGCTCACCTTTAGTTTTGCCTTAATAGGTGCCATGATCTTATGTTTTACCTATGTTCCGGTGGCCGCCTCTATATTTATAAGACCATCTACCAAGTCCTCAAAAAACATTTCGGTACGTCTAATGGATTTTCTAAATAGATCTTATGATCCCATTATCCGTTGGGCACTAAAAAAGAAAAAGGTGGTGTTGGCTATTTCTGTCGTGCTATTGGGGGGTTCAATATACCTATTTACTACTATGGGCGGTGAGTTTGTGCCTACCTTGGACGAGGGGGACTTTGTGATACAACCCGTTTTGAAAACAGGGACCTCTTTGAGCGAAACTGTTGAAATTACCACTAAGATAGAACGGATTCTAATTGATAATTTCCCGGAAGTAAAACAGGTGGTAACCAGAATAGGTGCAGCAGAAGTACCCACGGATCCTATGTCTATGGAGGAAAGCGATGTTATTATTATCCTTAAATCCAAAAAGGAATGGGTTTCTGCAGAGACTAAGGATGAATTGGCGGATAAATTCAAGGAGGCCCTGGGAGTGATCCCTGGTATGGAGGTAGAATTTACCCAGCCCATTGAAATGCGCTTCAATGAACTTATTACAGGTGTCCGCGCGGATATTGCCATTAAAATTTTCGGGGAGGACCTGGAAATCTTGAATAAAAAAGGAAATGAAATAAGAAATCTTATTCAGGATGTGGAGGGCGCGGCAGACATAACGGTAGAGAAAATTGCAGGACTTCCGCAAATGAACGTAAAATTCGACAGGGCAAAGATTGCCAGATATGGTCTTAATATTGCTGATTTAAACAATCTTATTTCCATGGGGTTTGCAGGGACCAACCTAGGGAGTGTTTTTGAGGGAGAAAAGCGATTTGACCTAACACTAAGACTGGATCAAAAAAGTAGACAGGACATTTCCAATCTTAAGAATTTATATGTGGACACTCCGTCGGCCGGTAAGATCCCTTTAGGGGAGTTGGCCCAAATCTCCTATACTACTGGAGCGGCCAAAATCTCTAGGGACGATACCAAACGCAGGATAGTAGTGGGTATCAATGTAAGGAATAGGGACCTTCAGTCGGTGGTAGATGACATTCAAAAGCTTATCGAAACAAATGTAAAGCTACCTACAGGCTACACCATCACTTACGGGGGGCAGTTCGAAAATTTACAAAGTGCCAAAGACCGACTGAAAATTGCAGTGCCAGTAGCGTTGGTACTTATTCTGATATTACTCTATTTTGCATTTAACTCAATAAGGGAGGCACTGATTATTTACTCGGCCATTCCTTTGGCGGCCGTTGGAGGAATACTTCTTTTGTTTGTCAGAGATATGCCATTTAGTATCTCTGCGGGTGTTGGTTTCATAGCCCTTTTCGGGATTGCCGTACTCAATGGAATTGTGTTGATAGAACATTTTAAAGAATTAAAACACGCAGGTATGGAAGATTCTGATGAACTTATTATACAGGGATCAAAAGATAGGTTAAGAGCCGTTTTGTTGACGGCATCCGCTGCCGCACTGGGTTTCCTTCCTATGGCTATTTCCACTAACGTAGGCGCAGAGGTGCAGAGACCACTTGCCACAGTAGTTATTGGAGGGCTTATTACCGCCACTATATTAACATTGGTGGTATTGCCCATACTCTACTCTATTTTTCATTTAAAAGATAAAAAGGAGACGGTCAATTCCAAGAACAATGTAAAAGTCCTAAGTTTGGTAATACTTTTCTTAGTTGGTATCAGTGGTGTTCAGGCTCAGGAGGAGGGACTCAGTTTTGATGAAATACACACCTTGGCCTTAAATAACAACTCTGGCCTAAGGGCATCGAAACTTAAGGTGGATGAATCCAAAGCGCTTATAGGCAGTGCCTTCAGTTTTGATAAGACAGACCTATACTATCATTACGATCAAAACAATATCGCCATCAACAATAAGCCTTTGGAGGTCTTTGGTGTACAGCAGAACTTTCTTTTTCCAACCGTTTATTTTGCAGAAAAAGGTGTCAATAAGGCCAATTATCTTACAGAAAGTAGTGCTCATGAACGGAAAAAGCGAATTCTGGAACAGGAGCTGGCTTCCAATTATCATGGATTGCAATACGCAAGGCACAGGGAAAAGACCTATAGCGAACTAAATGATCTGTACGAACGCTTTTCCTACTCCGCCCAACGCAGGTTTGAACTTGGAGAAAGCAACTATTTGGAAAAAATAACAGCACAGGCCAAACAAAAGGAACTTCAGACACTTTACAAAAAAGCAATTGAAGATGCCAATTTGGCGTATCAGGAACTCATTAAAACAGTACAACCAGATTCTATACTGTTGATTAGGACAATACCTATGGAAAAACTTCAGATAATGGATGTGAATCTTGAAAATAATGCAGGGATGTCGTTTTTTGAAAATAGAACAAAAATGTTCCAAGCAAAAAGTACTCTAGAGCAGCAATATTTATTGCCGGACCTGAATTTTAATTATTTCCAGGGAACCAATTCCACTTTGGGAGAGAACCTTTATGGTTTTCAGGTGGGGGTTAAGATTCCTTTGTTTTTTAGTGGTAATGCCTCCAAAATTAAGGCAGCCAAAATAGCCAAGAAGGTGTCCCTGGCGGAAGCCGAGGATTATACTGTTCAGTTAAGGACCAAATACCAGTCACTTATGGGACAATTAAAAAAGTATCAAGAAGTGCTTGCCTATTACGAGACTGAAGGTCAAGTTCTTGCCGATGAAATTATAAAAACGGCGACCTTAAGCTATCAGAGCGGGGAAATAGACTTTTTTCAATATATACAGAGTATGGAAAATGGGTACAATATTACCCTAACTTATCTTGAGAACCTTAATGCCTATAATCAAACTGTCATTGCTATCAATTATTTAAACTTATAAAATAAATACTATGTCACGATTACTATATATACTTCTTGTAACAGTCCTTTTCCTCAATGTTTCTGCATGCGGGGATTCCAACGAAAAAAGCAATGTTGCTGCCAATGCTGACCCAAGTGAACAAGCGACAAATACCATTACCATTTCCAAAGCCCAATTTGACGGAGAGGGCATGGAACTTGGGCGTATTAGTCAACAAAACTTCCCTGTAGAGGTAGTGGTTGCTGGGACCATAGACGTTCCTCCCCAAAATAAAGCAATAGTAAGTGCATTTGCCGGGGGATATATAAAAAGAACTCCCCTTTTGATCGGAAATAAGGTAAAAAAAGGACAGCCCCTACTTACATTGGAAAATCCCGAATTCATACAATTGCAACAGGATTATCAAGAAAGCTTTGAACAGCTTAATTTTTTGAAATCCGAATTTGACCGCCAAAAAAGTCTAGTTGCCGAAAACATAACTTCACAAAAGAATTTTTTAAAGGCAGAGAGCGAATACAAACGCAATCTTGCCAGATACAACGGGTTACGACAAAAACTAAAAATGTTAAATATTTCTCCGGATAATGTTGAAAAAGGAATTTTGGCATTTGAGGCAACCATTTTTGCCCCAATAGACGGAAATATAACCAAAGTAAATGTTAGTAAGGGGATGTATGTCTCCCCTGCCGACGAAATTATGGAAATTATAAATACCGATCACATTCATTTGGAATTGTCTGTCTTTGAAAAGGATATTATGAATATAAAAAAGGATCAAAAAATACGTTTTAAAATATCCGAAGCTTCAGCGGAATATTACGAAGCCGAGGTATATTTGGTGGGGACCTCCATTGATGCGGACAGTAGAACGGTAAAGGTCCACGGTCATTTACACGATGATGAAAACCACAATTTTGCAGTAGGTATGTTTGTTGAGGCTGCTATCATTACTTCTAACAAGAGTATAAACGCCCTGCCCATTGAAAGTGTAATTGTCCAGGATAATAACCATTACGTTATAACCTTGGTTTCTGAAGGAAATGAAGGAAGTGTTTTTGAAACAAAGGCGGTTAAAATTGGTGATAGCTATAATGGATATACCGCCATTGCAGAAATGGGCGATTTAAAGGATGGTGATCAGGTTATAGTTAAAGGCGGATTTAATTTATTGGATGAGACAGGTGGTAGTGATTAGCGAGCATTAGTCTATCTTTTCAAAGGTAGTGTTATTCATCCCAATTAATATTTTTAACCTAAGAATTCCAAACCATGAAAAGGAGCATGCTTGTTTCCGATTTCATGATTTGGAATTTATTTTTTGTTTCATAAGATCTAGAATCGTCTATTTGGAGAAAAGCCGTTTATATCCATCGATGTTTTTTTGTCCGATATTATTTCCGAAACCAATTTTCCGGTCACAGGGCCTAGACTCCAACCCATCATGGCGTGTCCGGTTGCAACGGTTAAATTTTTTAGGGAGCTACTCTTTCCAATATAGGGCAATCCGTCTGGAGACACGGGTCGTAATCCACTTTTGGCATCCAATTTTTCTGCCTCACTTATTTTTATTTCCGGATAAAATTCGGTGGTGGCATTTGCGATGGCCTCAACCCGTTGTTTTCTAATAACATCATTGATTCCCGAGAATTCCATGGTGCCCGCAAAACGGGTATATTCTGTCATTGGCGTTACCGCCACCTTGGCTTCCATCAAAATGGCCGGAATGGTGATTCCGGTGGGTCTGGGAACATTTATCCGATAACCCTTCCCTGCCTGTATGGGAAGCTTTATTTTTAATTTCTTTGATAAATTATCGCTCCAAGAGCCAGCTGCCAAAACAACTTCTTCAGGGGAATAGTAATTCTTATTGGTAGTTACCCTTGTTATTCGATCATTTTCTGTGGATAAATCTATAACCTCTTCATTAGTCTTAATAATTACCCCGCTCCTCTTTAAATATTCCAGCATTTTTTTCATGAACTCCGTTGGAGTGGTATGTCCGTCACACTCATAATGAATAGCCCCTTTGACGTTCATGGTAACATTTGGCTGGAGTGTATCCAGCTCTTTTTTGTTCAATGAGCTAACCTCCAGGCCTAAATAGGAAGCCTTTTTGGCTACTTGCATTTCATGTTCACCTTCCTTATCGGTTTTATAAAGCATTAATAGTCCCTTGCGTTCCAGTTGAAAATCCCCTAGATCCCCGGAATTCTTTATGGAGGTGAAAAGATCCCTGCTAATTATATTTATGTCCTTGATCAATGGTATGGCCAAGTCCACTTTTTCTTTAGTGGAGGATTTGTGGAAATACCAAGACCATTTAAAAAAATCGGTATCCCAACGGGGTTGCATATAAAACGGACTGGACGAATTGAACATCCATTTAATTCCCTTTGAAATCATTCCAGGGGAGGCCAAGGGAATAATATGGCTTGGGGTAATATATCCAGCGTTGACAAAAGAAGCCCCGGAAGTAATATCCGATTTGTCCAATACCGTAACCTTGTGTCCTTCTTTTTGTAAAAAATAAGCAGAACAGAGTCCGACTATTCCCCCACCTATAATCAATACATCTTTTCCCATGATCTTAAATTACTTGAAAACCGTGTGCATAGGGATCATCATCATCAATAATGATATTATTATAACCATAAACCTGTGCCCATCCTTTAATACTGGGAATGATGGCCGTCATTCCCGCCAAAGTAGTTTCTTCCTCCACTTTTCCAACAAATTGGGATCCGATAAAACTTTCATGGATAAACTCATCCCCTACTTTTAGCTTGCCCTTGGCGTGCCATTGTGCCATTCGTGCAGAGGTACCGGTACCACAGGGAGATCTGTCTATAGCCTTATCCCCATAAAAAACGGCATTTCTAGCGGTGGCATCCGGTGATATGGTGTTCCCCGTCCATTCTATATGACTAACACCATTGATGGTTGGATTCTCTGGATGTATAAACTTGTGGGGGTATTTAAGATTTATTTTCTCCCTTATTTCCTGACTGTACTGGACCAATTTGCCAGCGGAGTAATCCTGAATGCCCTTAAAATTTTTTTGGGGATCAATAATAGCATAATAGTTGCCCCCATAGGAGACATCAAAAACGAGTTCCCCTAAATCTGAACAACTCACGGTAAGATCGGACGCGGCAAGGTATGATTTAACATTGGTCAACTTTACCCAATCCACCTTTTTGCCGGTTTGTTGATATTCAATATTTACCAAGCCCGCTGGAGTTTCCATTCTTATTTTCCCTGGCTCTTTTGGAGAAAGTAGCCCTTCCTCTATCCCTATGGTAATTGCACCTATGGTACCATGTCCGCACATGGGGAGACAACCACTGGTTTCTATAAACAGGATGCCAAAATCGTTGGCCGGATCGGAAGGCGGGTAAAAAATACTTCCGCTCATCATGTCATGGCCGCGGGGTTCAAACATTAGTCCTTTCCTAATCCAATCGTACTCCTTTAAAAAATGTTGGCGTTTTTCGCTCATGTCCGCGCCTAGGAGATTAGGTCCTCCCCCTGCAACTACCCTAACGGGATTACCGCAGGTATGGGCATCCACACAAAAAAAAGTCTTTCTGGGCATTAGTCTAAATCTTCTGTTTGCTGTGCTCACCGTTTACTAGCCTCATAATGTCCAAGGGATTATTATTCTTTAAGGCATCCGGTAATATTTCTTCGGGCCAACTTTGGAAAGATACTGGCCTGACCCATCGTCTTATGGCCGAAGTTCCAACGGAGGTGAACCTGCTGTCCGTAGTGGAAGGAAATGGGCCGCCATGCATCATTGATGGGCAAACTTCCACTCCGGTGGGGACCCCGTTAAAGATTATACGCCCTACCCTATTTACCAAAGCGCTCACTACCTCTGGACTCGTTTTTATCTCGGTTTCCGTCCCTAGAATAGTTCCTGTTAACTGTCCTTCCAAATGCTGGATTACGGTAACCAATTCCGCTTTGTCCTGGCATTGTACAACAATTGAAAACGGACCAAAAACCTCCTTATGTAACACGGGATTGTCCAAAAAGTCTTGCGCAGCAACGGTCAATATTTTTTGTTCACCGAAATTAGGGGCAGTTTCACCTTTATAAGCAGCCACTTCCGCTGTTTTGGGCTGGGAAGACAATTCCTTTTTACCTTTTTCGTAACCTTCGTAAATGTTGGGGTGTAACATGCAAGTAGGCTCCAGTTTTTCTATTTCCTTGCCAAGGTTGGCTATAAAACCATCGAAGGCCTGTCCTTTTATACCTATTATAAGTCCTGGATTAGTACAAAATTGTCCAGCTCCCAATACAATGGAACCCGCGTATTGCGAAGCCCATTCGGAGCTTTTTTGTTCCAAGGCTGAAGATAGCACCACTACCGGATTAATACTGCCCATCTCGGCAAATACCGGAATCGGCTCTTTTCTTTGCGAGGCCAATTTATAAAGGGCCATACCTCCATTGGTACTCCCTGTAAAACCTACCCCTTTTACTTTTGGGTGCATGGTCAATAATTGTCCTACCTCAGAATCTCTACTATTTAGGTTGGAGAAAACACCATCCGGCATCCCCGTCTTTTTAGCTGCTTTTGCAATGGCCGAGGCTACCAACTCTCCTGTGCCGGCATGCATTGGGTGACTTTTTACAATTACAGGGCAGCCAGAAGCCAAGGCACTGGCGGTATCTCCCCCGGCAGTGGAAAAGGCCAATGGAAAATTGCTGGCGCCAAATACTGCAATGGGGCCAACGGGAAGCAGCATTTTTCTGATGTCTACTTTTGGCAATGGCTCCCTATCTGGCTGTGCGGTATCTATAGTGGCCTCTACCCAAGAACCTTCCTCCAACAAGGTAGCAAAAGCCCGTAGTTGTCCCATAGTTCTTCCTCGCTCCCCTTTTGCCCTACCTTCAGGTAATCCGGATTCTTGGACATAAACCGAAATCAATTCATCACCCAAGGCTTCAATTTCACTGGCAATAGCCTTTAAAAATTCGGCTTTTTTGGCGTCTGAAAATTTGCCATAGGTTTCAAATGCAAGTGCCGCCTTGTCTACAGCGGCATTTACCTCTTCTTGGGAAGCCTCATGGAAAATCCATTCCGTAGGTTCATTTAATTTTGGATTGAAAGTTGAATATGTTCTACTGTTCTTGGCCGATGTATCTACTCCAATATAGTTTTTCCCTGTAATCATTGTGAATCTGTTATAATTATACGCTCAGATGAGCTTGAATTTCCTTGACTAAAGTAACACTTTAGAAAGTTTTTTATGTTATAATTAGGTTAAACCAATTCTGGTTTATACTCGGGAAGGGTTGGCCTTGTCTTTATCCCTTCTTCAATTATTTTCAATACTCTTATTCTTTCCTCGCCTTGAAGAGGTAGTCTAGGGGCCCTTACTTGCTCAGTTCCTATGCCTGTAGCTACTTCGGCCAATTTTATATTTTGTACCAACTGAGGGTTGATGTCCAGTTCCAATAATGGTAAAAACCATCTGTATATGGCCAATGCTTCCTGAATTTTTCCAGCTTTGGCCAAGCTATATACGGCTACAGTCTCTGCAGGAAAGGCACAGACCAGACCAGCTACCCAACCGTCCGCACCCATAAGAATGCTTTCCAATCCTAAAGTGTCAACGCCTGTCAACACTTTTAAGCGGTCGCCAAATCTATTTTTGATCCGCGTGATGTTCGAGATATCGCGGGTAGATTCCTTCACGGCTTGTATGTTGGGCATGGTCAACAATTCTTCGAACATATCCAAAGTCACTTCTATACCATAATCTACAGGATTATTATATATCATTATAGGTAAATCCGTGCTCTTGGCTACTTCCTTAAAGTAGGTTACCGTTTCAAAGTCATTAGCCTTGTATCGCATAGGGGGAAGCATCATTAGACCACTGGCTCCATATTTTTTAGCCTTTGAAGCTGCTTCAATGGCACCTTTGGTGGTTTGTTCGGCTATGTTTATGATTACAGGTATGTTACCGTCAACAATTCTCACAGTCTCCTGAATCAATATCTTCTTCTCATCATCTGTTAGGGTGCTGGCTTCTCCTAGGGTGCCGCCCAAGATAATTGCACTGACCCCAGCTTTCAGTTGTGCCTGTATATTGATTTCGAACATTTCGAGGTCCAAGGTGTCCTCTTTCGTAAATTTGGTGGTAACTGCTGGCATTACGCCTTCCCATTTTATTTGCATGACAAAGATTTTTATAATGATTTACAAATTTAATACAACCACAAACCCTAAAATAGAGAAATATTAGCCGAATTTGAGAGAATATTAACTTATTGGGTCTTCAGTTAGGGGAAACAGCTTAATAAACGATGTAGGTTTTACATCATCCAAAACAAATGGAAAGCTTATGGTCTTGATCACAGTTCCAGATTTTTGGTATAAGTACCGCTTATGGAACACCTACATTAAGAGTCCAAACAGTTTTATAAAAATAGTAAGATTCTTTCTTTAAGATTTCCCTATTTTTGGAAAATTCTGAATTAATTAAAAATAGCTGAATGAAAAAGATACTGTTTGTTGCGTTAGGACTTTCCATGGCCTGCAACTCATCGCAAAAAACCATTTCCCAACAAATTGAACCAGTAATTAACAGTGTAGACCCCATGGTTTATGCCCAATCCATTACAGAGGCCGAACTAAAGGAACATCTTTATACTTATGCTTCAGACGAATTTGAAGGAAGGGACACTGGAGAACCAGGGCAAAAATTGGCAGTGGAATATCTTAAGGCAGAATATGTAGAGCTTGGTATTCCTGCTGCCCAATCTGATGGAAATTATTTTCAAAATGTTCCCTTGGTCATAAGTAAATTACCTAAGGGATCTGTTACCATAAACGGGAAGGAATACGAAAATGGAGAAGGCTTGCTGACATTTACTGCTGCTACGGGTAGCTATGACAATATAGTTTATGTAAACTATGGTATAGAAGAAGAGGATTACTCGGATTATGCCAACGTGGATGTAAAGGGTAAAATAGTTTTGGTTAAGGCAGGGGAACCTATGAATGAGGATGGTACCTATGCCCTTTCAGGTTCCAATGAGGCATCTGTTTGGAGCAATATGTCGGAATCGATTGGAAAAAGAATGGAATTGGCTTCAAACAAGGGTGCCATTGGGGTAATGTATTTTGATGAGGCCAACTACGGTCGCTTTAAAAATAGGTTTAATTTTATGCAGCGGCAAGATGGAGGCAGTATGGGTTTGAAAGATGAAGTCCAGAATGATTTTTTCAGCTTTTTTATCGATAGCATGGTGGCTAACGCTATTCTCCCAAATATTTTATCGGAAAATACTTCCAAAAACGTTTCCGTCAAATTGATGCTGAATATTGAAAGTGATAGTAAAGATGTGGAATCCGAGAATGTGGTTGCGGTAATAAAAGGTTCGGAAAAACCTGATGAGTATGTTATAATTTCGGCCCATCTTGATCACGTTGGAGTAAACAATGAGGGGGAAATTTATAATGGTGCTGACGACGATGGCTCTGGAACCGTTGGACTTTTGGAGATTGCGGAGGCCTTTAAAAAAGCCGCCGATGAAGGCAATGGTCCAAAACGATCTGTTGTTTTTCTCCATGTTACAGGAGAGGAAAAAGGTCTTTTGGGATCTAAATATTACGCTGATCACGACCCAATTTTTCCTTTGTCCCAAACGGTGGCCGATTTAAATATTGATATGATTGGGAGAATAGACCCTAATCGTACGGGAGATAGGAATTATATTTATTTAATTGGTTCGGATAAGTTGAGCACGGAACTTCATAATCTATCGGAAGAGGTCAACAAGAAGTATATGAATATTGAATTGGACTATACTTATAACGATGAAAATGATCCCAACCGTTTCTACTACAGAAGTGATCATTACAATTTTGCAAAGAATAATATTCCTATCATATTCTACTTTAATGGAACTCACGCCGACTATCACCAACCAGGGGATACCCCGGATAAAATTAATTATGACCTGCTGGAAAATAGAACCAGACTGGTTTTTCTTACCGCATGGGAAATAGCCAACAGGGATGCCCGTCTAAAGGTGGATAAAGCTTCTAGGTAATAAAAAAAAGATATTTTAAAAAGGTGGTCGAACTGGTTTTGACCACCTTTTTTATTGTTAATAATTGGGGTTTTGTGTTCCGGGTCCTGCCCTAAATTATTCGCCCCAAATATGGGATTGACGGCTAAATGTCATATCAAAAAAAGATTGGGTTATATTCCAAACATTCGGCAACTTTTATGTTGAACATCGTAATTATTCCTATATTAATTTCAATGATTTCCAAGATAGTCTTAATTTTGCATGCTAGTAAAAAAGTAGGCAAAGTGCCTTGTTACGAATATTAAATCTAAGATCATAAATCATAACCCTATAAAATGAAGAAAACGTTATTTGATAAAGTATGGGATTCCCATGTTGTTCATAAGATTGAAAATGGGCCGGATGTCCTGTTCATAGACCGTCACATGGTTCATGAAGTTACTAGTCCGGTAGCATTTCTAGGTATAAAAAGTAGGGGTATTCCAGTAATGTATCCAGGGCGTACTTTTGCCACTGCAGATCATAACACTCCTACCATTAACCAGCATTTGCCGGTTAAAGATCCACTTTCGGCCAATCAACTAAAAGCATTGGAAGAAAATTCCAAGGCTCACGGTATTTCCTATTGGGGACTTGGGCATGAAAAAAATGGGATTGTGCACGTGGTAGGTCCGGAATACGGAATTACCCAACCCGGTGCTACCATTGTATGTGGTGATTCTCATACCTCTACCCATGGCGCATTTGGAGCTATTGCATTTGGTATAGGAACTTCCGAGGTGGAAATGGTATTGGCCACCCAGTGTATTATGCAGCAGAAGGCCAAATCTATGCGTATCAATGTCAATGGAAAACTTAGTAAGGGCGTTACCCCCAAAGATGTGGCCCTTTATATAATTTCCAAATTAACGACCTCTGGTGCTACGGGATATTTTGTGGAGTATGCAGGTGATGTTTTTAGGAACATGACTATGGAAGGTAGGATGACTGTTTGTAACCTAAGTATTGAAATGGGTGCCCGTGGAGGGATGATCGCCCCGGACGAAAAAACTTTCGAATATATCAAAGGACGGGAATTTACTCCTGTAGGTGCCGACTGGGACAAAGCCATGGAATATTGGAAAACCCTTAAAACGGATGAGGATGCTACTTTTGACAAAGAAATAACTTTTGATGCTGCCGATATAGAACCTATGATTACCTATGGTACCAATCCAGGAATGGGTATCGGAATTTCCAATGGTATTCCACAGGCCGAATCTGTGGAGGGTGGTGTTGCCACTTATAAAAAATCGCTTCAATATATGGCCTTTAATGAGGGTGATAACATGATTGGAAAGCCAATTGATTTTGTGTTTTTGGGAAGTTGTACCAATGGCCGTATCGAAGACTTTAGAGCCTTTGCTTCCATAGTTAAGGGCAGAAAAAAAGCAGATAATGTTACGGCTTGGTTAGTACCTGGATCCCATAAAGTGGAATCTGCCATCAAGGAAGAAGGAATTTTGGACATTTTGCACGAAGCTGGTTTTGAATTACGTGAACCGGGTTGCTCTGCATGCTTGGCCATGAACGATGATAAGGTTCCTGCTGGGAAATATGCCGTGAGTACCTCAAATAGAAATTTTGAAGGTAGACAAGGCCCTGGGTCAAGAACACTTTTGGCAAGTCCGTTGGTGGCAGCTGCTGCGGCCATTACTGGAAAGGTAACAGATCCAAGGGAGTTGATGCAAGAGGAATTGGTTTAAAACCTCAATGCAATTTCGGTAATGTTTAAGGCATTCCTCATAAATTGTGGCGACTGGGAACGGTATTTTTTTGGAAGAGCTTCAAGAAGGTTTTAAAGAGGTCAAAATAATTTTGTGATAAAATAAAGTTTAATTTTCGTCTAGCGCTGGGCGCTGGGCACCTAAGTTTAAATAACATGGCATACGATAAATTTAATATACTTAAAACAACAGCGGTTCCGCTTCCTATTGAAAATGTGGATACGGATCAAATAATTCCTGCCCGTTTTCTTAAGGCGACGGAGCGTAAAGGTTTTGGGGACAATTTGTTCAGGGATTGGCGCTACAATCCGGATAATAGTCCAAAAGAGGATTTTGTATTGAACAATCCTACCTTTAGTGGTAAAATATTGGTTGGGGGCAAAAACTTTGGATCTGGTTCTTCTAGGGAACATGCTGCTTGGGCAGTTTACGATTATGGATTTAGATGTGTGGTATCCAGTTTTTTTGCAGATATTTTTAAGAACAACTGTCTAAACATTGGGGTATTGCCGGTACAGGTAAGTGCTCCGTTTTTAGAAAAAATATTTGAGGCAATCTATGCGGATCCAAAAACAGAATTGGTAGTCAATCTACCGGAACAGACCATTACTTTGACAACTACTGGTGAATCCGAAAGCTTTGATATCAACAATTACAAAAAAGATAATATGCTTAACGGCTTTGATGATATTGATTATCTTTTGAACATAAAGGAGAATATTAGGGAATTTGCCGAAGATACTCCCTTGTAAAGTATTGGGTTACAGTAAATGTGCCTCATATTAAGTGGAGGTTCATCCTCTTCTTGATAGGTTAAAAGGCATTATACTGTTTTTAAGTTATTGGACAATAGACATACGGTTACTAGTTCTGCATAAATGAAACGAAGAATAATTGAAATAATGGACACCACCCTTCGGGATGGCGAACAGACCTCTGGGGTGTCCTTTTCTGCATCCGAAAAGCTTACCTTGGCTAAGTTATTGTTGGATGAGTTGAATGTAGATAGAATTGAAGTAGCTTCTGCCAGGGTATCGGAGGGAGAACTTTCAGCGGTACAACAGATTACCGAATGGGCCAATACCAAAGGGTATATTAACCGTGTTGAGGTATTGACATTCGTGGATGGGGGTGTTTCTATTGATTGGATGAAAAAATCCGGTGCCAAGGTCCAGAATCTTTTGACCAAAGGTTCTATGAACCACCTAACACACCAGCTTAAAAAAACTCCGGAACAACATTTTAGCGAAATAGAAAAGGCCATTGCAGAAGCGGCCAAGGAAGGTATCTCTACCAATGTATATTTGGAAGACTGGAGCAATGGCATGCGGAATTCAAAGGAATACGTATTCCAATTTATAGATTTTCTGTCCACTCAGCCAGTAAAAAGGGTTTTGTTGCCCGACACTTTGGGAATCCTGACCTACACAGAAACATATAAGTTTATATCGGAAATAGTACAGCGTTATCCCAATATGCATTTCGATTTTCATGGGCATAACGATTATGATTTAAGTGTTTCCAATGTAATGGAGGCAATTAAAGCAGGTTGCCATGGACTTCATTTAACCGTTAACGGAATGGGTGAAAGGGCTGGTAACGCGCCAATGGCAAGTGCTATAGCGGTAATCAACGATTTTATGCCCGAAATAGAGGTGGCTGTGAACGAATCTTCCCTATATAAGGTGAGCAAGTTGGTTTCTGCCTTTACCGGATTTGGAATTCCTGCTAACAAGCCTATCGTAGGGGATAATGTTTTTACTCAAACTGCAGGAATCCATGCAGATGGGGACAGTAAGAAAAACTTGTACTTTAATGATTTAATGCCGGAGAGATTTGGTAGAAAACGTAAGTACGCCTTAGGTAAAACTTCGGGAAAGGCCAACATTCAAAAGAACTTACAGGAGCTGGGATTAACGCTCAATGATGATGAGTTAAAAAAGGTTACGGCACGTATTATTGAATTGGGAGATAAAAAGGAAAAGGTAACCAAGGAGGACCTCCCCTATATTATTTCCGATGTTTTGGATAGCGATACCTATCAGCAAAAGGTTTTTGTTAAATCATATGTACTCACCCATTCGAAAGGTTTAAAGCCCTCCACTACCCTAGCCCTCGAAATTAATGGTGAACTTATAGAGGAGCACGCTCAGGGCGACGGACAATACGATGCCTTTATGAATGCATTGAGAAAAGTATACAAATCCAAAAAATTGGAATTGCCCACTTTGGTGGATTACGCGGTGCGAATTCCACCAGGCAGTAATTCCGATGCACTCTGTGAAACCATTATTACCTGGAAAAGGGGCGATAAGGAATTTATTTCCAGGGGGCTGGACTCCGATCAAACTGTTTCAGCCATAAAGGCCACCGAGAAAATGTTGAATATAATCTAGGAAAAACACAAACAATTATAACCAAGCCAGTCGAATAAACGTTTGGCAAAAAGCAAAACTGAATGAAATTAAATATTGCCCTTTTAGCAGGAGATGGAATAGGTCCTGAAGTAATTGATCAAGCGGTAAAAGTATCCAATGCCATAGCCAAGAAATACAATCACGAGATAAGCTGGACGCCTGCCCTTACCGGTGCAGCAGCAATTGATGCGGTTGGAGAGCCTTATCCGGATGAAACCCATGCCGTTTGTGAAGCTGCGGATGCCGTTTTATTCGGGGCGATCGGGCACCCAAGATTCGACAACGATCCCTCTGCCAAGGTACGTCCAGAACAGGGATTGTTGAAAATGAGACAAAAACTAGGTTTGTTTGCCAATGTTAGACCTACTTTTACTTTCCCTTCACTTATAGATAAATCCCCTTTGAAACGTGAGCGCATCGAGGGTACGGATTTGATTATTCTCAGGGAATTGACAGGCGGAGTGTATTTTGGGGAACGTGGGCGTAAGGATAATGGGAATACTGCCTTTGACACAATGACCTATACCCGTGCGGAAATTCAGCGTTTGGCAAAAAAAGGCTTTGAAATGGCTATGACCAGATCCAAAAGACTTTGTTGTGTTGATAAGGCCAATGTTTTGGAATCTTCACGTCTATGGCGTGAAACAGTTCAAGCCATGGAAAAAGATTACCCAGAAGTAACAGTTTCCTATGAATTTGTAGATGCCGTTGCTATGCGATTGGTACAATGGCCAAAAGGGTATGATGTAATAATAACTGAAAATCTTTTTGGGGATATTTTAACGGATGAGGCCTCAGTAATATCTGGGTCTATGGGATTGATGCCATCGGCTTCCGTAGGAAGCAAAGTTAGGTTATATGAACCTATTCACGGGTCATATCCACAGGCTGCAGGTAAGGATATAGCAAACCCATTGGCCACGGTACTATCAGCTGCCATGATGTTCGAAGATTTTGACTTGAAGGAAGAGGCACAGGCCATTCGTGATGTAGTAAACAAATCTCTTGCAGAAGGTTTTGTTACTGAAGATTTGGCAGAAGGAGGAAAAGCTCATAAGACTAGTGAAGTTGGCGATTGGTTGGCCAAGAATATCTAAAATTTGTTACATAAGAATTATGAAGCCCCTCGAAAGAGGGGCTTTATTGCTTCTATAGTATATTGTAATTGAAGGTATTAATTTGGAAAAATAATAATGTCTTCAATGATCACTTCATCATCCAAAGTGACCAATAAATTTAATCCGGTCGTAATTTCATTTTGCGCTATGGAAATGTTATATTGCTCGTTCGCGCTAATGCCCATATACCATTTTGATGCAGTGACCGGTAGACCGGAATTATTGGTGGCGGTAATGGAAATTTCCAAATCCCCACCTAGATCTCCCAAAGTACCCATAATCCAATCCCCATACCAGGTTGAAAAATAACCAGTTTGTCCACTCTGAGCGGTAGTCCAGGTCATCTCCACGTTTTCATAACCTCCATTGATATTGGTCCATTTCCTTACATCTACCTCAATATCAGGAAAGGCAAAGGCCACTTCCGTCGAAATAGTAATGGTAGTTGCAATATCCATCAAAGACAAATTGGCGTTTACCGTAGTTATTGCTCCTGAACTAATAAATACGCTGGAATTATAATAGCCATACCTTCCATTATCAAATCGAGCATCAAATATGGAGTAATTATTATCGCTAGCTATTAGAAGATTATAAAAACCGACTGGCAATTCAATAGTTTCAGGGGATTCATTATATGGACGATTATATATTTGTTCAAATCCATCACTAATATATATCCTCATTTCTGCTAGAACATCTTCCAGTGGGGGTTTCCCAGTAGTAATTTTGACAAGCTCTTTTACACTTGTCTTTAGGGATAGGAATCCAGGCTCTGTCTCTTCAATAGGGTCTATAGCGGTGGGTTCATCTATGACCTCTAAGACATTATCCTTGTCACAGCCTAAAAAGAATAGCCCAAGGAGCAACATGCTAAAAATAAGTTTTGCTTTCATAATCAAAATATTTAGTAGTTAATACTTTTGTTTATGATTTAATGTCTTAAACAAATAGAGGTTAACACATGTCTCTAAATTTATTTTGAATATGGCCATCCCAACCGGACGTACTTAATTTTGGCAGATGCATCAAAGATTGAAATAGTCAAGTTGGTCAATTTGGAACATTTATTTTTCAACTGGTAGTTTAATATTTGTGGTAAAGCATATCAATTAATAGCATAAAAAAAATCCCCAACAATGACAGTCATTGTTGGGGATTTAAATATTTGATCAGATTTTGCCCTGATTACTGTTATTAAGAGTTAAATGCCATTTTACGCTTAGTACTGACCGCTCTATTTTTAGAAAACACCAAGATCAATACGGCAATGGTAATGCCTGTGCCGGCCATTAAGGCCCCGACCAAGCTTGCGGAGGTAAATCCAAATCCCATGGCTATGGGCAATCCGGCAAAGAATGCTCCAGAGGCATTGCCCATATTGAAGGCACTCTGATTCATGGAAGACCCCAACATCTCAGATCCTTTGGAAGCCTTTATAATGGCCAATTGAATTGGAGTGCCTACCATAAAGGAAACGATTCCAATAATGAAGGTTAAAATTAATATTGCTACTGGATTTGCAGCAACCAGGAAGTTTATCAGCAGTACCATTACCATTAAGGATAAGCTGATGATAACTGCTTTCAACGGGCTAAAAATCTCTGCCATTTTAGCGCCAATGAAATTACCGAACACCATTCCTACACCGGCCAAAATCATGGCATAACTCACCATACTTTCAGAATGTCCGGATACGTTGGTCAACAAGGGGGCTATATAGCTATACCAGGCAAAGAATCCCCCAGTCCCGATTGTAGTTAGTAAGATGAGCAGCCAAATTTCCACTCTTTTAAAAACCTTCAAATCTTTGAAGAATCCCTCAGAGGAGGATTTTTCCATTTTTGGGATCCATAGGTAAATACTTACCATTGCGACGATACCAACAATACCCACCATTAAAAACGATAGATTCCAATTATAATGATGCCCTAGGTAAGTACCAATTGGTACCCCTATTACATTGGCAATGGTTAAACCGGCGAACATGGTGGCAATGGCCTGTGCTGCTTTCCCCTCTTTCGCCAACTTTCCGGCCACTACAGCACCAATTCCAAAAAATGCTCCATGTGGCAATCCAGATAAGAATCTAGCGACCATTAAAGTAACATAGTTCGTTGAAAATGCTGAAAGGGTGTTGAAAACCGTAAACCATATCATTAAAAATAACAACACTTTATGTGCTGGCCACTTTCCGCTTAGAGCTGTTAAAGTGGGGGCACCGATTACCACGCCCAAGGCATAGGCCGATATAAAATGACCTGCTTGAGGTATACTTATTTGAAGAGAATTGGCCACGTCCGGTAGAATACCCATTATCACAAACTCGGTCATCCCTATACCAAAGCCTCCTACCCCTAGGGCAAGTAGTGCTTTTTTGTTCGATTTGTCCATACTCATAATATTATTATTTAAGACATTAATACAGGTACAATATTACTACAAGGTATTTTCGTGTAGCTATGGATAATTATCCTATTTATATTCATTTATATCCTGCAAAAAAGCGGCAAAAGTAATACTCTTTAATCACATTGCGTGTGTTTATAGTAGTTTTGGTGTTTTTTTGGCAAACATTTAATACATAATAGGTTCTACTTTATACAGCCTCTATGGTCTAAATTTTTTATCAATGGCGGCCAAAAGGACTAATTGCCAGTCGGAAGGGTAGTAATTTTTTTTTGCGTAAATCATATATACATAAGACTAGTGGTATCTCCCATTAAATTTCAAAATCTATACGATTTATGATTATTAAACGTTGATACCATATATAAAAGAAGATTTTTCCTACAAAATTTATCATCATGAAAATATATCAGCATAAAGTACTACATCTCCAGGACCTAGATCATTTGGATTTGAAATTTGTTCCTGATGTGTTTTTTCTTTTCGCGTCTCCAACCTTTGTTGGTACGGAAGAATTTGTAAGCAAACTTGCATGTAAATTTGAAGGTGCTATTCTAATTGGTTGTTCCACTGCTGGAGAGATCTTGGGAAATGAGGTGTTGGATTCTACGATTGCCCTAACTGCGGTTAAGTTTGAAAAGACGAAACTGAGAATCGAGGAAGTTGATCTAGTTGCTTGCAATCTGGATAGTTATGAGGCAGGTAAGGCTATTAGTAGCAAATTAATGGGGCCAGATTTGAGACATATTTTCGTACTCAGCGATGGACTTATTGTAAATGGGGCAGAATTGGTAAAGGGGTTGCATGCCGATTTGGATAAGTCTGTAAGTATCACTGGCGGTTTGGCAGGCGATTGTTCAAACTTTGAGAATACCCTTGTCATTTCCGGGAATAAAGTGGCTTCCAAAAAGATAGTTGCCCTGGGTTTGTACGGCCCGGAACTAAGTATAGGATTTGCATCCAAGGGAGGTTGGGATAGTTTTGGAATTGAAAGATTGGTAACGAAATCTACCAACAATGTGCTCTATGAATTGGATGGGCAACCGGCATTGGAGCTGTATAAATCATTTTTAGGAGACATGGCAAAGGATTTGCCTGGATCGGGTCTGTTATTTCCTTTGAGCATGAGGGATGAGGATAATCAAATACCAGTGGTAAGGACTATTTTGTCCGTTGATGAAAAAAATGGAAGTCTCACCTTTGCGGGAAACATTCCCCAAGGTTCCTATGTAAGACTAATGAAGGCCAATATTGATAGAATTATTGGAGGTGCGGAACAATCTGCCATAACTGCCAAGAATAGTACGGAAGATCAACATCAGTTGGCTTTCTTGATAAGCTGTGTAGGGCGAAGATTGGTTATGAAACAATTGGTGGAGGAAGAGGTAGAGGCAGTAAATGAAGTATTTGGCAATGATATCTATACCACGGGCTTCTATTCGTACGGGGAAATTGCCCCCTTTGATAAGTTTTCGCCATGTACACTGCACAATCAAACAATGACGATAACAACATTTTCTGAATGAGCAATAATTACCACAGACTTCTCAAAAGACAGTTAAGAAAGATAGATTTGGATGATAGTACTCTAGATCTTATCGCCCCTTTATTGCATCAAGTGGATGAAGCATATAAGGCTTATGATTGTGATTTGGAGCAGGTTGAGAATGTTTTGGAGAAAAGTTCGCAAGAGTTGTTCCAGACGAACCAGCAGTTAAAAAACAGTGTGGAATCCATTTCAGGACAATTGTCCAAAGTGGCCGGAAACATCAAGGATGTTATTTTTGAAATGGACCTGAATGGCAATTGGTCCTATCTGAACCCTGCCTGGAGAAAGTTGACAGGTTATAAGGTTAAAGATTGTTTAGGGAAACCTTACTACCAATTCCTAAAGGATGAGCAAGGAAACGATTTAAAAAACCTTATAGACCTTAGGACTCCCAATTTTAAGACCATAAGCAAATCGTTTAAGTCCCAAATTATTACCGGAGAACATAAATGGTTGGATTTTTCCTTGAAGGTCATTATGTCCGAAGACGGAAATATTGAGGGGTATATAGGGGCTATTGTAGATATTAGCAAAATAAAAGAAACAGAATTGGCCCTAATTGAAGCCAAGGAGAAGGAATCTATGGCCAATAAGGCCAAGGACGAGTTTTTGACCACTATGTCTCATGAAATAAGAACTCCGTTGAATGCGGTCATAGGTATAAGTCACCTGCTACTGTTGGAAAATCCTAAACCGGAGCAGTTGGAAAACCTAAGTACTTTAAAGCACTCTTCCGAGCATTTACTGTGTTTGGTAAATGATATTTTGGATTTTAACAAAATTGCATCCGGACAATTGGAATTGGAAGAAAGGGATTTTAGTTTAAATCAGGTGCTGAACGGTTTGGGAAGTATATTCCACAATACTGCAAAAGAAAAGGATATTCGGTTGCTTATCAAGAAAGATACTTCCATTCCAAAAACATTTATCGGTGACAGTACCAGATTGTCACAAATCCTGACCAATTTGGTAAGTAATGCCATTAAGTTTACCGAAGAGGGTAAGGTTAAGGTGGATATAGAAGTGCTGGAAGTAAAGGAGGATTTCTACTTTTTGGAATTTGTAATATCCGATACGGGAATTGGTATTCCCGAAGATAAAAAAGATAAAATATTTCTTTCGTTTGCCCAGGCCAATTCCGATACTACAAGAAAGTATGGAGGTACAGGTCTGGGACTGGCCATCTGTAAGCGATTATTGGAAATTATGGACAGCGATCTTGAATTGGAGAGCGAGGTTGGAAAAGGATCTACCTTTAGTTTTAAGTTGAAACTACAAAAGAGCAGCATGACCGATCATCAGGAGGATATCTATTCCTTTGACGCCAAGTCATTTCATGAGCAGGATAATCTAAAAGGGACCAGAATTCTCGTGGCCGAGGATAATAAGGTGAATATTATGGTCATTGAAAAATTTCTCTCCAAATGGCAGGTAGATTTTGAAATAGCCGAAAATGGACTAATTGCACTTAATAAGGCCCTGGAGAATACCTATGATATGATTTTGATGGACCTTCAAATGCCGGTAATGAATGGTTTTGAGGCCAGCAAGGCAATTAGGGACTCGAACAATCCGCTCAATAAGGTTATGCCCATTTACGCGCTGTCTGCTTCCACAGGAATGGATATTAAAAATCAGCTAGGGGAATACGGAATAGATGGGCTTATATGCAAACCTTTTAATCCAACGGAATTATTCAAAACATTGACATCCATTCTGCAGCAAAAGTATATTCAATAGTCATCTGTACAGATATGATATTAAAAAACTAAAGCCCACGAGATAAATATCAAGTTGGGCTTTAGTTTTTAGAAAATTTTCAAGTTCCGATAAAACTAAAATATCGGCTATAGAATGTAGTCGGTACTAATAAAATTGGACAATTTGGACTCTAACAGCTGTTCTACGGTTTCATTATTAAGTTCGTTGTCCTTAAAGGCTACAAAGGTTCTAATAGAAAAGGAACGTAATGCGTCATAGACACTTAGGGTGGCTTGGGCAGAATCCTTTCGTCCAGTAAATGGATAAACATCCGGGCCACGTTGACAAGAACTGTTCAGGTTTACCCTACATACCAGGTTCACCAAGGTATCTATTAAGGGCGCTATGGCGTATACATCCCTTCCGAACAAACTCACCTGTTGTCCATAATTGGATTCTGCCATATCGTCTAAAGGTTCTTCAATATCCTTAAAGGTCACGATTGGAATTACCGGACCAAATTGCTCTTCCTGATAGACCCGCATTTCCTTGTTAACGGGAAATAGTATGGCTGGCCAAATATAATTGTCGGAATGTGTGCCCCCTTTTTTATTCAAAATCTTGGCACCTTTTTCCCTGGCGTCATCTATCAATTCCTGTATATAGGCGGGCTTACCTGGTTCGGGCAAAGGGGTTAACTTAACACCATCATCCCAGGGGTTTCCAAATTTTAAAGCATCTACCCTTTCAGAAAATCTTTTATTAAATTCCGCGGCAATATCCTCGTGTACATAGATTATTTTTAGTGCGGTACAACGTTGACCGTTAAAGGACAAGGTACCTGCAATACATTCGTCTATGGTTAAATCCAAATCGGCGTCGGGTAGTATTATGGCCGGGTTTTTAGCTTCCAATCCAAGTACCAAGCGCAATCTATTGCTTTTAGGATGTTGATTTTGCAGCGCATTCGCAGATTTACTATTGCCTATCAAGGCCAAAACATCAACTTTTCCTGTCTTCATTATTGGGGCGGCTACTGCCCTACCCCTACCAAATACAATATTCACTACCCCTTTTGGGAAACTGGATTGAAAAGCCTCCAACAATGGTGTGATCAATAAAACCCCATGTTTCGCTGGCTTAAAAATGGTAGTATTCCCCATAATTATAGCAGGAATAAGCAAGGCAAAAGTTTCGTTCAAAGGATAGTTGTATGGTCCTAAACAGAGTACGACCCCAAGAGGTCCCCGCCTAATATGTGCATAAACACCATCGTTTTTTTCAAATTTGGCGTTATCCCGATCAAGTTGCTTGTAATCCTCGATGGTATCATTAATATACTCCACGGTTCTGTCGAACTCCTTCTGGGAGTCTGGAAGCGATTTTCCAATTTCCCACATTAAAAGTTTAACAATTTCATCCCTCTTGGTCTGCATTTTCTTTACAAAAATCTCCATGCAGTCTATGCGTTCCTTTACCCGCATGGTAGGCCAGATGCCCTTACCTTTGTTGTATGCCACTAGGGCTGCATCCAGAGCTTCCAAAGCTTCCTTTTCCTCCATGTCCGGTATACTTCCCAGTAATGTTGGGGCATATTTTTCTGTGCTGGATATGGTGGAGTACACCTCAGAGGTGTTCCCGTTCCAAGCCCTTAATTCACCATTGATAAGATAGGTTCTTTGATGAATAACCTCGTTTATTGTGTGTTCTGCAGGTATGCCCGATTTGCCCATAAGTGATTCTTTTTTTTTGAAAGATGAAACTATTGAAATTAAACTATCAGACCACTAAATTAATAAAACGATAATTTTAATTCCCTATAAATCTGGTAGAATATTTGAAGTAAAGTCACGAAAAGGATTTCGCATTTTGCAATATCATAAAAATTGTCCCAAATGTTATTAAATTAAATACTGAAACAAATCTGGTTTATCGTTAATGTAGTCCCCAAAAAAATTATTGTCCTTCATCCTTTTAATTAAGGGAGCCAAATCTTCTGGGCTTTTTAATTCTATGCCCACCACTGCCGGAGCATTCTCCCGACTCGATTTTTTTGAATATTCAAAATGGGTAATATCATCCGTGGGCCCTAAAATATCCACAACGAACTCCTTCAACGCACCCGGTCTTTGGGGAAAGCGTATAATAAAGTAATGTTTTAATTTGCCGTAAAGCAAGGCGCGTTCCTTTATCTCAGCCGTTCGTGTAATATCATTGTTACTTCCACTTACAATGCAGATCACGTTTTTACCTTTTATTTCTTCCTTAAAATCGTCCAAAACGGTAATCGTAAGTGCTCCTGCCGGTTCCACAACTATGGCGTCCCTGTTGTAAAGATCCAAAATGGTCTGGCAAACCTTGCCTTCCGGAACGGTTACCATATCGTGAAGGTATTCCTTACAAATATTAAACGTAAGGTTTCCCACGCGTTTTACGGCCGCACCGTCAATAAATTTGTCTATGTGTTCCAGTTCGGTGTTAACTCCCTTTTCTATGGAAGTTTTCATAGACGGGGCTCCTTCCGGTTCTACGCCAATAATTTTTGTTTGTGGCGATAATGTCTTGAATACAGCACAGAGGCCCGAGGCCAATCCGCCGCCACCAACAGCCACAAAGACATAGTCTATAGGCTTTTTGGTCTGTTCCAATATTTCCAAGCCAACTGTAGCCTGTCCCTCAATAATTTTGGGGTCATCAAAAGGATGGATATATGTCTTTTTTTCAGCAGCACAGAACTTTTTTGCCGCATTGGAGGAATCATCAAAGGTATCCCCTTCAAGGACCACAGTTACCCAATCCCCACCAAACAACTTTGTTTGTTCAACCTTTTGTTTAGGGGTCACCGATGGCATATATATGGTTCCTTTTATTCCTAAATGATTACAGGCAAAAGCAACACCCTGGGCATGGTTTCCGGCGCTGGCACATACCACTCCGTTCACCGTTTCTTCTTTGGTTAGGGAACTGATCTTATTGAATGCCCCTCTTATTTTATAACTTCTTACTCTATGTAAATCTTCCCTTTTTAAAAGAATATTGGCATCATAGGCCTTGGAATATCTAATGCTCTGCGTCAATGGAGTGATATCTGCAACTTGCCTAATGGTTTCGGCCGCCTTCCTGATGTCTTCTATTTTGGGGAAATAAGGTTTCATAAATGCATATATAAACAAAGGCCTGCCGAGTTAATTAAACTTGGCAGGCCTCATAATTAGTTAAGTTTAATTATACTATAGGTTTCATAGCGGTCATGGATGCACGCAACCTTGCTCCTACAATCTCTACGGGATGCTCGCGTAAAGCTTTGTTTACAGCAATTAGTTTTGCGTTGTCCACACTTAGATGTTTTTGGTCGGCAAAATGTTTTCCTATGACATCCGTATCTATTGTTTTCATGAAATCGGCCAATAGAGGCTTACAGGCGTGATCAAACAAATAGCAGCCGTATTCAGCTGTGTCGGATATAACCCTGTTCATTTCAAACAATTTTTTTCTAGCAATGGTATTGGCTATCAATGGAGTTTCATGTAATGACTCGTAGTAAGCGGATTCGGCAATAATTCCCGATTCGGTCATGGATTCAAAAGCCAGTTCCACACCTGCTCTTACCATAGCCACCATTAGTACACCATGGTCATAAAATTCCTGTTCAGAAATTTTCATTGATCCAGCTGGAGTTTTTTCGAAAGCGGTCTCTCCGGTTGCTGCTCTCCAGGTCAATAGGTTTTTATCATCATTGGCCCAGTCTTCCATCATAGTTTTTGAAAAATGGCCGCTCATGATATCGTCCATATGCTTATGGAAAAGAGGACGCATTATATCCTTTAATTCTTCTGAAAGTTCAAAAGCCTTGATCTTTGCAGGGTTGGACAAACGATCCATCATATGGGTGATACCGCCATATTTAAGACCTTCTGTAATGGTTTCCCATCCGTACTGAATCAACTTGGAAGCATATCCAGCGTCGATTCCCTTTTCAATCATTTTATCAAAACAAAGAATAGAACCTGTTTGCAACAAGCCACAAAGTATGGTCTGCTCACCCATTAAATCGGATTTTACTTCAGCAACAAAGGATGATTCCAAAACACCGGCCTTATGTCCGCCAGTGGCAACTGCATAGGCTTTTGCCTGGGCCAATCCTTTATCTTGAGGGTCGTTGTCCGGGTGTACCGCAATAAGGGTAGGAACACCAAAGCCTCTTTTGTATTCTTCACGTACTTCAGATCCTGGACATTTAGGTGCCACCATAATAACGGTTAGGTCTTCACGGATCTGCATACCTTCCTCTACAATATTAAAACCGTGCGAGTAGGATAATGTAGCTCCTTTTTTCATTAGGGGCATAACTGTAGAAACCACACTGGTGTGTTGTTTGTCCGGAGTTAAGTTGATAACTACATCGGCTGTTGGTATAAGTTCCTCGTAGGTGCCTACGTTAAAGCCATTTTCACTTGCGTTTATAAAAGACTGTCTTTTTTCCTTTATAGCCGCACCTCTTAAGGCATATGAAATGTCCAATCCGGAATCGCGCATATTTAGACCTTGGTTAAGACCTTGGGCACCACAACCTACGATTACAATTTTCTTCCCTTTTAAAGCGGATACACCATCAGAAAATTCCGTAGAATCCATAAATCTACATTTCCCTAATTGAGTAAGTTGTTCCCTTAATGATAGTGTATTAAAGTAATTTGCCATTTTTTAAACTCGATTTTATTTCCCGATCTGTCTCGGGGTTGATTATTTATTGATTAAACTCTTTTAATAATGATGAAATTTTCATTTCGGATTTTGTAACCGCAATTCTTCCGGAACGCACAAATTGCATAATGCCATAGGGCTTCAGTTGTTGGTACATGTCATCAATTTCATTTCTTCTTCCGGTCTTTGCCAAAACAAAGAAATCTCGTGACACCGTAACAATTTGGGAATTACTATCCTTTATAATATTTTGGATATTTCGCTCATCGAACAATAAGGTGGAAGCCACTTTGAATAATGCCGACTCCTGATATATGGTTTCTTCATCGGTATGATAGAACGCTTTGATTACCTCAATTTGCTTTTCCACCTGTCCCACAATATTACGCACCCAATCTTCTGTAGTATATACCACAATGGTGAATTTTGAAACGTGGTCTATTTCCGATTTTGAAACATTTAGACTCTCAATGTTTATGTGACGTTTTAAAAATATCCCTGATATTCTGTTCAGTAATCCAACGCTGTTCTCGGAGTATACTGAAATTGTAAACCATTTTTTTTCCATCTCCTTATCCCAATCCTCCATCAAAAATATGAAGTTATGGGTATTTTTAATTAATAATTATTTTATTTCAAACGTATATCCGATACTGATGCCCCAGAAGGAATCATAGGAAAAACATTGTCCTCTTTTTCTACTTTAACTTCCAAGAAGTAAGCATCCTTGGAGGCCAACATTTCTTTAATGGTAGCCTTTAAATCCTTTCTCTCGCTTATGCGCTTTGATTGAATATGGTAACCTTCCGCAATTTTTACAAAGTCAGGATTTACCATGACGGTAGAGGCATATCTACTTTCAAAGAAAAGTTCCTGCCATTGGCGTACCATTCCCAAATGATCGTTATTTAGTACGACTATCTTAACAGGGGTCTTGTTCTGGAAGATAGTCCCCAATTCCTGAATGGTCATTTGGTATCCGCCATCACCAATAATGGCAACTACTTCCCTATCCATGGCTCCCATTTTGGCTCCGATAGCCGCCGGTAAGGCGAAGCCCATAGTTCCCAGTCCACCTGAGGTAACATTACTTTTGGTCTGTTTGAATTTGGCATACCTGCAAGCGATCATTTGATGCTGCCCAACGTCCGAAACTATTATGGCTTTATGACCGCTGGCTATATTGATTTCCTCAATAACTTCTGCCATGGTAAGTCTGTCCTTAGTAGGGTAAACATCATTTTTAATGATCTGGTCAAACTCTATCTCATATTTTTTCTTAAACTCATTGTGCCAAGATTCATGAGTGTTGGTCTTGATCATTGGCAGCAATAGGTCCAAGGTAACCTTGGAATCGCCCAATACGGCTACATCTGCCTTAACGTTTTTATTTATTTCGGCCGGATCTATATCGAAATGGATAATTTTTGCCTGTTTGGCGTAGGTGTCCAAACTTCCGGTTACCCTATCGTCAAATCGCATACCTATGGCAATGAGTACATCGCACTCATTGGTCAATAAATTGGGTCCGTAATTACCGTGCATCCCTACCATTCCAACATTTAATGGATGTTCCGTATCCATGGCCGAAAGTCCAAGTATGGTCCAAGCAGCAGGAATACCAGCCTTCTCGACCAAGGTTTTTAGTTGTTCCTCAGCTTCTCCTAAAATTACTCCCTGTCCAAAAACTATAAAAGGTTTCTTGGCAGTATTGATTAAATTGGCAGCTTCCTCAATGGCCTTTATGTCTGGTTTAGGGTAAGGGTTGTAACTACGTACCCCGGTACAATGCTCGTATGAAAAGTCGAACTCATCAATTTGTGCATTTTTGGTAATATCCACCAATACGGGTCCTGGCCTGCCCGATCTGGCAATATAGAACGCCTTGGCCAAGACTTCAGGAATTTCAGAAGCTTTGGTGACCTGACAGTTCCATTTGGTTACCGGTGTGGAAATTCCGATAATATCGGTTTCCTGAAAAGCGTCGGAACCCAACAAATGTCTGGCTACCTGGCCTGTAATGCAGACCATGGGTGTAGAATCTATCTGGGCGTCGGCAATACCGGTAATCAAATTGGTAGCCCCTGGACCTGAGGTGGCCACTGCTACACCAACTTTTCCGGTTACTCTGGCATAGCCCTGTGCAGCGTGGGTTGCTCCCTGCTCATGTCTTGTTAAAATATGGGTAAGTTTATCCTGAAACTTGTATAATTCATCATACAGTGGCATAATGGCCCCGCCAGGATATCCATAAATCAAGTCTACCCCCTCTGCCAATAGACAATGGATAATAGCCTCTGCACCACTTATTCTCTTGGTGCCTTGCATTATTGATGCAGCTTTTTCCTTTTTCAATGTTTCCATAATTGTAGACCTAATCGGTTAACATATTGGGTTTAAAACCCTTTTAATATTTTGGGGCTGTTGCTTAATACATATGCCCCTATTTTACTATAATTCATCCGTAACGCAACCTTGTGAGGCCGAGGATACCGTTTTAGCATATTTATATAGAACTCCGCGTTGAAACTTTAGAGGGGGCGCTATCCATTTTGCCCTTCTCTTATCCAATTCTTCATCTGTAATATCAATATTTATGGTATTGTTAACGGCATCAATGGTAATGACGTCCCCATTTTGGACCAGGGCGATATTTCCGCCATCCTGAGCTTCCGGTGCTACATGCCCCACTACGAAACCATGTGAGCCTCCTGAAAATCGACCATCGGTGATCAGGGCAACATCTTTTCCCAGACCAGCTCCCATAATTGAAGAAGTAGGTTTTAGCATTTCGGGCATTCCTGGACCTCCTTTGGGTCCTTCGTAGCGAATAATGACCACGTCACCTTTTTTAACTTTACCATTTTTGATTCCTGCATTTACGGCATCCTCTCCATCAAACACATTGGCGATTCCTTTAAAGAACAGTCCTTCTTTTCCGGTGATTTTTGCCACCGCACCCTCTGCGGCCAAGTTGCCAAATAGAATACGAATGTGGCCTGTTTCCTTTATAGGCTTGTCCAATGTTCTTACAATGTCCTGACCGTCTATTAAATTGGGTACATCCTTTAAGTTCTCTTCCAAGGTTTTACCGGTTACCGTTAAACAATTGGTATGTAACATTCCGTTGTCCAACATATACTTCAGTACCCCAGGAATTCCTCCTACGGCATGCAATTCTTCCATGGAATACTTCCCACTTGGCTTAAGGTCTGCCAAAAGAGGCGTATTATCACTCAACCTTTTAAAATCTTCTAGGGTAAATTCGACCTTAGCGGCTTTTGCTATGGCCAAAAAATGAAGAACTGCATTGGTAGACCCCCCGAGCACGGTAACCAACCTAAATGCATTTTCTAAAGATTTTTTGTTAACGATATCTGATGGTTTAATGTCCCTTTCCAACAACAGGCGCAAGGCCTCTCCTGCTTTAACCGATTCCTTTTCCTTTAATTTACCATCACTTACCGCTGGATTTGAGGAATTAAAGGTTAGTGACATTCCCAAAGCCTCGATGGCCGAAGCCATGGTATTGGCGGTATACATGCCCCCGCAAGCTCCTGCTCCAGGACATGCTTTATGGATAACGTCTTTAAATTCGGATTCGTCGATAGTACCTGCCACCTTTTGGCCATAGGCCTCAAAAGCAGAGATAATATCCAATTTTTTGCCGTTATGGCATCCAGAGGCAATGGTACCCCCATACACCAAAATAGAAGGTCTATTTAAACGCAACATAGCCATAAGGGCCCCAGGCATATTTTTATCACAGCCTACAATAGTGATGAGTCCATCATAGCTCATTCCTTCTACCACGGTCTCCATGGAATCGGCAATGATATCCCTGGAAGGCAAGGAAAAGCGCATACCTGGTGTACCGTTCGCAATTCCGTCACTCACCCCTATGGTATTGAAGATCAACCCAATTAGACCGGCATTTTCGGCCCCCTTTTTTATATGGATAGCCAGATCGTTCAGGTGCATATTACAGGGATTCCCCTCATAACCCGTGCTCCCAATACCTATCAAAGGTTTTTTTAAATCCTCGTCCGTTAGACCAATGGCGTGCAGCATGGCCTGAGCTGCTGGCAATGTTGGGTCCTGTGTAACGTTTTTGCTAAATTTATTTAATTCCATTAATTCGTATTCTTTGTATTTTAGTACTATTCTATTTAAACTACGACTACCAAAGATAAAAGTTTAAATACCCTTGGATTTTTAACATAAAAATTTGATTTAAATTCAATGCCAATGATTTAATTTTAAATCGCTGATAATCAATTACTTAAATATATAAACCATATCATATTCAGTAGGTTTTTATTCTTTGATAAAGTGATCGCTGCCTACCTAAAAAGAGCTTAAATCCAAACTCCATTTTGGTAAAACACTAAAAAAAAGCCTGTATCAGATATATTTGATACAGGCTTTTTAAATAAATAGAAATCCGTATCATCCCAGTTATGGGACGATAATGACCAATTTGATTATGCTTCTATTTATTTTCATTACTGTAAAATTAAGTATTAAAATTTAATTGACAAAGAAATAAATTTCCGTCGCCTACCTTAGTTTAAAACTAATATGGTTTCCAGATCTTTTTTGCGCCAAAATGGACATGGCCATGTCCGACAACTGTAATATTCTTGGATAGCCACCAGTGGTCTGACCATCTTTCATTAAAATGATCAATTTTCCAGCAGGAGTCAGTTGTATTGTTCCAGGCAGGGTTGCCGAGGTTAACATGGATACTTTATTGCCCTCAATTACCTCATTGAGCTGATATGCCATTCGGTTATTCTCATTAGCCACCGTAAATTCCCTGTAAAATAATTGGGCCAATTGTTTATCGGTCAATAGCTTATATTCAGGGCCCTTATATACTTCCAATTCGGTTTTGTCCAAAACCGAGTCTACTTTAAGTTTCGAAATTTTGGGACTGAACAGTTTACACTCGATATACGGAAGACTTGACATTTTTTTAATGGAATCCCTTTCCGTAATTGGTTTAAAATAGGATCTACTTCCCAATACCGATGCAGTGTTGAATCCGTCCTTAATCCCCAAATACGCCCTGAACCCTTTTAATAATTTGCCATAGGTTAAGATGTCACCTGCATTTACTTTATAGACTTTGTAGTTTTCTATGGTAATATCGTTAAGAGTTACCGACATTTCCGCCCCTCCCAAAACAATATAGGTTTCTTGTTCAAATTCCAATGTTGGTCCCGTCATGGTTATTTCCAATACGGCACTGTTTTCGTCGTTTTCCAGCAAAGTATTTACCTTGGAGACAGAGAATGAGTCCATAACTCCTGAAACTGGAACACCTTTATCCCTGTACCCAAATCTACCGGTATCCTGAACTGTGGTGAAAAAGCCCGATTTTATAATGTTAAGCATCCAGCACTTTTTTTTCTAAGTTATAAATCCCTACCTCACCTTCAATCTTGTGCAATTGGTATTCTGCCATTGAAATAGGGTAAAATTGTATTTTATCCCCCACTTGGACAAAACAGGGATTTTCCTTTTTAACGTCGAACATAGGTACGGGACATTTCCCGATTATGTTCCATCCTCCTGGTGAATCCTGGGGATAAATTCCCGTTTGTTTTGCGGCTAGGCCAACCGAGCCTTTTAGTACTTTAGGTCTGGGGGTGGATTTACGCGGAACCTCCAGAACTTCTGGTACACCTCCCAAATACATAAACCCTGGTAAGAATCCGATACCATAGACAGTATAAATACTCTGTGAGTGCAATTCGGTGATACGTTCCACTGACAGGCCCAATTCCACGGAAATCTCCTCGAGATCCAGCCCGAATTCAAGATCATAACATACTGGTAATCGCCAAAGATACCTGGTGGCAGGTTCTATCTTTCCTTTTATAGCATACCACTCCTTTATCTTTGGTTTTAAATAATCGAAATCTAGGACGGTGTCCTTACATATCAAAGTAAGTGAATTATAGGCAGGAATAAACTCCCACTCCTTTTCATCCAGCTGATTTTTTTTTAAGTACTGAATGAATTGGAGAATCTCGTCCAATATGGATTCTTCCACCCTATTGGGCCATTCCACCAATATGGCGTGGACACCAAATTGCCTTACAGATATTTTGAAACTACTCACTTTTTTATTAAGATTTGGTTTTCTGGTAAATGTTTGGAAAGATACATTAATATTTGCAATGTTGAAGGAGAATCCCCGTGAATACAATAGGTGTCCGCTTGGATTTTTACGGCCTTCCCAGAAAGGGTCAAAACCGTACCTTTTGTAACCATATGGAGCAAATGATCCATAACTTTTTTGGGATCTTGTATCAAAGCCTTATGGTTTTTTCGGGACACTAGGGAGAGGTCTTCATTATAATTGCGATCGGCAAACGCCTCATATTTTATTCGAAACCCCAAACGCAGAGCCTCCTCCGCTATTTTGGAATCATAGGGCACAAACAAAAATACCTCCTTCTTATATTTTGAAATACTATCCAAAAACACCGATGCCAATTCCCTGTCCTTGGCCACGTCATTGTAAAGGGCACCATGGGGTTTTATATGGTTCAGTGAAATACCTAAAGTTTTGAGGACAGTATTCAAATCCTCTATTTGGACAAGAATACTTTTTTTTAACTCATCCTTAACCATTTTGATGCTGGTTCTTCCAAAATTCGCCCTATCCGGATATGATGGGTGTGCTCCTATCAGCACCTTTTGTTCTTTGGCCAATAAGGCTACCTTCATCATGGTATCGGCATCCCCGGCATGGCCACCACAGGCAATATTACAGGAGGTAATTAAGGGCAATAGCTCTGCTTCATTGTCTACACCCTCCCCTATATCACAATTTATATCAATATTGATCATATCTTTAAAATAGCCCAAAAACAGTTAATATACTCTTTGCCCCCAGAATAATGGACAAAATTATAATGATAATCCCCAATATATTTTGAAATTTGGTATTTTGATATTCCAGCATGACTGTTTGCCTGTTAACGATCCATAATAGAAAAATAGCGATAATTGGCAATAGCATCCCATTGGTTATCTGGGCAAATTTAATAATCTCCAAAGGTTTTATTCCTACGGACATAAACAGGACACCTAATAATAGAATGATCATCCAGACCATTTTGAAGCCTAAGTTATTCATAGTGGTGCCCCATCCAAAACAGCTACTGGCCACATAGGCAGCGGCTAAGGGTGCCGTAATGGCAGAGGTTATCCCGGCCGCAAAAAGTCCAATTCCCATAAAATATTTAGCACTTTCCCCGTAAAGTGGTTCCAGGCCTTTGGTCATATCCATAATATTACTTATTTCGCCGGACGGTATGGCAGTTGCAGTAACCACTATGGCCATGGAAACCATACCTCCCAGTAAAATGGATAAGACGGTATCCCTACAGGCTTCCTTCAAATTCTCCTTGGATTTCCATTTTTCACTTACCAGTGAGGTATGTAGGAATAAATTATAGGGTACTACCGTAGTGCCTACCAGCGCAATAATGGTCAAAATACTTCCATCTGGAGTTTTGGGGATAATAAGACCTTGCAATATGGCCGAAATATTGGGTTTTGTAATTATGGCCGTTAATAAGAAGGATATGCTCATGACCATTACCAGGGAAACCAGCACTTTTTCCAAAACCTTATAATTACCAAAAAACAGAAGTAGAAATGCAAAACTTCCCACTACCCAAGGATAAAAACTTAGATATTCTTGCCCAAATATAGCCTCTAATCCCAAGGAAGCACCACCTATATTGCCTCCTTCATAAGCTGCATTACCTATAACGATCGCCGATAAGATAAGGCCCAGTACCAAAATCTTAATCCAGCGGACACCTATCTCTTCTTTTATAACATGGGCCAATCCCTTTTGGGTGACGATTCCCAATCTCGCAGCCATTTCCTGTAATATCACGGTGGCCAATACGGACAGCAACAGGGCCCAAAGTAGTAAATATCCATACTTTACACCGGCAATGGAACACACGGTAACGGTACCGGGACCTATAAAGGCTGCCGCTACCAAAACTCCTGGCCCCATTTTCCATTTCATTCTATTGGGCTGTATTTAAGGCGTATAAGGCAAAGCTTCCCAACCAATGGGTACCACTGTAATTATCATCTACAATACTGGGGAGAGAGTAATTAATATGCTCAGTGGCAATTTGTTTTAAATGGGAGTAATGGGGAAGTGTCTCCGCAATACCATACAAACACCAAGCCCTACTAAAATTGAGACCATCCAAATGAACTAATTTTCCATCTGTTCTGTCCGACACTTTTCCAGGTTCCAGATTAAATTGGGGATCTTCCAATTGGGGCAGGAATTTATCCAGCCATTTTTTAAACTTTTCTGGGCTATAAATTTTTCTCAACAGATTGGCTTCCTCCAGACAGGGCGACAAAAAATCGAATCCACTAGGCTCCCAGATTATGGGACAATCTGCATCGTTTTCATAAAAGCGTGCAACACTGGAGGTAATAGCAATTTTTAAGGCCTCGTCCTCAAGAGCAACCGCATAGTCCCAAGCCAAGGAAAGTCCAAATGCGGTATTGGTATGTTCCCCCACCCTAATGGGATAATTTAATTTTGGCAAAAATTCTATGTAGGCTTCTACTATATAGTTTGTCAACGGCTGTAAATTAACCTCAAGGTCACGGGCCAAGGGGTCCTGCCATGTATGAAGCTCTTCGGCCAATTTCAGGATCCAGGCCCACCCATAAGTCCGTTCATATGACTTATTTCCTTCCATGTTAAAATAGTCCACCTCTGCCAATACATTTTCCTTGGAAATATTTTCCACCAATTTATTGCGAATTGTGGAAGCCTGATTTAAACTAGGGAACTGTTTTAATAGCGAAACCAAGGACCAGTGACCATGAACAGAGGAATGCCAATCATAACAACCATAAAATGCCGGGTGCAATTGTTTAGGACTGCCCAAATGGGTCGAATCCTGAAGTGACTGATTTAATTTGTTGGGGTATTCCGTTTGTAGGCAATCCAATGGCAGGCGGACAAGTCGATTGGCTTCATTAAAGGTCAGTTCTGGCAGTGCAAAGGATGCCACAACTTTAGGCTTTGTGTTTTGACTGTCCTTACAGCCCAAAAGAATAATAAAAAAGATAATAGTCGTGGCTATTGTTTTAGGCATTGTTCTACAGTCCATTCTTTAGGTTTGAAATAGCGAATATGTAAATATATAGGGATATTCTAAAATGCGGAAGAATATTTGTTTTTTAAAGGCCATGTGGTTTGAAAAGTAGGTCGTTCATCTAAAAAGTTGCAGTTCGTCTAAAAGATGGCCTTTTTGGACAACCCTCATATAATAATCCAAAAATATTACGGTTATAATAGTCCCAAATTAAATTTTTAACCTACTTGAATGACATGTTTAGATTGTAACAAAGAGCTTGATTATCTTGACCACAAAAGTGCGATGGATCTCTTAGGATTAGAGCTTTGTGCAAAGCACAAAGATCGCATGGAAAAGCTGATCAAACTTAAAAGGACCCCCAAAGAAGCCATACAATTATATTATGGTTTAAAAAATGCAGGTGTAAATCCTATGCTGGAATGGTGGGATGGAAAAAAATCAGTGGATATTGCTATATCTAGGGTAAAACTTAATATAGAAATCGACACGGAATACCAATCCATAACCCACGAACAAGCCATCAACGATTTGGAAGAAGCCATGCATTCGTTTAGAAATGGATTTACCACCATTCGTATCCCCCACGTACTCATTAAATATTATTTAAAAGAAACGGTAGATAATATATTAGGAATAATGGAAGGGCTAAAGGCCAATATCAAGGTGCTGTAGTTAATTACACCATAGGGAAATGTCTATTGAAGAAAGGACAGAGCAATTCAGCAAAACCAAAACTGAAATGCCATGAATCTTAAAAACAATTTTATGGAAACAGAAAAGAAGATTTTGAGAACACCTTTAAGAATTGCCATTTCCCTCCTTGTAGTAGGCTTTCTTTGTAAAATTTTACATTTTACGACCGTCGCTAATCCTATAATATTAATTTCTCTTGCCGCTATAGGTGTATTATACGCTTGGCGATTTTGGAAAAAAACAAAAAAAGGGTTTCTGCAGTACAACAAATTAATTTTAGTTGCCTCTTGGTCTTTAAATGGAATTTTCAAAATACTGGACATATCCCACAATGATTTTTTTCAGGTCATAGGTAGCTTGGCGTTCATAATTTGGATCATCATGGAAGGCACAACATATCTCATTGACGACAAGGACGACAATAGGAGTGATATTGCATATTTTATGTGGAATACAATGATGATCATTGGCATATTGGCCATAATTATTGGAAGCCTGACCAAAATATTGGAATGGGAATATGCTACCCCAACCCTGATAACGGGCTTTATTCTTGTTGCCGCATATGTTTTAAAGGACCTACTGGTCCAAAACCTTCAGAAAAAGGAATAAGAACATTTTCGTCTGATCGTCTTTCCTACCTTTCAAATTCAGGGTCAATATTTGGGAATGATCCGGAAAGCGGGTATGCAATTACATTATTGGTAGAGTACTTTTTCTGCTTCAAAAGCTTCACATATTTTTATGGAATTTTCAATTTTTTGTGGTATTTTCTCCTCCAAATCGGAACCATGGAAAAACAAAGGAGAATATTTATTCAAAAAGCGGGATTGATTGCAGCAGCAAGCGCATTTACTCCTCAAATACTACTGTCTTCAACCAAGGCACAAAAGAAAAAATTAGGGGTAGCCCTTGTTGGATTGGGCTATTATAGTACAGATCTTCTTGCACCTGCCCTACAATTGACCAATAACTGCGAATTAAGGGGTATAGTCACCGGTAGTCCTGAAAAAATTCCGATCTGGCAGGAAAAGTATGGGATTAAGGACAAGAACGTTTACAATTACAAAAATTTTGATACCATTGCCAATAACCCGGATATAGATGTTGTATACGTGGTTCTGCCTCCTTCCATGCATGCAGAGTATACGATTAGGGCGGCCAAGGCGGGTAAGCATGTTTGGTGTGAAAAACCAATGGCACCCTCTGTAGCCGATTGTGAGGCAATGATCAAGGCCTGTAAAGATAATAAGGTAAAACTGGCTATCGGGTACCGTTGTCAGCACGACCCAAATATTCAGGCTTATATGAAAGTGGGCAAGGAAAGACCTTTTGGGAAAGTACGGATGGTGACTTCTGCCGCGGGATATTTTGACGGCCGGACCAACCATTGGAAGCAAAACAAGAAATTAGGGGGTGGTGCCATGGGTGATATGGGTGTTTATGCATTACAAGGTGCCCGATTGGCTACCGGGGAAGAACCGATTTCGGTACTGGCGCAGGCCTCCACTACCCGACCTGAAATTTATCACGAAGTAGAGGAAACCATGATGTTTCAACTGGAATTTCCCAGTGGTGCCCTAGCATCCTGCCAGACCAGTTTTGGTATAAATATGAATCATCTTCAGGTCAATTATGAAAAAGGTTGGTTGAAAATGGAACCACACAGCTCCTATAATGGCAATAATGGAAGTATGTCCGATGGAACGATCATTAAATTTTCCATCCCCAACCAGCAGGCCAAACAAATGGATGAGGATGCCATGGCCATTATGGACAAAACCGACTTAATTGTCCCCGGGGAAGAAGGACTGAGGGATATACGTGTTGTTGAGGCCATCTACAAATCGGCCGCACAGAATTGTGTGGTCAAATTGTAGTTTTTCTGAGGTTTCGGATCAATAAATTATCGGTAAACAGTTGTCTTTCTAGGTTTTATGGTTTTGTAGGATTTTACTTTCATAGATGATTTTGACTCTTTATCCGAATTGGGGTCAGGTTGTCGAAATTTTGTTCCATACATGGATACGAAAATCCTTTTCCCTTGATTATGGGGTTTTATGTATAAACCCCATATTATGAAGGAAAATACTACATTTAACGAATTTTTATTTTATCTCTATTGCGCCTTTTGCTTTGCTTGGGCCATTTATGTGCTTACGTCTTAATTGAGGTTGCACATATTTGGGGTTAAAACGAAGGGCATGGTTAAATTGACCATATTGGTTAATGGTCATTATATAGGCAAGTAGAACTAATGCAGTGTAAATCACAGTATACCTAGTAGCGGTATATTATGTTTAATACAGCAACGCACATGCAAAATAGGCTAATGCTGTATTTTAATAAATTCATTGGCAAATCTTTCACCCATGAGCCGCTGTGCTTCGGAATTAAAGTGCACCTTATCCCCTTTGTCCTTTAGGTCCTGCGTATTGATCATCCCTGAATATGGATCAGTGGATACATAGTATTTAATGTGGTCATTAATCTTTGACCACAATGGATTGGTAGAATAACTGCCCAATTGCCCTATTACAACTGTTGTCTCTTGGTTCCCAATTATCTTTCTGAATTGATAGAACAACTCCGATAATTTGATTTGGTACAATGGAGCCTCCTTGGTTTTGGCATCACTTTCACCCTGATGCCAAAGTATCCCTTTTACCGTGCCGTATTGCATACCCAACTCCGCTTTTTGTTTGAAATTGGAGAATAGTTTAACCTCTCTATGGATAGAATCGTTTAACCATTGTGAAATTGAGCTTCCCCCTACCGCAGTGGGGATTAATAGCACCGAAATACTGTCAGGAATATGTTTGATTAAGGCCTTACCGAACGAAAGTCCGCTGTCCAACCCGGCCATTGTTGGTTCATAAAAATGTAGGGGCTCCTTGGCCAAGATGATATTTCCCTGTTTGTTCAGGGTATAAACTCTATTGTTGGGAACGGTATCCTGAGGTTCCACTAATCCTCTACCGGCCATATTGGATTGTCCCGCGAGTATAAAAACCCATAGGTTCTCTTTATTTGGAACATTTTCTACCGACAGTTCTACTTTCGGGAAAAATTGGGTCCTTTCGTTTGTGTCCTGTCCATAACTCAAGGATAGCATGGAAAATAAAACTATGGTAAGTTGAAATACTCTATTGATCATACGGATATTGTCTTTACATGGCCTCCCAAATATAAGTTGAAATTATTATTCAACCGTAATAGTGGGTTTATGATTGATTTTGAAATTGCAGGAATTGGCGATGAAGCACATTTTATTGGCTTCCGAATGCAGTTGAATCGCCTTTTGGATCAATTGGGCATCCGTTATTTTGATATTGGGGTTAAGTGTAACTTCCTTAAATCTTCCACTGCCATTGGATGTTTCCTCCATTAGTCCAACAGCCTTATCCGTATATTCCGTAACAACTATATTGTTTATTGCACATAAATGAAGATACCAAAGCATGTGACAGGCCGAGATGGAGGAAACCAGTAAATCTTCTGGATTATACCTTTTACCGTCCCCCGAGAAAGCGGCATCTGACGATCCCCTTATTGCATTATATTTTTCTGGACAGGAGATTTCATGGTTTCTATTGTAGGATTTGGGATCTAAAGTGCCTTTTCCTTCATTTCCCGTCCATTGCACCGTGGTATGGTATAGGTGTTTTTTCATATTGAAGTGGTTTTGAAATAATATTGTTCGCTGCAATATATAGAATTATTTATGTGCTTGTTTATGGTTTATTTTTATTGGAAATGTTTTAAGCTTTTTGGAAGTATTTGCTAACCTCCTAATATTGAGTCTTAAAAAGCTGGATGTTAGTGTTAAAAAAGAGGGATATTTATAAGAATTCGAGCATTTCGTCCGTTATTTAAGTATATCATCCTATATTTAGGAAATATTACATTAAAAAAAAATGCACCCCTTATGAAGAGAAGCAAAATCTTAATAGGAATTTCGCTTTTAATCCTTACAATCGTAACCCTTGTTTTAAACGCCTTTATGTCGGCCCCCGATCCAGGGTCCGAGGTAGCCGTTACAAGTATTGATCATTTAAAGGATGCATTGACCGCCAAGGAGGAGCTACTTTATAAAAGGCATCAAGAAGAGTTGGAAGTAGCCATTAATGCCTATTTTGATAAAGCGATTTCGGCAGGGGATATTGTTGGAGCTGGAGTGAGTATTGTAAAGGATGATTCTATTATACTGTCGGATGGCTATGGCAAAAGAAATATTAACCGTGATGACCGTGTAGATGGCGGGACTATTTTTAGACTTGGGTCACTTTCCAAGGGATTTGCAGGGGTGTTGGCAGCTGAATTAAAGGATGAAGGCAAATTACATTGGGAGGATAAGGTAAGTGATTTTATACCGGAATTTAAATTTGGTGATAGCAACAATACCAGTAAAATTACCCTTGCCAATATTTTATCGCACACCGCTGGCACACCTTATCATAGTTATACCAACCTTGTAGAGGCGGGCTTGCCATTACAGGATATTGCCCAGCGCTTTAAGGAAATTACACCGATAAGTGAGCCAGGATCCATGTATAGCTACCAGAATGCCATGTTTGCGCTATGTGGGGAAATGATATATAAAGCAACCGGACAGGATATAAGTGAGGTGTTGACCAATACCTTTTTTAATCCTTTGGGTATGTGTTCAACCACCATGGATTATGAAACCTTGGCGCTTATGGAAAATGTGGCCATGCCACACTCCAAAAGAAGAAATGGCTGGAAAACATTGCCACTTACAAATAATTATTACAATGCCATTGCAGCGGGGGGTATTAGTGCCAGCTCTGTTGATATGGCCAAATGGATGCGATTTTTACTGGGGCACAACCCGGAATTAATGAGCAAATCTGCGCTGGCAGAAACTTTCTCCCCTTTTATAGAAATTAAAGGGGAAAGTAAGTATTACCAACATTGGCCTGGACATAAAACATCTTACTATGGCTATGGTTGGAGAATACATAAATTCATGGAGAAGGACTCGGACCAAGAAAAAACTATTTGGCATCATGGGGGAAGTGTCAACAACTATAGAAATGAAATAGCTATTTATCCGGAAGCCGATCTGGGAATCTGTGTACTATTGAGCAACAATAGTAAAATTGCCAAAACCGTGATACCGGATCTGTATGCAGTGGTGAAGGAAATATATGGACAGACTACCCCTCATAACAAACTGAATACCGCCAGTGATCTGGTCCAGTTGCATTGGGAATAAGGAGTTCAAGGTTCCAGGTTCTAGGTTCAAAGCTTGTCCATGCCTATATAGCATTGACCGCTACGCAAAATTTCATCCTTACAATACACTACACCCCTTAAGTTGAAAGCCCTTTTTGGTTTTTCAATGTCCCAGTTGGTGCTTTTCGTATTTGCTAATCAGTTTCTCTGCACCTTTCAACATTAACATATGGGAACCGGAATTAATGGAAGGACGTTGTTTGTTGTCTGGAAAATCCGCATGCTTTTATTGAATACATCCTGGCTCAAGGTAAACCGATGAGAAAAATTATTCGATACAACCCAGATCTAGTTCTCTGTGCATCTCTGGCGCCAGTGGGGCAATCGGGTCAGCAGGATTATTTGCTTAACGGAATGGAAACTCCAATTGCCGCTGCCCCAACAAACTGTTCCACACTATTGTGAAAATAGTAGGTAAAGGCGATATCAAAATTGTGGTTAGGTCCCAATTCCAAACCTATAGAGATTGGAATATGTAGTAGTAAACCACTATAATCTATGTTTGTAGAGGGCGTAAATGTTTTAAAGGAGCCAATAGAACCACCAAGACCAACTTCTAGATAAGGAGCTACCCATGGTACGGGTACCGCAATACGTGTTTTTCCTCCAAATAGAAAGGCGTTTGCAGTAGACTTGTATACTGGATCATTGGGTTGGTTGCCCTTGTTATCTTTTGTCAGGATCAAACCCGTATATGGTCTAAGATCTATCCACTTGGCTAAGGTAAGGACATATTCACCCATCATAAAAAAACCTTGACCAGTAATGTCAATATCTTCATTCGGGGTGCTATATCCAAAACCTATTGAAACATCTATAGACTTCTCTTTTATAAATTGGGAATATACTTGGGATGAGGCTATAATTGTCAAAATTATTGCTAAGGTTTTTTGCATATTATAAATAGTGGAATAATAATTAAATGTAGTTAATAACCATATTCAAAATACTAATCGATTCAAATATTTATCATAATTCCAACTACTTAAAAATGTTAATTTTAGGGTGGCTTAGTGCCTAAAAAACAAGCCGCGCTAGGTCACCACACTTAACGATTTAATTTCCACAAATCTAGCGGTCAAACTTTTATTAATAGATCTAAGTATTCCGCAATTAAACAGCCAGTTAAAATGATTGGAGCCGAAGCTAGCCCAACAGTCATGCTAGCATGAACCTCCCCGACATACTTGGCAGGCTCACGTTATCGGTGAGGGTACGGACGCTTATTGGGCCAATTATTCTCATTATCGATTATAATTCATTAATTTAAATGATTATAAGGATGCATTTAAGGTTACCGATGATATAAAGTTTTTGCAATTAATTTCTAATTACTGACTATGGACAGACGAAAATTTATCAAATCCAATGTTTTCACTGCATTAACCGCAGGAGGAGCATCCTTGATGCCCGATTTTCTATTTGGCCGTTCCAAGATAGGTGAAAAGAAGTCGTATGCTGAATACCTAAGAAAAAGTGCCGTTCCCAAGGAGGAATTGGATATTTTCCTAGAACATGATAGTTGGGCCCAGTTTGATCCTGAGGTGGGGTATATTTTGGGAAATTATATGCCACATGATGGGATAGATAACAGCTATACGTTATCTACTGTAATGAAAGACGGAAAAAGGACCAACAGTATATATGCCGATAAGCCATGCCGAATCAATACCTATGGCAATAGTTTTACCCATTGTCACCAGGTAAGCGATGCCGAAACCTGGCAGGAGTATCTTGCCGGGCATCTGGGAGAACCGATTAATAATTTCGGAATGGGAGGTTTTGGTGTTTACCAGGCTTATAGAAGGCTATTGAGGCGGGAAAAAGAGGATAAAGACTCCAAATACGTAATTCTATATATGTGGGGAGACGATTATGTAAGAAGTGTTTTTAGATGTCGCTACGCCTCTTATTATACCCGTTGGAACGATTATGGTGGATATATGTTCCATGGCAATTTTTGGTCCAACATTGAAATGGATACCCATATTGGAAAATTGGTAGAAAAGGAAAATAGAATTAATTCCAAGGAGGGCATATACAAAATGTCCGATCCCGAATTTATGTACGATAATCTAAAAGATGATCTAATGTTGCAGCTTTATTTGTTGGGTTATGATATGGTAAATTCTGACTTGGATGTGCAGGGCCTTAATAAACTTGCCCATATCTTGGAGTTGCCAGTGGTAGATTTTTCCTCTACGGATAAGATGATGAGCACGGCTACTGCATTAAAAAATAAATACTCCTTTGAAGCCACTAAATACATTTTAAAAAAAACCGATGAATTTTGTAAAGCCAATGGGAAAGAGCTAATGTTGGTACATTTTGATCCAACCAATGTTTTTAGGGAAATGGTTGTAGGGAATAAACGCTATGACCAAGAGATTATGGATTTTATTAGAGATAATGATTACAGGTATTTTGATATGAATAAAGTACATCTAGACGATTTCAAAAAATTCAATCTTAGTTTGGATGAATATATGGAGAGGTATTTTATTGGTCATTATACCCCTTCAGGGAATCACTTTTTTGCCTATTCCATTAAAGATAAAATAGTGGAATGGTTAGATCCCAAGCCCATTACCTATCAGCAAAATGATGATAAATTGATCAGGTTTAAGGGATATTTACCAAAATAATACCCTGGCTAGCGCAAGCTTGTCCAATGGTTTTTCAGTCTTCAAGTCTGCCTGACGCTATCGCCGGTGGGTGAGGTCACATGACTTTACTCCATCAAATAAAAAGTCCGTAATCTTTCCTAGAAACTTCTTTGTTCCTTTAAAAAACAACTTGGATTCCTAAAAATCAATTATTAACGTGGTTTTGGCTTTAAGGGAGTACAACCTTGGTGAAATAGACCTTATGCTGATTGTGGCCTTGATTTCACCTAAGTCCAACAATATTCATGAATTCCTCCCCTCCTTGAAGGGGACTGAGGGGTGGGTAAACTAATGAGAAAACTTATACCTTATTACCTCTAATTGAAAGAAAACAATGGCTGGTGCATACTGATGCAATGTATGCCCCCACCCCCTAAATTTACGGCAAGGGCATCGATCATAATTATTTTTCGATCGGGAAAAACGGACTGCAAAATTTGAGCTGCGTTTTTATCCTTTAGTTTTAGTTCATCGGGCATTCCTTCCCGCCAACAACTTTGACCAATAACCACCTTGTTGGTAATAATGAAATTAAGGTAGCTGAGTGCGGCCATGACTTTTATGGGTTCTCCATTAGGGAAGGTACTGCCGTTCCTGTAATCGAGTGTTTTAATGTACTCATAAACATAGTCACCTGGATTCATGGTTGAAAAAATAGTTCCAGGAAGAGGCATTCTGATAATGGTAAATGGCTTGCCGTCCTGATCCGTTGATTCCGACAATATTTTGTAATTCTCTTCCATTCGCTTATGGTTTTCCCATGCTATGGGATCGTTATATTCCACGCTATCTACCTTTGCCATGAGGATGGTGGAATCATTTACAAATCGGACAAATTCATCAACATGACCATTGGTAGTAACTACTGTGTAAGCACTGTGTCCGTCCAAAGTGGTTATTGGGCCAAGGAAAGTATGATCATCTTCCACCAAACCCTGCTTCAACCAGATAATCTTCTTAACACCCAGGAGCCTTTTGTATTCACTCTCCATCTCGGCCTTGGTCATATGCGGATTTCTGTCCATTTCAACGGCTTCTGTGGTAATTAGGGTACCTCTTCCATTTACCTCCCTATTTCCCCCTTCGCTGATCATGGCACTCGAAATCACAGGCAGATTAAAATGTTTTGCCACCCTTTCATCATATAACTCCTCTGTTTTGGTATCTATGTTCAAAGTATCGGAATAACCCCAGGAATTAAAATTAAAATCGGCAATGGCCAAAGTATTTTGATCGGTCTCTACAAATATAGGGCCCATGTCACGTGCCCAGATCTCAATGGAGGGGACTACCAGAAGTTTAAGTTTTGGCAATTCCCCAAAATGCTTCTTTAGGTTTTCTTGGGCATGGGCCAAAAGTTCTTTGTCCTTGCAAGTTATCACTATATCAATATCCCCTAATAAAGCTTCTACAATAGCAAGAGTAACTTGTTCAACGGACTCTCCTTCCTTATGATCGGTTGATGGCCATATTAGCCAAATTGCCTCTTGGGATTCGAATTCGGCAGGTTGATTTACAACTAGTAGTTGGTCGGTTTTCTTGGGGGAGGAACACGAAAGTATGAGCACTGAAAATAAAATGCTATGCAAAATTGATTTCATACATACTTGATTTAAGGATATATAACCATTAAATATAGTTAATAACCATATCTGTTGAACATTGTAAGCCTAATAATAGTGCGGCTTTGTACTTTAGCCACTATCCTGCTCCGCCTTGAGTCAGGCGTGGTGCTCGTGCGAGCAGGGCAAGACTAGGAATAATACATCCACAAGCTGATAAAATGAAATATCATATGTATTATTTTTTCCCCTCCTGGGAGAGCCTGTCCCGCCATTTTGGCGGGAGGTTAGGGGTGGGTTTAATTTTCAAAATCATTTTTTCAATCTCTTCCAGTACCCAGTTCAAATTGTTCTTCACATCCAAATCACTGAATCTAATAAAGTATACCCCTAAATATTCCAAGCGATTTTGGCGAAAAGTATCTTTTTCTTGTTGTCCTTCAATAAAGTGAACGGAACCATCCACCTCCAGTGCAAGCTGAAGTTCTTTGCAATAGAAGTCTACTATATAATTATCAATGGGTATTTGCCGACTAAACCTGACTCCAAGTTTTTTGTTTTTTAATTCGCGCCATAATGCAATTTCGCCCATAGTCAGGTTATTGCGAAGTTTCTTCGCAATAGGAACTAGGTCTGGGTTATAAGGTATAATTTTTGTCATCATTTTACCCACCCCTCAATCCCCTCCAAGGAGGGGAGGGATTCATGCATATTGTTTGACTTAGGTGCAATCAAGAGCCAAATCAATATAAGGCCAATTTCGCCAAGTTTTTGCCCCATCACAAATAAGAATCCTTTAATCTTCTCTGGGCAAACGGGAATTCAGTTCCGCAATCTGATAAACCAGCGCTGCAATTACGGTTGCGTTGATCATCATATCTCGTTCAGGTACATATTCCAAAGCATCCATATTGGTGTGATGGGTTACAGCACTATAGTTTAGCCCATCCTGAATTATCTGAAATCCGGGAATCTTATAATAGTCAAAAACATCATGATCCGTAAAATTGGTGTTTTGAATGGTTAGATTGTTCACATCCAAATACTCATAAGGATCCAACATTTCTTCAAAAATTGGTTTTACGGCTTCATTCCCTTGAAGATAGATTCCTCGCATTTGTCCAGCCCCCGCTAGTGCGAGCGTCAAGCTCGTACTATTACCATTTTAATTAGCTCTCCCCAAGTAGAATTCTATAACCCGAGAGAACAGCTAGCCTATTGGCAACAAGTTTTATGAATATTATTACATTAGTTGATCTTTGGGTTGTGGACACTAGCCTGCCTCGCTGCCTGGCAGGCGAGACACTCGAGCCAGCGGGTGCGTTTAGATTATCTACGCTCTTTTTAGGCATTGCAAGCCGGAAATCCTTAACTTGAGAGAATTGCGTGTTGGTGTACTAAATATCTTTCCTTGCCAATGGCCAAATAGTGCTGTTCATTTTAGGACATAACCTTATTTTATAATGGACAGCTATTCCCTCCCATTAAACTATTATTATGCAAAAGACACTATTAATAATCTTGATCGTTATTTTTTTTGGGTGCAAACAAAAGTCAAGCCAAGAGGTAAGTAATAGCGACGAACCAAAAGCTACAGAAGCAAAGGATTGGAAACAACATTTTGCAGAAATGGAAATTAATGCGTTAAAAAAACCTTATAGAGGTATCTTCACGGAAGATGAAACCTATGAGAATTTATTTCCCATTCAAGTAACCGGTGTTACAACAAAACCAATTGTGGACGCAGCCAGGACATTCTTGAGCAGCTTAAACACTGATCAACTAATGCGCATAAGATTTGATATTAACAATGAAGAATGGAGAAAATGGTGCAATGTAGATAATGGTATATATGATAGGCAGGGGATTAGTTTAAAGGAAATGACTGCAAACGAAAAAAACGAAGCCTTCAGTCTAATGCAAGTTTCACTAAGTGCCAAAGGCTTACAGTTGAGCAAGGATATAATGAAGACAGATCAAACCCTAAAAGAGCTGAATAATGGGTCTTCTGACTATGACGAAGAACTTTATTTCTTTACTGTTATGGGAGAACCATCTGAAACGGAGCCTTGGGGTTGGCAATTGGATGGTCATCATTTAGTAATTAATTACTTTGTACTTGGTGATCAAGTGGTAATGTCTCCCGTATTTATGGGTGCAGAACCTATCATAACTACTACAGGTAAATATAAGGGGAACACTTTATTTCAGGATGAACAAAACTTAGGATTGGCATTTATGCGATCCCTATCGGCTGATGAGCAAATCAAGGCAACAATTTCTAAGTCAAAAATTAATAATAACAATGTTGCAGAGGCAAATAAGGACAATTTAAATCTTAATTACGAAGGACTTAATGTTTCTGGCCTTTCAACTTCAGGCAAGGAGGGAATATTGGATTTGGTTTATCAATATATTAGTAATATGAGAGAAGGCCATCAACAGATTAAAATGGAGGAAGTAAAAAGTCACCTAGAAAATACATGGTTTTCCTGGGTGGGAGACACATCTGAGGATGCAGTATTCTATTATCGCATTCATAGCCCAGTTCTTTTAATTGAATTTGATCACCAGAGAGTAATAGGCGTTCCAAATACTGATGATGGCAAACCATCAAGAAATCATATCCACACTGTGGTAAGAACACCAAATGGCAATGATTATGGCAATGATTTGCTAAGACAACATTTAGAAAAACATCATCATTAAAAACTAACACTAAAAAAAAATCCTAGCGCAAACCTGTCCTATCCTTCCTAAAAACCACTTGAATTCGGATAGATCAATTATTAACTTGGTTCTGGCTTTAACGGACTACAACCTTGGTGAAATTGGTATTATGTTGATTGTGGCCTTGATTTCACCATGGTCCAACATTATTCATGATTTCCCCCCTCCTCCTTGGAGAACATATTGATCAGGATTTTTACCGCTAGTTTGGCTACTATTGAGATTTCCTAACTTTTACTACTCCAACCAGCCTTCACGGTCAAAGCTACGGTTTTGAACAGCTTCGCCAATGTGATTGGACCTCCCCTAACCTCTCCTAAGGAGGGGGATGAAAGGTAGTCAGAATTTGACTCTGACAATTGAAATACGAATTAGATAATTTGCATTAGTCCTTTTTACAATTTGTTACCCTAACCAGCCTTCCCGGTCAAGGCTATGGTTTTGAATGGCTTCGCCAATGTGATTGGACCTCCCCTAACCCCTAACAAGGAGGGGGATGAAAGGTAGTCAGAATTTGACTCTGACAAA
>TARA_R110002020_G_scaffold109430_16_pt1 | contig 63448 bp, 59 predicted proteins | sample TARA_R110002020 | Tara Oceans TARA_R110002020 (sample SAMEA4396489) | marine metagenome | biome: Westerlies Biome; feature: [MES] marine water layer (ENVO:01000295) within the mesopelagic zone...; material: water (ENVO:00002006), including particulate matter (ENVO:01000060)... | reverse complement strand
GGCTGCTGATCACCACGATCGACGCCATGGCGCCCTTTGCCGATGCCCGCGATCCGGCGCGCGCCCGGCGCTGGCGCCAGCACGCGGCGGCGGTGCGCGAGGCGATCGAGCGCGATGGCTGGGACGGGAAATGGTACCGGCGCGGCACCTATGACGACGGTACGCTGCTGGGCTCGGCCACGTCGCAGGAATGCCGGATAGACAGCCTTGCCCAGACCTGGGCAGTGCTGTCGGGCGCGGCTGATCCGACCCGCGCGGCGACCGCCATGGCTTCCATGAACGAACACCTGATCCGCCCCGATCCGGGACTTGCGCTGTTGTTCACCCCGCCCTTCGACGCCACTCCGCAGGACCCGGGCTATATCAAGGGCTACCCGCCGGGACTGCGCGAGAATGGCGGCCAGTACAGCCACGCGGCGATGTGGGCGATCCTCGCCCAGGCCAGGCTCGGCGATGGCGACGCCGCGGGCGCGCTGTTCTCGATGCTGAACCCGATCCATCATGCGCTGACCCCGGAAGATGCGGCGCGCTACAAGGTCGAGCCTTACGTGGTTGCAGCCGACGTCTATTCCACCGCGCCGCATGAGGGGCGTGGTGGCTGGACCTGGTACACCGGTTCGGCCGGCTGGATGTATCGCGCCGGCATCGAGGGCCTGCTGGGGATGACCCGCGCTGGGCCGGACATCATCCTCAATCCCTGCTTTCCGAAGGCCTGGCCGGAGATCAAGGTGGTTGTCCGCACCGGCGAATCGAGCGTGTCGATCACGATCGACAATTCCGCGCGAACCGGCCACGGCATCGTCTCGGCAATGCTGGATGGCGAAGCCCTCCAGCCCGAGAACGGGCAGATCATGTTGCGCCCGTCTGCGCCGTCGCACAGCCTTACGGTCCGGCTTGGTTGACTGTATCGACGGGTGGGGTGAGTGTCTGGCGGTTTGCTGGAGCGTGGCGTGAGTTCTGCCTCACATCGTGACATCGCCCCCAGGTTGCATCCGTCTCCGCACTGCGCCGTCGAGGTTGTCGATGACGGGCATTTGAGGGCATCGCCCGGTCGTTGCCGTCAGCCTCTCTTGATTGCCGCCAGTGCGGTCGACCGCGAGGCATCAATGAGCATCCGGCTGATACGGGAACGGTGCCGCTTTGAAGCAAATTTGCTTCAGAAATATCCTTGCATCACAAAATCTACGTGCGTAAGGTGAACAAATGTACGAAAATGCCCTTCAGAGGGGCGAGAAAGGGCATTTGTTGCAAAATTCAAGCGAGATCTGGGATCTGGTCGACGCCAAGGCGCGACAGTCCATTGCTCTGTCAGACAATGTCTGGGATGTTCCCGAGCTGCTTTATGAAGAACACGAAAGCGCTCGTCTCCATACCGAAATGCTCGAAGCCGAGGGGTTCACCGTTACCCGGAATCTCGGCGGCATTGCGACCGCCGTCATGGGCGAGGCGGGCGAAGGCGGACCTGTCATCGCGATCCTGGGCGAATACGACGCGTTGCCGGGCCTGAGCCAGGAAGCGGGTGCCGATGCGCCCGCACCCCTCGTCGCCGGCGGCAACGGGCACGGCTGCGGCCACAATCTGCTCGGCGCCGGTGCCTTGGCGGCGGCGACTGCGGTCAAGGACTATCTGGCGCTTCACGGCTTGCCGGGCCGCGTCCGCTATTACGGATGCCCTGCCGAAGAGGGCGGTGCAGCCAAGACCTTTCTTGTCCGGGATGGGCATTTCGACGATGTCGATGCTGCCCTGTCGTGGCATCCGATGTCGTTCAACGGCGTCATTCCTGCGCTCACGCTTGCGGTCAGCATGGTCGATTTCCACTTCAGCGGCCGGACGGCCCACGCGGCCGTCGCGCCCCATCTGGGCCGCTCCGCGCTTGATGCGGTGGAACTGATGAGCGTCGGCGTAAACTATCTGCGCGAACATGTTCCGCAGGATTGCCGCATTCATTACGCCTATCTCGATGCCGGCGGGCGTGCGCCGAACGTGGTGCAGTCGCAGGCCACCGTGCGCTATTCGGTGCGGGCGCTGCGCGCGGCCGACATGCGCGATCTGGTCGCCCGCGTGCGCCGGGTGGCCGACGGCGCGGCGATGATGACGGACACGAAGGTGAATTCCACCGTGATTACCGCCATGTCGGAGATGCTGGAAAACACGCCGCTGAACCGGTTGCTGCATGACAATCTCGCGCGGGTTGGCCCGCCGCAATTTGATGCGGAAGATCGGGATTATGCGTCAAGGATACAGGCGACGCTGGTGCCCGAAGCCATCTCCGCCGCCTTTGAAGGCGCCGGAATTGCACCGGTCCAGACTCCCCTTCACGAAGCGATCGTGCCTCTCGAGGCCAGTGGCGTGCCGATGCTCGGTTCAACCGATCTGGGCGATGTCAGCTGGGTCGTGCCCTTTGCGCAGGCGCAGCAGGCCACCCATGCGATCGGCACGCCCGGCCATACCTGGCAGATCACGGCGCAGGGCAAGTCGCCCGCAGCCCACAAGGCAATGATCAATGTCGCCAAGGCCTTGGCCTCGACCGCGCTTGATCTCATGACCGATCCCAAACACCTCGCCGCCGCCAAGGCAGACCATGCCAGGCGTGTTGCGGACAATCCTTACGTGCCGCCGCTGGCGCCTGATGCACAGCCCCGCGTGCCGTGAGCAAAGGACAGACATCCATGCATTCTACCCCAGATCGCCTTGCCGCCGTGCGTGACATCATGGTGCAAACCGGGACGACCCTGACCGCGCTTGCGCCCGGCGCGCATATGCACTGGGTGCTCGGGTACCATCCCCACCCGGACGAACGGACGACCTTTCTTCTGGTGGGACCGGACGCGGCGGTGCTGGTGGTGCCATCGGTCAATGCCGGCGACATGGGCGCCCGGTGCGACCTGCCGATGCATGTCTGGGCCGACGAGGACGGTCCTGTCGCGGCGGTGAAGTCCGCCCTGGCGGCAGTGGCGCCGGCCAGCAAGGTGCGGCTATCAATTGACGAGACGATGCGCGCCGATGCGGCGCTGCTGTTGCTCGACCATCTGCCTGGCGCGACCCATGCGTTTGCCTCCGAGACTGTGGGCGCCCTGCGGATGAGAAAAGACGCGGGGGAATATGCGGCCCTCAAGAAGGCTGCCCTGGTGGCCGATGCAGCCATGAAATCCGGTTTTGCGGCGCTTCGTCCCGGCATGACGGAGCGTCAGGTTGCCGATGCCATCCGGGACGGGTTCAAGCAGCAGAATACGCCTTCGGCCTTCTGCCTTGTGGCAAGTGGCGTCAACGGCGCTTTTCCCCACCACTCCACCGGCGACCGCGTGCTGCAAACAGGCGATGCGATCGTGATCGATATCGGCGGCACGACCGGTGGGTATCCGAGCGACATGACCCGCATGGCCATCGTGGGCCACGCGCCCGAGGGCTATGACGAGGTGCATCAGGTCGTCGAGCGGGCGCTGCAAGCGGCCATGGCGGCCGCCCGGCCCGGCGTTCAGGCCAAGGCCGTCGACAAGGCTGCGCGCGACGTCATCACCCAGGCCGGATACGGGGAGTACTTCGTGCACCGCACCGGCCATGGCCTCGGTCTCGAGGTGCACGAGCAGCCTTACCTGACCGCGACCGCGGAGAGCATCCTGGAGGAGAACATGGTGTTTTCGATCGAGCCCGGCATCTACATCCCCGGCCGCTTCGGCATCCGGCTCGAAGAAATCGTGATCCTGCGTGCCGATGGCCCCGAGATCCTGTCCTCGCTGCCCCGTCAGGCGCATGTCGCCGACTGAAAAGAGCTCGCTTCCCAAAAAAGCGCTTGCCGATGACCGAAAAAGCAGGGCTTATATTTGAACACAAGTTCGCATAGCGCACACAGGGCTAGCGGATCTGTACCGCCCTTAACGGAGGATACGCATTGAAAACTTGGAGAGGATTTGCAATGAAAAAAGGTCTGTTCCTGTCAACCGCGCTGGCGCTCCTGTCGCTCGGCACTGCATCGCATGCCGAGACACTGCGCTGGGCGCTGGCCGGCGACGCGTTGACGCTTGACCCGCACGCCCAGAACGAAGGCGTGACGATCATGCTGCAAACCCAGATGATGGAGCCGCTGGTTTCGCGGGCTCCGACCGGGGAACTGGAGCCGACGCTTGCGACCGAATGGGCGGTGAAGGCGGACAATCCGTCCGTTTGGGTGTTCAAGCTGCGCGAAGGCGTGACCTTCCATGACGGCGCCGCCTTCGATAGCGAGGACGTGGTGTTCTCCATGGACCGCGCGCGGTCCGAGTCGAGCCAGATGAAGGGCATCATCGCCTCCATCGCCGAAGTGCGCGCCACCGGTCCCTATGAAGTCGAGATCGAGACCAATGGCCCCAATCCCATCCTGCCCGCTGCGCTGACCAGCATCCTGATGCTGGACAAGGGCTGGGTCGAGGCGAATGACGCCTTGACCGTTCAGAACGTTGCTGCCGGCGAAGTCACCTTCTCGTCCACCAATGTCAACGGCACCGGGCCCTATTCGCTCGTCTCGCGCGAGGCCGATGCCCGCACCGTGATGACCGCCTATGACGGCTACTGGGGCAAGGATACGTTTCCGCTGGCCTTTGACGAGGTGATCTTCACCCCGATTCAGAATGCCTCGACCCGCGTCGCGGCGCTGCTTTCGGGAGAGGTGGATTTCATCCAGGACGTTCCTGTGCAGGATATCGACCGGGTCAAGGGAACGGATGGCCTGAAGGTCGAGAGCTCGTCCGAGAACCGGTCGGTCTTCTTCGGCCTGAACGTCAGCGACACGCTCGTCGGCGGCAATGTCGACGGCAAGAACCCGCTCGCCGACCTGCGCGTCCGCCAGGCGATGAACATGACCATCAACCGCGACGCCATTCGCGATGTCGTCATGCGCGGCCAGTCGGTTCCCGCAGGCATCATCATGCCGCCCTTCGTCAACGGCTGGACCGAGGAACTCAACGCCTATCCGCAGCCCGACAATGCGGCCGCCAAGGCACTGCTCGCCGAGGCCGGCTATCCTGATGGCTTTGCCATCACCCTGGATTGCCCCAATGACCGCTACATCAATGACGAGGCGATCTGTCAGGCAACCGTGGGCATGCTGGGCCAGATCGGTATCCAGGTGCGGCTGAACGCGACTCCGAAGGCGCTGTTCTTTCCGCAGATCGGTGCCCTCGAGACGGATTTCTACATGCTGGGATGGGGCGTGCCGAGCTACGATTCGGAGTACATCTTCAACTTCCTCTACAACACCAAGACCGAGTCCTACGGAAGCTGGAACAGCACGCGCTATTCCAACGCCGAGCTGGATGCCAACATCAAGGCCATCGCGTCCGAGGTCGACCTCCCCAAGCGCGACGCGCTGATCGCCCAGATGTGGCAGGAGGTCAAGGAGGACCTGGTGTATCTCCCGATCCACCACCAGATGCTGAACTGGGCCATGAAGGAAGAGCTCGTGGTCAAGGTCGACGCCGACAACCAGGCGCGCATCAAGTATTTCGGCCTGAACTGATAGCGGCAACTCCGCGCATTGATCCGGCGGCTCTGCCGCCGGATCTCTGATCGTACCGACAAGGTGGAAAGACGCGTATGCTTGCATTTCTCATACGCCGCCTGTTTCAGTCCGCCATCGTGCTCCTGGTGGTCGGCGCGGCTTCCTTCGGCATGTTCCGGTTCATCGGCGATCCGGTGAACAACATGCTGGGCCAGGAACGCACACAGGCCGATATCGACCAGTTGCGGGACCGTCTTGGCTTGGACAAGCCGTTTATCGTGCAATACGGCATCTTCCTGAAAAACGCGGCGCAGGGAAATTTCGGCGTCAGCTACAGGCAGGGCAGGCCGGTGGCCGAGATCATCGCCGAACGCGCCCCGGCCACGCTGGAACTGGCGCTGGTGTCTGGCGTCATGGCCTTGGTCATCGGCATCGGGCTTGGTGTGCTGACGGCGATCAAACGCAGGAGCATCCTGTCGAGCGTCATCATGGCCCTGTCGCTGATCGGGGTGTCCCTGCCGACTTTCCTGATCGGGATCCTGCTGATCTACATATTCGCGGTCCAGCTTGACTGGCTGCCGAGTTTCGGGCGGGGCGAAACGACCAACATCGGCGGCTGGAGCACCGGGTTCCTGACCAAATCCGGTCTTGTCGCCCTCATCCTGCCGGCGATCACGCTGGGGCTCTACCAGATGACGCTGATCATGCGGATCGTGCGGTCCGAAATGCTCGAGGTGTTGCGTCAGGACTATATCCGCTTTGCCCGCGCCCGCGGGCTCAAGGAGCGGTCGATCAATTTTCGTCATGCCCTGAAGAACACACTCGTGCCCGTGATCACCGTCACCGGCCTGCAGATGGGCAGCATCATCGCCTTCGCCATCATCACGGAGACGGTGTTTCAGTGGCCGGGCCTCGGGCTCCTTTTCATCAACGCCGTGCAATATGTCGATATTCCGGTGATGGCAGCCTATCTCATGCTGATATCCGTCATGTTCGTGGCCATCAATGTGGTGGTCGACCTGCTCTATTTCGCCATCGACCCGCGCCTGAGCATCGAGAGGGCAACGCAATGATGCGCCGCCTTTCGGAAGTCTGGTCCTCGGATTTCGGATGGCGCTTTCGCCATTCACCGACCGCGATCCTGTCGGCGGCGGTCACCCTCCTTCTCATTCTCGCGGCTGTGCTGGCACCGGTGCTGGCGCCTTACAATCCGTTCGATTCCGCCAGCCTGAACCTGATGAACGGCTTTTCGAGGCCGATGCAGCCGAACCCCTTCACCGGCGAGATGTTCCTGCTCGGCACCGATGATCAGGGACGCGATGTGCTGTCGACGATCCTGTATGGTCTGCGGGTTTCCCTGTTCGTCGGCATTCTGGCGGTGGTCTTCGCGATGGTTCTCGGCGTGACCCTGGGCCTGATCGCCGGGTATGCTGGCGGGCGGACCGACGGGTTCATCATGCGGGTGGCCGACATTCAGCTCACATTCCCGTCGATCCTGGTCGCGATGCTGATCTTTGGCGTCGCCAAGGGCATCATCGCCCCGGAATACCGCGACCAGATGGCGATCTGGGTGCTGATCATCGCCATCGGCCTGTCGGACTGGGTACCCTTTGCCCGGGTCGTGCGCGGGGCCACCATGGTGGAAAAGAACCGCGACTATGTACAGGCCGCGCGTCTGATCGGGCGGCGACCGTCGGGCATCCTGATGCTGCACATCCTGCCCAACGTGATGAACCCCATCCTGGTGATCGCGACGATCAGCCTGGCGCTCGCCATCATCGCCGAGGCGACGCTGAGCTTCCTGGGCGTCGGCGCGCCTCCGACCCAACCGTCCCTAGGGACGCTGATCCGCATCGGTCAGACCTACCTGTTTTCCGGCGAATGGTGGATCCTGCTGTTTCCGGCGGCCACGCTTCTGGCCCTGGCGCTTGCCGTCAACAGCCTGGGCGACTGGCTCCGCGATGCCCTTAATCCGAGGCTGAAATGACATCCACGGCCGTCCTTTCGATCCGCAATCTTGTGGTGGAGATCCCGTCGCGCACAGGCACCATCCGTCCGGTGGACGGCGTCAGCTACGATATCGCCCCCGGAGAAATCCTCGGGGTTGTCGGCGAAAGCGGCGCCGGAAAGTCGATGGCCGGAAATGCCGTGATCGGACTGCTCGACCGGCCCGCCCATATCGCTTCGGGTGAAGTGTGGCTGAACGGGCGGCGCATCGACAACCTGCCTGCCGAAGACCTGCGCCGCATCCGGGGGCGCCAGGTCGGGATGGTGTTCCAGGACCCGCTGACATCGCTCAACCCGCTGCTGCGGATCGGCGACCAGCTGATCGAGACGATCCGCGAGCACCTGCCCATGCCGGCAGCGCAGGCGCGCGACCGCGCGGTCGCGGCGCTTGAAGAAGTGGGCATTCCGGCCGCGGCGGAACGGTTGAACAGCTATCCGCACGAGTTTTCGGGCGGGATGCGGCAACGCGTGGTGATTGCCCTGGCGCTGTGTGCCGAGCCCAGCCTTGTCATTGCGGACGAGCCCACGACGGCGCTTGACGTCTCGGTTCAGGCCCAGATCATCGCGCTCCTGCGCAGGCTGTGCCGGGACCGGGGCACGGCGGTCATGCTGGTTACCCATGACATGGGCGTCATCGCCGAGGCTGCGGACCGCGTGGCGGTGATGTATGCGGGCCGGCTGGCCGAACTGGCGCCGGTGCGGTCGCTGATCGACGCGCCGCGCCATCCCTATGCCGATGGCCTGATGGGAACGATGCCGTCCTTCGCCCTGGGTCAGCGTCGCCTGCGCCAGATCCCCGGCGCGATGCCGAGACCGTCCAGGATTCCGCCCGGCTGCGCCTTCAGCCCGCGCTGCCCGCGCGCTGCCGACAAATGCCGGACCGATCCCGCGCCGAGGCTTGCCGACGACCCCCGGGGCATTGCCGCGTGCTGGTTTCCCATGGAGCACTCCGCATGACGGCCTTCGTCACTGTCTCACACCTCGGCCGCAGCTTCGATGTGTCGAAGCCGCTGCTGAACCGCCTGATCGAACGCCTGCCGAAGCGCAGCCTGCTGGCGGTCTCGGATGTGTCGTTTCAGATCGACGAGGGCTCGGTTTACGCCCTGGTCGGCGAGAGCGGCTCGGGCAAATCGACCATAGGCCGGATGATGGCCGGGCTGATGCAGCCCAGCCAGGGCAGCGTGATCATCGGCGGCGCGGACATCCATGAGGATCCTGCCGCACGCCAGCGCGCAGGCATCCAGATGATCTTCCAGGATCCCTATGCGAGCCTGAACCCGCGGTGGCGGGTCGGGCGCATCATCGTGGAACCCGTCGCGGTCGCGGGCGGCCCGACCAAGGGTCTGGCGGAACGTCTTCTGGAACAGGTCGGCCTGTCGGCCGAAGACACCAGCCGGTTTCCCCATGAGTTTTCCGGCGGCCAGCGCCAGCGGATCTGCATTGCCCGTGCGCTCGCCTCGCAACCGCGCCTGATCATCTGCGACGAACCGACATCGGCGCTTGACGTTTCGGTCCAGGCCCAGGTGCTCAACCTGATGAGCGACCTGCGCGACGAGTTCGGCCTGACCTACATGTTCATCAGCCATGATCTGACCGTAGTGCGTCACATGGCGGACCGGATCGGCGTGCTCTATCTGGGCCGGCTGATGGAAGAGGCCAAGGCCGAAGAGCTGTTTCTGTCTCCGCGTCACCCCTATACGCAGATGCTGCTGGCCGCCGCCCCGATGATGGACGGCCGCTCGCGGGATACGGCCTTGCCGCAGGGGGAAGTCCCCGATCCGATCTCGCCGCCGCCCGGCTGCGCCTTCAACCCGCGCTGTCCCTTTGCGGTCGATCGCTGCCGCGTGGAGCGCCCCGAACTGCGTGATTTTGCCGGCTCACGCGTGGCCTGCCACCGCGCCGAAGACATTGCAGAGGGCGGAGCCGGTTCCCTTCAGGATCCGCGACCATGACGAGAGGCTGAGCCTGCAACGGCTTCGACCCGCAATTGCTCTGACCATCGCTGCAGTTATGTTCCCGGTTTTAGGTTGGCCTGATCATCAAGGAAGGAGACAGGCCATGAAACGATCGTGGTTTGGGGAAGATCAGATCATCGGGATAATAAGGGCATCAGGCGGACAGCGTCGCAGCAGGCCGTGATGGTCAGGTGCGGCGCTAGCGCGGATGTAATTACTCAGCGTCCAGATGGTCTGCAATTTCTTCTGCGGCGTTTCGCGTGGTTGCAACGATTTTCTGAAGCGTTTCATCAGGCAGGTTTCGAAGCGGCATGATCGTTGTCAGGCTGCCCACCAATCCGCTGCGGCCGAGAATGGGGACGCCAACGCCCATCAGGCTGCGGTCGATTTCACCCCGCCCGATATAATAGCCGTCCGCGCGCACATTCTTGACCCACTGATAGAACTCGTTCCAGTTGCTGCCGAGATGTTCCTGTTGAATGATAGACGCATTCGCCAGCATCAGGTTGCGCAATTCAGCTGTCGACAGCCAGGCGAGGATGGTGCGCGACGGTGAACCGCGAAACAGCGGGAAGGGCCGGCCCCGCTCCATGCTGGACTTGATGCGCGCATCGACGGATTCCTGATGAATACAGATCACCTGGCTGCCGAAATAGGTGCACAGGAGTTGTGCGTGACCAAGTTCCCGGCACGCTCTGGCCATGGCCGGAGGACCGTGCCGCAAGAGCGGATCCGATTGCCGTATCTGTCGGTCGATGACGATGAAACGCGGACCGAGCCGATAATCGCCATTGCCGGTGCTGGCCAGAAGGCCGGCGCCGGTAAGCGCCTTGAGGTAGCGGTACTGTGTTGCTCTGGAGACTTCGAGAACCGCGCCGATCTCGTCTGCCGTCCAGACAGGTAACTCAGGCGTGAAGAGGTCGATTACTCTGAGCAGGCGATCCAGGCTGCTACCGGCAACCTTGGTTGAACTGTCTGTCTTTTTGTTGTTGCTTTCAGCACTGTCAGCTTGCTCGTTCGTCATCACAAAAATATCCTGCAGTCTCATTTTGTGATACTAGATGGATTGCGGTTTATTTTCAATGTCTAAATCGCGCGCACCAACAGTCTGTTGTTCATTGTCTGGAGCATCGGACGAATTTTCTCAAGATAGGTTTGCCAGCCGGGTTCGGCAGCCAATCGTGCGCGCCGCCGCTGGCGCTCTTCAAAGCTCTCATATTCCCAGAGGCTGACGATCGCATTCAGTTCGCCGACCTCGGTGGTGAAGTAGCCGATCAGACCGCCAAGGGTTTCGAGTTGCAGATCCCTGCCGTGAGCATTGAAAATCTCGAAATAATCCTTGGGCGAGAAAGTCGGTTTGAGTACGTAGCAGCGTTCTTCAGTGATCAAGTTCGTCTCCTCGGTTTCGGCAAATGATGGTGTGCGGAGCCAAGCGCCGGTCAGCCTGTGAGGTAGCCACCGTCAGCCAACAGGGTGGTGCCGGTGACATAATCGGCCATCGAAGACGCAAGGAATGCTACCGGGCCGACCATATCCCCTGGTTGTCCGATGCGACCCAGGGCAACACGTTTCTCAATATGGGCGCGACGTTCGGGATCTGACGCTGATGGCGCCATGTCCGTCGCGATGACGCCGGGTGCGACTGCATTCACCCGCACTCCGTAGGCGCCGAGTTCGCGTGCCATGGCGATAGTGAGCGATTCCACTCCGCCCTTCGAGGCAGTGTAGCCAACGGTGTTGCCTGTGTAGATGGAGGCCGCGATTGAGGCGATGTTGACGACTGACCCCCTTGATTGCTTCAAGGGGTTTAGAAACGCCCGCACCATGTTGAAGGGGCCGCCCAAATTCACGCCGATGGTCGCGTCCCAAGCGCTCTGAACCTCCGGGTCGTCCATTTTCGCGTACCGGATGACTCCGGCATTGTTGACGAGAATCGACACGGTTCCATACACCGACGACCGTTCCGCCAACGCCGCGCAGGACGCCGGGTCGGAGACATCGACGGATTCGGCCCAGGCGCGGCCACCCTGAGCGGTGATCTCCGATACAACGCGGTCCAGCCCGGGCTTGTCCCGCCCTGCAACGATCACCTCAGCGCCCATTTCAGAGAAACCGCGCGCAAGTGCACTGCCGATGCCGCCTGCTCCGCCGGTAATAACGGCAAGGCGGCTTTCCAGAAGTTTCGGGGGGAGTGAATGCATCATTTCAATGCCTCGATCGCCGCCAGAATAGCGGTGGTTTCGGCACCCGCATCCGCAAAGCCACGCGCATTTTCCGGATTGGATATGCGATCCCAGTTTGAGAGGATTGTTTCCGGGGTGGCAATTGAGACCGGGTCGAGCTGGATCCCTTGTGTGCAGGTGAGCTGAGCGATCGCATAGTGGCCGGCCGCTGCCGAAACGATGATGCCGGATTGGTCGAACTCGGCGCTGCACAGCAACGCCACCGCAGCTGAAACATGGGCCGGATTGAAATAGTCGACAATTTCGGGCGGCAGCACGTTCTCCGTCATCGGGGTCGCCGCGACAGGCGCAATCGTATTGACCAGAATGCCGTTCTTGCGTCCTTCGATCGCCAAGGTGTTCATCAGACCCAGCATTCCGGTCTTTGCCGCGGCATAGTTTGACTGACCGAAATTGCCATAGAGTCCCGCGTTTGACGTAGTCATGATGACCCGACCAAAGCCCGCCTCGCGCATATGGGGCCATGCCGCATGGGTGCAGTAGGTTGAGCCCAGGAGGTGGACTTTCAGCACCAGTTCGAAATCGTCCAGATCCATCTTGGCAAATGTCTTGTCGCGCAAGACGCCGGCGTTGTTGACCAGGATGTCGATGCGGCCCCATGTGCCGATCGCGTCGGCGATAAGGGCCTCTGCACCCTCCCGATCGGCAATGGATGCGTGGTTGGCAATCGCCTCGCCACCCGCGGCAATGATTTCCGCGACAACATCGTCTGCGGCAAAGCCGCCCTCGTTGCGCGGATTGCGCGACCTGCCTGGATCGTTGACCACGACCTTTGCGCCCCGTTCAGCCAGGAGCAGTGCATGGCTGCGCCCCAGGCCGGCACCCGCGCCGGTGATAACGGCAACTCGTTCGTCAAATCGGATCGTCATTGCTGGGTCTTCCTGTCTGTCTCTGGCGCGACGAAGTTTTCGCGCAGTTTCCTCTTGTCGACTTTGCCCATGCTGTTGCGCGGCAGGGGATCGCGGGAGATCGCCCAGCTTTCAGGGACTTTGTAGTCGGCCAGGTGGCGTGCACAATAGGCGCTCAATTCCGTGTCGCAGACATCCGCGGCAACGGTGACTACAGCATGCACGCGCTCGCCTAGCACAGGGTCGGCATAGCCGATGATGGCGGATTCGATCACTTCGGGAATCTGGGCAAGAACCGCTTCAACTTCCGCGCTGTAGATCTTGTAGCCCGCTCGGTTGATCACGTCCTTCAGGCGATCATGCACCTGCACATTGCCATCGCTGTCGACCCTGCCGATATCGCCCGATCGCCAGAATCCGCCGACAAAACCGCGCGCCGTTGCTTCGGGGTTATCCCAGTAGCCGGACGCGACCATCGGCCCCCGGATCCAAAGCTCTCCGGAACTGCCCTGAGCGACTTCGATGCAGGTCTCGGGGTCCACGATCATCACCTCGGCGCAGGGCAATGCGCGGCCCGCCGAGTTGATCGGTTGCCTGCCCTGACCAACCGGCGTCATGAGTGCGGGAGAGCAGGTTTCAGTCGCGCCATAGCCGCTGACAAGGGTGAGCGCGGGCAGCTTTCGGGCCAGCTTCTCAAGGGTGTCTTCCGGCATCGGCGAGGCACCGTAGTGCCCCAATCGCCAGGCCGACAAATCATAGCTGTCGAACTCCTCGACCCTGAGGCAAAGGTTGTACATGGCCGGCACCATGATGGTGTAGGTCATCCGCCACTGGCTGGCGGCCTCGAGGAACTCCCGGGCCTTGAAGCGGGGTAGCAGGATGAGCGTTCCACCGGTCCACAGCGGGGCTACAATTCCGCAGATGATGCCGGTTACATGGCTCAAGGGGACCGCGATCAGGGAGCGGTCGTTCTCATCCAGTCCGAGATTGCCGGAATGATGGATGGCGGAATGGCTGAAATTCAAATGGGTTAGCACGCCGCCCTTGGGACTGCCCGTTGTCCCGGAGGTGTAGAGGATCATGGCCGGGTCTTCTTCCGCCACGGCGGCCGGAGCGGCGCGTGCCCCTGTCATTTCGGAGGGGAATAGAGCCGCGTCCGTGACTGCGATTGCCGGCACCTTCAAGGGGGACGGCAGACGGTCGGCCAATTCGTCCTCGTAGAGCAGAAGCGTCGCCCGGGAATTGTCCAGGACGTACTGGATTTCGGTGCTTTGGAGGCGAACATCCATCGGCACGGCGACCGCGCCAAGGCGCAGGATGGCAAGCGCAAGCGTGACGAACTCGGGTCGATTGCCGATCAGCAAGACCACCCGGTTTCCCTTGGTCACCCCCTGTCTGCTCAGGCCCGCGGCCACGCGGCCTGCTTCGGCTTCCAGCTCCGCATAGGTCCATGTCCGGTCTGCATAGATCATGGCGGTGCGGTTTGCGAACTTTTCCACGGCAACCAGAAAGCCGCTGTAGATGTCGTTGGGACGCTCACGGAAGCACCAGACGACGCGGTTGCCGAAATGGACTTCGCGTTGCCTCGGCAATGAGAACAGTTGGGCGGTTGGCATGGTCAACTCAGATACAGGTAAAGACGGGGATGGCGCCGCCCTTGTCGCCTTCATGGAAAACCACGCTGACCCTTTGATCGATCGCGATCTTGTCAAGGTCGCAATCGACGATGTTGGTCATGATCACCGGTCCTTCATCAAGCGTCACATAGGCGATGGCATAAGGGACGGGCACGCGGCGCATGATCGAAAACGAGTAGATTGTACCCAGACCCTTTGACTCCCGCCATTCCGTCGCATCGCTGAAGCAGTGGGGACAGATGGACCGTGGATAGAAATGCGGCTCGCCGCATGCGGTACAGCCACCGATGAGAAAGCGCTTCTGATTTGCCGCTTCCCAGAAGGAGGCGTTCTCGGCGTTTGTACCCGGCGTTTCGGGGATACGTTGTTCGCTCATCTCAATCTTTCCTTTCCAGGATGACGACGCCGCTGCCGTGGCGGCTGCCCATCCACCCACCCATGCCGCTGGCCAGCGCCAGATCGCAATTGGGAACCTGAACTGCAGGATGCGCCTCGCCACGCAACTGGCGTACGGCCTCAATGATCTTGGTGACGCCGCCGCGATTGTTGGGGTGGTTGTTGCAAAGCCCGCCGCCGTCCGTGTTGAAGGGCAGCTTGCCCACGCCCGAAATCAGCCCGCCATCGGCCACGAAGCGGCCCCCCATGCCCTTTTCGCAGAACCCCAGATCCTCCAGTTGCATCAGCACGGTTATGGTGAAGCTGTCATAGATGGATGCGTACTTGATGTCTTTGGGTGTCAGTCCGGCCTCGGCAAAAGCGATTGCGCCAGCCTGGGCGGCCGCCGAATAGCTCAGGTCGATCTTGCCGCCGCTTTGGTGTTTGGCCGCTTCCCCACTGCCGATCAGACCAACCCTTGGCCGCTTGAGGGTCTTGGCGATTTCCGGCGAGACCACGACCAGGGCGCCGCCGCCATCGCTGACCACGCAGCAGTCGAGGCGGTGGAGCGGGTCGGAAATCATGGGCGAGTTGACCACGTCCTCCACGGTCACGACCGTTTTCAGCATGGCGTTCGGGTTGTGGCTCGCGTGATGCGACGCGGCTACCTTGATCCAGGCCAGTTGCTCGCTGGTGGTTCCGTAGTCGTGCATGTGGCGCATTGCGCACATCCCATAGGTGTTTACCACGGTCGGGCCGTAGGGTTGCTCGAACGGCATGTCGGGCACGTCCCAATTGACTTCGGGTTCGGCGGTCAGTCCGGCGGCGCGGGGTCGTCCCGCCAGCGTGATGAGCGCGACCGAGCATTTTCCCGCAGCGATAGCCTGGGCGGCATGGGCGACATGCAGAAGGTAGGCCGAGCCTCCGGTATCGGTGTTGTCCATATGGCGGACGTTCAATCCCATATAGTCGACCATGGACAAAGGCCCCAACCCGGGAGCCTCCGTGTCGCAGAAATAGCCGTCGACATCGTCCTTTGTCAGACCTGCGTCCTCGAGCGCGCCCTTGGCCACCTCGGCATGCAACTGAGCCAGGGATTTGCCTTCCGCCTTGCGCGTCGGGTGCTCGTATGCGCCTGCGATATAGGCGAGGCTTTCACGTTTCATGTCTCAGGTCTCCATAGGTGAAATCAATGCGCGTCCATTGTTGAGGGCTATCCCCTCACGCCCGCTGACGCGTGCCTGGAACGAGATTTCCGCGCCATCCAGCCAGATGTCGGTGATCAGGGTGTCGCCCGGGAAGACAGGAGCGGTGAAGCGCGCCTCGAACAGGCTGATCCGATAAGGTGATGCGGGTCGGGCCGCCTTGACCAGCGAGGCGGCGGCGATGCCAAAGGTGCAAAGCCCCTGAAGGATAGGCCGATCGAACCCCGCGTCTTTTGCAATCTCCGGGTCGACGTGCAGCGGGTTCATGTCTCCGCTGAGACGGTAAAGCAGCGCCTGTTCCGGTCGAATTTCGGAAGCGATCGACAGGTCGGGCTCGCGTTCGGGAATCGGGTGGGCTGGAAGTCCGCGACCTTGAGGGCCGCCGAAGCCTCCGTCACCCCGGGCGAAGACCGTGGACAGCAGGGTCGCAAGAGGCCTGTGTGAATCGGCATCCCGCAAGGCAGTTTCGGCCAGCACTATCGCGCCGCGGCCTGCGCCCTTGTCGTAGGCTTCGCGGATCCTGAAAGAAGAGACGACGCGACCCTGGGAAGGCAGCTCATTGTGGAGAATAACCTGCATCCCGCCATGCACCACGCGGGATATGTCCATGCCGGTCGCTTCCTGCCATTCGTCATCCCAGGCAATGACAGTCGCCAATGTGGGCAGCGGAGTCAGGCTCTTTTCGTAGACATAATCAAGATCATCCGTGTCGCGGCCCATGCCGACCGACAGGGCGTAGAGCATCGTGTCCTTTGCGGAATAGGCAAAGGTCTTTTCCGGAAACTCCAGCGCCATCAGATGTTCATAGTCGATCGCCATGCCGTCGCTCCTATACCCAATCGCTGTCTATGGTCGCGAAAAGCGGGTTTGCAGATGCCAACAGCGGGAGCCAGTGGTCGAGGCGGGTGAGTTCATACGCAAAGAAATACCGGCAGGCGGCCATCTTGCCGTTATAGAAATTGGCTTCATCGCCCTCCGGGTTGCTCTGCAGAGCGGCGGCGGCGACGTTTGCCTGGCGCAACCACATCCAGGCGATGAGGAAGTGCCCGAACATGTCGAGATAATAGGTGGCGTTCGCGGTCGCGTGGCGCAGGTCACCATCGGCCGCGAGCATGCTGTCGGTACAGGCCGTCACCGTGGCAAGAGCGTCTTGCAACTGGGCGGCAAAGTCAGCGACTTCTCCGGCCATCGCGGCGTCGATTTCCGCGCGGATTTCGTCCATCAGGGCGTTGAACGCTGCGCCATCCTGCATGCGGATCTTGCGGCCAACCAGATCGATTGCCTGCACGCCGTGAGTGCCCTCGTGGATCAGGTTCAAACGGTTGTCGCGGTAAAACTGTTCGACGGGATAGTCGCGGGTGTAACCATATCCGCCGAGCACCTGTATCGCCAACTTGTTGGCTTCCAGGCAGAATTCGCTGGGCCAGCTTTTGACCACGGGAGTGAGAATGTCCAGCAGCAACCCGGCGCGGCTCCTCTCATCCTCGGCGATGGCCGAGCGATTTTGATCGACTAGCCGCGCCGCGTAGAGGCAGAGCGCCAGAGCGCCTTCGCAATAGCTCTTTTGCGCGATCAGCATTCGGCGCACGTCGGCGTGTTCGACAATGGCGACCCTTGGGCTCGACGGATCCTTGGCCCCCGGCAGCCTCCCTTGTCGACGCGTTCGCGCATAGTCGCGGGAATACAGGTAACCCGCACCCCCAAGCATCGTTGCGCCAACCCCGACAGAGATCCGGGCCTCGTTCATCATGCTGAACATGTAGGACAGGCCCATGTGCGGCTGCCCGATCAGCTCGGCCCGGCAATCGTCCTTGTCACCGAAATTCAGGACCGTGTTGACGGTGCCGCGATATCCCATCTTGTGATTGAGGCCGATCAACGACACATCATTGTCAGGCCCCTGTCTCCCGTCCTGCAACACCCGTTTGCGCGGCACGATGAACAGCGACAATCCGCGCGTGCCGGCAGGCGCACCCTGGATGCGCGCCAGAACGAGATGCACGATGTTCTCGGACATCTCGTGCTCACCGCCGGAGATCCACATCTTCGAGCCCTTCAGCCGATAGCTGCCGTCAGGTTCTGGAACTGCCTGCGTGCGAATGTCGGCCAGCCCGGATCCCGCGTCCGGCTCACTGAGGCACATCGTGCCGAGGAAACGCCCTTCGAGCATCGGCTCCATATAGGTTTTTTGCTGGGTCTCGCTGCCGAAGGTGCGAATAAGATTGGCGCCGGCCACGGTGAGGAAGTTGTAGCTCGAAGTGCCGATATTCGCGGCCTGGAAACAAGCCAGGCACGCCTGATAGATGGTGAACGGAAGCGCCATGCCGCCCTCTTCAAAGGGCCGGTCTGCCACCATGAAACCAGCTTCGGCGAAGGCGTGCAGGGCTTCCTTCACTTCCGGCAAAATCCGAACCTTGCCGTTTTCGAGCACCGGCTCGGACAGATCGGCCTCGCGGTAATGGGTCTGGAACTTCTCCGCCGAGATTTTCCTGGCAACCTCCAGGGACGCCTTCAGGCTGAACTCATCATGCTCGCTGAAAGTGGGAAGCTCGATCAGGCTCTTCGTGTCCAGGACTTCGAAAAGCTGGAAATGAAGGTCGCGCATATCGACGGTGGGGACAGTGCTGGACGCTGACATCAAGAAGCCTTTTCAAAGCGTGTTCAGGGTTTGCATTTCCATCAGCGCGGTATGGCCAAATCCGCCGTCCACGACAATCTCCTGACCGTTCACATAGCTTGATGCGTCGCTGGCGAGGAACGACACCACCGAAGCGATGTCCTCAGGCGATCCGATCCGGCGGGAGGCGACCCGCGAGGCCCGGGCTTCATACTTGGCCGGATTGGAGTAGAAGGCTTCGGACATCGGCGTGCGGACCAGTCCAGGGCTGACAGAGTTGGCCCGGATGCCCCGCGGCCCCCATTCCACTGCGATCTGCCTGGTCAAAGCCAGGATTGCCGCCTTGCTGGGTCCATAGGCGGTTGTGGTGTTCGGCGTCGTTGCGGCGATGGAGGCAATATTGACGATGCTTCCATAATTGGCCTCCAACATGCTTGAACCAAAGGCTCGCGCACAGAGCATCGCCCCGCGAAGATTAATCGCCATCACACGGTCCCATTCCGCGATCTCCATCGTGTCGAGATGGGTCGGGCTGCTCAGAATCGCGGCGTTGTTGACGAGGATATCGCACCGCCCGAAATGGTCTTTAACCCTTACCGCAGCTTCGGCGACGGCGTCGGCATCGGCCAGGTCGCAACTGAGAGACAAGTGATCGCCTTCGAGGTCCAGGGAGGTCTGCTTCAGGTCCAGGAGAACCAGATTGGCGCCCATTTCCGCCAGACTGCGGGCGATACCGCCGCCCAATCCGCCTGCCGCGCCGGTCAGGACGGCAGTCCGTCCAAGGAGAGCGTCCGATCTGAAAACGCTCATCTGTCTTCTCCATCGAAGCGGGGAAAGTCGGTATAGCCTTCGGCGCCGGAGCCATACCATGCTTCGGGGGTGCGGGGCGTCAGAGGGTGGCCTTCGCGCAGACGCGTGACCAGATCCGGATTGCCGATGAAGTCGCGTCCGAAGGCGACCAGGTCGACGCCTGTTTCATCCAGGGCCGCTTGCGCCTTCTGTCGGGTGTAGTCGCCGCCGACGATCAGCGTGTTTGGCCAGAGCGGACGCGTGAACTCGGCAACATTCGGGATATCGGTGCACTCCTCGGCGTCGCGCGTCCTGTTTCCTGCGATTTCGGCTCCGACGACATGAACATAGAGGAGACCAATGTTCGCAAGGCACTGAAGCAGATGACGGTAGAGTGCCGGCTCATCGTCACTGAAGGCGCCATTGAAGCCGCTGAACGGTGTCAAACGGATGCCGACCTTGCCGGCGCCAACCGCATCGGCGCAAGCCTGTGCTACTTCCGTGACAAATCGCACCCGGTTTTCGATGGAGCCGCCATATTTATCCGTCCGCTTGTTGCTGCTCTGATGCAGGAACTGACCGGGAAGATAACCGTTCGCCGCATGAATTTCGACGCCGTCGCAGCCCGCTTCCAGAGCCCGTTCGGCTGCTTTGGCATAGTCGGCCACGGTCGCGTCGATTTCTTCCTGTTCCATCGCGCGCGGTTGTGGGGCGGGCTTGAGACCGGTTGCGGTCATCACATCCCGCTCGAACGCGATGGCGCTTGGGGCCAGCGGCTGCAAGCCGGGCCCCATGCTGTCCGGATGCCCGATACGCCCCACATGCCAGAGCTGCAAGAAAAAGCAGCTGCCCGCCACGTGAACGCGATCGGTGACTTTCTTCCACCCTTCCACATGCGAATCCCGGAAAATGCCTGGGGTGTTCGGGAATCCCTGGCCCTGAGGGGTGATGTTCGTGCCCTCACTGATAATCAGTCCTGCTTCGGATCGCTGCTCATAATAGGTGGTCATTATGTCTGTCGGCGTTCCATCAGCCGTCGCTCGGGCGCGCGTCATGGGAGCCATGGCAAAACGGTTCTTGAGCTTGTGGCCAGGAATTGTGCAAGGCTGAAAAAGAGATGAAGTCATCGGCGAGGTTCTCCTGCGTCGCCCCTCGAAGGGCCCGTCATTTCACATGGATGAGACGGATCGCTGTCGTCCCACGCTTCGGTAGGGTTATGGTTCGGCAGGCCGGGCATCTCGCCGCGCCGTTCCGGGGGGATGGGATCAGCCGCCGCGATAGCGTCGCGCGGGTCGTGGCGACGGGCGCTGGCAATGGTTCCGGCCTCGCGCCTGTCGGCGCCAGTTGGATGCCGCCGCATGCGATCCGGAATGGCGGTTCCATCCTCCAGGAAACGCGTTACGGCGCTGTTTGTGTTCATTCACATCCACCAAGTGAGCACCTCCTCGAGCGACAAGTCGAAGGAGCAGTGCTGATGTATCATAATTTGCGACTTAATGGCTAGTCTCTAACGGGAATGGTGTCAACACTGCCATTGGCAATTCTGTCACGGGGGCTTGCCCGTCGTCGGGATTGGAATGGGATGAAGCTCAAAACGCGACTGAAGTGGGATCCGAGGCGCAAATTGCCTGACGGTGCTGGCGCTTGAGTGGACTTGACGAGCTCTATATATGTGACTAAACCAAATATCACATATTATGAGACATAGGAGCACGACTTGGCTACGCTACATGAACCTGAAGTTCACCGCATCGGAACCGAGCGCGCTCTGGTTTTCGATTCGGCGACACATGTCGAAGCCTATGTCGCCACCACGCAGGCAAAGGGAGATGTCATTGTCGCATCGTCCTATGCTGGCGTGCTGTGCGCGCGGATGGTGATGTCCGCGACGCCAAAGGCCGCGATCGGTCTTGATTGCGGGATCGGGAAGGACGGCGCGGGGATTGCGGGCCTTTGGTACTACGAAGCGCTTGGAGTGCCCGCGGCTTCCGTTGATTCCATGACGGCCGAAATGGGCAACGGGCATGACATGTATGAGAACGGCGTGCTCAGTCGCGTCAATGAAGCGGCGCAGCGGCTGGGGCTGGAGCCCGGGCTTTCCGTCAAGGAAGCCGTAGAGGCCTTGATAACCGGATCTCGCGCGCCCGAAGCATTCGATGCCTCCCGCCGCCTGACGGTTCATACCGCGCCGAATGGGCGCGGTATCGTCTGTACCGATTCGATCGCCTTTGCATTGCCGGAGGACCGTGAGCGAAATGTGCTGTGCACGGCGGGTCACACCGGCCGCAGCGTGGTCGAGTACTTCCGGACGTTCAGGCCCTGGGCATTCATCTGTTCAGACGGTTCGATCGGCAAGAATGGCAGCGGAACGTCAGCGCTGCTGGACGTTGACGCGGACGGTATCGCCGGGGCCTCGGTTGATGCCCAGACGGCCAGAATGGGCGATGGGCAAAGCACCTATTTTGACGGGATCATCAGCGCGGTGAACAAGACCGCGGCTGCCAAGGGCGTCAAGATCGGCCAGACGGCGAAAGAAGCCGCCATGCTGCTTCTGGAGTAGCCGGAATGAGACCTCTCCCCCAGACCGAAGCGCCTGTCGGGGCGGATGCCCCCGTCTATGACGTCATCGTCGCCGGGTCTGGGGCAGGCGGCCTGAGCGCCGCCGTGACCGCCGCTTCCGCAGGCCTGTCGGTGATTGTGGTCGAAAAAGAGGACCTCCTTGGCGGCACGACCGCGCGATCGGGCGGAGTGCTCTGGGTGCCCGGAAACCGGCTGTCGCGCGAGTCCGGAATTGTCGACAGCGCCGAACAGGCCCGAACCTATCTCAAACACGAGGCCGGCAATCATTTCGATCCCGGTCGGGTCGATGCGTTTTTGGAGAATGGTCCGAAAATGGTGGACTTCATGGAGTCCAAGACCGACGTGCGCTTCGTCTCGGTTCCCGAGTTCTCCGACTATCACCCTGACGCTCCGGGCGCGCTCTCCGGAGGCCGGTCGATCGTGGCGGCGCCCTATGATGCCGGCCGGCTTGGGAAGGACATTTCCAGCTTGCGGCCGCCACTGCGTGAAATCACGTTTGTTGGCATGATGTTCAACGCAAGCAAGGAAGTATCTCATTTCTTCAACGTTACCCGATCGCCCAAATCGGCGGTTTACGTCGCCAAGCGACTGCTCGAGCACAGTTGGGAAATGATCAGATATGGCCGGGCCCAGCGCTTGACCAATGGCAATGCCCTGGCGGCTCGGTTGATCCGCTCCGCCCTGGATTCAGGCGTGGAGCTATGGCGGTCGACCGCTGCCCTCCGTGTGCTGGCCGACGAAGGGAAGGTCTGCGGGCTGGAGGTGGTCCGCGACGGAAAAACCGTTCAATTGCGCGCGCGCTACGGCGTTGTTCTCGCAACCGGCGGCTTTCCGCAGGATCGGGATCTGCGAAGACGGCTTTTCCCGCATGCTCCTACCGGGTCGGAACACTGGTCTCCCGCGCCTCCGGGCAATGTCGGAGACGGCTGGAGAATGGCCGAAGCCGCCGGCGGGTCAACCGACGGGACCTTGCCAAACAGCGCGGCGTGGATACCGGTGTCTTTGGTGCCAAGGCGTGACGGCTCGACCGGAACATTCCCGCATCTGCTTGATCGCTACAAGCCTGGAATTGTCGCAGTGAATTCCGATGGCCGCCGTTTCGTCAACGAGGCCAATTCCTACCATGATTTCGGGCAGGCGATGCAGCAGGACTGCCGGAACAAGGAAGAGACCGCGGCCTGGCTTGTCTGCGACCACCGCGCCTTGCGGCGCTACGGCTTGGGTTTCGCAAAACCCTTCCCAATTCCGGTTCTGCCTCATTTGCAGTCCGGCTATCTTCTCAAGGGAAGCAGTCTGCGGGAGCTTGCGAGCAAGGCGGGCATTGATCCGGACGGACTGGAGGCCGCGATCTCGGCCTATAACGGACCAGCCGCGCGGGGCGAGGATCCCGAATTCGGAAAGGGCGCCACGGCCTATAACCGTTTCCTGGGCGATGCGACCCACAAGCCCAACCCTTGCGTCGCGCCTCTGACCCGCGGGCCGTTCTATGCGGTCAAACTCGTGCTCGGTGACCTGGGGACATTTGCAGGCATCCGAACCGATGAGCGCGCGCGTGTGCTGGACGGCGAGGGGAGGCGGATACCTGGCCTCTATGCGGTCGGCAACGACGCGCTGAGCGTCATGGGCGGAAGTTACCCCGGCGGTGGAATCACCATTGGGCCTGCAATGACGTTCGGCTTCATCGCGGGGCGCGATATGGCCGCCGCCGCCCGCGAAAATTCAGAAAACGTGCAGATGAATGGAGAAAGCGAATGAGTACCGATGCAAAGCCTGTCGTGACGAGAAGCGGATCGGAAGACCGTGGAACAGGGCAATCCGGCGGAGCGCTCCGGGTTTCGGGTGTCAGCCCGCAACACACCCCCGCCACCAAAATATGGTTCGGCAAAGTCAGCAATGAGCCGGGGTTCCGGTCCTTGCCCCATCACCACGGCGAAGCGGAAACGGGCGGTTACCTTCTCAAAGGTCACGGCCGCATCTATTTTGGCAAGGACTATGCCGAATTCGTTGATATGGCCGAGGGAGACTTCGTGTTCGTTCCGCCATACATGCCTCATGTGGAGGTCAACATGAGCACGACCGAGGAACTGGTCTGGCTGACCACCCGCACGCCGGACAACATCGTGGTCAATCTGAGTGACGTCGATGATTCCACGTTGCAAGGATTCAAACGCGCCTGAGGAAACGTCGGCGGAGCAAGCCTGAATGGATTGCTCCGCTGAACTTCTCTATGCGGAGGCTTCCCGCTCGATGGAATTGCGCAGGACGCCGATCGCGTCGACCTCGACCTCGACGGTGTCGCCTGCTTTCATGAACAATTTGGGCTGGCGCTTGAACCCGACGCCTCCGGGCGTGCCGGTGACAATCACATCCCCCGGCGCAAGCGGCGTGAATGTAGAGAGATAGGCAATCTGACGCGGGATGGAGTGGATCAGCAGGTCGGTTGTCGACCTTTGGACTTCGACCCCGTTCAGACGGGTGACCAAGGTCATGACCTGGTCCGGGCGGATCTCGTCGGCGGTCACCATCCATGGGCCGAAAGCGCCGGTGCGCCAAAAGTTCTTGCCGGCGGTCCATTGGGTGGTTGCTGCCTGCCAATCCCGGATACTGGCGTCATTGTAACAACTGTACCCGGCAATATGGCTCCAGGCGGCGTCCTCGGAAATCCGCCTTCCGCCCTTGCCGATGACGATGGCGATCTCTCCTTCGAAATCGAGCTCTCCGGATTCCGCGGGCAGGATGATCGGATGGCCGTGCGCTGTTTGCGATGCAGGGACGCGCAAGAACACCGTTGGGCTTTCCGTGATTAGCCGGCCGGTTTCCGAGACGTGGTCGGCATAGTTCAATCCGATGCAAAAGATCTGCCCTGGGTCTGGAATGACCGGCGCCAAAGTCACCTCCGAAAGAGGGAACAGCGGCAATTTCTCCTCAGCCACCAGTGTATGGGCATTGGCAAGTGCCCCGGCCTGCAGCAACAGCTTGAGCGTGGGGGCGACGTCGCTGAACTCAGCGCTGAGTTCAGCAACCATGCTGTCGATGATCGCGCCATATCCGGCCCGGCCGTTTCTTTCATAGCTTACGAGTTTCAATGGGATCTCTCAGTCTGTCTGTTGGGGGGTGAGTTGAGGGGCAGGCGCGCCAATCCTGATTTCCCGTGCGAACAGCCTCGGGGGGACGCCTTTTATGAAGTGGCGGATGTCATGGCGAATTTCCGTGCGTCCCCGATCGGAGTCGAAATACCCCTCAAACGGGGCCCTTTCGCTCGGGAAGTGGAATTCGGAGAAGCCGCCATAGGGTGGCGCAACTCCGGGGACCAGGGTGTTTTCCACCAGGTGCTGTTCGTAGGACGTGGCGCCGACATGCACTCGCAAGGCAAGGTCGGCGTGGATCTCGCGCCAGCTGCGCAGCAGCACCGAACGCGGAAGATCCTCATGGAACCAAAGCGGGTGCAGCATGTGGATGCCTGGCACTTCACCCGCCGGCGGCGTGGCGCGATCCTTCATGCTGGTGGTGCCGACCTTGAAAACCGACCAGTCTTCCGCCACGTCAGCCAAGTCCGAACCGGCCTCGATCAGGATGCCCGGGGTCGTTGCGGCCATACGGAGTGCAAAATCAAAAGGCGGTGAATAGTCGTCGCCGTCCCGGTAAAGGTTGAGCTGCCTGGGCTCATCGATGCCGATCAGCAGCGTAAGCTGCGCGGGCGCGCCGGCAGTCTTCATGACGCGATCGGCCAGTGCGATTGCCGTCGCTTCACGCCTTTCCGCGCGCCCGGAGGAAGCGCCGGGCAAGCGGCACAAGGCGATGAGGTTGGATTGGGATGACACCAAAGCTACTCCTCCGAGTTCGCCGCGTTCCAGGGTTTGTCGGGGCTGTAGATCGTGATCTCCCGAACCGGCAGAACCACATGTCCGGGATCTGCCGTTTCAACCGATGTCGCGCGGTCGGATTCGGATTCAAACCACAATTCCGCAAGATATTCGAAGTCAAAGGCGCTGCCGCCGAACCCGAGGGCGCTTGCCGTGTTGACGTCGAGATGGTTCAGCACCACGCGCCCGGCCGTGGCGGGCAGATCCGGGGAACCAGAACCCAGGAGCAGCGCTTTCCAGCGCGTGCGCGGTCCTTCCTTTGCGAGATCTTCGCGCCCCAGGACAGACACGGTCGTTCCAATGTCGAATAGATAGAGCTCGTCCGCCTTGACCTTTTCGTAGTCGGGATCGTTGAAAAACCCTCTGGTATAGTCGTGGCGTGGTGTCTGCGTCGTCATCGTCACCCCGTCGAACGGCGTGTCTTGCGCGTCAGACGACGGCTCGACATGGTTCTGAAGATAGGTGGTCGCGAATTTCCGAAACCCGGCAAGGTTGGCGGCTAGCGGCCCGTGAAATCCCTCATAGTGCGCGCTGAACTGGCTGCGGGTTAGGCCGGCGTTGCGCTTGAGCAGCGAATGACGGCGATAGACAGGCGGTATGGTCATCTGTTCACTTTCGGTCTTGCCTTTGGCTAATGGGAGAGATAGCCGCCGTTCGGGCTCAGGACCTGGCCCGTGATGTAGGAGGCGCGGTCGCTCGCGAGATAAAGGACGGTCTGCGCGATTTCGTCAGGCTGGCCAAGGCGGCCCATAGGAATTGCGTTGACCTGACTTCTGGCGATGTCGGCGGGCAAATCGTCGCGAAGGCCAGTGTCGATGAAGCCCGGCGCCACGGCGTTCACCCTTATTCCCAATGGGGCGACCTCCTGTGCGACCGCGCGGGTAAATCCGATGATTCCCGCCTTGGCGGCGGCGTAGTGCGGAATTCCGCCGCCGCCGCTCAGGCCGATTATGGAGCTCATGTTGATGATGGCTCCGCAGCGCCGTTCCTGCATCGCGGGGAGGGCGGCGCGCGTGCAGTAAAACGTGCCGCCCAAATGCGTGTTCAACATCAAATTCCATTGGCTGTCGGTCATGTGAGCGGTAGCATTGAGGGGCTGGCCTGCTTTGCCCCTGGCCTGTGCTTCAATGTTGCGCGCGCGCTGGTCGAGGACGCGCTTGTATTCCGGGCCGCCGATAATGCCGGCATTGTTGACAAGAACGTCGACTGCGCCGTGATCCGCGGCGATGGCGCCAAATGCTTCATTGACCTGTTCGGCTACGCCGACATTGCAGGGTATCGCCTTCGCGCGCGGCAAGGTTTCGGCCAAAGCCTCGGCTTTTGCCTGGTCGAGATCGAGAATGACGACCTGCGCTCCAGCAGCCGCAAAGGCCTTGCAAAGCGCGGCGCCGATCCCCGACGCGCCTCCCGTCACCACGCATAGGCGTGTCGCGAACTCGTTTTGGGCAAAAGTCATCAAAGAAGGCCTCGGAGATGTATCAATATACGATACAAACATCTTATCCTTACATAATGAGCATGTAAAGGCGATTCCCGGACGCTCTTCCGCCGCAATGCGGATGCTCAGCAAGCTCATTCAGCGAGCGACGGGGATGGGAAACAGGTCCATAGCGGGGCGAATGCCGGGGGTTGACCGCCTCTTATAATGAGACTATGAAACTATTCACGCTATATGGGACTTTTAGGAGAAATCACATACTGCGTGACTTTAGGAGTAATGGGGTGGCGTGTATGCTTCCCGTGCCACTGACGACCCGAGGTCGTCAGTCCTGTAACGGCCTCGGCGATAGAACGGGGATCGTTTGCGGGATAGGGTCCGGTCGGCGATAAGCGACACCATCCAACAATCGGGAGGATATTGAGAATGGTAGGAAGATATTGGGCGATGGCAGCAAGTGTGGCTGCGCTCTGCCTTTCGACGAATGTGCTCGCGCAAGATGCATGGAAGCTCGGCAGCGTCGGCGCTCCGGGTTCGGCGCTGGTTGAAATGGGTGATGCCGTTGCTGCCGCCATGACCGAGGCCGGCGGTGATGAATTCTCCGTCGAACGCCAGTATATCGGCAACGAGCAGGAAATGGTGCAGCAGGTCCTGCGCGGGCGCATTCAGGTCGGCGCCACGTCAGCCCAGGGCCTGGGAGTCGTCGTTCCCGATCAGACCGTTCTGGCGTTCCCGTATCTCTGGGATTCAATCCCGCAACGCGATTTCGTCATGGAAAACCACGTCAAGCCGACCCTTGACGAACTGCTCGCCGAAAAGGGTCTCAAGCTTCTCGCGATCGGCGATGCCGGTTTTTATGGCGTCTTCTGCCAGTTCGATTGCCATGATCCGGACTCCCTCGTGGACGTCAAGGTCCGTGTCTCCGCAACCCCGGCCGCCCATCTGTTCTGGGAGACCCGCAAGGCCAATGGGGTGCAGATGCCCCTTTCCGAGCTGTGGCCAGGGCTTGAACAGAACCTTGTCCGGGCCGCCGACATTCCGTTTGCCTTCTATCTGACGACCCCGGCGGTGGAATCGGCGCCGCACTTTGTCAACACCAACCATTTCCACGCACCCTGGATCTTCTTTATGAACAAGGGCGTATGGGATGGCCTCAGCGCGGAACGACAGACGGCGATCATGGATGGCCTGCCGTCGCAGGATCTGCTCTTGAGTGCTTATCAGCGTGAGCTTGCCGAAGCTCAGGGGAAGTTTGCAGCCTTGGGCGGTCAGTTCTACGAGCTTGACGCGGCGGCCGAAGCCAAATGGCGCGCCGGCGTCGAGGAGCGTCTTCCTGAACTTCTCGAAAATATGGGCCCAGGCGCAAAACGCCTCTTTGACGCGGTCCAGGCAGGCAAGACGGCCTTCGCCAGCAAATAGCCCCGCAATGCAAGACCAGGCTGACGGCAAGTCAGCCTGGTCTTTTTCGTGCGGGCCCGATCTGATTGGTCTCCGGCCTTCGAGCCAGCTCTTTTACAAGTTTTCCGAGAATGAGACAGGTAATGGGACATTTCCTCCGTTGGCTCGAACGCGCCGAACTCATCTGCGCCTGCACTTGTCTGGCGCTGGCGGCGACCAGCCTGTTCGCAGATGTCTTTGCGCGGGAGATCATCGGTGGCGGGATTTACGGCGTGCAGAAATTCGCGGTCTATTGCTGCGCCATATCAGGTGCGCTCGGTATTTCCGTGGTCGTCCACAAAGGCGGCCATCTTCGCATTTCCGCGATCGATTCGCTGTATCCGCCGTCGGTCTTGGTGCAAGTGGGGCGGCTGTGTGATCTGCTTTCCGCGGGCGTTTGCGTCTTCCTTGCTTGGTACTCAGCGAAATTCGTGTTCGATACCTATAGTTTCCAGGAAACCGATACGATCCTGAATGTCCCCATCTGGCGCATTCAGATCGCTCTGCCGATCGCCTTCTCGCTGGCCGCGGTGAAATATCTCGCGCATGCGTTCAGCCCCGCCCTCAAACCTGAGGAAGGGGCAATCTGATGACGCTTTCTTCATCCAAATTCCCTGTCGGCCTCATGGTCGCATTCGCCGTTGCCGCAGCGGTTTTGGTGCTCACCGGGTTCCTCTGGGACATCAGTGTCTCCATTTTCCTTTGCCTGCTCGTTGTGCTTTTCGCGCTGCGGCAGCCGCTCTTGCTGATATTGGCGGTGGCGACGGTCTATGTGCATCTGTTTTTTGCGACCAACAGCAAGCCCGAATATCTCATTCAAGACATGTGGTTCACGCTTGATCGTGAAGTGCTCTTGGCCATTCCGATGTTCATTCTGGCTGGCGCGCTCATGGCGAGGGGCTCCATCGCTAAACGTCTTGTTGACGTCATGACCAATATCGCGGGGCCTCTGCCGGGGGGGCTTGCTGTCGCTTGCACATTGGCTTGCGCCGTCTTCGCGGCGATTTCGGGTTCATCCTTGGTAACCTTGCTGGCGATCGGCTCGATTGCCTATCCCGCGATGACCGAAAACGGGTATTCGCGCAAATTCGCAATCGGACTGGTTTGTGCTGCAGGCACCCTCGGCATCATGATCCCACCCTCAATTGCCATGATTCTCTATGGAATCATGACGGGATCCTCGATCACGCAACTGTTTGCCGCCGGAGTGATGCCTGGGCTTCTGCTGGTCTTGATGCTCGCGGCCTACTCGGTTCTGATCAACCTCAAACTGCCAACCCAGCCCTTCGATCTGCGGCAAACACTGGTCTCGATCCGCAAGGGTTTCGCCGCGCTCATGATGCCCGTCATCCTTCTTGGCGGCATCTATACCGGCTACTTCAGCCCCACCGAAGCCGCGGCTGTCGCCCTCGCCTATACCGTGGTGGTGGAGGCGCTGATCTATCGCGAGCTTACGCTGAAGGACTATTACGGCGTCCTGGTGGAAACGGTCTTGCTGCTGGGTCGCCTCCTGCCGCTGGTCGCCGTCGCCTCCAGCCTCAACACCATCCTCGATTATGAAGGAATAACGGAGGCTTGGGTGATCGCGATCGGGAATGCGATCGAAAACCCGATCCTGCTGATGATTTGCGTCAATCTGTTGCTGCTTGTCGTGGGCTGTCTGATGGAGGTGAGTTCGGCGATGGTGGTGCTGTCGCCAATTCTCAAGCCGATCATGGCCAATGCCGGGTACGACCCGATTCACTTTGGTATCGTCATGACGGCCAATCTCGAGATCGGATATCTGACGCCGCCCGTCGGTTTGAACCTTGTCGTGGCGATGGTCGCCTTCCGGGAACAGTTCACGTTTGTGGTTCGGGCTGTCGTACCGTTCGTGGTCATAATGCTGATCTGGTTGATGCTCATAAGCTTCGTGCCATCCATCGCGTTGTTCTTCGGGTAGGCGGGCATTGCCCGGCGGTTTCCGTCGATTGCGAGTTGCTCGGCAATCGCCCACATCATAGACGTCCGCGATGGCGGCCATTTGGTCCGGCGACAGGCTGAAGGCCTCGGCGAGAATGCCGATGGCTTCGTCCGGGCTCCCGGCCATGAAGGATGTCGCCTTCTCCATCGCGCCCAGCACGGCTTCGACGGTCTCGGCGTTTGCGCCTGCGCCTGGCGGGCGGCGCAATTTACCGCAGATCCTGCAGTCTGCTGCGAAAGCCTCTTTGAGAGTGCGCCGTCCTGACGCTGAAAGCCGCATTGTTTCAAAGTCGGCTGGCGAAGGCCTGATGGGATCCTCGTGTCAAACCACCGGTTGACATGAACCGGCGGCGCTTCCTGCCTAGGCCAAGGGTCGAGATGCATCCCGATCTCTCGAAGCCGCGGCGGCATGAACCCTGGCCAATGCCAGGAATGCCTTGACGCCCGCCGACAGGTTGCGACGCCCGGGATAATAGAGGCAGAGACCGGGAAACGGGGGCGTCCAGTCGTCCAGGAGGCGTATGAGCCTGCCTTCCTCGATGTCCGCGATCACGTTTTGCTCCATGAACAGGCCGATGCCGGTGTGCTCCAGCACGGCAACCCGCGCAAGGTTCGCTTCATCGAGGATCAGCTGACCGCGAACATCGATCTGCGCGGTCTCTCCGTCCTTTTCGAACCGCCACCGGAACAATGACCCGTCCGGCAGCCGCACCCGGATGCACTGGTGATTGAGGAGATCGGGGGGCACCAAGGGGGCGCCATGCACTTCGAGGTACCCGGGAGACGCAACGACGGCATAGCGCTGCGGGCGTCCGAGCGCCACCGTGATCATGTCGGTGGGAACCAGGCCCGCGACGCGGACGCCGATGTCGAACCCGTCGGCGACAATGTCGACCAGCCTGCCTTCGGTGACGATATCGACGACCATGTCCGGGTACCGGCGCAGGAAGTCGAGAACGAGCGGCGAGATGATCTCCCGCGCGGCGAAGGGGGCCGCGTTGATCCTGATCATGCCCGACGGCGTGTCGCGCTCGGATCGCACCGCCTCGAGCGCGCCGTGAAGGTCCTGGAGCGCGGGGCCGACCTGCTCGACAAAGAGCCTGCCCGCGCCCGTCAGCGACAGGCTGCGGGTGGTGCGATTGAACAGCCGGACGCCGAGACTGGCCTCGAGCTTGCCGATCGCATGGCTGAGCGCCGTCGTGGACATGTCGAGGTCAATCGCAGCCGCCCGAAACGTCCCCCTGCGCGCGATTGCGATCACGGCGTTCAACTCGGTCAGTCCGGCCTTTTCCATTATCCCGAATTCCGCAATTCCTCATCCAGATTTGTCCCACTTATCTGCATAATTGTCGAGTGCTATCTGTCTTCGTGACCGAACGAACCATGAGGAAGACCGACATGACCATCCACACGGCAAGCCAATTCCGTACCGGCAGCACACCTCTGTTGGAGGCGCGGTAATGGCCGATTTTCTCACTCTCGGAGGCAAGCGCGTCCTCATCACCGCAGGCACCGAAGGGGCCGGCAGGGCCACTGTCGATCTGTTTAAGGAACTGGGCGCCGAGGTGCTTGCGACCGCACGATCGCGGCCCGGGGACTTCCCGGAAGGTCTCTTTGCCGAGGCCGACCTCACCACGGCCGAGGGTGTGTCGGCGGTGTCCCAGGCGGTCAGGGAGCGCCTGGGCGGCGTCGACGTCATCGTGCACATGCTCGGCGGCTCATCCGCCCCGTCCGGCGGCTTCGCGGCCTTGGACGACCGTGAATGGGACAGGGAGATGAACCTCAACCTCTATCCCGCCGTGCGTCTCGACCGGGAGCTTGTGCCCGGCATGGTCGCCCAAGGCAGCGGCGTCGTGGTCCACGTCACGTCGATCCAGCGGGTCTTGCCGCTGCCCGAATCGACCACCGCCTATGCCGCGGCGAAGGCCGCCCTGTCGACCTACAGCAAGGCCCTGTCGAAAGAGGTCTCGCCGAAAGGCGTGAGGGTGGTGCGCGTGTCGCCGGGCTGGATCGAGACGGAAGCCTCGGTTCGCCTCGCCCAGCGCCTGGCCGAACAGGTTGGTGGAGATTACGAGACCGGAAAACGGATGATCATGGACGGATTGGGCGGCATTCCGCTCGGGCGTCCTGCGAAGCCCGCAGAGGTCGCCAATCTGATCGCCTTCCTGGCATCGGACCGGGCCGCTTCGATCACCGGGACGGAGCACATGATCGATGGCGGGACAGTGCCGACCGTGTGATCGAGCGCTTGCACCTGCTGAAGAGATCTTCAACCCCAATCAGAAAACCCCATCAAGGAGAATGATCATGACTATTGAACTTCCCAGGGCAATCGCAGCCTATTTTGCCGCAGACAAGAGAAGCGATGCCGATGAAGTCTCGAGGTGTTTCATCGAGACCGCTTTCGTTAAGGACGAAGGCAACACCTATCTGGGCCGCGACGAGATCCGGACCTGGAAGAGCGGCGCATCCAATAAGTACCAGTACACGGTCGAGCCCTTCGGTCTGGCCAGGGACGGACAGCGGACGGTGGTCACGAGCCATCTGACCGGCAATTTCCCCGGAAGCCCTGTCGATCTGCGCTATTTCTTCGTGCTTTCCGGCGACCTGATCGCAGAGCTGGAGATCAAGATCTGATCCGGCTCGTTCGCCAACCGCGGGATTATTCAAGCCGACCGGATTTGCCCTCGGCGTTGCGAGGATCAGCTCCCCGCCTCATCCGAAAAGCTCCTGCGCCATGACCAGGTGCCTGTCGATGAATTTCTCCATGTGGACCACCGTTGCGTCCTCATCGGAGATCACCACGGCGAGTTCGCCCGGTCCCTCGCGACGGGCGACCGGCGACGGGCGCGGGCCGGAGAGGCTTTCCAGCGTCGGATCGATGGAATAGTGGCACCCCGCGAGCGTGCAAAAAGGAATGCCCCTGTAGGTTCCGGCGGTGGTCATGTGAACATGGCCGGAGATTACCTGCCTGATGTCGGGGTGGGACCGGACGACATCGGCGAAGGCGGCATTGTCCTTGAGAATGATGAAATCATTCTGGGTGTGAAGCGGGGTGATGTTGTGATGCAGCACGATGATGACCGGCGTGGCCTTTGCCTCGTCGAGGCGCGCCTGCAGCCAGGCAAGCTGTGAGACTTCGAGAAAGCCGCTTCCGCCGACGGACCGGTCGGACGAGTCCAGAACAATGACCCGGTGCCCGTTCAGATCGATCACATGGTCGACATTGCCGGTTTCCGCGGCGAACTCAGATCCGAAATGGCTCAGAAAGACGGCGCGGTCGTCGTGATTGCCAAGCGTGAGATAGACCGGCCGCTCCAATCGCCCGATGGCCTTCTGGAACCGCTCATAGGCTGGCAGGTCGCCACGGTCGACGAGGTCGCCGGCAACGATCACGAAGTCCGCATCGGCATGGTTGGTGTTGACGAAATCGATCGCCTTGTTGAGGCGGTCCGTGGTGTCAAGGCCGTGGGCAAGACTGCCTTCGGCGACGATATGGAGATCGGCAAGGACGATAAATTTCAGCAAGGCATCACCTTAATTCATTGGGGTTGGAAAAGCGTTTCGACAAGTGGAAGACCGACCAGCGTCGCAGCCGCCAGAAGATCCGGTGCCACCGCATGGCCCAGTTGCAGAAAATCGGGCGTGGGGTGTTTCAGATCGGGTATCTGCACGGTGATCATTCCGGCGGCCACGGCCGCGCGGACACCGTTTTCGGAATCCTCGAAGGCCACGCAGGCTTCCGGATCAACGTCCAGGCAGGCGGCGGCCCGGAGATAGATGTCGGGGGCGGGTTTGCCGCTGACGACCTGGTCGCCGCCAACCACCAGCGCGAAATAGTCGGCCAGGCCGGCGATGCGAAGATGTGCCAGCGCCTTTTCGGTGCGGGTCGAGGTGACGACCGCATAGGGGATCGCAGCGGCACGCAGGCTGTCCAGCAGCGGCCTCACGCCGGGCTTGACCGGAATGCCGGCGTTGAGCTTCCTGGCATATTCCAGATCCCAGTGCGCGGTGAACGCCTCGACATTGCCGTAGGCGGCCATGCCCTCTGTCAGCCGCGCCATGCCGGCGGGCTGGTTGAGACCGATGAGGCTCATGAAGAGATCGTCGTCTGACGGCAAGCCGAACGCTTCGCGGGTCAGGCGGTAGGCGCTGAAGGACAGCTGCTCGGTGTCGAGAAGCAGGCCATCCATGTCAAAGAACACGGCCTGGCAGGTCGATGAGGCGCTCATCCCTTCACTCCGGTCATGGTGATGCCGCGAATGAAGTGGCGGCGGGCAAAGAGGAAGGCGATGACCATCGGCGCGGTCACAACGGTGGCGGAAGCGAAAGTGCGGCCATAATCGGTGTCGAAGGGCGCCCGGTACTGCATCATGGCCAGCGTCGCGGTCATCTTGTCCTGCGACTGCACGACGATGAGCGGCCAATAGAGGTCGTTCCAATGGGAGACGAAGGAAAACACCGAGAATGCTGCAATAGCGGGAATTGCGCTGGGCAGGATCAGCCGCAGGACGATCTCGATCTCACTGAAACCGTCGATCCGCGCAGCCTGGATGATGCTGTCCGGGTAGCTCTTGAAGAACTGGCGGAACAGGAAAATGGCGAACACCGAAATGAAGAAAGGGAACATCATGGCGACATAGGTGTCGAGAAGCCCGACCTTCACGATCCCGACATAGATCGGGATGGATGTCACATTGATGGGGATGGTGAGCGACGCGATGACCGTGCCGAACAGGATGGTGCTGCCCCGGAACTTCAATTTCGCGAGCGCGTAGGCGGCGGGAATCGCGGTCACGAGCTGCACCGCCAGAATGCCCAGGCAGACGATCATGCTGTTGGCGAGAAACATCAGGTAAGGCTGGTCGAACAACACGCTGTAGTAATTGCTGAAGCCGACGAAGGTTTTCGGGATGATCGAAAAGTCGGCGTCGAACACCTCGTCGGTGGGCTTCAGGCTGGACGAGATCATCCAGACGAAGGGAAACACCATGATCCATCCGCCCAGCAGCAACAATGCCGTGAGGATCGCCGATCCGATGGATCTGGGTCTTGTCCGGCGCCAGAGGCGCGCCAGGCTTTGCGACAGAATGTCGGGGAAGACAGTCTTGGCAGGGTTGAGCACGGCCATCACCTCAATACTGGACCTTGCGGTCGACAAACAGGGCCTGCATCAGCGCGAACAGGAAAATGATCATGAGGAAGGCCACCGACAGGGCCGCCGAATAGCCCATGTTGAAATATTCAAAGCCTTCCAGGAACGCGAGATAGAGGAAGACCTCGCTCGCCTTGTCCGGCCCGCCGCGGGTGATGATCGCCACATTGTCGAAGAGCTTGAAAGCCGTGATGGTCGTGGTCACGGCAACGAACATCGCGGTCGGCCCCAGCATCGGCCAGGTGACCTTCAGGAACTTGTCCACCGGGTGATCGGCGCCGTCGATGGCAGCCGCTTCATAAAGCGATTTCGGAATCGCGGTGAGGCCCGCCAGGAACAAGACCATGTTGAAGCCGATGATGCTCCACAGCGAAATCATCGCCAGGGAGAACAGCACGATGTCCTGACTGCCGAGGAAATTGACGGGCTCGAACCCGAGCGACCGGATGATGCCGTTGATGATCCCCTGGCGGCTGTCGAGCAGGGCCGCCCACACCAGCGCCACAGCGGCAAGCGTCGAGGTGACGGGCAGGAAATACAGGACTTCCAGGATCGACCGGAACTGTTTGCGCTCCTGAATGGCAATGGCGAGAAACAGGCTGACGCCAAAGGCGGCCGGCAGGAAATACAGCGCATAGACGAAGGTGTTGTGCAGCGCGTTGCCGAATTGCGTGTCCGATGCCATCGTGCGGTAGTTCTGCAGGCCGACGAACTCATAGTAGTCGCTGACCAGCGTGTAGTCGGTGAAGCTCACAAGAACGACGATGAGAATCGGCAGGACATAGATCAGCGCAATAAGCAGCGTCGCCGGGGCTACCAGCCAATAGGCAAAACGCGCCTGCTTGCGCTGCAGCGGAGTGAGACCAGCTTGCTTCATGACACATCCGCCGTCATCGGTTCGACGGCCAGCTTCGGCGCCGGCATGGGCGTGTCCGCACGGCGGAGCGGATTGGCGGCCAGGCGCGCTCCATTTGCGTCGAACAGCAGAAGATGCGCCGGATTGACCCGGACTTCGAAGCTTTGTCGACGCGACAGCAAGCCGCTGCCGTAGTCACTGCTTTTCTGCGCCCGGATCCGGATGTCGAGATCCGGCTGAACCGACAGGCGTCCGTGCACCAGCACTTCGGATCCCAGGTCCTCGATGGCTTGCCGCTCAAAGGATATCGATATGCTCGGGCCGTTTTCCACGGGGTAAGCCAGTTCCGGCGTGTCTTTCAGAACGATGTTTTCGGGCCGGATGCCGATCTGGACCGGGCCCGTTAGGGCGCTGCCTGCCGGCGCCAGGGAAACCTGCATCGAAAGCCCGCCCAGATGCACGGCGCCTCCCACGCTGGTCCCGGCGAGAATGTTGATTTCGGGGCTGCCGATGAAGCGTGCGACATCGACGCTGGCTGGATTGGCATAGAGCGCGTTGGGCTTGTCCACCTGCAGGAGCGATCCGTTCTGCATGAGCGCGACACGGCTCGACATGGTCATGGCTTCGATCTGGTCGTGGGTGACATAGACAAAGGTAAGCCCGGAACTCGCGTGAAGCTCGGTGATTTCGCGGCGCACCTGAACGCGCAGCTTGGCGTCGAGGTTCGACAGCGGCTCGTCCATCAGGAAGATCTTCGGATCGCGCACCAGGGCGCGTCCCAGCGCCACGCGCTGGCGCTGGCCGCCCGACAGTTGCGCGGGTCTGCGGTCGAGCAGATGGTCGATGCGCAGCTTCTTGGCGACGGCGGCGACATCCCGGTCTATGCCCGGCCTGTGCTTGCCGTGCGCCGGCGCAAGATGGCGCAGCAACGGCAGGCGCGCGTGCATCGGAAGCCGCGCCATGATCAACGGCATCGCCATGTTTTCGGCGACGCTCATATGCGGATAAAGCGCGTAGTCCTGAAAGACCATGGCGATGTTGCGGTCCTTCGGCGCGGTGTCGTTGACCGGCACGCCGCCGATGGAGACATCGCCGCTGTCTTGCGCCTCAAGGCCGGCGAGAATGCGCAACAATGTCGACTTGCCACACCCCGATTGGCCGACCAGCGAAACGAACTCGCCATCCTCGATATCGAGCGAAATATCCTTCAGGACCTGGGTCTGCCCATAGGACTTGCTGATGTTCTTCAAGCTCAACGTTGCCATGGTGTACTCTCTGAAGCAGGTGAAGGTCGCGAGGCAGGCAACCGGTGAGGTCGCCTGCCCCCTGATGTCGCTGGGTCAGCGCTTCATTAGCTTTTCAGCGATGGAAACCAGTTCCGCGGCGCCGTCTTCAGGCGTCGTTTCGCCCAGCATGACCGCCCGGATGACCGACTTCTGGTCGCGCCAGATCTTCTCCGACTGGCTGCCCGGATAGCCGGCCCAGGGACCGGCGCGGTCATACTGCCGGGACGGGGTGGCGTAGTAGGGGTTGGCGTCGTAATAGCCGCCCAGAAGTTCAGGGGCGAGCGCGCCGACATTGGTCGGAAGATAGCCGGTGATCTGGGCGGCGAATTCCTGGCTCTTCGGGCTGGTCACGAACTTGATGTATTCCCATGCCGCCGCAATCTTCTCGGGGTCCTGCGTGGTGATGATGGCGGCATTGCCGCCCGATGGCAGCAGGCCCTTTTCATCGTTCCAGACGGTGAAGACGGAAGAGCGAAGATCGAAGGCGCCGCCGACCCGCTCCTCGGTGTTGCGCGCACCGGCGGGCGAGCTTGCATAAAGCCCCATCTTGCCTTCGGTGAACTGCTTGAACTGGTCGTTCTGCTCCACATTGGGATCATAAACGCCGGCTTCGACGAAGCTGCGGACCAGCTTCATGGCATTGAGGTGATAGTCGTTCTCGATGAAGGCGATCTGGTCGCCGGCGTCATTGAGCATGCGGCCGCCCTGCTGCAGGATGAGCACCTGGAACGGCCAGTCGTCTCCCCACTGCTCGACCGCATAGGACATGCCCGAAATGTCCGTGCCGAGTGCTTCGATCTTCTTGGCGAGCTCGACAATTCCCTCCCAGGACGCGGGAAGCGTGTCGGGGTCGCCGCCCGCCTGCTTGACCAGATCGGCGTTGTAGTACCACTGAATGACGGAGGCGTTGAACGGCATGCCGAACTGCTTGCCGTCGACCCGGCCGAGATCGAGCATCTTCTCGCTGTAATTGGCCGCTTTCCAGCCCGCGGCCTCGTTGGCGATCAGGGCGTCCATGTCGGCGATCTGGCCACGGGCTTCAAGCGCGCGGGCCAGCGACGGCAACTGGTTGAAGGCCTCGAAGGCGCAATCCGGCAGGGTGTTGGTGGCCGATGCGCGGAACAGTTTGAGATGCACGTCGGAATAGTCCTTCGCCGGCGCGGCATAGACCACTTCGATCTCATCCTGCATTTCATTGAACTGCTTCATCAGCGGCTCATGCTGGCGGGTCAGGTGGCCCGCCGTGGTCAGGCAGGTAATCGTCACTTTTGCGTTGGCAGTTCCGGCGATGGACAGAGCCATCGTGGTTGCGATTGCGATCTGTTTGAACATGTGAAAGCCCCTTGTGAAAATGAACAGGCGGGCAGATCTGGCGATCTGGGAAAACTCTCCGGATTGGCCTGCCGGAAGGCGCGGCCAATGCGGAGGAATTCAAAGCGGAGTAGTGTGACAGGCCGGTGAACTCACGGGGGGAGTCTGGCCTTGCCAAGAAAGTTTCACACCAAGTGGCGAACTTGGCGGAACCGCCCTCGTCAGATCAGCAACTGGATCCGGTCGCCCCGCACGATCGCCTCCGTGACCTCGATGGGATTGCCGCCGGCATCGATGTTGCGGCCGGTCAGTTCGAAGACTGGCTGCGCCGGGGCAAGATCGAGAGCAAGCGCCTCGGACGCGGTGGGAATGCGCGTCTTTACAACCGTTTGCGAGCGCCAATAGCTGTCCAGGCCAAACAGTTTGAACGCGTCGGGAGTCCATGACGCTTCCGACAGCACGTCGAGCATGTTCGGAAACCGCCTCGGATCGAAATAGTGGCGACCAATGGCCGTCGGCACGTCATCGACGAAATGCAGGATTTCGCTGACGAAGGCGGTCTCGCGCTGCGACATTCCCAGAAGGGCTGCAATTTCAGCGGAGGGATGACCGCGGGTTTTCGACGACAGGATGACGATGCGCACGGTGCTTCCGTTCTCGCGCATGCTCGTGGCAAATCGGGTCTGGTCGTTGATCCTGTAGACGAGCCTCCGGCCGAGGACATAGGCGCCTCGTCCCTGCCAGCTGCCGAGAAGCCGTTCCTTTTTCAAGAGCTCAAGCGCGCGCCTGACGGCATGACGCGGAACGTCGTACTCCCGGCAAAGCTGCTCCTGGGACGGGATTCTGCTGCCGGGTGGCAGAGCGCCGCTCTCGATGCTTTTCCTCAGGCCCGCGTAGACACTGTCCCACATCGATGAATTTCGCGGCATTTTGAAGGATCCGGAAAAGGTCACATTGCCAATGCAGATCTATGTCGCCGCTTTGCGACAGCGCCATGACACCCAAGGTGACGGAGGTGCAACCCCGGACGCGCACACGACGAACTTCGGCAGGCGCGTGAAGAACCACATGTCTAAGGCGTGGGGGCAAGTTCCTGCATAAACGCGTCCCGGGAACGCATCCACAAAAAGAGCGACATGCGCTGGCTTGCAAAGGCTGTCATCATCCGATATTGGTATGACAACTTGGCAAATAGGAGAGCTGTGCGTGACTGCTCATGGCCTGAAAGTGGAAATCGACGAGATCTGGCGGAGCTATGGCCCGGTCGATGCCGTAGCCGGCGTTTCGATACATGTCGAGGCGGGCGAGTTCGTGTCGCTTCTCGGCCCATCGGGCTCGGGCAAGACGACCTTGCTGATGATGCTGGCCGGATTCGACCAGCCCCAGTCGGGCAGCATAAGGGTCGGCGACCGGGATATCACCCGCGTGGCGCCCAACAAGCGCAATATCGCGCTGGTGTTTCAGCGCTACGCCCTGTTTCCGCATATGAGCGTGGCCGAGAACATCCTGTTTCCATTGAAGATGCGCGGCTTCGGGCGCGCCGAGCGGGACGAACGCCTGAAGCGGTCGCTTGAAATGGTCAAGCTCGAAGCCTTCGTCGACCGCAAGCCGTCGGAACTGTCGGGCGGACAGCAGCAGCGGGTCGCGCTGGCGCGGGCCATCGTGTTCGAGCCCCCGGTTATCCTGATGGACGAACCTCTCGGCGCCCTCGACAAGAAGCTCAGGCAGCACATGCAGATCGAGCTCAAGGAACTGCAACAGCGCCTGGGCGCGACCGTGATCTATGTGACGCACGATCAGGAAGAGGCTCTAACCATGTCCGACCGGGTCGCGGTTCTCAACCACGGCAAGCTGGTCCAGCTGGGAACGCCCAGGGACCTCTATGATCGCCCTTCCAGTCCGTTCGTGGCCGATTTCATCGGGGAGACGAGCTTCCTGCCCGGCACCCTGGGAGCGCGCGACGGCGCCTATTGCGCCATAAGGACATCCGGCGGAGAGATCCGGGCGTCGGTGCCAAATGACATGGCCGAAGGCACCGAACTGGTCCTGGCGGTACGTCCCGAGCATATCCGGCTCAATGATGCCGCCGGCGGCGCTATGACGGGGCTTGATGGCCGCGTCGGCCAGGTGGTCTTCAACGGCGCCACGGTGGCGCTCCACATCGATCTTCCGGGCGGCGACCGGTTGCGGGCGGATGCGCCCGCCCTGTCAGAGGCCGCCCGTTTCGGCCCGGGGACATCCGTCAGGGTGACCTGGGATCCCGAACACGCCAGCGTCTTTCCGGCGGCGCGCGCATGACGGCCGTCCCCAATGCCAGACGCGCAGGACCCGCGCCGGTGGTCCGGCGACGGCAGCTTCCGCTGCCGGTGGCGGTGCTGCTGATCGCGCCGCTGGTGCTGCTCTTGAGCTGGACATTCTTCCTGCCGATCGCCAGCCTGCTGCTGACCAGCGTGACCGAGCCGGAACCCGGCCTCTCGCACTATGCCCGGATATGGACCGAGCCATTGTATCTGCAGGTGATCTGGCGGACGATCTGGATCGCCTTCATGACGACGCTGATTGCGCTCCTGCTCGGCTATCCGATCGCCGCCCTGATGGCCCGCTCCGGCGGGCGGATGGCCAAGATCGCCACGGCATGCGTCCTGGTGCCGCTCTGGACCTCTGTCCTGGTCAGGTCCTATGCCTGGATGGTGATCCTCGAGCGCAAGGGTCTGATCAACACGGCGCTGATCGAATCCGGCTTGATCGAGACGCCGTTGAAGCTTCTCTACACCGAAGGCGCGGTTCTGGCCGCGATGGCGCATGTGCTGCTGCCGTTCATGGTCTTGCCGATCTTCTCGTCACTGCACAGCCTGCCCAAGGACCTGCCGCTCGCGGCTGCCAATCTTGGCGCCGGCCGGGCGCGGACCTTCGTGTCGGTGATCCTGCCGCTCAGCCTTCCGGGCGTGTTCGCCGGCTGCCTGATCGTCTTCGTCATGTCCCTGGGGTTCTATGTCACGCCGGCGCTGCTCGGCGGGCCGCGCACACTGATGATCGCCACGCTCATCGGCCAGCAGGCCACCGAACTGCTCAACTGGCCTTTCGCCGGCGCCATCTCGCTGGTGCTGCTGGTGCTGTCGCTCGGGATCACCATCGCGTTCAAGCGCTTCCTCAATCTCGACAGGGTGGTGGCCAATGACTGACACGAGCTCCTGGGCCAACCGCGCCTTCATCGGCCTCTGCGTCCTGATCCTGATTTTCTTGATCCTGCCCACACTGCTGATCATCCCTATGTCGATCAGCCCGTCCTCCTATCTCGAATTCCCGCCGACGGGCTTTTCGCTGAGGTGGTACGAGGAGTTCTTCTCCGATCAGTCGTGGCTTTCGGCGACGTCCTTCTCCCTGCAGATCGCGGCGGGCACGTCGGTCTGCGCGACGGTCATCGGAACCATGGCGGCCATCGCGCTGGTGCGCGGCAACCTGCCTGGCCGCTACACCATCGAGGCCCTGGTTCTCGCCCCGCTGATCGTCCCGCACATCATCGTCGCCATCGCCGTCTATCTGCAGTTCGCGCCGCTTGGCCTGACCGGCTCACGGACGGGCTTCCTGCTGATCCATACGGCGCTGGCGGTGCCCTATGTGGTGCTGCTGATCTCCGCGGCGCTGCAGCGGCTGTCGCCGTCGCTGGAAATGGCGGCGCTCAATCTCGGCGCATCGCGGTCGCGCGCCTTCTTCCACGTGACCATGCCCTTGATCATGCCCGCGATCCTGGCGAGCGCAGTCTTCGCCTTTCTCGCGTCCTTCGACGAAACCATCGTCTCGTTCTTCATCTCCGGCGTGGAGCACAAGACGGTGACCCGCAAGCTTTTCGAGGATATCGAGTTTTCGCTGTCTCCGGTCATCGCGGCCGCGTCGACGATCTTCGTCGTGGTCAGCGTCGGCCTGATGTGGCTCGGCAATCTCTCGAAGTCGGCGGCGCAGAAATCCGTCGACCCCGAAGCGGAAACCAGCAAGTGACGCCGACGATCAGCGGGACCACCCGACTCTATGCCATCCTTGCCGACCCGATCGCACAGGTGAAGACGCCGCAGGGCCTCAACGCCGTCCTCGAGAAGCGGGGCGTCGACGGTGTGCTGGTGCCCATGCATGTGCCGGCGGCGGATCTAGCCACCGTCATTGCCGGATTGCGCAAGCTCGCCAATTTCGGCGGCTTCATCGCCACCGTGCCGCACAAGAAGGCGGTTCTCGATCTGGTTGACCGGGTGTCGGAGCGGGCGCAGGCGATCGGCGCGGCCAATGTGGTGCGCCGCCTTGCGGATGGCAGCCTGGTTGCCGACATGCTGGATGGCGAAGGCTTCGTGGCAGGACTGCGCCGCGCCGGGTTCGATCCGGCCGGACGGCGGGTCTACCTGGCCGGGGCAGGCGGCGCCGGCAACGCCATCGCCTTCGCGCTGGCGGATGCGGGGATCACACACCTTTCGGTCTACAACCGCACCGCCGAGACGGCCCAGTCGTTGATGGAGCGTTTGCGCAATCATTATCCAGAGCTGACGACCGCTCTCGGCACTGCGGATCCCTCAGGTCACGACCTCGTCGTCAATGCGACGGTGCTGGGGATGGCCGAGGGCGACGCGCTTCCCTTCGATGCCGACCGTCTCGCTGCCGGCACGCATGTGGCCGAGATCATCATGCAGCCCGCGATGACGCCGATGCTCGAGCGAGCCGGCGCCAGGGGGTGCATCCTTCATCCGGGCAAGCAGATGCTTGAGTGCCAACTGGAACTGATGGCCGACGTGCTGGGCATGACCCCATGAGCGTCACCGAACGTGCATGGGACTATGTCATCATCGGCGGAGGAACGGCAGGCTGCATCCTCGCCAACCGGCTGTCGGCAGATCCGAAGATTTCGGTTCTGGTGCTCGAGGCGGGCACGCCGGCGCGTACCCCCTGGATCCGCATGCCGGCGGGCTTCGTCAAGCTGATGAACGATCCGGCGTACAACTGGCGCTTCCGCACCGAACCCGAGAGCGCACTGAAGGATCGCCGGATCACCATCCCGCGCGGACGTGGCCTCGGCGGATCGAGCCTCATCAACGGCATGATCTATGTGCGCGGACAACCGGAAGACTACGATTCCTGGAGCCAGTCGGGCGCGCTCGGCTGGAGCTTCGAGGACGTGCTTCCCTATTTCCGCAAGCTCGAGAGTTTTGCCGGCGGCGATCCGGCATTCCGCGGCCAGTCCGGGCCGGTCAATGTCGTGCGGGTCACGGAAACCAGTCCGATTTCCGACAGTTTCATAGAGGCCGGAGCGCAGGCGGGGTTTCCCGTCAATGCCGATTACAACGGCGCGGACCAGACAGGGTTCGGCTACTATCAGGTGCTCCAGAAGAACGGGGCCCGATGGCACATGGGCGACGCCTATCTGGATCCGGCCCGCAAACGCGCGAATCTGGCGATCGAAACCGGAGCTCAGGTCACGGAGATCAGCCTCGACGGCCGGTCCGTGCGGGCCGTGTGCTACCGGCAGAACGGACAGAACCTGAGGGTGCGGGTTGGCGGCGAGGTCATTCTTGCCGCGGGCGCGGTGCAGTCGCCGCAGATCCTTGAGCTTTCCGGCATCGGCGACCCGGGCCACCTGTCAGCGATCGGGCTTGCCACGCGCCATGCTCTCGCGGGCGTCGGGCGGAACTATCAGGATCACTTCGCCACGCGGATGAACTGGCGCGTCTCCCGCGGCATCACGCTCAACGAGAAATCGCGCGGATGGCGGCTGGCCGTTGCGCTGGCGCAATACGCCCTGGCGAGACGGGGCATCCTGACGCTCGGAACCGGACTGGCGCACGGGTTCGTGCGGTCGCGAGCCGAGGTGGAGCGTCCCGACGTCCAGTATTTCTTCGTCCATGCCAGCTACGCCGACGCCGGCGACCGGAAACTCGACCGATTTCCGGGCATGACGATCGGCGTCACCCAGATGCGCCCGCAGTCGCGGGGCACGATCCATGCCCGCTCGGCGGATCCGTTCGACCCGCCCGAGATCAGGCCCAACTTCCTCGACGCGCCGATCGATCAGCAGACCATCGTGGACGGCATGAAGGTCGCGCGCCGGATCATGGCCCAGCAGGCGATGCAACGCTGGATCGTCAGTGAGACCGCGCCTGGCGCAGAGATCGATCGTGACACCGAATGGCTGGACTTTGCGCGCTCCAACGGCCAGTCGATCTATCACCCGGTCGGAACCTGCGCCATGGGCGCCGGGCCCATGGCGGTGGTGGATTGCAGGCTGCGGGTGCACGGGCTCCAGGGCCTGCGGGTGGTCGACGCATCGGTCATGCCCACGCTTCCTTCGGCCAACACCCAGGCGGCCGTCATGATGATCGCCGAGAAAGCCGCGGACATGATCCTGCAGGACGCGTTTCAGAAGGACCGGGCGGCCTGATCGTAAAGGCGTGAGAAACCTGTGCCCGAGCATGAGCCATGCCGGCAGGTGGCAGCCCGCTGTCTCGTGCCGCCCGTTTCCGGCAAGGGCGTCTTGTATTGCGTCAGGCCTTTACGGCAGGGCGACCTGCTCCCAGCCATTCGCCGCCTCGAGTGACCGGGCCGCACGCAGGATGGTCGCCTCATCGAATGGACGGCCGACAATCTGCAGGGCCAGCGGCATGCGGATACGGTCAAGGCCGGTCGGTACGCTGATGGCAGGGTGGCCGGTGACATTGAAGGGGGATGCCTGCATCGGCCACGCCCCGGCCGACTTTTCCTCGACCAGCTTGGGTGCAATATCCAGCGATATGGCCGTGATGAGAACATCCTGGTCGGCAAGGGCGTCGTCGACGGCGCGCGTCAGCAGTTCCTTGAGCAGGATCGCATCGAGATAATCGGCCGAGGAGATTTCCGCGCCCACCGCAAAGCGCTTGGCGGCAATCGAGCCGTAGTCCGCGAGCCGGGTGCGAAGCAGCTCGCGGTGGGTCGCGAAGGCCTCCGCGATCATCAGCACGCGGCCGCAGGCCAGGAATTGCCCGGACTCCGGCAAGGCGACATTTGAAACAACCGCGCCCAGATCCGTCAGCATGGCGAGCGACTGGTCGATCGCCGCGAGCATGTCGCCCGACATGCCGGGAGCGGTCTCGAATAAATCGCGCGGCACGCCGATGCGCAGACCGGAGACACCGCCGTCGAGGCCTGCGCAATAATCGGCCACCGGCTCGCGCGAACTGGACGGATCGCGCGGATCGTGGCCGGCCATGACCGAAAGGGCGAGCGCGGCGTCATGAACCGATCGCGCCAGCGGGCCGCAATGGTCGAGACTTCCCGAGAGGGGAAACACGCCGCGGCGCGAGACGCGGCCGAAGGTCGGTTTCAGTCCCACCGCGCCACACCAAGCGGCCGGCCCCCGGATCGATCCGGTGGTGCAGCTGCCGGGCGCTATCGCGACATAGCCCGCCGCGATGGCTGCGCCCGAGCCGGACGACGATCCGCCCGGTATGCGCTCGAGGCTCCAAGGGTTGCGCGTGGGCTCCCACGGCAGGTCGAAGCAGGGACCGCCAAGGGCGAATTCGAAGGTGGCGAGCTTGCCCAGCAGCACCGCGCCGCCCTCGCGAAAGCGTTCGACGACGGCGGAATCCTCCGTCGCCTTGTGCTCGAGGCGCAGCCGCGAGCCGCAGGTGGTGGGCATGCCCTTCGCGTCATAGATATCCTTGATCGCGTAGGGCAGCCCGTGGAGGGGGCCGCGGTCATCTCCCCGGGCGAGTTCGGCATCCGCCTGCCGCGCCGCGGCGATGGCGCCGTCCTTGTCGACATGGACGAAGGCATGGATCTTCCCGTCCCGCTCGGCGATGCGGTCCAGCGCCTGGCGGGTCAGCGCTTCCGACGTGACGGCGCCGGAGCGGAGCATGCGGCCTGCCTCGGCGGCCCGCGGCGCGACATCACTCATCGGCGGCTCCCGCACCCGTAGTCTCGGCGTCTCTTGCTGCCTTCACGGCCGCGCTCACCGTCGCCATCTTCAATCGGATATCCCGAAATTCGGCCAGGACGCCGGGCACTTGGGGTTCGGGAAAGACGATGCCGTGGCGGCCCAGGGCGCGCTCCAGGTCTTGCAGGTCTTGATCAGGCTGGGGCATGGGAGTCCTGTGCGGAAAAACGGAAACCACGATCTCGGGGAGACCGTGGTTCTGGCAGGGCCGCCCGGCCTTCTGGAGGCCGGGCAGGTTTGGCAGAAATGGATTTAGGAGGCAATCCAGTTGTTCCAGCGCTCGAGCGTCGAGGCCCGGTGCTGTTCCAGCCAGTCCGCATCCGGAACGATGATCTGGTCGATGACCTCCGGCACGGCGCCGAACGTTGTCTTCTCTTCCTCGGTGAGGAGCGCCTGGGCCGCCTTGTTCGATGTCGCGTAACCGGTTTCGCGCGCGAAGTTTACGTGGTTTTCCGGGTTCGTCATGTAGAAGTTGATGAAGGCTCTCGCGGCCTTGGGGTGGGGCGCGCCCTTCAGGATCGCCCATGCGCCGAAATCGGCGACCGCATTGTTCCAGGACCAGCCAAGCGGAACGCCCGACGCCTTGGTGGCATAGGCGGTGCCGCTCCACATCAGCGTCATCACGGCGTCGCCCGAGCGCATGACGTCCTGCGCCTGCGAGCCGGTTTTCCACCAGACCGAAATGTGAGGCTTGATCTGGTCGAGCTTGGCAAAGGCGCGGTCGAGGTCGAGCGGGAAGACCTTGTCGGGCTCGACGCCGTCGGCGATCAGGGCCGCGATCAATGTGGCCCAGGGGCTGCCGGTGTTGGGGAGGGCGCGCGGACCGGGGAAGTTTTCCTGGTCCCAGAGATCAGCCCAGTTCTGCGGCTTCTTTTCGGCAAAGACATCGCTGTTGTAGGACAACACCTGGCCGCCGACCAGATACTGAACGCCGTGGCCGCCGCAGGCATTGGCAATGCCGTATTCGGCGACGTTCGGCATCTCCGAGCAATCGCCGATGTCTTCGAGAAGACCCGACAGCTTTTCGAGCTCATAGGTCTGGGGAGAGATGATGTCCCATTCGACCTGGCCGGCGGCCTGCATGGCTGCCGATTTGGCCATCATGTCGCCGTAGGACATCTTGATGGGGACCACCTTGACGCCGGTCGCCTTGCTGAATGGTTCAAAGAAGTTGCGGATCAAGGCGTCCCCGAAACTGCCGCCGGTCGAGCGAACCACCAGCGTGTCCTCCAACTCGCCGGTCGCGGCCTGCGCCGTTGACGAAGAAATGAAGCCACGCAGACCGGAGCTGAGCGCAAGCGCGCCAATCCCGGCCGAACCGATCAAGACTTTGCGACGATCAATCATTTTTTCGCTTCCCTTGGTTAGAATAACAGGTTAACAAGTTGCCAGACAAATATTGGAATTGCAAGCGCCAATTGATTTGGTCCCTTTTGCGGACCGGGGAGCGCAGGATTGGCCGCCTGCCGGAACTGCCGATCAGCCTGCTGGAAGTTCGGCGGTCACTTCCGGAGGCCCATCCTGTTCCGCAAAGGGGTTCCGCGAGCCGCGAAGCATCTAGAGGCGCTGAAAGTCGGCGTGCGTGGCCGACCACTGGAAGCATCCTGAAACCTTTGTGTTCACTACAATGAAGGAGGCGTCATGAGCGCGCTGCGAATGAGAATTCTGAACCGGGACTGCGTTGTCGGCACGTTCGTCAAGACGCCGGCGCTGCAGGTCGTCGAACTGCTGGGCCGCGCCGGGCTCGATTTCGCCATTGCCGACATGGAGCACGCGCCGATCGACCTTTCTTCGCTCGACGGAATGGCGCTGGGCGCCAGGTCCGCCGGTCTGCCGCTTCTGATCCGGTCGACCGGCGCCCAGCCGGCAGCGATCTGGCCGGCGCTGGATCTCGGCTGCGCCGGCGTGATGGTGCCCCATGTCGCGTCCGCAGCCGATGCCAGCGCGGTGGCGCAGGCCGTCAAATACGCTCTCGGGTCGAGGGGCTTTTCTCCGTCCGGCAGGGCCGGCGATTACGGATGCTGTGACCACGCGGACTACCGCCGGCGAAGCGATGCCGGCTCCGTCATCATGGCTCAGATCGAGGATGCCTCCGCGCTCGACAATCTCGATGCCATTGCGGCCGTTCCCGAGGTAGACGTTCTGTTCATTGGCCCGGCGGACCTTTCCCTGTCACTGGGATGCGCGACCGATGCCCCACCGATGCTCGCCGCCATCGACGCGGTCATCGCCGCCGCGAAACGGGCCGGAAAAGCCAGCGGGATCTATGTCGGCGCGGCATCGCAGATGCGGCCATGGGCCGACAAGGGAATGACCGTGTTCGTCTGCGGATCCGACCAGTCCATGATCCTGAACGGCGCGCGCGGACTGAAGCAGACGGCGCGCGACCTGATGCCGCCGCAATCGTCTGGCGCCGGCTGAACCTGCCGATAATCTTTGTCCCCTTGCCAATGAGAAGATCACCGCTTATTGGTATGACAACTTGACAAAAATGTCGAAGAGAGCTTTGACGAACCTTAGCTGTCCTGCCGCCGATCAGGCCGTTCCTTGTGGCGACAGTTCCTTCGCGGCGGCAAGCGCCGAGCAGATACGGATTTGACCATGGATGCGACCACCCAGACTTCCCACCCTCTGATGAACGCCTACACCCGTGCCCCCGTCCGTGCGGCCCGCGGGGAGGGGTGTTATCTTTGGGACGAAGACGGCACCCGCTACCTCGATTTCCTCGCCGGCGTGGCGGTCAATGCGCTTGGCCACTGCCATCCAGGTCTGGTGACGGCGCTGTGCGACCAGGCGCGGACCCTGTGGCATGCTTCCAATCTCGTGCGCATGGACGGACAGGATCGCCTTGCCGGGCGGCTGTGTTCGGCGAGCTTCGCCGATGCGGTGTTCTTCACGAATTCGGGCAGCGAGGCGGTCGATTTCGCCCTCAAGCTGGTACGGCGCTATCACAACATGAACGGCGCGCCTGGCCGCTGGCGCACCATCACCTTTGCCGACGGGTTTCACGGCCGCAGCATGGCGGACATCGCCGCCGGCGGGCAGGCCAAGCTGACCAAGGGCTACGAACCCGTGGTCCCGGGATTTGATTGCGTGGCCTTCGCCGATCTGGACGCTGTGCGCGCCGCCACGGGGCCGGAGACGGCCGCGATTCTGCTGGAGCCGGTCCAGGGCGACGGCGGCGTCCGGGTGTTTCCGGACGACTTCGTCAAGGCGTTGAGGCAGCATTGTGATGACAACGATCTGCTGCTGGTTCTCGACGAGGTGCAAACCGGCATCGGCCGGACCGGGCGGTTCTTTGCCCATGAATGGGCCGGTGTGACGCCGGATATCGCCGCTTGCGCCAAGGGCCTGGGCGCAGGCTTTCCCTTGGGAGCGGTGCTGACGACTGCCGCCGTGGCGGAGACCGTCACGCCTGGCAGCCACGGCTCGACGCTGGGTGGAAATCCGCTGGCGATGGCTGTCGGCAACGCGCTCCTCGACGTTATTCTCGCCGACGGGTTCCTCGATGGCTTGGAACGGATTGCCCAATCCTTCCGGACCCGGCTCGAGGACATTGCCTCGCGCCATCCCGCCGTCATCGCCGAAATCCGCGGCAGGGGCCTGCTTCTGGGGCTTCGGTGCGACGAGGCCGTTCCCAACACCAGCATGCTCGCAGCCCTGCGCAATCACGGAATGCTGGCCGGGCCCGCCGGTTACAACGTGGTCCGGATCCTGCCCCCGCTCATCATCACGGAAGCGGAAGTCGACGAGGCCTGTCGCGCCATCGAGGCGGCGTGCCGGGATCTGTCAAAAAGCGCCTGAGGATCGGCAGAGCTCCACCGATCGGCGGTCCGCAGAAAAACCCCGCGAAAGCCACGGGTCGTGACCTATATTCAGTCGAGTGGTTGCGTTGCCAGGCAGATCTCTGCCGGCGCACCAGTCACGATTCCGCGACCTCGAGAACATCATCCCAGCCGGGCTTGTAGAGGGACAGGCGCGCCAGCGCGTTGTTGAGGTGATCGGTGGCGGCCTTGCGGGCGCCTTCCCGGTCCTTGTTCTCGATCGCATGCAGGATCGCGGCATGCTCGTCGCCGACCTGCTGGAGCAGGCCTTCCACCCGGGCGGAGTTCTGGCGCGCCGTCCGGATGAAGCTGCGAACCCGGCCGTCGAGAAAATCCAGCATGTCCAGGAAGACCGGGTTGCCGGTCGCCTCGACGATGGCGCGGTGGAAGGCAATGTCCTCCTCGACGCCCGAGCCACCCGATTCGATGGCTTCCTGCATGTTGTCGACGGTTTCCCGGATGACCTGGAGCTGGCGCTCGCTGCGCCGTTCGGCGGCGTAGCCCGAGGCAGTGGCCTCGACCGCGATCAGAAGCTCGACGATGTTGCGCACGTCAGCGGCTTCCAGGGTGTCGTGGCTCTTGAGCCGGAACACGCTGGTCGGAACCTCGGCGACAAAGGCGCCCGAACCCTGCCGCGAGACGATGATGTTGTCCTGGCGAAGGTGGCCCATCGCTTCGCGCACGACCGGGCGGCTCACTCCGTAGAGTTCGGAGAGTTCACGCTCGGTGGGGAGCTTTTCACCGCGCTTGTACTTGCCGGAGCGGATCTCCGAAAACAGGGTTTCGGCAATCCTTTCCGCGAGAAGCGGCGGGCGGCGCAGCTGCGACATCTGGTTGTTCGTCATGGTTTCTTCCTGGATGTTCGAAACATGTCATGGTTGTGGCTGTTATAACTGGAAAAGGAAAGAACCGCGAGCGTTCCGACCGCTCGGCCGCTACGAGACGGCCGCGATCTTGCGCTCCACGGCATCCCGTATCTTGTAATAACCGCCCACGGTCGGCAGGAACCATGGTTTTCCACTGTAAAGAGGAACAGTGGGGAAACTCGGCAGATCAAAACCGCACTGATCGGGGTTCCCGCTCAGGATCTTCTGCGCGGTCTGCTCGCCCAGATAGGACATCATCACTACGCCGCTGCCCTGGCAGCCGATCGCGTAATGGATCCCTTCATGCACGCCCATGTGCGGCAGGTCGTCGAAGGTGAAGCACACCTGGCCCTTCCAGGTGTGCGAGATCCTGGTCCCGGCGAGCTGGGGAAAGACCGAGGCCAGGAAGCCCTGCAGGATGGGCGTGGCCTCGCGCTCGCCGATGTCGCGAAACTTGGCCCGGCCGGCGAAGACGATGCGCTTCCTGTCGGGGGACAGGCGGAACGCAAAAAGCGATTTCTTGGTGTCGCCGCACATGCGGTTGGTGGGCAGGAGTTCTCGGGTCAGGTCCTCGGGCAACTCCTCGGTCGCGATCATGTAGGCGGTGACTGGCACGACGCGGCGCGCCAGCCATGGCGCCAGGGTCGCGCTGAACGCACCGGTATAGGCATTGGTGGCGATCACCACCTTCTCGGCCTGAACGGCCCCCCGCGCCGTGTGCAGGGTGAAGGATCCGGGCTTGCCTTCAATGCTCAGCACTTCCGCATTGCCGACGATCCGTCCGCCCGCGGCCTCGACCAGCTTGCGGTATCCGTCATAGAGCTTGCCCGGGTGGAGGCCGGCCGATTCCTCGATCAGCAACCCGCCATAGTAGAAGTCGCTGCCGATCTCCGCACGCTGCTCATCGCGGTGGATCGGGCGGGCGTCATAACCGAATGTCTCGCGCAGATAGGCGCCGCGGCGCACCTGCCGCTCATAGGCGGCCGGGGTGTGCGCGCCGGTGAAGCGGCCGCCTTTGGACCAGTCGACATCGAGTTTCTCGCTGTCGATCAATCCCTTGAAATCGACAAAGGACTGGCGCGCCCCCTCGCGGATGCGCTGCCCGCGCTCCTGTCCGACCCTTGCATCTATGTCCACGGGCACTTTCAGCCCGCCGGCGACCATTCCATGGTTGCGGGTGCTGGCGCCAAAGCCGGGCTCGCGCGCCTCGAGCACCGTGACATCGACACCGGCGCGGGCGAGGACCCGTGCCGCCGAAAGTCCGCAATAGCCGCTGCCGACGATGGCCACGGTGGTCCGGGCGGGCAATTCCGCCTCCGACAGCCTTGGCGGAGCGTCCTCCCACCAGAGCGGCTTGGCGGTCCATGCGGAGTGAAACACGTCGTTCGTTTTCAACTGGCTGATTCCCAAACTGGATCGAGGGCAGGGCCTGATAATTTGTCAGGCCACCTAACCAATAATCCACTTGGCGATCGAGATCAAGCTGGGAAAGGGCCGGCCGCTTCGTGCGGCCGGTCCGAAGTCATTAAGTTAGTGTTCGATGTTCGCTCGAATGGACCGTCGGCGTTCGGCATGCCGTTACTGGGCCGTCCAGCCGCCATCCAGCATGAGCGCGCTGCCGGTCATCAGCGCGGAGGCGTCGGACGCCAGGAAAATGGCCGCGCCGATGACGTCGTCGACCTGGCCCAACCGTCCAAGCACGATCTTCTCGAGCACCGAGGCGCGAAACGCCTCGTCCTCCAGGAACGGCTTGGTCATCGGCGTCTCGATGAAGGTCGGGCAGATCGTGTTCACCCTGATGCCGCGGGGCCCGAGTTCCACAGCGAGCGCCTTGGTGAACCCTTCCAGCGCCCATTTCGACGCGCAATAGAGGGTGCGGTTCTCGGCTCCGACGTGGCCCATCTGAGACGAGATATTGATCACCGATCCGCTCACCCCGCCCTCCATCATGCCGCGCGTGATGGCCTTGGCCGTGAAGATCGCCGCCCGCAGGTTGAGATCCATCACCGCGTCATAGTCTTCCGGGGTGACCTGCGCGAGCGGCTTGGGCCGGTTGGTGCCTGCATTGTTGACCAGGATGTGGAACGCCGGACGCGACGAAAGGGCGCGCTCCAGGCCTTCGGTATCGAGAACGTCCTGCACCAGCAGATCGGCCGTGCCGCCGGCCGCCTGGATCTCCCGGCTGACGGCCTCGATCTCGTCTCGGGTCCGCGCGCACAGGGTGACGGCGGCGCCCTGGCCTGCAAGCGCGGTGGCGATGGCGCGTCCGATTCCGCGGCCCGCGCCAGTGACAAGCGCGCGCTTGCCGTCCAGCCGGAACAAGGCAGATGCGGTCATTCCGCAGCCGCCCCGTAGGCCACGTTGCGGCCGCCGTAGCGGCGCACGCGGACATTGCATTGTTCGGCGTGGCCGACGAAGCCTTCCAGAATGCAGAGACGCGAGCCGTAGGCGCCGATCGCCGCCGCCGCCTCGTCGGTGGTGATCTTCTGATAGCTGTGGGTCTTGAGGAACTTGCCCACCCAGAGCCCGCCGGTGTAGCGGCCGGCCTTCTTCGTCGGCAGCGTATGGTTGGTGCCGATCACCTTGTCGCCATTGGCCACGTTGGTGCGCGGGCCGAGGAAGAGTGCGCCGTAGCTGTGCATGTTTTCGAGATACCAGTCGTCCCGATCGGTCATCACCTGGACGTGCTCGCTGGCGATGTCATTGGCGACGTCGAGCATTTCCTCATGGCTGTCGCAGACGATGACCTCGCCATAGTCGCGCCAGCTGACGCCCGCCGTGCCCGCCGTCGGCAGGATCTTCAGCAGCCGCTCGATCTCGGCCATGGTCGCCTCGGCGAGCTTGCGCGACGTGGTCAGCAGCACCGCCGGGGAATTGTAGCCGTGTTCGGCCTGGCCCAGCAGGTCTGTGGCGCACATCTCGCTGTCCACCGTGTCATCTGCGATCACCAGGGTTTCCGTCGGACCCGCGAAAAGGTCGATGCCGACCCGGCCGTAAAGCTGCCGCTTGGCTTCGGCCACGAAGGCGTTGCCGGGCCCGACGATCATGTCCACCGGATCGATGGTTTCGGTCCCCAGCGCCATGGCGCCCACGGCCTGCATGCCGCCCAGGACATAGATCTCGTGCGCGCCGCCCATGTGCATGGCGGCAACGATCGCCGGATGCGGCTCGCCATTGACCGGGGGAGCGGAGGCGACGATGCGCGGCACGCCGGCAACGCTGGCCGTCAACACCGACATGTGCGCGCTCGCCACCATGGGGAACTTGCCGCCCGGCACGTAGCATCCGACCGACTGCACCGGAATATTGCGATGGCCGAGGATCACGCCGGGAATGGTCTCGATTTCGATATCGGTCATGCTGTCGCGCTGGGCCTGGGCAAAGCGGCGGATCTGGGCCTGCGCGAAGCGGATGTCCTCGAGGTCGCGCGCCGACACTTTCGACAAGGCTGCCTCGATGTCGCTTTCGCTCAAGCGGAAGGATGCCGGCTCATATTTGTCGAAGCGGGCGGACAGCTCGCGGACGGCCGCGTCGCCGCGCGTCTCGATGTCCTTGAGCGTCTCTTCCACGACGGCCCGCACCTTGGCGTCGTCTTCAGCCCGTTCCGTTTCAGGTTTGCCGCGCTTGAGGTACTGGATGGTCATTCGGAAATTCCTTTGTCGCTTGAAGGGATAAAAAACGGCGTGCTGTCATCGCGGTCGCCCGGCTTGAGCGGCACCGGAGGCGTCGTGGCGCGCTGGACCAGGTAGCCGTCATAGAGAAACACCTCGCGCGACAGCGCCAGGCCGCGGTCGGGCCGCATCAGGATCTGGCGGGTCTGCTCGATCAGACGCCCGACGGGCTGGTGGATCGTGGTGAGCCTATAGGCGCCCCATTCCGCCATCGGTACATCGTCAAAGCCGATCACGGCGATGTCGTCGGGCACGCGGCCGCCACGGACTGTGCGGATCGCATCCATCGCGCCAAAGGCCATGGCGTCGTTGCAGGCGTAAATCGCGTCCAGTTGCGGGTAGCGGTCCATCAGGCTCAGCGCCGCGGCATGGCCGCTGGCATAGGAGAAATCGCCCTGGACGGCGCCGAGCATGTCGTAGCCCAACTCGTCCAGGCGCTGGCGGAAGCCGCCGCGGCGCATCGAGTTGGTCCAGGATCCGGTCGTCCCGGTGATCATGCCGATCCGCCGCATGCCGCTGTCGATCAGGACTTCGGCGACCCGGTAGGCGCCGCTTTGCGCATTCCCGCAGACGGAAATCGCCTGCGTGTCCTCGGCGACGCGGTTGAGGAAGATCAGCGGCACCTCCGCCTCGAAACAGCGGGCGATCATGTGGCGCGACGCGTTGAGCACCGTCACGACGATGGCTGTGACGCGGTAGGACAGGGCCAGCTGGATCAGGGAATCGGCCGATTCGAAAACCGAGTCGGCCTTCAGCAGCAACGGCGTCAGGTTCTCGGCCCGCAGGCTGCTGGACAGCGCTTCCATCAATGCGGGCTGGAACGGGTTGGCGAAGTTCGAGGTGATCACCGCGACGATATTGCTTTCCTGCTTGTTGAGCATCCGCGCCAGAAGGTTGGGCTCATATCCCAGGTCGCGCGCCGCCCGCACCACCCGCTCACGGGTCTTGGCGTTGACCGAGGCGCCTTCGGTGAAGCACCGCGATACGGTCGCGCGCGATACCTTGGCGAGCGCGGCCACATCGGCGGAAGAGGCGCGGCGGCCTGCCGGCCTTTCAGGCGATTGCGATGTCACGTCCTGGTCCTTCGGCATGCCAGTCTCCGTCTTGGCTGCGCCGCACGGCCCGATGGCCGGCGCGGGTGCTTCACGATCTGCTCGTCCCGGGGATTGCCTGTCGCCGGTCGGAGCCCGAGCCTTCCGGCGTCAGACACCCTGGGGCTTCTCCGGCAAAGTTCAGAGAGTCCGGTTGCATGTCTATAGGGGCCCCCTCGGCCAAGATCCATTCCTTCACAAGACCGCGGACGCCGGGCGCGGCCACCAAGCGCACCATCTTACGCCGCGGCTGCACGCAGTCCGCCTGCCGCGGGAAGCCAGGAAAGGCGGGGAGGGACGGGAACGATGCGGGTCGGGTTGATGTGAGCGTGCGAGCCGTAATAGTGAACCATCGCGTCCTCGAGATCGAAGGTCTCGGCGACGCCCGGCAGGGCGAAGATCCGTTCGATGAAACCGGTCAGCGCAGGAAAATCCTCTATACGGACAGCCGAGCACTGGAACAGCGGAATGTAGATCGCGTCAAAGCGGATGAGGCTGGTGAACAGCACCAGATCCGCCTCGGTCATCCGGTCTCCCAGCAGAAACGGTTGGTCCTCCAGAAGTCTGTTGAGTTCCGGCACCGTTTTGGCGATGCGGGCGATGTTGTCGTCGTAGACGCTCTGCTCCCGGGCGAAGCCGCAGCGGTAGACGGCGGCGACGAAGCCGGCGCCAAGATAGGCCAGCATCTCCGAGAGCGCCGGTGCGAGATCCGCGGGTCTCAGGTCCAGGTCGACGTCGGTAAATGCATCGAACTCGGCGTTGATCATGCCGAATATGTCGGAATAGGCGTTGGAGACGATCTTGTGCTGCTGCTTGTCCCAGAGAACCGGGGTGGAGGCGCGTCCGGTGTAGGCGGGCGACGTGGCGAGATACAATTCGTAGAGATAGCGGAATCCGGTCGCGTCGTCCTTTGCCGCCTGATCCCGCGTTCCGAACTCCCGACCATTGGGGCCCATGATCGGCCTAACGCGGCTGGTGGAAATGACCTGCTTCAGGCCTTTGAGGCGATGCAGGATGGCCACGCGTTGCGCCATCGGGCAGCCGGGACACTCGATGAGATGATAGCGGCCGGCCTCGGCCTGGAATTCGGCGCCGGACTCGGCTGGAGCCGCTTTGACATAGCCTTTCAGGTGCTCCTGCCGCGGTTCCCATCCCGAGGCGCCGATCTGCCTGTGATCGCCGCCCAACCATTTTCCGTCAACCAGCTGGCCCATTGCTCTTTCCCGTCATTTGCAAAGCTGTTCTAATTCTCAGGCCGCATTATGTGGCTGAATATATGTGCAGAAGCCTTTCAATACGGCAGTTTTTAAAATTCAACAAGACATCTGACAAATTTTCTTGCAAAGCTGTTCATAGAATGTCAGGCTTGCCTCCAAGGATGAAAAATCGCTTCCGGAAAGGTCGAGGCAATGACGCAGCATGCAGGCATGACAGCACCCACACCGGTGCCGCGGCAGGAGCTCACTCCGCCCAGGCTCCAGGCTCCGGCGGGGGCCTGCGATTGTCACATGCATATCTTCGAGCCGCGCTTTCCGGCCCGCAAGAACACGCCCTATGCAGCCCCTGTCGCCACGGTGCCGGACTACCTGACAGCCATTCGCTCGCGTCTGGGCCTGTCGCGGGCCGTGGTGATCCAGTCCGTCACCCATGGCGCCGACAATTCCAACCTGCTTGCCGCGCTCGAAGCCTTCGAAGGAACCGCGCGGGGCGTGGCGGTTGTCGAGCCGGACGTGGCTGACGAGGAACTGCAGCGGCTCACCGACGCCGGCGTGCGCGGCATCCGTTTCGAGATGAACAACGGCATCCTGACGCTCGACGCGCTGGAGGCCATCGCCGCCAAGATCGCGCCCTTCGGCTGGCACATCGATCTGCAAACAGACGGCCGCGAACTGCCCGATCTGGTGGACCGGTTGCTCGACCTTCCCTGTCCGGTCATTCTCGATCACTACGGCAAGTTCATCGATGCGCTTCCGGTCGATCATCCCGCGGTGCAGGCGGTGGTGCGGCTGCTGTCGAGCGGCCGCGGCTGGGTCAAGCTGACGGCCCCCTATGCCGGCCGCCACCGCCGCCCCGCGCCCTGGCCGGAGCTGGTGCCGATTGCGCGCGCCTTTCTCGATGCCGCGCCGGAACGGGTGGTCTGGGGCAGCGAATGGCCGCAATCCATGCTTCCGGTTCTCAACGAGCCGATCCCGGATCACGCGCTGCTGCTCGACCTGCTGCTGGACTACACCACCGACGCCGATCTCCTGCACAGGATCCTGGTCGACAATCCGGCGGAGCTTTACGACTTTCCCGCGGTGAAGGGTGAGGGTGCATGATCGAGCATCACCTGAAATCCTCCGACGCCCAGGCCAAGTCGGCCGTCCGTTCCTCCTCCATCGCCGTGGTGAACGGCACTGCCCACATGACGGTGATCCCGCCTTTGCCGATCGGGCATGACAGCACGGCCGCCGATCAGGCGCGCGCGATCTTCGCCGAGGTCGAAAGAAGGCTGGCGGCGGTCGGGTCCAACAAGTCGCGGATCGCGCACATCACCATCTGGCTTTCGCATCTGATGCATTTCCAGGAAGTGACCGAAGTCTGGAACGAGTGGGTCGACCCCGAGCATCCTCCGGTTCGTGCCTGCGCGCAGGTCAACCTCGCCAACAAGAACCTCAAAGTCGAAATGATCGTCGTCGCCGACGCGTCCTGATCCCGCAACCTCAATGAGAATGAAGATGAGCCAGACCGAAACCTTTCCCGGGATCACCCACCTCAAGGCGCCCACCCGCAGCGCGGTTGGAGACAACGCCGAAGTCGAGAAGCTGGTGGCCACGCTGCTTGCCAATGTGCGCGCCAATGGCGACGCAGCCGTTGCCGACTATGCGCAGCGCTTCGACAAGTCCACGCTCGATGCATTCGAGGTGAGCGCCGCCGACCGCCAGGCCGCGGTCGACGAACTCGATCCCCAGACGCGCAAGGACACCGAATTCGCCATCGCCAATGTGCGCCGCTTCGCCGAGGCGCAGCTCGGCACCATTCAGCCGCTCGACATCGAGACGACGCCGGGCGCCTTCATGGGCCACCGCGTGATCCCGATCGAGCGCGTCGGCTGCTATGTTCCCGGCGGGCGCTATCCTCTGCTTTCGGCGCCGGTGATGACCATCGTGCCGGCCAAGGTGGCCGGTGTCGACGAAGTGGTCGCCTGCCTGCCGCCCAACGCCCATCGCGCCATGATCGCGGGGTGCCATCTCTCCGGCGCCGACCGCATCTTCCGCATCGGCGGGGCGCAGGCCATTGCCGCCATGGCCTACGGCACTGAGACCGTGCCGCGGGTGGACAAGATCGTCGGTCCCGGCAACGCCTTCGTCAACGAGGCCAAGCGGCAGGTGTTCGGCCCGGTGGGGATCGACCAGCTCGCCGGACCGTCCGAGATCTTCATCGTCGCCGATTCCACCGGCGACGCCGAGATGATCGCCACCGACCTCTTGGCGCAGGCCGAACACGACGTGAAGACCCGCGTCGGCCTGATCACCACCGATCCGGATCTGGCGCGTCGGGTCGAGGTGGAGCTGGAGCGGCAACTGGGTGGGCTTTCGACCGCCGATACCGCGGCCCCCGCCTGGCGCGATTATGGCGAGATCGCCGTCGCCGCCGACGAGGAAGCCATGATTGCCTATTCCGACCATATCGCCGCGGAACATCTCCAGGTTCACACCAAGGATGCCCGCGCCTTTGCCAAGCGACTGCGCAACTACGGATCGCTGTTCATCGGCGAACTGGCCAGCGTCGTCTATTCCGACAAATGCGCCGGCACCAACCACACGCTGCCGACCATGGCGGCGGGACGCTACACCGGCGGATTGTGGGTCGGAACCTACGTCAAGATCGCCACCCACCAGTGGCTCGAACCGGAAGGCGTGCGCGCCTTCGCTCCGCCGGCCGCGCGACAGGCGGCGAGCGAAGGCCTGGAGGGCCATCGCCGCGCGGCGCAACTCAGGCTCGACAGGCTGCAGGCTGGGGCGGGCTCCTGAAGCGGAGCCGATTTTAACGGGAGTGCCGTGTCATGAAGCGCAGGACATTCTGGAAGTTCGTCGGTCCGTCGGTTTTCCTGATGGTGCTGTTCATCGCGGCGCCGCTGGTCAGCGTTCTGTGGCAGAGCTTCTTCCAGACCATTCCAGCGGTGGAAAGCGTCGAAGTCGAGACCTGCACGCCCGGCTTTCCGAGCCAGGTCTGCACGACGGTGCTCAAGTCGCGTCCCGTGCTCGACGAGGCCGGTCGTGCCGTGACCAACACGTCCTTCGTGGGACTTGAGCTCTACCGCTCGGTCGTCGAGCCGGAAGCCGTCTGGCGAGCGATTGCGAGCGCCAATCCGGGAGCGATCCTGCGCATCGACTTCTGGCGCGCCCTGCGCTTCACCCTGACCTTCACCTTCGTCACCCTGCCGCTGGTGCTGGTCTTCGGCCTGCTGATCGCGCTCACGGTCAACAATGCCAGCACGCGCATGCGCGGCCCGGTCATCTTCGTCTCGCTGCTGCCCTACATCATCACGCCGGTCATAGGCGGGATTTCGATCTACTGGCTCTTTGTCGGCGACGGCATCGTCACGCGGATGATCGAGCACATGCTGGACCGCAACATCTCGGTGATGACCAGCGGCTGGGCGGTGGAGTCGCTGATGATGTTCTACCGCGTCTGGCACATCGCGCCCTTCGCCTTCGTGATCTTTTACGCCGGCCTGCAGGGCGTCAACCGCGACACGCTGGAATCGGCGATGATCGACGGCGCCTCGCGTTTCGAGCGGCTGCGCTACGTCATCATTCCGCATCTCATGCCGCTGATCGTGTTCGTGACGCTGATTCATCTCATGGACAGCTATCGCGTGTTCGAGGAGGTCGTGGCCTTCAATGCCCAGTCGCAGCGCATCTCGCTGCAATGGCTGACCTATGATTTTCTTCAGCCCGACGATTCCGGCACCAGGGCGATCGGACGTGCTTCCGCCTCGTCGATGCTGACCCTGATCGGCATCGTCATCATCCTCATTCCAGTCTTGCGCCAGACCTGGCGCAGCCACAAGACGTAAGGAGCACCGCGATGTCATCTGCCGCCCTGCGTCATCCCCTGGGTCTCCGGCTCGCAAGCATCGGCTTTCTGGCCTTCTGGTGCGTGCTGGCGCTGTTCCCCTTGTTCTGGATCGTGGTCATGTCGTTCAAGCTGCCGCTGGACGCCTTCGCCGAGGACAGTCTCCAGATCATCTTCGGCAGCGTCACGCGGGCAGAGCGCGGCGGACTTTCGCTCGCCGACATAGTCGCGGGCGGCGCGCTGCTGTGGCTGCTCTACCGTGTCCCCGGCCTGGTGGGCAGGCAGGTCGCGTTCCAGCTTGGGACCGCGCGCTGGGGCAGGGTCATCCTGGTGGTTCTTTATGCGCTGGGCATCACCCTGATGCTGAGCGCCCGCGGCGTGACCGGCTTCACCGTGCTTGGCGCGCTGGCGGGCGCGGCCCTGGTCTGGCTGCTGGCGTTCAGCGGAGAACCCGAGGAGGACAGCGGCGCCCTGGGCAATGTGCTTGCGGCGGCCCTCTATCTGGTCCTGGCCGCGGCCTTCCTTTGGTATGTGGTTCCGACGGTACTCCACGCGCTGGATCAGGTTCTCTCCGCCATTCCGGTGCTCGATCTGCTGGCGACACCGCTGATCGGCGTCACCGCCGAGCATTACCGGTCAGTCTGGATCGACAAGGAATTCTACCGCAATTTTCTCAACACCATGCTCGTGACGGGGGGCGTGACCACCGTGTCGCTGACAGTGGGCACCCTGGCGGGATACGGCCTGGCGCGCTCCTCGAGCAACATCGCTTTCTGGCTGCTCATCCTGGCGCTGGTGTTTCGCGCGCTTCCACATTCGGTGCTGGTGACCGGCTATCTTCCGCCCTTCATCAACAGCCGCGAGATCCTTCAGCCGCTCTGGGACATGCCTGTGATCGGCTGGTTCCTCGGCTTGTTCTCCGGCACCGCGCCCACGCTTTACGGACAACCCTACGCGGTCATTGCCGTACTTGTCTCGATCAACCAGCCCTTCACCATCTGGATGCTGCGTTCCTTCTTCCAGTCGATCCCGACGGAGCTGGACGAGGCCGCGCGGGTGGACGGATGCTCGGACTTCCAGGCCTTCCGCAAGGTCATCATGCCGGTGATGTGGCCGGGCGTCATCACCACCGGGCTGTTCAGCTTCCTGCTCGCCTACAACGACTACCTGATCTGTTCGTTGCTCTTGAACTCGCAGAACCAGACGATGGTGCCGTCGATTACGCAGTTTTTCAATTCGGAGACGACGACCACGGATCAGGTCCAGGCCATCGCCGCGGCGGTGTCGATCACCGCGCCGTTGTTCCTGCTGGTCATGGTGTTTCAGAAGCAGATCGTAAGCGGCCTGACGGCCGGCGCTGTAAAGGGATAGGGGAAGGTCATGGCCGCAATCACACTCAGGGGTGTCACCAAGCGATGGGGCAATTTCGTCGGCGTGCAGTCCTTCGACCTGGAGATCGCCGACCGCGAATTCCTGGTGCTGCTCGGGCCCTCCGGCTGCGGCAAGACAACCACGATGCGGATGGTTGCCGGCCTCGAGGATGTGAGCGAAGGCGACATCCTGATCGGCGGCAAACGGGTCAATGATCTCGAACCCAAGGACCGCGATGTCGCGATGGTGTTCCAGTCCTACGGTCTTTATCCGAACCTGACGGTCTGGGAGAACATCCGGTTTCCGCTCAAGGTGAGAAAGATCGATCCGGCCACCCATCAGGAACGGGTCCAGCGTGCCGTGGATCTCGTCGAACTCAACGACTTCACCCATCGCAAGCCGGCGGAACTTTCGGGCGGCCAGCGCCAGCGCGTCGCCCTGGCGCGGGCGATCGTCCGCGAGCCGACGGTCTTCCTGATGGACGAGCCGCTGTCGAACCTCGACGCCAAGCTGCGGGTGTCGACCCGGGCGCAGATCAAGAACCTCCAGCACGAGCTGGCCACCACCACGATCTACGTGACC
>TARA_R110002020_G_scaffold474816_1_pt1 | contig 63996 bp, 102 predicted proteins | sample TARA_R110002020 | Tara Oceans TARA_R110002020 (sample SAMEA4396489) | marine metagenome | biome: Westerlies Biome; feature: [MES] marine water layer (ENVO:01000295) within the mesopelagic zone...; material: water (ENVO:00002006), including particulate matter (ENVO:01000060)... | reverse complement strand
AAGCAATAGTAATTCCCCTAAATATAGTAATACCCTTTATAATTTTAAAAAAAAAGACCTATCTTAAAAAGAAAAAAAAAGAGCCGAAATGTATAAAATAAAGAAACATACCTATACACAAGCCAAAAAGTTAGGGGTGGTAGTAAAGCCATCTAAAGTCAAAGGTAAAAAGATTGATGTATTTAAGAATGGAAAGAAGATAGTAAGTGTAGGTGCAAGAGGATATAATGATTATCCAACTTGGATACAAAAAAAAGGAAAGAAGTATGCAGATGAAAGACGGAGATTATATAAAATAAGACACCAAAAAAATAGAACTAAAAAAGGCAGTAGTGGATATTATGCCGACAAATTATTATGGTAAAAGAAAAATTAGACAATATATTGAAGTTTATAATACTTGCACTCTTTATGATATTTAGTGTAATAATCGGAATGATACCTTTAAGAGTATGGTTTCCTAAAACATTTGGAAGAAGATGACAAAGTTATATTTATATAGTGAAATTAATAATGCAGAAAAATCAAGAACAGATATGGATACAAAATACAAAGTTATTTGGGATACAGAAGATTTGCAAAAGGAAGAGATAATAGAGGGAGAAGATAATCTATTGTATTTGATAATGACTATCAAAAGAAGTAAACATAGATTAATCAAAGTTATAAATGTTTCTAAAATATGAATTTATTAGAATTTATGGGTGCGTCCCTAATCATTTTCTTCGCAATACTTTTAACAATTCTTATTGTTAGTTCGGGATGAAAAAATATGTAAAAACTTATTTTGACTATTTTGACTATACACTTTCCGAAGATACATTTGTTTTATGCGAGTGTTGTAAACAAAAAGCCGTAGATATACACCACCTGCAAAGTCGTGGGATGGGTTTTAAAGAGCAATTAGGAATAAGAAAAGGGTCTAATAACAAAATTAACGAAATAGAAAATTTGGTGGCTCTTTGTAGAACTTGTCATACACTTGCCGAAAGCGATAGAGAGTTTAACGATAAAATTAAATATGTTCATCTTCATAATGTAAAGACAAAAAGTATTATTTAGATTACCAAACTCTATCTTCTTTGTGTTCTTCTTCCACAACATAATCGCCCACTAAAAGATTATCATATAGATTGATGTGATTTATGTTTTTAGGATTACGATAATATATAGTCCATAAATTTCTTCCCTTATAATAATCTCCCTGTATTCTAAAAAATAAACCCTCTTTCCTTAATGTTTTTGCGATGGTTTGTGCTTCTTCTAAATTTTTTGTTTCGCTATGATACTTAAAGTATTCTCCTTTTATTAATCTTTTTTTCATTTGGCTAATATAACAAATTATTTAATTAATTTGGATTATTACAAAATAATTATATATATTTGTAAATATAACTTTTAAAAAAAATCAATATGACAGAAGAAAAAATCAAAGAGTTAGTTCTCAACGAAAAGGGAATTACTTATACAACCGATTATAAGGACTACGATAGAGCCGACTATGTAATAGGAGATGAAGAAACGAGAGATGGATATACTATTTATTCAATTCGTGATAATAAAGGAAATTATCTACCCTCCGAAATAGATGGTGGTCTAAATTCTATATTTATGTATGAAAGTGGATTAGCAGAAGAGATAGGACAAATAATAGAGAATAATAGTTCTAAACTTCTATACTTTGAAAGTAATGAAGATATACTTGAAGATATAGAGTGGGAATTGTTAGCAGAGAATATAGGATTAGAAATAGAAGAAGAAGAAGAATAATTTTTTTGTATGTTTCATAGTTTGATTAGGGAGGTTTTGCCTCCCTTTTCTTTTTCCCTATATTTGTATCTATGAATAAAAAACACTTTACAGGAGGAGAGGTAAATACATTAGATAGATTAATCCAAAAAGATTATGCAGATAGTTGGATACACTTTTCTAATAATGACGATTTTGAATTTCGCACTTTAAGACAAACAAGCCACTATGGTTTTAAACCAAAAGGTATGTGGTTATCAAAAGGGATTGGATGGTTAGAGCAAATAAACTATATGAGTGGAGATGATAGAGATGGATTTTTAGATTGGATAGGAAAATATAAAACGGCTTGGGAAATTAAAATAAATAAGGATAAACTTATAATACTTAAAAGTAAAGACGATTACCTAACTTTTACTCACAAATACGGAAAAGAAAAAAATGCTATTGATTGGTTAAGGGTAGCAAAAGATTATGCAGGGATATATGTGGTAGCACCTTATTATAGTAATGTAGAGGGTTTGGAATGGACTTACGGATGGGACTTAACAAGTATTTGTGTTTGGGATAAAGATGGAATTATAGATTATGAAAAAATCTTTACAGGCACTAAATATAGAGATGGTGGAGAAATAAACGAAACATTAATTGATATAAAAGACGACTTAAAAAAAGAAGCGTGGGAAACAGAAGAAGTTTGTTTTATAGGAAAACCCGATTACAAAAGGGAAGCCAAAGGAAAACAATATCAAGAGGAGGGTTATAAGATGAGGCAAAGGGATTGCGTTTCAAAAGGAGTGCAGTATTTATTAGCAGGGGAATATCCTAATGTAGCCAAATGGCTTTTTGAAATATCTATACCAATGTGGAATTTCTATAATTATATGAATAGGTATAATATCTCACGGCAAGATTGTAAAACTTGGATTAAGGAAGTTCAAGATTATTTTAATTCAGAACATATCGAAGTAGCACACAGAGATTTTTGCGAGGGTTATTTTGCTTGGGACAAATTAGCAGAGTGCAAGTATAATGATGTATATAGAAAAGATTTAAGTATTAATTCTACAATTAGTATCCCCAAAGGCGAAGAGTATGAAAGCGAAAATTTATTGCCTTTACCTATTGCCTTTTTTAGCACTTATGAAAGATTTGGTAGAGGGAAAGACCGAAGTTATATGCAGTATTTGTATGCAAAAAATAAAAGAATGATAGAGGACAACTTAAATTTAAGAATAGGAGAAGATGGTTTTTACAAAGGGTTTTATTGGTCTACTTCAATTAATCTTGTGGACAATTATAAAAAAGGTGCAGGATGGGGGAATTATTTTAAAGAAATAAAAACAGGATTACTATTTCCTCAATGGAGAGATGACGAGGAGAGTTTTCACTTTAATACTTTATTGCACGAAATGGCTCATATTATAGATTTACAATTTCAAATAAAAGCCGTGCCACAGAAAGATTTGGGAAGTGGACAGGAAGATGGATTATGGAAGCCATTAACAATTCACGAACAGAGATTTTTAGACGCCTTATATAGATTATGTAAAGCAAGTTCAAATGGTAGTATCCCGTTTACGCAAACCATAGAATATAAAGGGAGAAGAATATATAATCAATTAAAAGGAGAGTTAGGCGATTTGATATTACAAGATAGAGTAGCGAAAGCAGAAGCAAGAAAATCTTTAATAAAATCAGAGCAAGTTCAAAGTGGCGAAAGATTTAGTTGGAAGATAGGATGGAATAAAGATTTAAAAAACTACATAGAAGAAAAAGAAGTTGATTTAACTCAAAGAAAAAAGCAATTAAGTTTTACGGAAGCATTAAACCTATATTACCTTTTAGATAAATTTAAGAACACAAAATTGCTTAATTATATTCGTAATAATCCCAAAAAGTCAAAAGCTATTAAAACGGCACTTGACGATAGTATTACCGAAAGCACCCGTTTATTAAATAATCTATATGAAAATATGCAGAATAATTTTGAATACGGATTAGAGCCACAGACAGAGCAAGAGCAAGATATAGTAGATAGGTGCAAAGGCGAAAAGTCGTTAGATGAGTTTGTGCGATGTGCTTATACTAAATATGCTAAAGGGGGAAAGATTACCACTTGGAAAAACAAATACAATAAGAAGTATGGATATAAGCCAAATAAGGCACACAATTTGTCGGCAATAAGCAAAGACACAGGAATATCAAAAAAGGGATTACAACAAATCTATAATAAAGGTGTAGGTGCTTATAAAACAAACCCATCATCAGTTCGTCCTAATGTAAAGTCAAAAGAACAATGGGCGATGGCGAGAGTGTATTCGGCAGTAATGGGAGGAAAGGCAAGTAAGATTGACAAGAAAGAATTACAAATGGAAAGAGGAGGAGGAGTAATGAGTGGAAAAGAATTAAAAAAATATATACAAAAAGAAGATTATGGAGAGGATTTGTCCTTTGTCAATTACATAAATAATAAGGATAACTATGTTCTAAAAAATATAGATATTGATACACAAATAAAAAAAGATGGAACATTAAGCGACTATATCAATTATAATGAAGAGTTTACCCCCAATGAAAACGAAGCAATATGGCTTAATAAAAAACCTATTATAATTGGAGATAGTGATTATGAGAGTGGGGTGGTTTTAGATGGATACCACAGAATTAAACAAGCCAAAATAAATAACGAAAAAACAATACCCTCTTTTGTAAAAATAAAATGATAGAATTTTTAAAACACTTCTTTGGAGTTTGTGGAGAGCCACACTTTAATATAATTACCCTAATTGCAACCACTCCATTTATTACATATATATCATATTATTATTACAAAAAAAAAGGGAGGTAAAATACCTCCCCTTACATTGAGTAGCGATTAAAAGTCCCACTCTTTTCCCCTCGTATATCTAACAAACTTTGTTGCCGATGGCTTTTCTCTCGTTCTCACAACGATAGTTTTATTAACATTATCTTTATAGTGGCTACATATTACACCCGTAGATAATTGTATTTCTTCAATTAGTTCGTATCTATATAATCGTTTACTTATAAACCTAAATATACTTCTTAATTTCCTCATTAAGTAAGATGAATTATTTTGTAATTTCATATCAAAAATAGTTAGTTAATATAATCCAAAGATAATAAATTATAATTAAATACAAAATTATTTTGTATAATTAAAAAATTAATTTAACTTGCGTATGTATTAATCAATTAAAATTTTAAATATGTCAAATCAAAATTCAACCTATAAAGTAAACATTGAAGTAGAGTGTCCAATAAGTGAAATAGATAGCACAATAAATACGGCATTAGAGGGTGGCTCTAATTATTGGTATAATTTAGACCATAATGATATTGCAAAAGCAAAAGCGTGGCTACAAGAAAAAATAGTCAAAGGCGAAATTAAAAGAAACCCCGAAGTGCATTATGAATTTATGGACGCCATCTATAATGGATATAAAGACGGCATAAAGGTATATGATGTTAATGAAATGCAACACGATGAGGATTATAATGAGGACAATTATTTAGGCGTTATTACAATGGATAATATAATGGAGGGATTAAAGGAATGTGCAATACAGGACAATAAAAACTTTAGCCAACATTTTCCCGAATATGACAACGGAGATAGTTGTAGTGCCGATGTGGTTTTTCAGTATATAGTATTAAAAGATTGTATCTTCGGATAAAATGAAAATTGTATATTTGAAAAAAAATACAAAATGGACAAATCAATTTCATACGAGTTTTACGAAGCAAATAAAAAGGAGGGGGTCTTAAATCAAAATGATATGTATATCAAACCTCCTCTTTTTAAAGAAAATGACAAGGTTTTATTTTATGAGGATGTGGATAATACTATTATTTCCTTACTTGTTTGTAAAGCCGTAGATTACAACCTTTACACAAAAGATTGGAGTTATCAAGCTATATCATTATTAACCAATGATTATGTCTTTGTAAATCAAAGCCAATTAAAGCCAAATAAAGCGATTTAAGAACTTAATAACCAAAAGGGGTGGTATTTGTCCACCCTTTTTTTATACCCCCTTATATGCCCAAAAAGAAGCGAAAAAAATACACAAAGAAAATAATACCACAACTACCTTTTTATACAGAGCCATTACCCAAAGACCACATAGAAGCATTTGTGGAAGAGGTTAAATGGAAACAATATCTAAAGAAGTGGGAAAAAGAGAATACAATAGATTTTGATGAAATTGTAAGAGGAAGTTATTTTAAAAAATAAAAGTATTTGTTTTATAAAATAAAATACTATATTTGCTCTCTTAACCACAAACTAATAATTCTATGAAGATAAAGGTATATGCGATTTGTTGGAACGAACAGATAATCGCACCACACTTCTTAAAACACTATAAGAAGATTACAGATGATATTACTATTTACGACAATAACTCCACAGATAAAACCTGCGAGATATTAGCAGGGTTAGATATACGAAAGTATGATACAGGCGAAAAGATTAGAGATGATGTTTATAGAGAGATTAAAGAAAATGCTTGGCGAGAGTGTAAAGATTTAGGAGGATATGATTGGGTTATAATATGTGATATGGATGAGTTTATTTATTGCGAAGATTTAAAGGGTGCATTAGACAAAGCACATAAACAGGGATATTCTCTAATAAAACCTACGGGTTATTGTATGATAGGAGAGGAAAGATTAATCCCAAACCCTACCGATACATTATATAATAAAATAACTAAAGGGTGTATTGATAATAATTATAGTAAGATATGTATTATTAATCCTAATAAGGTAGAGGAGATGAATTACTCTATTGGTTGTCATAGAGCCACGCCTAAATTTGAGGGTAGGTTATTAGAAACTAATTTTATTAAGTTATTACACTTTAACTTTTTATCGTTGCAATATGCAATAGATAGGTATGCTATTTATAAAGACCGATTAAGTGATATTAACATACAACAAAATTGGGCGACACACTATACTTATAAAGCAGATAAAATAAGGGAAGAATATAATATGTTTAAATCTAAAAGTATTAATGTATTAGAATTAGATAAAAACATAGATAAAATGTTTGATAATAAATTAGAAGAAAAACATAATGATAAAACAGGTAATACAACAGACATTAAAGACCTTAAAAATTACAACGAAACTATTAAGAGTTTAAATAAGGATAAATATGTTAAATTACCCCCTAAAGAAAATGTTAAGCTAATTAGACGAACACTAACAAGAGATTTGTGTATTTGCCTAACCTTTGCTTATAAGTATTATAAGTATAATTCAAATGCAGAAATAGGTCAGTATTATCGTAAGCAAGAACTATTCGGAGAATTACGACAAAATACTAATCAAGAACTATACAATAACATTACAAGAAATTATACAAGATTAAAGTATTGGGACTTACTTGTCCCAATGCCTACTTCTCCTACCGAAGTAATCTATAAAAAAGGATGGTGGGGAATTACAGAAAATGGTATTAGGTTTATACAGAAAGAAATTGCCTTACCAAAGTATGCAGAAATATATAATGATTTTGCATTTAATCACATAGTAGAAAATTCAGTAATGATTAATGACTTAATTAATGATGATGAATTAGACGAATTTTTAAAGTTATAATTATGGGAAAAATTAAGGAAACAAAATTAAAGAAATTATTAGCAGAAAAAAGAATAAGTCAAACAGACCTTTTTAACCTAATTAAAAAACATTGTAAAACCTATTTAGGAAAGGATGTAATTTCTCGTATTGTTAATGGTAAAAAAACTAATTACGAAATTAATACATTATTAAAGATATGTTATGTATTAAGTTGCTCTCCAAATCAACTAATAGAAAAAGAGCAATTTATTAATACACAAATAAAGAAATAAATTACTATAATAAACACTAATCAAAATATAGTAATCGGAAAGGTTAATTATGTAATAAAAAAAACCTATTGTGAAAACAATAAAATTTACCTATTGTTATTTAGTAAAAAAACTAATACAAATAAATTAGTTTACATTACTTCTTTTAAGGCAGTAAAAAACACTAATAAAAAAACCTTATATCAAAGTATAATTTCTTTTATATCTAAATACATATAATCATTAATTATTTTTTTTAATAAAAATTTACTATGTTTGTATGGTTAATTTATCATACAACAAACCACTTTATATTTTAATACAAAAATAAGCACTATGGCTAAAGGAGGCATAACTAAAGGCAAATCACATAAAGAGGGGGGTATTCCAATGGTAGTAAAATCAACAGGACAGAAAGTAGAGTTAGAGGGTGGCGAGGGAGTTATCAATAAAAGGAATATGGCAGATACCAAAAAACATAAGTTTGACGGAAAAGAATTAACGAAGTGTGAAGTCGTTAGTGAAATCAATGAGGACTATGGTAATGGTGTAAAGATTGATTGTGATGATATTGTTGGTAGAAAGTATAAATATAAAAAGGGTGGTAGAATTTCCGATGATACATATAGAGAATTATGGTATGCTCATATTGGAGGAGAATATGATACAATGAAAAATGTAAAAAAAGATATTCATAGATTATTGAAAGATGAGAAAATGACAATGAAAGAATTGTTGTCGGAAACACAATATAAAAAAGGTGGCATAATTTCTTACGATAACTTTATTAAAGAATACATATTACCAAACGAAGATTATGCAATAAGAGAACAATACTACGAGGGAACTTTAGATTTTGATGATGATTACATAAAGGAAGTTGCCGATTATAATAAATTAACTATTAAAGATTTTGCAAAAGGTGGCGAAATACATTTGTGGTCGGATAAATATGGGATTAATTACGAAAACCTAACCGAAAAGGAAGCATATAAAATGCAAGATGATTTGCAAAAGAAACATAACCTTACGGATGAAGAAGTTTTGGAACATATATATATACAGGATAGTTATGCAAAAGGTGGTAAAATTAGAGTTATCATAGCAGATAATTTAGACGACCATACAGGATATAAAGAGGGGACTATTTTAGAAGTAAAGGAGATAGATGATGATGATTATATGATTACAAAAGAGGGTTATTATTTAAGTGAGGGAGAAGTAGATTTTGCCGACAAAGAAAGTGCAAGTAATTATTATAAAGAAATGAATAGTCGTTATGCAAAAGGTGGTAAAACCCCCGATTATCATTGGTTTGTTTTGGATATAGAAAATGATACATTAATTAATGGCTTTGAAAAAGAATATAAAGATGACGCCAAAGAGTTTATTGATGGAGAAGTAGGAGAGGGAACTTACATAGAGGAGGACAAAGAGTATCGTAAAAACTTTAAAATAATATCTAAAAGAACTAAAGAAAAAATGGGATATGAATATCCTGTTAAAAAAAATGTAGGTGGTTATTTAGCCATCGCCTCGCAAGTAAAAGGATTAGCACCGAAATCATTTGACAAAGCAGATGAGTTATTAGCCGATGAATTACCAAACATTGTAGATACGGCAAAAAAAGGAAGTCCGTATGGTATGATGAACTCTCCACAAACCCAACAAACCATTACTCAATGGTGGGAAGTCAATGATGACAAAACAAATAAAACATTACAATTTTCGGGAGAAACGCTTGAAGAGGCAATAGCCAAAAGCGACAAAATAGATTTTACTAAATATCAAGAGGGACAAAAGGTTTATGCAAAAGGTGGCATTATAGTTAGACCAAAAAATGCAAGTAGAGATGATATAGAGCAATTAGAAGATTATTTAGAGAACGAAAGTTGGGAAGTGAAAAAAGAAAAAGATGATGGCTCTTATATGTCTAAAATGATTATATCTACCGAAAATGTTTCAAGAGAAGAAATAAAAGAATTAGAAAATTATTTAGAGAACGAAAGTTGGGATTGGTTTAAAGATAAATCAGATGAAGAATATGCAAAAGGTGGTTTAGTAATGCCAATAGAAAAATTAAAGCGACTTTTTGATTTAGGCGATAAAAATAGGAATGTTGGACTAACTCTTACCGATACAGAAGAAAAAGAGTTTGATGATTTAGTGAGAGAATATCAAAAAACAAAGAGATATAACTTTATTCAAATTTTACAAGCATACAATTTCCAATTTATTGAAAATAGAGAAATAGGAACTATTGATAGAAAAGAAGTAATTTCAGAATATGTTTATTATAAAAACAATTCCAATAACATTGATTTTGACTTGTTTGCAAAAGTATATTCAAATTATATAGTTTTAGAAAGTGCCACCGATGAATATGTTGATGAATTTAAAACTCCAAACTCGTTAGAATTAGAACTTAAAAAGTTTGGTATTAAAAGATATTTTGCAAAAGGTGGCGAAACTAAAAGATGGATAAAAACAAAGGGCGATGTTAATGAGGGTAGTTTTGTAGAGAAAGCCGATAAAAAAGGAATGAGTGTAAAAAACTATGCAAAGAAAGTTTTAAAAGACACAAAGAAAAAAGATGACTTTAAAGTATTAGACGATTGGGAAGATTACAAAGCAAGTGCAAAAGGGCAAAAAGAAATAGAATTAAGAAAGTCGGCACAATTTGTAAAGAACATACAGAACTTCGCAAAGGGAGGTAATATACCTATGCAAGATAATTATAGCGACAAACAGAAATCAATAATAAGAATACTTAATAAGTATAACTACAAAAATTTATCTCCACAACAAAAAGCAGAAATCTACCAATGGAACGGAATTAACGACAGGCAATTAAGCGAAGAGTTAGTAAGTAAAATTTGGGGATTAGTATTAAAGCATTTGAAAATAGAATTTAAAGACGCTTATGTATTAAATGCAGGAAGTGGAAGATTTTGGGATTATTCTCCTACACTAATATCTTTAAATAAACCAAAAGACGAAAAATATACTATATGTTTTGGAAACCTACCTAAAGGTGCAGACAAAGATATTTTTCAAAGTCGTATTCACGATGTAGACAAAGAAAACAAAGCAGATTATATATTAGGATTACAGGCAAAGTATTTAATAATGAGAAAGGGGAAATCTAAATATAGTCCTACTTCAATGATATTAAATTTTGATAGAGATTATTTTAAAGGAAACTATGAAAGAACTTTAGGAATGATAAAAGCCGTGAGAGAACATAGTGAAATGTTAATGGTAGATGGAATAGGAGTAATCTCTTTTTATATAGATAAAGATAGTTTTGTAAACTTGGAGGACTTTACAAAAGATTATCAAAACGAAAAACCTCTGTATAAAATTAAAGAAAGCATTAGGGTTAAAAGCAACTCTGAATACGATGTTTTTATAATAGTAATTCAAAAAATTTTAAGATGACACGAAAAATACCAAAAATAATACAAAATTGGGCAGATAGCATAGAGCAAAGAAACCCAAAATTAATGACTAATTTTTATTCAAGAAAAGCTATTTTACTTGCTACATACGAAAGTATGCTTTTAGGTAGAAAACAAATTAGAGGATACTTTGATGAGTTTTTAGACAAGAAAGGTTTACGATGTAGAATAAGAGAGAACTATACTCAAATTGATAGAGATAGAGATACGAGAATAGCAAGTGGAATATATGAGTTTACTTTTATGGATGAAAATAAAAAAAAGCAAAGAGTAATAGCAAGATATTCTTATGTTATAAATAGTGGAAAAATTATTAATCATCACTCTTCCGTAAACCCCGAATAATATGGAAAAACACATTTTAGAAAGAAATAGAAGAGCAATAGAAAGCATTAAAACACGGATAGCAGATTTTCTACAATACTGCGATAGTGATAGAACTCCTTATGTTTGTAAAGCAAAAGAAACAAAAGAGGGATATGCTATGATTGAAGAGTATGTTTTAAAAGCCGTAGTTTACAATAATAGAGATATTACAGAAGCCATTATGAATTACGAAACTTTATTAAACCCAAATGGATATATTGATTAATTATGGATATAGAGAATATAGACAATAACGAAGATAACTTAAACGAGGAATTACCCGTTGGAAATACAGACACCACAGACGAGGATAATATGCAGGTGGAAGTAGTTGAAAGTGCAGATGATATTAAAGCACCCGAATACAAAGACGACACGGCAGAAAACCCTACGGCAAGTGCCGAAGCATTACCCGTTGATGAAAACAGAATTAGCGATGAAATGTTTACTCAAATGCAAGAAAGGGTAGAGAAGTATGATACGGAAGTTGCAGAATTAAAAGGAAAGACAAAAGAAGAAATTGATACTGCGATGTTTGATTTTTCGGAAGTTGATTATTTATATAATATAGGAATTACAGACGAAGAGAAAAAAGCGTATGTAGTATTTCTCCAAAATCTAACAGGAAAAAAAATAGAGGGTGGTTTTAATCAATACTATCCTATGCCTTTAGTTAATGCTTCTGAAACTGAAAAGGGATATGTTTTAGGACAACAATTAGAATTAGGTACGCCACAAGCCAAAGAATTTATATTGCTATTAAAAACACTAATTGATGATAGTGCCGAAACAGGAAGCGAAAAACCTTTTGAAGAGTTGCCTCCCCGTGATTTATTTAAATTGTTTTTCTCTCTATCTTCTTTACAACCTGCGACTATAAAACCTTTAACTCCCTATTCTTATCGTGATGACTTATTTGGAGAGGGGAATAATTCAAGAAGCGAACAAAGATTGAAATACATTGACGATGACAAGTATCCTTTTTCGTATTATTTAGTATCGGGAAAACAGAAAGACAATACTAATCCGATGATATTTAGTCCTTATAAAAAAAGAACTATGCCTTATGATAATGAATACTTTTCTAAAGGAGAATGGATAAAGTTTGCAGATAATGGTAGACCCATTAAACAATATAAGGAATTAGAGATAGCAACAGGTTATGAATACTCTTTGCCCTCTGAATTAAGACACAAAACAATAGGTAAGCACCCTAATATATATGCCGATGGAGATAAAGCAATAATAGATTTTAATAGTGTAGACGCTTTAGGTGGTTTGATATTATGGTTATTAGCGTATAGGTATAGTGAGCAATTAACACGAAAAAAAAGAAAGGAAGTTGGAAGTCGTTATTATGATAAGGAAGCTGGAATTCGTTATTATGATTTTGCAAGTCAGATATTTAAGGACAAAGATAACGGAGGCATACCTGCCGTTTTTTTACTTATAAACCCTGTATTCTTAAACGATATAGGAAAAGACGAGGAAAAAGAAATTAAAACAAACATAGGAACTCTAACCTTAAACGGAAAACAGGCAGAAACTATTAAAGAGGTGCAGGGGGAATTATTTGATATTGAAAAGGTAGAAACTAAAACTGCACAGAAACAAAGATATGGTAGAAATAATGAATTTCACAATGACGAGATGATGTTAGATTTTGTGGAAGAGGCATTACTGCAAGACGAAGATACTTTAGGTCAATATACAAAAGGACAAGAGGGTTTGCCTCCCGAAGTTATGGCTTTAATTAAAAGTGGAGATTTGTTTTATGATGGCTCTTCGCCCACAAACGAGCAATATCAACCCAAATGGAAATTTCAAAGTGGGGATGTATTTGGAAAGTATGCTTGGTTTTATAACAATAGTTCTATCGTAGAAGATAAATTTGGTGCTACGGCTTTAGAGAAGCATAAAGAGGCAATAGAGTTTGCTTGGAATAAATTAAAAGAACGATGGCTAACCTGCAACGACAAAGACAGAAACAGAAGATTAAAGTTAGTGCCAATAAGTAAAATTGCTACCACTTTTAAAATAAACGAATATATAGAGCCAAGAAATAAGACAATTATAAAAAAAGATGAAACTTATATAGGAACTAAAGACAACACTTCGTATGAGGATATATACAGGTATGTTTCGTTGGATAAAAATAGAGGAGAGATAACTGAATATACTCTTAAAAGAGCATTTGTAATGTGGCTAAAAAGAGCAGGATATGGAGAAGAGCCACTTAATTATGGAATAGAATATAGTGATGGAGTTGATGGATGGGAGGATATTTCAAAAAAGTATTTAGACAATAAAAGAAAGCCATCGGGTGTAGATGAGGATGTATGGCTTGTAGAAAAAGATTTAGCAAAGCAGGACGGAGAAAGATTATTTAGTCAATTTTTAGCAACAGGACTTACGCCAAACGACCAAAGGCGAATAGAGATTTTATGGAATAGAAAGTTTAATGGTATCGTAGAGCCAAACTTAAATAAAGTGCCTATTGGTTTTTCATATAAAAAATTCTTTGGAGAAAAAGGTTTGAACGATTTGAGAAAAGAAAAGTTAGAAGCCATTAGGTTTTATATGAGTAGAGGAAGTTGTTGCTTGGCTTATGGAGTAGGTATCGGTAAAACTTGGTGTAGTAATTTTATATTAGCACAAATGTTAGATTTAGGACTAACTAAAAGACCATTAATAGCCGTCCCAAATCAAGTTTATGCACAATTTGGATTAGAACTTCAAAAGGTATTAGGGACAAAAAAGGAAGTGGGAAATGATTTATTGGTAGGTAATTATTATTTTAATCCTGTCTACAATATAAGTGAAGAGATGAGAGAACTTGCTTTATCAAAAAGATTGCCCGATGGAACTATTACGATATGCACTTATGAGGGATTAGATAAAATAGGACTAAAACCAAATAGTAAAATTGTAGACGACACAGAAGATTTTAACAAAGCCGTTATTTCTACTTTTAAAATGAAAGAAAGTGAAAATATAGCAACGCCCTATGATATAGAAAATGTATTAAGTGAAGATAATAAATTAAGGCATTTCTTTGGACTTCGTAATGAAGCACAAGATTTAAAAGATTACGAAACACAAAAGAAAATAAACAATAAAGCAAAAAGACCTCCTGCAAATAAGTCGGTTTTCCTTAATGAAATAGGTTTTGATTATATTACTATTGACGAGGCACATAATTTCAAAAAGTTATTTACCACCACTAAAGGAAGAGCCGATGAGTATGGAGAACGAAAAGAAAACCCTTATTCTAAAATAGGAAGTGTAAGTAGAGGGACAGGAAGTAAAAGGGCAGAGCAATTAGCGTTTTTAGTAAGATATATACAACAAACCAATGCACTTGGAAACACTTTACTTTTAACGGCTACACCTTTTACAAATTCTCCTTTAGAAGTTTGGACTATGCTTTGTTTTATAAATTATGATTTACTAAAGTCAAAGGAATTAACTCAAACGATAGAGTTTTTTGACGCTTATGCGAAAACTAAAATGGAGTGGCAAATTACGGCAAGTTTACAATATGCTTTAAAAGACGCTTTAGTGGGGTGGAATAACACAATGTCTTTGCAACAATTTGTGTTTCACTTAATAGATAAAAAAGGTAAAAAAGAGGAGGACTTATTAGTAGAACGACCAAATAAAATTGTCTTGCCTTTAGTGAGTGTTCAAGTAGACAAAAAATTTCAAGAAGTTGCCGAAAAGGATAGGATATATACGACCTTAAAGTTTAGTCCCGAACAGGCAGGTCTGATGAATAGAATAAGAGAGTATTCGGGAGGGAAGATGGACTATGAAGAGTTATGTTCAGAAGAGTATAGAAACACTACTGAATTTGGTAAATATCCTGTAAAAAAAGGAGGCGATAGTGGAAGAGATATTGTAAACATAGAAAAGGCGTCCAAAAAAAATGAGGACGATGAGTTTGCAAGTAAAAACGCTACAAGCACCCGATTATTAACAGGATTGACTTATAGTAGACAACTTGCATTATCTCCATACTTTTACAAGTGTAGTGGAAAGAAAGGAAAACCAACTGCAAAACAATTAGTAGAGGAAAGTCCTAAATTACTCTATATAATGGAGTGTATAAAAAGCGTTAAAGAATACCACGAAACAAATGGAACTTCTATAAGTGGACAGGTTTTATTTATGGATGTAGGTGTAAAGGCGTTTCCTAAACTACAAGAGTATTTAGTAAGCGAAATAGGTTTTGATATTGATGAAATTGGTATGATTACGGGAAGTGATAGCACCACTAAAATAGGTAAAAAATCAATGCCTAAAAGTGAAGTCGCCAATGCTTTTAATGGCTTTGTTTTAGATGAGAATGGAAATAAACTTTACTATGAGGAAACAAAGGGATATAGCGACAAAGACAGAATAAAGGTATTACTTGGTAGTAGTTCTATAAGAGAGGGAATAAACCTGCAAGAGAGAGCAAGTGTTTTATATAATGCCTATGTAGATTATAACCCTACGGACAACATACAATTAGAGGGTAGAATATGGAGGCAGGGTAATGTATATCAATATGTAAGGATAGTATTTCCGTTAGTAGAAAATTCTGCCGATGTATTTATGTTTCAAAAATTGGGAGAAAAATCTAAAAGGATTAATGAGATTTGGAATAAAGACGGACAGACAAATGAAATAGAAATAGAACAGGTTAATCCAGAGGATGTAAAATACGATTTGATTACAGATTGTGATATGTTAGCACGGATTAAAGTAGAGGACTTAAAAAGAAAATTAGATTTAGAAAAGTCAAAAATAAATAGAGAAAGAGTAGCACTACAAGATTTAACTCCTATTTTTAAAGAGTATAGTGAAGTATATGGATTAGATTATTTGGATAATCGTGTTCAGAATTTAACACAAAATACGATTGTGGGTAGTTATTTCTTTTTATGCACCTTACGAGATGACCTACTAACGAAACCTTTACTTGATGAAAAAAAGAAAGATATATTTTTAGACCTAATAAAAAAACAATATAGTGCAGATGATAATGAAAGAGAAACAATAAATAGACAGATTTTAGAGTGCTTTAACTACACCACCGATGAAATGATAGGATTGATGAAGCAATTTGTTGCCGATAGTAAAATTGTTTATCCTCTTAATTATACAAGTGATTTTGCAGAATTGTCGGCAGACGCAATAGAAGAGCAAATGCCTATTATGGTGGGAGATGAAGTGAGGTATAAGAAAAGGAGAAGAGATGATGACTTAATAGGTGCAGAAGTTGTGGAGGTCTATAATGAAAATGATAAATTACTTGATGATGATTTTTATAGAGAACAATCTACAAAAGAAGAGTTAGAACAAGAGGGAAAGACCTTAAAAGAGTATTATGAGTATAGTATAAAATCAAATGCAAATTTCCGTGAAGAAAATGATTTAATGCCATCCTATGTAGTATTAGACAATGATGATGAGGTGGGTATTGGAGATAAAGAATTACAGAAATTCATAAAACCAAAAAAAGCAACCAAAAAAGCAACAAAAAAAGATGAGAGAGAATACTTAAATTGGGGAACTAAAAAATTCAAAGAAGAAATTATTAAAATAAGTTTTTATCAAAGATTGCATACTATACAATTTGATGGAATGTATTATAGAATAGGAAATAGATACACAAAAATAGAGGGGGTTGCACACAACAATTTTGTAAAAGTAGCGACTATGCCTCCAACAGAACTTTATACGGGAGGTTATTATGAAACTACGGACACAGATACTCCTGTTTGGTACTTAATGGGAGTTAGAAGTGTCCCCGATAATGCAACTACAAAAGAAGATGGTAAATTAGTCCCTAATTATTCAGTTTTATCAACGGAGTTAAATGACGCCATAGAAACGGGATTATTAAATGTAGAAGATAGATTTAAAGAAACTTGGACTAAAAGATTAGAGGATGTATTTGATGGTAGGAGATTTTATCAATTAAATTATCCTAAACTTATAAAAACTATTCAAAAAGATATAGACACTAAATTAAGACCTAAAGGTATTACAACCAAAGAGAAACTTTTTGAAGAGATAAATAAGAAAAGAGAAGAGTTTAATGCAAAGCAACAGGAAAAAAATGATTTAACTTCTCCCGAAAGATTAGAAGAGTTAGCGAGAAAAGAGTGTAAGGAAAGAGAAGATAAATTAAAAGGTGGCGTAAGAACTCCTGCCGATGTAAAGACAAGAGCAAGAGAGTTTGCACAATTAAGAAAGAGTGATAGTGGAGATATGGTTTATTTAGGAAACGAAATGCTTGATATTTTTACTGAAAAGGAAACGGAAAAAAGAGAGCAAAGACAAGTGGGTAGTAAGAGAGATGAAATAGTTTATCTTAAAAAGAAGATTGAGAGTTTTGAAATGTTGCAAATGGTATCGGATGGTAAAAAGGAAAAAAATTATCTACAAAAAAAGATAGATAGTTATAACGGATTGCTAATGTTAGCAGAAATGGAATAATTACACTATACAATAATTTTGTAAATTAGTGTAGTTTTTAAATTAAAATTATATTATAAAATAAAAATTAAATAAAATGGCTTTAACAGAAAAAATGATAGAATTGTTCCGAGAGAACATAAAAGACCCAAAATTGTCTGATGAGGATAAAAAGAGGTTTAAAGACGCACTCGACAAAGAGGGCGTTTCTTATAGTGCAAGTGAAACTGAAATTGTAGAAGAGGAAGCAAAAACTCCAACACCTACAAAAGCAAAAAAGAAAGCACCCACAAGTAAAAAGAAGCCACAAAGTAGCGAGAGTTTATCCAAAGCCAAAGCAGATTTAGAAGCTAAATATAAAGTGAGTGTAGAAGATTGTGAGAAGTTGCTTAAAGAATATGCAGAGAAAAGAGCAAAAGCCAAAAAGGGAAGAGAGAAAAGAACTTCAAAACTTAAAAAAGACGGCAAGTTAATTAAGGGAACGGATGTAAAAGACGCAGGTGCTACTCTTGATACGGCTAAAAAGAAAGTAGAAGAAAAGATTAAAACCGAACTTAAAAAGGTAGAAAAGAAAGAGGAAGCCAAAGTTAAGACAGAGGTTAATAAAGAAAAGGAAAAACAAGCCAAAACTAAAAAGCCAAAAGCAAAGCAAGACAAAGAAGTTAAGAAAGTAGAGAAAAAGGAAGAGAAAAAGGCAGAAAAAGAGGTTAAAGAAAAAACTGAAAAAGTTGCCGTAAAATTAGTGGTAGATACAAGTGAGATTATTAGTGCTATAACTAAATCATTAGCCAATTTTGATAAAAATAGTTCTAAAGAGTATTTAATTAAATTGAGAGATGATATTAATAAACTATTATCTAAATATGACGCAGGGGGTTTTACACAACAATTAAATATAACTCAAAGTAATATGAGTGCCTCTTCCGTTAATCCTTTTAAATTTAAGAAAGGAGGTAAAGTAAGTTCTGATTTTTCGGATAAAATAACTCAATGGGTTATGCACTCTCATAATTTTGTAGGTGGGGATAAAGTTATGAAATATGAGGGTAGAGAAATAGGGATTGCACCTAAATTCTTTGAAGCATTTACCGAAAAAAATAATATGAGAAACCACTTATATAACAAGTGGTCAGGATACTATAAAAAAGAGGGTGCGAGAGCAGTTATGCCTATATTTTGGGCATATTTAGATGAAGAAAACCGACAAGCATTAGCAGATTGGATAGAAAAGAATTATACAAGTTATAAGAAAGGAGGTAAAGTAAAACCGATAAATGTTGAAAAAGAGTTGAGAAAGATAAAAGAATATGAAGAGAAAGGTGGCGATGTAGAGTTCTTTGGACAGAAGTATAAAAAGAGAGGAGGAGATGTAGAGTTCTTTGGACAGGAATATAAAAGAATGGGAGGAGATATAGAGTTCTTTGGACAAAAGTATAAAAAGAAAGGAGGAGTAGTAGATAAATTTTCTGACGCTTATAATGATTTAGTAAAGGAATTAGGGTTTAAGAAAAAAGGAGGAGATATTGAGTTTTTCGGAAACAAATACAAAAAGAAAGGAGGAGTAGTAGAGAAGTTTAATAAGGCATATAAAGATTTAGTAAAAGAATTGGGTTTTAAGAGAGGAGGGGATGTTGAGTTTTTCGGACAGGACTATAAAAGAATGGGAGGAAAAGTAAGAAAATTCAAGCAGGGATACAACGATAGAGATGATGAGGCATTGGCTATGAGAAGAGGCAAACATAAAAGTCAAGATTATAGGGCAAGAAGAAACGAAAGTAAAGGAGAGTTGAAACACAAAATGAGGAGAGCATATTCCGATGTAGATAGTATGGATAGAGGAAACAGATATTTAAAAAGAGGTGGTGATGTAGATTTCTTTGGACAGAAATTTAAAAAGAGGGGTGGCGATGTAGATTTCTTTGGGCAGAAGTATATGAAAAAAGGAGGGGAAACCGATTGGATACAAAGTGTAGTAGATAGTCCTAATTTTAGAAAAGGTGCGTTTACAAGAAAAGCAAAAGAAAGAGGTATGTCTACGGAAGCATTTATGAAACAAGTTTTATCTAATCCTAATCGCTATGACCTACGAACTCGTAGACAAGCACAATTTATGAAAAATATATAATTATGGCTAAAACAACTAAAGATACGGCAAAAGAGTGGATAGAGGGTTTAAGAGAACTCTCTAAAGAACTAATGGACGATAGCAAAGAACATAGAAAAGAGGCAAATGAGCATAAAAAACAAGCCACTACTCTTACTCAAATAGAAGATGGGATAAAAGAAACCCTTAATATAAAAGCAGAGGGAGGACAGATTGATTTTGATAGTGTGGTGGATACAGGACAACCTCACGATATGTTGAAAAAAGGTGGCTCTATTCCTTTTGAAACTTCTAATTTGTATTTTGAGGGTTTTGGGAGGGATACAAATGGAAACTCCATTGTGAAAGTTAGTTTTCCTAATTCAAGAGCATTTAGTATTCAAACTAATGCAAACCTACCCATTACTCACAATGTGGTAATTAGATATAAGCTAAAAGAAGTGCCAAAGGACACTTTAAATGAGATGGAAAAAGAAATTAATGATTATGTTAAAGAATTTGGAAGTCCTAATCAAATGAAAAAATTAAGTTATGCAAAAGGAGGCGAAGTTAGAAAATACAAATGGGTAGAGAGTGATGATAGTGGAAGAACGGATAACGAATATAGCGACAAAGAGTATGAAAAGGTATATATGGAATACCGATGTAATCCTAATTGGAAATTTACATTTGATGGGGATAGTGGAAAAAATGCTTATAACGAAAAAGAGGACAAACGAATTGCTTGGAGTAGAAAGTATGATTTTAGTTTTGCAAAAGGAGGTAAATTAAGAACTAACTCAAAAGAGGTAAGAGAAAAAATAAGAGAACACATTAAAGATAGTGTTTATGATGAAAATGAAGAAGAATTTGACACTTTTGGTAAAGCAAGTAATTATTTAGTAGAAGAATTTAAAAGAGTAGCAGATTATCCAAATAATCTACAAAGAATACCAAACAATCAAGAGAGATTTGAAGATTATTTACGAGGAATACCATTTCATTTTGAATATGAAAATTATAAAATAGAAGAATTTTTAAATAGTTTAGGAATTAACCCCGAAAACAAAGAATATGATAGTGATGAAATGTGGAGGAAGTATGGTTATTTGATTTGGAAAGAAATTGAAGATGATTACTACGGATATGCAAAAGGAGGCGAAGTTATGTTAGATGGTGTTCCCGTTAATGCAGAAACTTTAAAACAAATAGTAAGGTTAAAAGAAGAGGCATTGGATAGCCGAAAAGAATTATTAGGCAATATAAATAATATAGCAAAACAATTATTAGATGAGGGAACTTTCCCAAATGAATTTGACTTATACGATGTGAGGAGAATTGAAGAAATGAGTGAGTATGGGATGTTTAAAAAAGGTGGCTCTGTAAATTCAAAATACTTAAATTCAATTTCCGACACAAAGCGAAACAAGATATTACAAAGTATAGCAGACCACTATGGAAGTTCTATTAAAAAGACAGAAGATGAGGTGTATGATGAGGAAGCCGAAAAATTGTATGAATATATAGGAAACAATAGCCAATTAAGGATGGAGGTGTATAGGGATATGGAAAAATATGCAAAAGGTGGTTTAGTTGTTGGAGATTATGTAGAAATTGTTTCAGATAACGATAGTTATGATGATTTTAGAGATGAAGAATTGATAATAGAAAGTATTTCTGATGATGGATATGGAGAAACTATGTATGAATTATCATATCAAAATGATGATACACAAATTCCTTTTAGTTTTTATGAATATGAATTAGAAAAAGTTTATGCAAAAGGTGGCGATTTGGCTATTGATAATCTAAATAAAATAACAGATTTTAGAGAAAAAATGGCGAGTTATATTGCGTATCAAAAAAGTGGTAGCACAAACAAATCAGATAGTTGGTATGATAAAACCGAAAGAAAATTACTAAACAAATCATATAAAGATTTATATAAACAATATAAGGAATTAGGGGGAAAACAAGAAATAGAAGATTTTGGAACAGGTGGCTTTTTATTAGGTAATATGCTTGGAGGATATTTAGGATACAAATTAGGAAAGAGTATGGAACAGGATGATGATGTATTTGGAAGTGAAAGAAAGTTTGCTCAAAAAGTAGCCAAAAGCGTTGGAAAAAAAGAGGGAGAATAGTAAATTAAAAAAAAATTAATATATTTGTAAAAATACAAACCAAAATTTAAAATTATGTCGGAAAATATAACACCAAAACAATTACCTCACGAATTTTTATTAAAAAAATATAATCTTAAAATAGAAGATTTGTCGGCTCACACCCAACAATTAAAAAAAGATTTAGACCAAACCACCCGACTTTGCCTGTCAAGAAGTAAAGATGGAGTAGTAAATTTAACCCCTAAAACACAACAAAAAATATCTACATACGATAGATATATATGTGATGGTATATGGGAGTATTTAGAAGAACAGGAAGAGGTTAGTGAGGAGGAAGTAGAAGAAGTGGAAGAAAAGATGGATGAGAAAAGAGAGGACATAGAAGAAAAAATGGAGGAAGCACACGCAGAAGCCATAGAAGAAAAGAAAGAGGAAGAAACTAAAGAAGAAGAGCCAAAAGCAGAGGGTGGAGAAGTTGAAACCGAAGAAACCCAACAAGACGAAAAGCCAAAGCAGGATGATGAAGTTAAGATTGGTTTGTGGGATTGGGATTAAAAAGATTACTACTAAATTTGCATTTAGTTTTACATATTTATTTACATAAATAGTTTTATCTCCGAAGAGTTATAGGTTGAGAATACTCCCTATCTCTTCGGGTTTTTTTTATATGAAAGAAACAAACCTACATATTCGTATTTGTCATTACATAAAGCACCAATACCCTAATGTCTTATTTACAAGTGAAAGTAGTGGATTAAGAGTATCTATTCAACAAGCAAAATTATTAAAAAAATTAAGGAGTTGTGCAGGTTTACCTGACCTTTGGATATTAGAGCCACGAAAGAACTATTATGGTATGTTTTTAGAACTAAAGAAAGAGGGAACGACCATTTACAAGAAAAATGGCGATATAAGAGCCGACAAACACTTACAAGAGCAGGAAGAAATACTACACCAATTACAACAAAAAGGATATTTTGCTAATTTTTCGGTAGGATATGATGAAACTAAAAGTATAATAGATTATTATTTGGGACTTTAATTAAATTGTTAATAACTCAATTTTAGATTTTCATATTTTCAACAAAAAATTCCTTACATTGTGTGCAATTTTAGGATAATGAATAATAATAATTCAAAAAAACTTATTGAAGTTTTACTCAAAACTATTGACAGGGTGGGTATAAAACAAACTATTGAAAGTTTGCAAATTACAGAAATTCATATAACGGAAAATAAAGTATTGCAAGAGGCGATAGTGGGTTTAACTTGTAAGTATTTTGATATATCTAAAAAAATGTTAATAGCAGGGAGAAGAAATATATCTAATAGAACTAATGCGATAGGGGTTTGTGCCGTGATGTTATCAAGACATTGTAAAATTTCTCAAAAAGACATATCTAACATTTTAAGAAAAGAGAGGTCTAACATTAGTAAGTATATGCAGAAAATAAGAGATTTAGATATAAACTTTAAAGAGGACAATGAAGTTATCCAAAAAATGAAGTTAATAGAAATAGATATTAATGAATTTCTAACAAATGGTAATAATACTAAAATAATTACAAATGGCTAAAAGTAGAAGAGGACGACCCTCAAAAAATCAAGAAGTAGAAAATCAAGAAGAAAATCTACAAGAAGAAAATTTAGAGCAGGAAGAAGTAGAAGAACAGGTTGAGGGAGATATTAATGAAAGTGAAACTCCCGAAGAAATTGCCGAGCCAAAAATTGAAGCCGAAGAGCCACCACCACCACCTCAAGATGATAGTGAGGTAATAGGAGAGGGAACTTACGGAGATTATAACCCTTTTGCAGAGAGTGTAGTAGAAAGAGATTATTCTACGCCACAAATTGCTTCGGGGGAAGTAGAAGAAATAGAAGAGCCACAATTTGTCCCACCAACTTACGAGGATGTAAAAAGAGAAAGAGAGGGAGGAGGAGAAGAAGAAATGGGCGATGAAACGGGACAAGAAAGTGGAAGTCCTTTTGATAATCCAAACCCTGCTTTAAACGATTTAGATACTAAAGATAAAAAAGTGGCTTGTGAAAGTTTGGTAGATACTTGTTTGGACGCTTATGAGCAATTACATAAATACGGACAATATATAATAAAAGTTGATGAGGAAACATTACAACAAAAGCACAGGGACGGAACACTTGATTTAACGGAAACTATACCATTACCCGATGGCAAGGAAGTTAGTATTGCAGAGTTTTTTCAACAATATAACGAACAGGGTGTAGACGCACTAAAATACGACCAAGAATTTGGTGCTAAAGTAAAACCTGCTATGCTTCGTGTATTTATGAAGCGAGGATGGGGAATGTCAGATGAGCAATACTTAATGTATATGTTTGGAAGAGATATTGCCGTAAAAGTGGGGATTATGTGGCAAATGAAAAAAACTATAAATAGCACTCTTGAAAGTTTAGAAGAAATGCACTTAAAAAAGAAGAGGGGACAACAGGCAGAAGAAAGAGCAAAACAACAGGCAGAGCAAGAGCAATACGAAGAAGAGTATGAAGAATATGAAGATGAGATAGAAGAAGAGCCAAGAGTAGAGGAAGTTCAAGTTGTAAACGAAGTCCCTAAAAAACCACGAAACACAGAGGGTTTTACCGAAAGTATGGAAATTGATATGCCTAATAAACCTGCTCAAACCACCCATCCATCTGAAATAGAGCAAGAGTTGAAAAATCAAAAAAATAAAAAGAAATAAATATGAAGAAATATACATTACCAAAAATAATGATTTGCGTCCCCACCTATGACGCTAAAAATTATTGTTTGGACGCTTTTGTGCATAATCTTAAAAATTTAGATTATCCTAAAAATAAGTTAGAGATATATTTTGCCGACAACTCAAAAGACAATAAAAATGCTTTAATGATAAATAAGAAGTATGGAATTAAGTGCTTTTGGAAAGATTATACCGACTACCCTTTATTTGAAAAATTAGCCGATACACATAATCAATTAAGAAGATACTTTTTAGATAGTGATTGTGAGTATATGCTTCATTTAGAAAGTGATATTTTCCCCCCCAAAAATATGTTATATGAATTACTATGGTGCAGAAAGCCAATAGTAAATGCTTTGTATCAAGTTTTTAATGCAAGTTGGAGGCAGTTGTGCATTAAACTTAATGATAAACATAACCCACACCATCAAGAGTTTGTGTTTCATACAGGGATAGACAATTTTCATCATTGGTGGACAGAGGGAAGATTGCAAAAATGTTTTATTGCAGGAATTGGTTGTTGCTTAATGAAGAAAAAAGTAATGGAAAAATTTGAATTTAAACATCAAAACGAATGGAGTAATGAGTGTCCTCCCGACACCTATTTTGCAGAAGATTTAAGGACGGCAGGAGTTCAAAATTGGGTGCATACAGGCGTTTTATGTTTTCATTGGAATAGGGAAGATTGGGGTAGACATTTTAACCTTATACAATATGAAAAAAGTGAATAATAAATTAAATTAAATTAAAATGAAAAAAATTAAAATAAGCGATAAAATTAAATTAAGCGACAAAGAAAAACAAGAAACAGAAATTTTAGCTAATAGGATATTACCTAAATCTGATTTCAAGAGAGTTATAGAACACGACAAAGTTTATTATAATGCTTTAACCCAACATTTAGAATTTTCGTTAATAAAGTCCGATTTATTACAACAGAAAGTGGAGGAAATTTTAAGAACTCAAACTAAAGAAAACATTACTAAAAATATAGATACTCTATGCGAATTTTCTAAAACACGATTAGAGTGTCTTGATTTAAAAGCACGGCAACATATACAAGAGAAACTTGTAGAGGACAAGCAAACCCATTTTGACAATGTATTTATCCCTCAATATAATAAGGAGTGTGAAGAGATGAAGAAGCATTTTGATACCACACTTCAAGAAGCAGAAGCAATTTTAGAATTAACAGACGAGAAGTATTCGGCACTAATAAAAAAGGTCAAGTATGAAATGGAGTGGTGGAAAAAAACGGACAAAAAACAAAAAGAAAATGATGAATATAGAATACAACTATACAAACCTTTAAAAAGAATACTATCTGCGTTCAATAGAGAGAAAGAAAAAGAAATGGAGGAAAGCAAATACAAAATGAAATAAAAATGGGGTCAAAACCTAAAGACATAAAGAATTATACGAATAAAATTAACTTTAATATAGACAATAGAAGTGATACATTAACTCCCGTTGAATATAAAGAAGAGCATAAATTTTTTCTTGATTTTCAGAAGAAGATTTATGATGAGTATAGTTATGTTCTTGATAAACTTAATCCCACCGATTATTTTTGGTTTGTAGATAAAGAAACCCACCGAAAGCAGTATTCTAAAACTAATGCTCACGCTTATTATCCTTTATATGCCGACTATTTAAACCACCGAAGAAAATCTGTAAAAAAGGTATTAGAAATAGGCGTTTATACAGGTTATTCTATGTTAATGTGGAGAGAGTATTTTCCTAATGCCGAAATAGTGGGAGTAGATATTAATTTAGAGCATAGTTGGATGGGAAAAAATGCAAAGGATGTATGTAAGGGAAAGGATAGGATTACTTTAATAGAAGCAGATGGGACACAGGAGAGTATTGCAAAAGAAATAGGAGAAAAATACGGAGATTTTGATTTGATTGTTGATGATGGTAGCCACCACCCCACAGACCAAATTTTATCCCTTATTTATTTTTTGCCCTATTTAAAACTTGATGGATTATATGTGATAGAAGATATTATTGTTAAAACACAAAGACACTATTTAAACAATTATTTTAATGCAGAGTTTGTGGAACAGGAAAAGGATGTAAAACTATTTGAGGAGTTTTATGAAGATTTTAAAACAGATATATTAAGAGCAGAAAATATGGACTTAAAACCCTATGGAATTAAATATCAAATAAATCAAGATAGTTTATTTACCATTGATACATTTGAAATTAAAAAACCTCCACCCCACCAAATAGGAAGATTATATTCTCAAATACTTCAAAGTAAATTAAAGATGGCTTTTATAACTAAAAAAGATTATACAAAATGAAATTAGGATTAGCATATAATGTGTTTGATGGAGAAGAACTATTAGGATATAGTATTAGTCAAATTAGAGAGTTGGTAGATTTTGTTGCAATAGTTTATCAAACTACTTCCAATTATGGAAATAAAAACCCCAAACTATTAGAAACTTTAAATAAATTAAAAGCAGAGGGATTGATTGATATGCTTTTTGAGTATGAGCCAACTCTTGAATACGATGAAGATAATAACATTAAGGTTTTAAACGGAACGCCCAATGAATTAGAAAAAAGAAATATAGGATTAAAGATTTGCAAAGCAAATGGTTGTGATACTTTTATGACTATTGATTGTGATGAATTATATAAAAAAGAGGAATTTAAAAAAGCCAAAGAAGAATTTGAAAGAGGAGGGTATGACACCTCTTTTTGTAAAATGGAACATTATTATAAATTACCCACAATGCAATTATACCCCCCACAAGAGTATTATTGCCCTCTATTTTATAAGATTAAAAAAGACACTCTATTCACAAAAGATTTATGGTGGGATAAAACTTATCCCGTGCATATAGACCGAACACGCAGAATAGTAGCAGGTTATCCCCGTGTCTTTACAAGAGAAGAAATACAAATGCACCATTTTGCTTATGTAAGAAAGGACTTGTCTATTAAACTCCAAAATACTTCGGCACAAATGGACAAAGGAAGTCAAAAAGAAATTTTATATCATTACAATAGTTGGAAAGGAAAAGAAAGTGGTGCTTTATTGTTAAGTGAACAGAGATATAGATTAAAGGAGGTGGATAATTATTTTAATATAGAATTGTGAAATTAGGAATTGCCTATAATATATTTGATGGAGAAGAAATCTTACCATTTGCTCTAAAAAACTTACGAGGGTTTGCCGATTTTATTGTTGTGGTTTATCAAACTACTTCTAATTATGGAAATATAAATCATAATTTGTTTCCTGTTTTAGTAGAATTAAAAGAACAGGGTTTAATAGATATGTTATATGAATATGAGCCAAATATAAGAAGAGATGAAAAGGGAGAGATTGATTGGAAAAGTGGAACTTTAAATGAGGTGGAAAAAAGAGATATAGGACTAAAGATATGTAGAGCCAATAATTGTGATACTTATATGACTTTAGATTGTGATGAGTTATACGACCCCCAACAATTTGAGTGGGCAATAAACGATTTTGAAAAGACAGGTTATGATACCTCTTTTACTCTTACTTATAATTTTTATAAACTCCCCACAATGCAATTATTAAATCAACATTTGTGGTATCAACCTTTATTTTATAAAATTAAAGAAGATAGTAAAATAGAAATGCAAAAAAATTATCCCGTGAATATAGACAGGACAAAAATGATTAAAACTAACTTTCCTGTAATTTATAAAAGCGAGGAAATAATACAATATCATTATGCTTATGTAAGACATAATTTGAAAAGTAAAGTTAATAACTCTTCGGCAAGAAGCGATAACCAACAAGAAGAAAGCAAAAAGATAATTGATTTTTACGATAATTGGAGTGGAATAGAAAATGGTGCTTTAACTATTGGTATGATTAAAAAACCATTAAAAGAAGTGGATAATAAATTTAATATAATACTATGAGAGAGGCATTATTAGGAGTAGCAGTAGGTAAAAAAGGAATAGGGAAAACCTATACTACATTACAAATTATAGGAAGTTATATAAAAGGTAGTGCGAGTGTAAAACCTCGTAAGGCACTTATATTGGATGTAAACGATGAATTTAGTAGTGTTAGAGCAATTAGTCCATCGGATGTAAAATTATTTACACACCACCCTAAAATTGAGTGTAGGAGGGTAAGACCATATAATGATGATGGAACTAAAATGACTTTAAGTGATATTGCTAATACTCTTTGGGATATATTAAGAGATTATAAAGGAGGTTTATTGCTTATTGAAGATATTAATAAGTTTACAGGAGATTATTTAAAAAATGATTTGGTGGGTGCTTTATGCACAAACAGACACAACTCTCTTGATATTATTATGCACTTTCAAAGTATCGGAAGAGTAGGAACTAAAATTTGGCAAAACATTAATTGGCTACGATTTCATAAAAACACAGATGGAGTAGATAGGCATAGAAAAAAGTTTGAAGATAAATACGAGGCATTTAAAATATGTGAGATATTAGTTAATAAACAATACTTTGGAGGAAACAAATACTTTTACCTAACTTTTGATTGTGATACCGAAAAAATCTTTGGGACTTATTCAGATAGAATGATGAGTGAAGCGATGGATGAATTTATAGCACTTAATTATAGTAAAAAAGTAAAACCCCTTTTAAATCAACGAAATGCACAGGGGAAAAAACTATATACGCCTACTACGGCAACAAAAGAAGTGAAAAACCGATTGAAAAAAATGTATCTGTAATAAAATGTTAAAACTTCTTGCCTATATATCTTTTTACCTATTAGGATGTAGCTTAATTTGGATACAGACCAACGGGCAATTTATTTGGACTTCCTTTGCTAAAAACCCTTTTCTCGTATCTTTGATATTTGGGACACTTATATCTTATGTAATGATAACGGCTACTAAATATGGGTTTGTTTCTCTTAATGGCTCTTTATGGAGTATTAAGTTCTTTGGCTTCTCATTGGGGTTAATAGTTAATGCAATACTTAACTATTATCTAATGAATGAGGGCATAAATATAAAAACTACTATTAGTATGATATTGGCTTTTATAATAATAGGCATACAATTTTGGGAATAATTTAAATATGTTTATACCTGTTTTTCACATCCTAACTTATTGGCTTTAAGACCTTTATAACTTTTTCACATCACTTTATATATATACTACGATATAACAAATGTTGTATTTAATTATAAAAATTCCTTATGTTTGTATCTGTGAAATTCCTATTTGTATAGGAGGTAAAAATTATTTTTAATTTATAAAAAATACAGATTATGAACAATAATGTAAAAGGTATGTTGTTTACTGCCGTAGCAGTAGCATTAGGAGTTGTTATGTCTACTTACATCAGTAATATGATGGCTAAAAAGGAGATTGACAAAGCGAAAGGAGAGGGTGCAATGGCATCGTAATTCTTTCTTTGCTACACACTATTAAAGATGGTGGATAAACAAGAAAGGGGAGATAGTAGGTATTAATTTATTGAATATGCTCTCGTTTTGCTACTAATGAAAATTAGGTAGTATCGTAGATAATTAAAAGTGTTGAGTTGTAGGTTTATGTGCCTCCTCTACTTGATTTTATTTACACCATAATAGACAAAGTGTTTATTATTTAAATAAGTGTTTAACAAGTTTTAATAGAAAATTAAATAGAATGGAAAAATTAGATTTAAGAAACTATTTCGTAGACGCACAGGATGAAGCAAATGACAACTTCTTCAATTATGATGGAGATGATTTTGATGATTTCGATGAGTATGATGAGTTTGAGGACGATGATTTTGATGGAGATGACTACTTTGAGGGCGATGATGATGACGCCTTTGATATGGCGACAGGAGGTGGAGGTAATACTGCACCAACATCACAACCATATATTGTAGTTGTTAAAAATACAACAACATTAGCGACCAACGAAACTCCTGCGACTATTCTTGGTGCATACAACACTCTTGCTAATACTTCTGCTAATTGGCAGAATACTGCAAATATCTCTATAACAATGGGTATTTCGGGAATTACATATAGCGAGTTTTTGTATCAATCAATGAACAAGCCGTTTGTGGTAGGATTAACTTACTACCAATCTGCAACTACTAATCAAGTACTTGAAACTCTTACACTTATCAGTAGAGATGTTAATGGTAATGAGAGCCAAAAAACTCTTGTACCAACGATTGACCCTTACCAACAACAAAGTACAGTTATAGCAATCAAATACTCTTATAAAATTGATGGTTTTACATCGTTAGTTTTAAATTGTCTTGGTGGCTCAACTACTAAATTATATTTCTATCCTGCCGAAACTGCGAGTACTGCTCGTACTTTAACAGGAAAAAGAAGTGTTGCAGGTTATGGTAATCCTAACATTATAAAATCTGATAAACTTACTCTATCGGGTAGTGCTGTTCGGGCATTAAAAGGTGGAAGAAGAAGAGGAAGAGGAAGAAGAAGTAGATACGGAAGAAGAAGAAGATTAAGATAATCTTTTTCAGTTTATATGTTAGATAAATCATTTACGATTTGTCCACTCTCGCAAGAGGGTGTCTTTCAATAAAGAAAGGGGTTGAGTTGCTTTTTTAAAGTAGTTTAACCCTTTTTTTGCTAAAAATTAAGGTTTTAAAATGAGAAGAAACAGAAGAGGAAAAATAACGATTTATGATTACATAGCAGAAAAAGTCCCTGCTAATGCTCATTTTTTAATTAATAAATTTGGTAAGTATAGAAGAGCAAGAAATAGTAGAGAGTTAGCTTACCAACTAAAAGATTTTGTAAGGACTTTTGGAGAAAAGGGATTAAGAGAATTATGTAAAATTCATCCCGATAAAAAACTTATAGAATTAGATTGTAATGTATGTAAAACTCATACTTGCAAACCTATAATAAAAGAGGTAATAAAAGAAGTGCCTGTAATAGACAAAACGCCTACTCCACAGGCGTATTTTAATGCGAGTGGAGATGAAATAAAACAAAACGCTAACGAGGGAAGAGTATTTATCTTTTTAGGTTTTGTTGTTTTAGCAGTAGCAATTTTGTATAAAAAATAAAAAGAATAAATTATGAGATACGAAAAACACGATTTTAAGCATAGATTTCTAAATGCAAGTGGAACGAATAGAGGAGATAAAATGGTAGTTGCAGAATTTGGAAAATTAGTAGGTCAATATCCTAAAGTAATTGTTAAAGCAGTTAGGGACGCAGGAGTGCCTATAATGTCTAATGCTAACAATAAGCAACTTGTAGAAGTTGTAAAAAGAAACATTAAGAAAAACCCAAGATTAGCACTAAACATATCTACTATGATTATGGCTTCTTCTGACTATGATAGTGCTTTTGATGGATACGGCTCTTTCATAGGAACAAAAAAAGACGGAACTCAAAGAAAAGGATTGAATTTAGGAAAATTATTCGGTAAAGATAAAAACAACCCAAGTGCAAGTGTAGGTGGAAAAAAAGAAAAAGGAGGTTTTTTGAGTGGTATATTCGGGAAAAAAGATGATAGCACAGGTAAAAGAACAGGTGGATGGTTTTCAAAAAAAGAGGGAGGAAGTAAAATAGGAAATTTCTTACGAGGTAAAAAAGGAACTGATGTAGATGGTGTAGTGCAAGAAAAAAGTGGTTTTGGAGATTGGCTTTCATCTAATCAAGAGGGATTAGGAAATATGGCTTCAAGTTTGATTGGAGGTTTATTTAGTGGTGGAGGAAGTGAAAATGCCCAAAACAATGCTAACAACCAAAACACAGGTGGAGATGGTGGAGATGGTGGCGATGGTGGTAGCAAAGGAAAAGGAGGACTACCATTACCATTAATTATTGGAGGTGTATTAGTAGTAGGTGGTATTATCTTTTTAGTAATGAGAGGAAAAGGAAAGAAGAAGAAATAATAATGTATGGCTTATTCAATAGAGGATAAAGAAATATACGAAGATATTTATTCGTTGTATGGAGGAGAGCAAGAAGAGGTAAAAGAAGATAAAAATACAGAGGATAAATTAAAAGAAAACATACAAACCATAAACGACATAACTGAAAAAAAGTTAGGGAGTAAAATAAAAAAGAGGATGGAGGGCAATATCAAAGGTGCTTTATTAGGAGGTGCATTTGGAGTTGTTATAGGAATAGCAAATAGGCAAAGTCCTCTTATATATGGAATAATTGGTTTGTTAATAGGAAAATTAGTTTTTAATAATAAATTAAGCGATGAGTAAAAGTGCTAACCGATTATACCAAGAAAGTAAAAGTGATTTGTCATTTAAAGAGTGGCTACAAATAGAGCAGGAAGAGGGGAGATTGAAAGTGAGTATGAGTAATGCAGATGGGGAGAGTGAGGTGGTTAAAACCACTCCTAATCTAACTACGAAACAAGCCAAAGTGAATATGGGCAAGTGGAATATAGTAGGATTAATTGCAGTAGGATGTTTGATATACGGATTAATGCAGGTTAGTAAGAAAGAGTAAATGATAAAAACAATAGAATTAAATGAGCAACCTACCATAATACAAGTGTTGATAGACACGAATGAGAGAGAGAAGATTTGGATTAAGGTAAAAGACGCTTATAGAAAAAATACTTATTATACAAAACGATATAGTTTTGTTAATGGTAGAAAATCGTTCTTTGTAAATATGCCACAAGCACCCGAAGTTGCGAAAGTGATTGTGTATAATGATGAGTTGGGAGTAAGGAGAAGAGATAAAAGTTTTGATGTTCAAATTAGAACGAAACCTTTTGATATAACTCCTCCCCCAATGAGTAAGAAAACAAATTCATTTGTGAGGTTTGCACAAGAGTTTTCAGATGAATGTGGGTTTTTAAGAAGCAGTCCGAATGGAGAGAGGTATAAAAGTAATAATGGAAAGTTTATCATTGATTACTTTGATTACATAAGAAGTAAGGCAGACGGGGACAAAATTAATACCCCTGCGAGAATATCGCAATTAACGGGTAGGATAGAAGTAAGTGCCGAAGCATTTAGGAAATATACAATCCCTATGAGATTGGCAATTTTATTTCACGAATACGCACATTATAACCTAAATGATGAGCCGAGTTCGGAGATTGAGGCAGACATAAACGGGATTAGAATTTATTTAGGTTTGGGATACCCAAGAATAGATATTTTTAATGTTTTTTTAAATGTATTTAAAAGAAGTCCCAATGAAAGAAATAAGAAACGATATGAAGAATTAAAGAGTTTTGTTGAAAGGTATGATAGAACTATTAAATTATTAAAATAATGAAAAAAGGAACAGGTAAAGCACCAACAACCACAATAAGCACAACTCCCGTGAGAACAGGAGGTGGAGGTTTTAATGCAAATATGCTTGTGCCTTTTCTTTATTTATTCGCTACTCCGATTATGATGGGGGTAGGTTATTTAGTATTTATTAATCCTTTATTAAAGAAATTAGGTATAAAAGATAGTAAAGAGGATAAAGAAAACGAAACTTTGGTAGCACAAATAAATGGTAGTCCAATATGGACACCTTATTTCTATCAACAGGAGGGTGGAAACACTATGGGAACACCCGAAGCAAGAATTTATGCCGAAAGGTTATATGACGCCACAAGAGGTGGTTTTTTGTGGGGTGCAGGAACAGATGAAGAAGAAATATCGGGAGTTTTTAACTCTTTGGGGACAACAGGAAATGTGAGTATAGTAGCAGAAGCATATCAAGATATGTATGGCGAGAGTTTGATTGATATGTTAAATGATGAGTTAGATGATGATTATTTTATAATCTATGTAGCAACACCAATAAGTAAATATATTTAAAATGAGTAATCATCAATTAGACATATCGGCACAGGGAGGTTTAAATCCTCAAAAAAATGAAGCACTTAAAAAGGGTTTGATTATAGGTGCGATTGTTATTGTTGGTATAATAATATATAAGGCAATAAGGAAAAGTGGGACTTGGCAACAAATTGGAAACTTGGATGTTTTTCAAGGTGGCGATGTAGGAAACTCCACTTTAGGAGTAAATCAATTACAAAATCAAATACAGGGTTTTGACGCCTTAACTCCTGCAAGTCAGTTGTCAGACGCTTTTACACAGGATGACACTTGGCTTTATGGTGCAACGGATGAAGATTTGATTTGGGACACATTAGATGGATTAACAACTGCTCAAATACAGGCAGTAGAAGAAATGTATAACAAACACTATTATTCAACTTTAAATTTGGACTTACGAGCAAGTTTTAGAGATGAGTTGAGTGGAACAGAATTAGATAGAGCATTAGCATATTTAGATTATTAAAAAAAAAACTATGAGAAAAATACACAAGTTTGATAAACGAGCAAGAGCAAAGTATCTTGACAAACAAAGCCGAAGAAAAAGAGGTCAATATGGAAAACCTGTTTTAGATTTAAGAACGGATAGAGAAAATTTAAGTAGTGAGGGAAGAGGATATTATGCTAAAAGAAAGCACAGATTTGATGGTATGAATGACTTTGATGGTAAATTAGATAGTATGTTAGAACATCAAAGAAGATTTGATGGAGGAGATATTGAAGAATTGCACGGATTTACTGATTTTGATGGGGATGTGGAAAACAACGATATGGACTTTGACACTCTATTGAGCAAAAGAGGAAGAGCAAGAAGAAAAGAAAGAAGAAAATTGCGTAAAGGAGGTATGAGCCGAAAAGAAGCAAGAAAAACTGCATTGGCTATGATACCAAGACAAAAAGTTAAAGAAATGGTGCAAGAAGTAGCAACAGGTAATCCATCTCCGTCTACTCAAAAATTAATAGATAGTGGAACTTTAAGTGGCGACCCATCTCTTTTATCACAACAAGTTCAACAAGCCGTAGGAGAAAATCTTAAAGAGGGAACTCAAAATACTTCGGCAGGACAAAGAAGTGGTAATCCACCACCATCTGACGATGGAGGGAAAAAAGGTGGAATGAGTATGTTAATGATGATAGGAGTTGGTGCATTAGCATTAGGAGGAATATACTTTTTAATGAGAAAGAAAAAATAATAATAATAATAATAACTTAAAATAATTTCAAATGGAACATTTACAAGAAACGGATGTTGAGGGCAATAGCCAATTTGACAACCTATTAGGCAGAAAAGCCAAAAGAAGAGTAAAAAGAAGAAGAGCAGACCGAAGAAGAGGTCGTAAAATGCGTTTAAGAGATAAATATGGTAGTATGGGTAGACCTGCACCAAGACCAAATGCTTATGCAGACGCAGGTATTGGAACACAAGTTCAACAGGGAGAAATGGGGGGTAATCCTGTTTTGTCGGGTGGACAATGGATAGGAGGAGGAGGCAGTAGTGCTTCTGAAAAAGGTAGAGGTCGTGGACTTATAGGAAAACTACTATCACGAAGAAAAAGAAGAAATAGAAAGCATAAAAAATTATTAAGAGCAATTAATAATCCAAGATGGTTAGTAGACCCAAGAAACCATTATAAACTGAAAGACGCAGTTAGACAAATGGCTATTCAAAGTAATAATGATGGGAAAGTTGCCGAAAAAATGGAACACTTTAGAAAATCTAAAATGGGCAGTATGTTCTCTAAATTAAAGCCAAAAAGAAAATATCCTTTATTAAGTGAGGGTGGATGGCAAACAAGAAAGCCGATGTTAAGAGGAAGTCATCACTTCTTTAATGCAGACGGAAGTCCACAAAAGAAAGGTTTTTTTGCTAAAAATTGGTGGATTATCGCTTTAGTTGGTGGTGGTGCATTTTTGTTTTTAACTCCACAAGGGAAAAAAATAATGAGCAACTTAAAAGGATAAAAAATGGATAAAAAGAATTTAAAATTAATTGTCGGTAGTGTTATTGCTATTGTAATCGGGACTTTTATTTACGATAGAATTTCGCAAAATAGAAAGCCACCTTTACCACCATATCCACCTGCACCAAACCCTAACGGAAATGGAGGAGGAGGAGGAAACAATAACTCTGTAAACTATTCTCCTTATGCCTATGCTCTTTATGAAGCGATGGACGGGTGGGGAACAGACGAGGACGCAGTTCTTGAAATAGCAAATATGCAGGAAGCACCTCAAATTGCCCAATGGTTTGACCAAAATAAATTATTATTTGAGGGTTATACATTGAAAGAGTGGATTGAGGGCGACTTTAGTGGAAATGAAGAAAGTCAATTATTAAATAAGTTCGGATATTAATATAAAAAACAATTAAAATGGCTAAAAAAAGAAAAACAAAACGAGTAAGTAGAAGTTATTATTATAAGCAGACAGGTGGGGACACGGGAGGTGGAAACACAGGTCTTATAGTCGGTTTAATTGTTGTCGGTGCGTTAGGTGGAATAGGTTATTGGTTATATAAGCAGGGGAAACTACCATTTGGAAAACCTGCAATAGACCCAAAAAATGTAGATACACCTGCACCAAGTCCTAATACGACTACGACTACTACTCCTACAAACACTACTACTACTCCTACCAATACTACCACAGGTGGTGGAGGTTTGATAGAAACTATATTCGGAGGAGATGGAAGTAATGAGCCAACTCCATTTACAAGTAATATAGAGGGTAATCTATTTAGAGTATGGATAAATGATAATTATAACACCTATGCAAGAGAAATTGATTTGGATAGAAGTGGTAAATACGATAATTCGTTTATAAGAAAAGCGTGGAAAAAATACGGGGAACAATATGCTAATAGTGGGCAAGTAGACAATAGTAGTCCATTAGGCGTGTCAATAGACGCAGATAATTTATTTGAAGCAATGAATGGTTATGGGACAAAAGAGAGTGTATTAATTGAAATTTCTAATCAACCTAATGCAAAACAGGTTAGAGAATACTATGATAGCAATTTAGGAAAATTTGAACATAGAACTTTAAGAGATTGGATTATGGATGAAACTTCGGAAAATATGATTTGGGGAGATAAAGCACCCGATGGAAGTGGAACTTTAGAGGATTATTTAATAGCGAGATTTTATTAAGAAATGACAGATAAAAACTTAAATAAGTATATATTTTTAGCAGTAGTTGGCTTTGGTGCTTATTATTTTTGGACAAAAAATAAGAGGTTAAATGAGTTTGATGAAAGAGAATTGTCTTTATTGGAAGAAGAAGCAGACAGAAAGGCAAAGGCAGACGCAGAAAAGGGTAAAAAGAAGAAAAAGAAGTCCAAAGGATATAAAATAAAACCGATAAAGAAAAAGAAACCAACAACACCAACGGCAACGGCAACAACAGAAACAAGTATGAGTATGGGAAATTCAATGAGTATGGGAAATAGTATGGCGAGTAGTAATGAGCCAATAAACGAAGATAATGCACCAACGGAACAGGCAAATGAAACTACTCCTACACAGGAGGAAGAGGCGTCTGAAAATTTTGCTTTTACAGAAGATGGAGAGCAAGATGAAGATGGATGGACAATAGGTGCAGAGCCATCGCAACCTTATATAGTAAATGTAGCTTCTGCACAGGGAGGTGCAGTTAAAATAGGAGGTTTGCCTACGCCTATGATGAATATGGATGGGGACGGAGGTTTAGTTGTCAATGAAGAGCCATCTGCACCCGATAGCCGTGATAGTGCGAATGGAAAATGGAATAATGAAGTGTTATTTGGGTTTGATGACGGAATGGAAGATATTGATGATGTAGATGAGTTCTATGAGGAGTTTGGCGATGAATACGAAGATGACTACGATGAATATATGGATGAAGAGGACGACTTTGATTATGTTAGAGGAGAACACGACCCACGAAAACATTTTGATAATAAAAGTAAATTAAATTTTGATTTAGATGATACCATCTACTAAAACTATAAAACTATGAGAAAATTACACAAGTTTGATAAAAGAGCAAGAGCCAAATATCTTGACAAACAAAGTAAACTAAAAAGAGGTCAATACGGAAAACCTGTTTTAGATTTGAGAACAGATAGAGAAAATTTAAGTAGTGAGGGAAAGGGTATGTATGCAAAAAGATACCATCGTTTTACTTACGATGATTTAGACAACATTGTAGACACAATGAGTGCCGATGAAAAAACAACTCTTGCTTTAGGTTTTTATAACTATGATGTGGCTATGGAAGAGGAAGTGGATAATGCTTTTGAATTAGATTTTGATGGAGATGATGATTTTGATGATTTTACAGATTATGTAGATGATGACTTTGCGTATCAAAGTTTTGATGAAGATGAGGATGATGATTTTGATAATGTAATTACAGATGGAGATGATTGGATTGGTGCAGGAGATGAGGACTTTTTAAATGCACATCACTCAAAAAAGAAAACAAGAGGAGGTGGAAAAAACGCTTTTACACTAAAAGGAAGCCACCATATCAATTTTAATGACGATGGAGAAGTGGAATTAGAGGGTGGAGATGATGAGTTTGATAACCTATTATCTAAAAAAGGAAGAAAGAGAAGAAAATTAAGAAGAAAGAAAAGAAAGGCATTAAAGAAAAGTGGAGTATCAAGAAAAGAAGCGAGAAAACAAGCAAGAAAAGAAGCGAGAAAAGAGATACCAAGAGATACCTTAAAAGAAACTGCGAAGAAAAGTTGGAAAAAAATTAAAAAGGTAGGGGAAAAAATAGGACAAATTGTTAAAAAAGGAGTTCTGTTGATACCAAGACAAGCAGGTAGAGGATTAGTCCAACTTAATTATAGAGGCGTTGCCGAAAAACTTAAAAAAGGAAGAGAGCAGGGATTAGAGAAGAAAATTAAAGACAAGTGGGTAAAAAAGTTAGGGGGTAAATGGAGTTCTCTTAAAAAAGCAATAGACAAAGGTGCTAAAAAGAAACCTTTACTTTGTGGAGTAAAATGTAAGGGTAAACTTCATAAAGAAGTAAAAGCCAATTTTACAGGTTTTGATGGACAACCAATGCTTGATAAAAACAAGTTGTATGCTTTAGTAAACGAGGGAGTAGGATATAGTAATTTGGTTATTGACCCTGCGACTTTAACTATGATTTCAACGGGTGCAGGAGTAGTTGCAACTTTAGGAGGAGTAGTAGCAGGTATAAAGTCAAGTAAGCAAAACCAAGACGCCATAGATAACCAAAAAGAATTAGATGACGCACAACTTGAATTAATGTCTGATGGACAAAAGAAAGAGTTTGAGATAATGGAAAGGAAAATAGCGTCAGAATTATCTCCCGAACAACAAATATGGAGTAATCCCGATTTAACACAAGACGAAAAAGTAGAGGCAGTTGCACAAGTGCGAGAAGCGTTAGGAACAGAGCCAACTGCTCAACCCGAAACTGATAGTGGAAAAATCTTTGGATTGCCAAGAATGGCAGTTATTTTAGGTGGAGTAGTAGTTGCAGGATTAGGAATTTTTGCTATGACAAGAGGAAGAAAATAAAAGTATAACTAAACGGGTGTTTAGTTTGTTTGTAATAACTATTAATTATTAATTTAAAAACAAGAAATTATGTGTGGATGTAATTCAAATTTTAACGGAGAGGTAGAAAACTTCTCTAACTATGATGGCGATTTCGATAGTGAAAACGGCTTATTGGACTTTGATGGGGATGTTGAAAACTTTGACGAAGAGTTTGACAACTTACTAACAAAGAAAGGTAGAAAACGAAGAAAGAAAAGAAGAAAACTTCGTAAAGAGTATAAAAAACAGGGTATGTCAAGAAAAGAGGCAAGAAAAACGGCAAGAAAAGAGGCACTTGCTCAAGTCCCAAGAGGAAAAGCTAAAAGTATGGCTAAAGCAGAAAAAACAGGACAAAGTTCTGCCGAAGCACAGGTGCTTAAAGCAAAAGGTTTATTATCTGATAATCCTGCTAAAGCGTCTGCCCAAATTAGCGAAGCAGTTGCCGAAAATACTATGGATGGCTCTCAAAGAAGTGGAAAAAGTGCAGGTAGCACTCCACCCGAAGAAGCAAAGAAAGGAGGAATGGGTAAAACTTTATTAATTGTAGGTGTAGTTGCCGTAGTAGGTTTTATTGCATTTAGAATGATGAAAGGAAAGAAAAAGAAGTAGTATGAGAAAGGCATTAATCTTTTTAGGGGTTGGTGGTTTGGCTTTTGGTATCTACAAGTTCTATATGGCTCAAATAGAGATAATGAAAAAACTCTCTATTAAAATTGCCGATGTAAAAGTTCTTGGAGGTGGCTATGACGAAGTTGAACTACTTATACAATCGGTTATAACTAATAATAGTGAGATTAATTTCACTCTTACGGGTTATGATTTAGATTTGTATGTTAATTCAAAGAAAGTGTCTAAAATAACTAATAGTAATTTACAAGAAAAGTTAGAGGGGTTTGGTAATGAAAGTCAAATAGATTTTAATGCTACCTTTTCCCCTCAACAATTCTTTGAAACTGACCTATTAGGAGGCATATTTAACTTATTAGACCGAACAGATATTCGTATAGTTGGAACTGCAAGTGTTAAAAAGGGACTATTCAAATGGAATAAGTATCCTGTTGATATTTCTTTTCAATTAAGCGAGGTTTTGTGGGGAAATGATGACGAGGATTAATAAATTTTATGTAGATTTGTATTTTAATATAAAAACCACAAACCAATGGATATAAAAGAAACAAGTATAGGCATAATGAGAAAAGCCATACAAAATTTTGCTAAAGAACATAATGTAGATAACACAAAATCTGCCGTTCTAATATCTACTAAAGATACAGAAAATTCTACTCCAAGTTATCAATTACTAATAAACAATGTGCCTAAAGGAGAAGTTAGTTTTAATCAAATTTTAAATGTAAAAATTGACTTTTTAGGACGAGAAATTATTGCGACACCTTTTATTGCAAATAGCATTAGGAGGTTGGCGAGAGAAAACAAGTGTGGGGTTTTGGATGTGAATGTTTTAGTATATACACAAGATGAAAGTGCCGAAGAAGTGCTTTTATATTTTTTTATAGGAAAAACACCAACAAAACTCATAACCTTTGAATATCTTTTTGCCGAAATAGATTAAGAGTATTAATAAATAAAAATGGTAGAATATGTCTGCACCAATAGATAGAGTAGTATTTGCAAACTTAACTGACGCCTCTACAACAACTAATTACGAGGGAACTTCAAATATCTCAATAATTAATAGTGGAACAAATGCAATTAGTGTGTTGAATAGTAGTGATAGTTATAGTGGTGCAGTAAGTTTAGCAACAGGAGAAGCATTAACAATAGAAAGTAGCACAGGTTTTGTGTTGCCTACTATTAGAATAACCACAGGTAGTGGAACTACAAATGTAAGTGTAATGTATAGTTAAAATTATGGCTAAATTCAAGTTTTTTTCAGTAGGAGGCGAAGCAGATACAGATACTAATACTAATCTTGCTAATGCTAATTTAACGGCAGATAATACCACCCGTGATTATACATTGGCGAGTAGTGGCAATTTGTATTTTAAAGATAGTGCAGGGGATAAAATTCTGTCGGTTGTTGGTGGTGGAGGAAGCAGTAATATAGTTGTTGTGGGAGAGGGGTCAGAAAATTGGGTATTACCAAACGAAAGACCCGATAGTGCAGGGGAATTAATGATATCCTATAATGGAACAGGTGGAATGAGATTTTCTAAACTTCGGAATTATAATTCAATGAGTTTTATAGGAAGAGATACCTCTTTAGCCAATGGGAATATGATTATTTTTGCTAATGGAGGAGTTTTGGATGTAGGAACAGGAAGTGGCGTGTCGTTTTCGAGTGCTACTCGTTCTACTCCCATAATCCCATCTTCTACTACTTCAAAGTATTATAGAGCCAAAGCAGGTCTGTCTATTACAGAGATTTCTCCTGCTATATCAAGTGTTTCTCTATTTATGGCAGAGGTAGAGCCAAACGATACTACCACTTTTGACTATACAACGCAAACTGATTTAGGAGATTTTACTATTAATGGAACTACAAATAAGTTAAGCACTACGGCTTTTACAACTGCAAGTGGAACTGCGATGGATGAGGGCAAGTGGTATTTTTTTGGCTTAAAAAATGGTAGTGGTAGCACTCTTACCAATTTATGTTTATGGATAACTATAACTTGGTCAGATGAAGTATTTGAGGATGTATAGAAAACAATATAAAGTGATGAATTATGACACCGAAAAAAAGAATAACACAAACAAAAGTAAATGAAGTATTTATGGCAAGTGCAGAATATAAAGAAATAAAGAAAGAAGTAGAGGGCGTCAAGAAAGAGATGACGAAACTATGTGGAAAGGTGGATAAAATTCACAATGCTCTTGTAGGCGATAGAACTTTGCAACAAGATGGATTAGCCAAAATGGTTAAAAAACACGAAGATTGGATACAAAAGCAAAATATAAGGGACGCTAAAATATATGGTGCTATGGTAGTTTTAACTACTATGACTTCATTACTTGTAAAATTTTGGGATAAGATATTTTAATAGATGGGCAACGGAATAAAAAATATAACTAATTCTTTTACTTTAAACCTAAAAAATAATCAAGGGACTATACAACCCCTAAATTTATTTCAATTAGGTGCAAGTGGTAGTGGTGTGCCTATTGGACAGGGTAGTGGCTTTAACACTTCTACTTTTTTAGGTATTCAGACCACACCATCGGCAACACAACCATCTACAAATGACTACTTTAATGTTGCTACACCTTTGCCCGATGATTTGTTAGACGCAGTAAGTATTAAGGAAACTTGTGTGTGGGATTGGTATTTTAGTGATGGAAGTAATGGGAGTATTACTCTCCCTGCAAATTACACTCTTAATCAAGTTCAAGCAGTTTGGAATACTTCTTCTATTTTCTCAACTAAAGGAGTGATAATGTCTATAACTGCCGTCCTAAATGCCGACCTAACACTATCGTTAATTTCATATAACTTCACTTACGAAACCTCTACCACTATTGATAGATTAGAATTTTCCGATACAACGAGAGGATTAACTACAATTAACTTTGTGGATGATGAGGAAACAAATGGAGAAGCCACCTCAAACAATGTTTGGGTGTCCACACCTAATAATTATGCTACTTCTCAACCAACCTATTCAGAAATTAATCAATCACAAAATGGAAGTGTTTATGATATAATAAGTATGAGTATAGAAACAAAAGTAGTTAATGGTGCAGACAACCAAGTCCCACAATTATTACAACCTATATCCTTTTCAAATGTCGATGTAGATGGAAATGAGCAACAGAAAGCAGTAGTGTCCACCATAGACCCTAATCAATTTCAAGACACTTTAGCCGACATACAATTAGATGATGAGAATAATGGAGTAAACTATCAACTTGATGGAGAAACTGCCCTACAACTCAATTTAGAGGGTTTAGCGAACTTTAATTTAACCCTTAACTATGTGCAGTTGCCTAATCTTGTTGCAGGAACGGAATTTGGGGTGCAACAAGCGATGGAAGAACAGGCACAAATGCAACAGGAAGCAAAAGATAATAATTATAAACGAAAGATAAAATTAAGCAAGAAGAGTATTAAGGCGTTGAAAAAGGATGTTAAAAAAAAAAGTCCTTACCACCTCCTCCAAGACCTCCCCTCGTTTCAAACGATGTGTGGATATTCTTTGGAATACTCTCTCTTACCTATGTATTAACACAGACCACTTGGCTAATAAACAAAAACAAATAAAAATGAAAATAGATTTTATAAATAGTTGGAAAAAGGGGAATAAGAAAGACAATATATTTGATATTGCTATACGATTAGGTAGATTTACCATTATAGAGTTGTATTGTAATCCTAAAGTAGAACACAGAATAATCGTTCTGAATTTTGGATGGGAATTTACTCCAATAAAAAAACATAAACTATGAAAGGAGATTTAATGAATAAAGGTATTGCAGTATTTGAGTTAGGATTAGCAGTTGGTTTACTATACCACTCTACTAAAACGAGTAATATGAAAACCTTATTATATGTTTCATCGGGATACTTACTTGTCGGTGCATATTTGAATTTTAATAATAAAGTAAGAATAACAATTTAAAACCAATATAAGATGGCTAAAGTAAACGAATTTTTTAAGAAAATGCTAAAAGCAAAGAAAAGTAATGCACCCTCTTTTAAATATAAGGGAAAAACTTATAAAAGAAAGAAAACTAAAACAGGTATGATGATTTATAAAAAAGCGAGATAATATGAAGTTTGAATATCCTAAAGATTATAAAACATTTATGATAGGTTTGATTGCAAGTTTAAGTGCAGTTGCACTTTGGGATGTAATAAAAAGTCAATATAAAATTTTTAACTATAAAGTGAAAAAAGATGAATAAATATCTAAAAAACCCGTATGTAGTTTTGGGGGTTTTGGGTATTGCGTTTTATATTTATAAGAGAAGTCAAATACTAAAACACAAGCCACAAGCCAAAGAGAGTGTAGAAGAAATAGAAGAAAAGGAAATACAAACCGAAGAAAAAGAAGAAGTGTCTAATATGGTAGACGAGGAAAAGGTAAAAATACCTATCCCGAAAAAGTTGAGAGAGGATGTTAAGAAGATGGATAAAAACACCATTAAAAGAACTATCCTAACAAACCAAAAATTGCTTAAAAAAGCAAGAATAGAAAAAGAGGAAAGGCAACATATAAAGAATATGTTATCCTACCTTAAAAGTGAATATAAGAAGAGAAAAAAATGAAAACTGAAAATGCTTTAGGTTTGGTATGTTTGGTAGTCCTTTTCGGAGGGATTGCCTATTTACACGCAAATACAAGTGAAGAAGAAGAGGGGGTGCAAAAAGGTGGAGATGGAAGTTCGGATAGTGAAGATGATAGAGAATATGCAGAGGGTTATTCTCCCGAAGAAAGACCCGAACTCTATATAACAAAGACGCCTAAAGGATATGCTAATATGTTATATATGAGGATAGATAGACCCGAATTATTGCAAGATGGAATAGATAGCACTTATTTTGATTGGAATAGAGAAAATATAAGAAACTTTTGGGATGAAAATACAGAGTTGTATGGCGATATGACTTTGGATGAGTTTTTAACTACGCAATTTGATGGAGAGCAACTAAACGATAATTTAGTATTGTTTGGATATACCCCACAGGGAGAAGCAGGAGAGAGATAGTAATAAATAAAAAATAGTAAAATGGAATTAACAACGATTGTAATTATAGTAGCAGTAGCATTTATTGGCTACAAATTATATGAAGCAAATAAAAACAAGTAGTTTATGAAAGATTTATTTACAAAGCAGTATTTTATCGGACTTGCATTAGGTGTAGGTGTGGGATATTTGCTTTTTGGTATGAAAAAAAAATAGAGTATTAATTAATAAAAAAAAAGATATGTTTAATATAAAAGACCCAAATACCTTTTTAGGTGGACAAAATGTGCATAACCTTATTATTATAGGTTTATGTGTTTATATAGCATTTGTAAAAAAGTAGAGTTATGCAAGATATGATGAATACAAAATTAAGAGATATGAATACAAAACAGATAGTGTTATTGGCATTTGGTCTTTGTGTAGGTTATATAGTTTTACTAAAATTATTAAAAAAATAAAATGGATAAAAAGAATTTACCTTTAATAATGGGTGTAGTAGTATTTGCATTGGTTATTAGGAATATACAATTAATGCGAGAAGTAAGTAAACTCAAAGAAGAGGTTGCTAATTTAAAAATAGAGCCAAAATAAGATGAGTAAAAAAGGTATATTAGAGCAAGAAGTCGGACTTGGTTTTGTTATAACTTTTGGTGCTATTGTTATATTTTTATTTGTTAAGAGTGGGGGTGGAAATATATTTGAAAACCCTTTAACTCGCCCTAATAGAGATAGATAGATATGAGTTATTTACACTATTGGGATTATAAGTATTTAAGTAAAATTTTAGGAGAAAAACCTCCTAAAGAAAAAGAGGATAAAGATGGAGATATTTAAAAAAAAAGAGTATTGGATTGGAGTTTGTGTCGGCTTTGGAATAGCATTAGTTATTTCTTATGTCCGAAAACAAGCCGAACAGAAACCTTACTACAAAGACGACAAGTAATGTTAATGAAAGATTTAGCCATACAAAAAGTAAAAGATATAATGCTTAAAAAGGGTTATGTGTTTTTTACTAAAGGAGATTGGAATTTGAATATAATTGGTATAAGAGCCAAAAATCAAATTGCTAATTCTTTTGATGATACTCTTTTGTGCATACACAAAGAAAGTAATAATTGGTGTTGGTATGAGTATAAAGCAACAACAGAAGCAGGAACGCATTGGTTAAAAAACCCAATGAATATAAAGGGGACGGCTTTACTTGTGCCTAATCAATACAGGGGTGTTTATAAGATAGATAAACATAATTCAAAGTATTTTGCACTTTGTCAGAGAGGGGGAGAGGTAGAAGTTTATAGAGATAACAATAAAGACAATATAACCGACTTTAATTCATCTACAATAGATAAAGGGATGTTCGGCATTAATATACATAGGAGTAATCCTAATAAAGAAAGTAGTAGAGTAGAAAAATGGAGTGCAGGATGTCAAGTGTTTGCAAAACCTAATGAGTTTGATAATTTTATGATTATGGCACAAAAATCGGCTTCTATTTGGGGAAACTCTTTTACTTATACATTATTAACTTATAAAGATTTAGAAATATGAGAAGTTTAGTTTATATGGCTATTGGTGGTGCTATTGGTTGGTATTTAGCATTAAATAAATACGAGGAAACCAAAAATGCTTTAGATAAAGCCAAAGAAAAGGCATTAGAATTGCAACAACAATTATTGTCGCAACAACAAGAAAATGCAGATTTGCAAGAGCAAATGGGCGATGACGAGGATATAGGAACAACTTAATAGAGAGATATGGAGAGTAGAGAAATAAAGTGGAAAAATAAAACCACAAAGGAAAAGTTAGATTTGGTATTTGTGAGTGTAGCAATTATTACATTTTCACTTACTGCCTATGTGCATTTAAGGAATTTGAGTAGAGCAAAATGATTTGGTTTGCTATACCACCATTAATTACTCGTTTCCGTAAAAAGAGGGCGAAGAAAAAAGGTATAGAATTTAAGCCACTCTTTCCTAAAACAAAGGAAAAGGTGGAGTTAGTTAAAAAGAAGTTTAATTTTAAAAAAACGAAAAATGAAAAAGTTATATGACTTATTAGGTGGAAGAAAAGCCACTTTTGGAATTTTATTATTTATTATCGCTTTAGTTATGGTGTTTACTGATAATTTAAGTGGTGGCGAATGGTTAGAATACACAAAATGGATATTTGGTGCATTTGTAATTGGTAATGGATTGTCTTATATGTGTAAGAATAAAGGGGATTGCAAGAACTAATACAATGGATTATAAAGTGCTAATAATAACATTTATAAGTTTTTTAATAGCATATTTTATAACCACTAAAATCAAAAAAGGATGAAGTGGTTGTGGAAAAGGAAAACTTTGCTAATTGTTCTGCTCTTGTTGTGTCTAATCTTATTGGTTTGTGGTTGGGCGAATACGAGAACAGAACTTTTAGCATTTCAAAATCAAATAAGTAAATTTGAGTTTAAAGAGCAGGGTTATCTTGAAACCATTGATAAAAATGGAAATAGAATTGCAGAGCAAGAGCAAATCATATTAACTCAAGAACAGGCGATAGGCAATAATTTGCTTGAAATAAAGCGTTTAAAGGAAGTAAATGCACAGGTGGTGGTAAATACCATAACACAGATAGATAGCGTCTTTGTGCCGTTCTATGTGGATACTACAAGCATTGTATTAAGCGATAGCACAGGGAGTTTGGATAATTTTATTCAAGTCCCACAAAAATTTAGTTTGAGTAAAGAATGGTATAGTTTTGGAGGCGAGATTACGAAAACGGGGTTATTGATGGATAGTTTAAGTTTTAATAATGAACTTACTCTTACATTAGGAAATAAATCTAACGGAATACTAAAAGCACCAACGCCTTTGGTTTTGGTTGAATATAGTAATCCCTATGTGCAGACAACGGGTTTACAAAATATAGTTATTAAGAATGAATTGAAGTGGTATGACAGAAAAGGAGTTTTGATAGGAATTGGTTTTTTAGGAGGAATGACTACGGCAATTATAATAAATTAATAAAATAAGTTATGATACAATTTGGAGATAAATGGTTTAAAATTAAAATTTTCGGACAACAGGTTAATTGGGCGACCTTTGTGGCTTCGGGAGTGTTATTTGTAGGTTTGGAATTATATAGAAGAAAATATATAGAGAAAAAAATACAAGATGATGTAAACAACGCATTAGCACAGGCACAAGAGGGACAACAGAACGATTTGGTAAATACTATTTTGGACGAAATTGGAATAGGATAATGTTATGCCCGTTAGTTTTAATACAAATAATGCTTTAGATTTATTCTATCATAGTGGAGGCGAAACCATCTTCCCCGATAGTTTGAGAATGGTATTGAACTATGCACAGGACGATGATAACATAAAGAATTTAAAAGAACTTGCTTACTTATTAGCAACGGCAAAGAATGAAAGTGATTATAGTTTACAGAGGTGGGAGGCAGATTTCCTTTGTGGAGAAAAGGGCATACCATACGACCCTTACCCGTGTCAAAGTGCATTAAATTATTATGCTTCTACGGACGGAAAAAGCAACTACTACACGAAAGGAGTAGACAAGTACAACCTCCCTTATTTCGGGAGGGGTTTAATACAACTCACTAATAAGTATAATTACGAGAAGTGGGGAAAGAAAATTGGAGTTGATTTAGTAGATGAGGGAGATTTGGCGTTAGTGCCTATAAACTCATATAAAATAGGGAGTGGGTTTTTAAAAGAAAAAACTTTTCCCTATGTTAATGAGGGGAATTTAAGACAGGCGAGAATTAGTGTTAATGGTGGGACAAAAGGATTAGATGATACTAATGCAGAATACGATAGATGGCTTTGGGTTTTAGAGCAACCTAATGTTAATTTTAAGTATTCAATGTGGACAAAGACAAATAAAATAATAGTAGGAGTTGGATTAGGTGCAACTCTTTTAATAGGATTATATGTATTATATAAAAAAAATTAAAAAATGGATACGGGAATTTATCAAAAATCATATTGTTGATAAAGCACCCGATAATATAGATATATAGTTATGGCTAAATTTAAGTTTTTTTCGGTAGGAGGAGAGGCAGATACAGACACGAATACAAATCTTGCAAATACAGATTTAAGTAATTCGGCTACACGAACATTTGATGTTAATGGAAATACTTTAACTTTTGACAATGGGGGAACAGATATAATTCAGTTAGATAGTGCAGATAATACTTTAAAAATAGGTGCTACTTCTAAATATGAAATGCCTACGGCAAAAGCAAGTAAACAATATAGTGGTTTGGTCGCAGAAAAAACTACGAGTAATACGAAATGGGCGTTGCAAAATGCAAGTAGTTGTATTCAAATGAGTGCTAATGTAGGAACGATAGCCGATAGTGAACACGCAATTATTGGAAATGGAGTAAAGTTTGGCTCTACTGATTTAGATAATATAACTTTTGCAGAATTGTCGCCAATACCACCTTTGGTAGCAAGTGGACAACAAGACCAAATTCAAACTTTAGTGTATTTTAGTTGCACAATAGCGATGACAGAAACAGGGATAGGAAAGGGACAATGCCTTTTCGGTGCAACTTATGGAGGAACGAATGGAGATACAGATTTTGATATGTCCTCTAATAAAGCCACTCTTGATACTATTAGTGTAGCACCTATTACTAATCAACTTTTAACAACACAGGACAAATTAACTGCACCTTTATTAGCAAATAGGAAGTATTGGTTTTATATAGAAAATAAAAGTGGTGCGAGTTTTACCAATGTGTATGTATGGATTAATGTATATACTCAATTACTTGTATTAACTGATTAATATGAAATTAACAAGACAACAAAGTATATTAATTGGAGTAAGCATAGGACTACTTATTGCCGTTTTCTTTGTTATTAGAAAACTAACTCCTTTTAAGAAAAGAGTAGTAGAGGAGGCAAATAGAGAGTGGGCGAGGTTTGGTTATCAAACGAGAGATAAAGAGGGAAATTGGATACAGATAGGACACAAAGAAGATGATGATGGTTTTTTTCAAAGGGTAGGAGATTATTGGAGAAATATAGGGTGGAACGATACAGATGGTAGAAGTAGTGCCTATTGGAGTAGTGCCTTTATAAGTTTTATTATGGGAGGAGTAGGTAGATTATTTGGAATACCTTTTAAAGAAACTCACAGGCATAGTAATTATATAAACGAATATGTTAAAAACAGGAAAGAGGGTAAATTGAAAGCACCTTTTGTGGCTTACGAGTTATACGAAAAACCTGCCGAAGTTGGAGATTTGCTTTGTTATGCTTATGGAGATACGGAAGATAATCCCTATCATAATACAGGAAAATATAAGAGCCATTGCGATATAGTGGTAAATAAAACAGATAGTGAAATAGAAGTAATTGGAGGTAATGTGGCTAATAGTGTATCTAAAAAGGTTTTAAAGCACCAAAACGGATATATTACAGACACTAATAATAGATGGTTTGCTATAATAAAAAATAATGCTTAATGGAAAAAGTAAAAAGAAATCAATATATAATAATAGGACTTTTACTAATCATAATTTATGGTGGTATAAGAAATAACCAAATGTTAAATAAAAAGTAATGAAGAAGTCCGATATAATTATTCTGTCCACCTTTTCTTTATTTATGGTAGAAGCAATACTACACTACAATATGGGCAAGAGAGATACTATTAAGCACGAAGAAAAAAAAGGTTTTTTACCCCCAACAAAATCTTTAGTTAGATTAGCAGTAGTAGTGGGAGTTTTCTCATTTATTAACTCTGTTGCAATAAAAGAATTACAAAAAACTACTTAAAAAGTTTGTAAATATCCAAAATAAGTTTACCTTTGGTGTATCAATCAACCGACAAGCCAAATGAAAATAACACTATTCAAAAATAATAAGTGGATAAATAAGAGGGATATATATGTCCTAAAAAACTCCAATTTCACTTCAATACCAATAATCAAAAAAACTCCAACCACAGAACACCAAAGATTTGTGTATGTAAATTGGTTATTCTTTAGTTTTGTAATCCAAAAATGGATTAGGACAGATTATACAATTAAAACTTTATGGGCAGATTTTAAATTATGGTTTAAGGAGGTTATACTTCGGAAACCCATATACTATTATTGGTTTACAAGAGATTGTGATAATGTAGAAACTTGGGGATATGAAAGAGCCAAAAGTAGAAAAGAATTTAATCAAGAAAGGGTGGACTTATACGAGGGTGCAGAGGGAGAAACTCACATATACAGAGTGAATAGAATACAATACTATAAGCACTTCGGTAAAAGAGGATATAGAGATAGGAATTTGGAGGCATTTGAGAATGGAGAAAATTATAATGTTTAATTTAGAATTAATAGATATGAAATTAGAAAAAAAACGACTTGACAACATCAACAGAGATTTACAGAGTAGATTAGAAGATTTTTTAGCAGGTAGAAAATCTTACCTAATAAGAAGATATTTTGATTGTAGTATGGAGGAGATAGAGAAAGAACATAGATATAATAAAAAACAACTAAAAATTTGGAAAACTCTTACTCTCTGTCAAAAGGAAATGTGTGAAAGTCCATTAACCTATATAACAATTCTAACACAATTAGAAGAAGAGTTTGTTTGGAGAACATTGAAAGATTACGACAAATTTCATCAAGAGTGGTTAGTGGCTCATAACAAAAGGTTAAAAGAGTATCAAGAAGAAATAGATAAAAAAATATATTGGAGTGTAAAACACACAAAAGACCTTATTGAGAAGCAAAGAGAAGTGTTAAAACGAAAGGGTGCTAATGCAGTAAACAAGTTTGATAAACAAATAAAAGAAATTATTTAATTTAAAATCAATAGATATGAAAGGAATAGAACAAATTAGAAAAGAACACGGACAATTAACAAAAGCACTACAAACGGCACTTACTTTAGAGAAGTATATGGGTAGAGTTTTAAAAGACAAAAAATTAGACGCAGGTGTATGTTCTTATTTTATGGAGGACACCTTTGGACACGAAATACACGATATGGTAGCAGGACTTATAAGGTATGTAGAATGTGTATCTACCGATTTGGATAGTAATGATATTAGAGTTTGTCTTGCTCACGATTTGGGAGGTGCATTAAATAGAGATAAATTTATGTTGCCTCGATGTAGTAGTTATGCCGAATTTACAATGTTGGAAGAGGGCGAGAGTGTAGAAGATTATTTACAAGAGAAAAGAAGTCAAGAGATTTTCTTACAGAGCAAAAAGGATATAGAAGATGAATTACAAAATAAAGACCATCTGTTTGATGAAAATAATGAATTGATATTAGAAAAGAAAGGGAAGAAAAAGTAAGTGTAATTAATAAGGGAGGATGTCATAACCTCCTATTACAGAGCCGATACTTGCTTTTGATAGGTTGATATTAAAAAATCGGTTAGAAAGGGTGGATGTCTTGTGGGATGTTTGCCCTTTTGCTTTTAGCAAAGGTCGTTATCTTGTATTTTGTATTTTCTTTTTATTTGATTGAGTTTTTTTATTAAGTCCCCTTTTTTTGCTTGAGGAGGGTTAAATGTGGGATTAGCCAAATCTTGTTGTAATGGTAGTTTATCCATAGCAGAAATTGTGTTAGTCAAATTCCTACATATTCTTATTGCTCTATCTTTAAAAATTCCTAACGCCATATTAAAATCTTTGGAAGAACTTTTCTCTTATTGAGGGGTATGTAGTTAATTCATCACAAATCTTACGAGAAAAAGCGTTATCACTTGGATAGTGAACTCCTAATACCACTCTTGTCGTAGCAATATCGTCAGAAAATCTTTTAAGTTTTTTAGCGAGATGGGGGTATTTGTAAGCCACACATTTCATTAAAAATCTTGCTTGTAAACAATGTCCACTCGGATATGCAGGAGAATTACCCGATGTTGTTGCAAAAGGGTTTAAGTCCTGTTTTGTATAATAAGCAACTTGGTAAGGACGGGGACGATTATAAAATACTTTTAACTGCATTACTAATCCTCCTAATTCAGTTTGAATTTTATAAAGCCAATTCATAAACTTTTCGTCTGTTCTTATTCCTAATTGTTTAAATTTCTTTTTAAATAAACTATGTATGTCTTTGTCGCTTTCTCGCATAAAGGGTTTATACTTGTCCCAATTCTTTTTGAACATATACTCCTTTTGAGTAGCAAGAATTTCATCAATATCTTGCATAGTCCCCTCTAAATTTGGATAGGGGTGTTCGGTAAAATGTTTAGTAAATTGAGTAAAGATATTTTTTTTATGTATGTAAACTAAATCTTCTCTATTAATTTTACCATACACTAAATCTCTTATATTGTCTAATCCTCTCATATCGCCAAATATAAAAAAATTATGTTGAAATACAAAAAGGAAAGGAGAGGGAAATCAAAGCAAACCCTCTCCTTTTAATCGTAAGGTATATTCACACATAGGGAAAGCACATTATCCCTTTATACTCTTACATTAGAATTGAAATCTAACCTCAAAGATATAGAATTATTTTTTAAAATAAATAATAAAAAAGAAAATTAATGTTGGTAATTAAAAATAATTTTGTAAGTTTGAAAAGTTATTCATTAAAACTATAAAGAAATGGAGTTAAATTATAAGAAAAATAGACACAATTATATTTCTGAAATAAAACAAAAAGCACAAGCCGTAGCGTTAGAGGGAATAGAAGATTTAATCAACACTTTTGATTTAAGTGAAAAGGAGAGAGTGAGGATAGAGAGGGATGTTTTTAATGGATTAGGTGCATTATCTCAAAGAAGTATGACTACCAAAGAGGTATTTGATGAAATGATGGGCAACCCTATGAAACAATTAGATGATTTGACAAATTCTTTAAAACCAAAAAATAGTTGGGATAAAGCAGTAGATGACTTATATAACGAAAAAGACAATCCTTATGACACTACCAAATAACAAAGATGACTTCTTTTTTATGTTTTTAATGATGATGTGGTTAGCAATTATATTAATGTCAATTTTATTATAATGGAAAATAAAACACTTATAACTTCAAGCTATACATACCTAATACAAATCTTTGATAATGGAACACAATTTTATTTTGAATGTATTTGTGATGTCCCCGAAATGCTAAAAGTAAAAGAGTATTATACTATTATGGAATTTCCTACAAAAAAAAATAGAGAAGATTTTATTAAAGTGTTAGAATGTCATCCAATGCGATATATATATGCAACTACCGAAAGACCAACCGAAGAAAGCGACAACTTTGAAGAAATAGATTTACATATTCACTTAAATTAACAAACCTATGTCAGAAAAAAAACAAAAATTTATGATGATGAGTATACATCCAACTGAAACGGAAGATACTTTAAAAATGCTACAAGATAAAGAAACAAATTGTGAAAGAGGACTTATATTAAGAACTCCTGTTGGCAAAGAACTATTTAAAGAGATTAATAAGTGCATAAATAGAGGTTATTTTCCCTGTGCTTTTATTTTAGAAGATGGTTTTAATATGGAGGTAGTTTTTCAAAGACACCCAAAGCAAAAAGATGAGCATAAATTTGTAGAAATGAAAACACCCGAAGAACTTAAAAACAAATTATGAGTTTTCCCTACGAAAGAGATAAAGATTTTAAAAAGCCATTGTCAATAAGACCTAATGGACACCAAGTTAAAACCTGCAATCAATGTGAAGAAAAGTTTATGATTATTGGTAGTGGAGATTTGTGTATGAGTTGTTATAATGAGCAAACTTGTGAAGAGTGTGGGGTAGCAAGATATAAAGAAGAGTTATTGGAGTGCGACTATGAGCATTTGTATTGTGTAAATTGTTTTCATTATAAATGTGGCTTTTGTGGAGAACGAGTAGAAGAACAGGGCGAGTTGTGTAGTAGTGATTGTGAAAGTGGATGGAAGTGGGATAATTTCAGAGAAAAATGTTAGAGTTATTAGCAGGTATATTATTAGGGTTTATTATAGGTATGTATTTTACAACCCAAATAAGCGATTGGATAGATAGAAACACAAAATGAGATTATTAGAAGATAGAACTAAAAGAAAGTTTGCAGACGGAGAGTTTGATTTACATAAAGAGTATAAAACAAAAGAAGAAGCAAAAGAGGTGGCTAAAGAATTAAGAAAAGCAGGAGATTTAGCAGTAAGAGTATTAAGAGATTTTTGGTGGACAAAGACACCAATATATTGTGTTTACACAAAGCCATACGAAAAAACATTGTCAAGTGTTAATTTTTTTGACAACTTATTTGAAAAACCAACAAAACGAAATAGAAATAATAACTAAAAACAAACCAATTATGATTACAACAATTTTGATAATGACAATTTTAAACTCACTTATATTAGTGGCTTTTCTTGTGATATTCTTTTCTATTAAAGACGCCCATCAAGAAACTATGCTTTATTTAACTAAAAATACAAATAGTGAAGAAGAGGGAAACCCTACTTTCGATAAATTAAAAGAAGATATAAAAGGGATTAGTAAGAGAATAGATAATATAGAAGTAAAACCACTTCACAACTCCACTTTAATAGAGCAATTAAAAAGCGAGATGGCTCAACTGAAAAACGAGATACTATTACAAGACACAGAAGATATATTAATTCAACCCTCATTAGAATACGATGAGCAAGAGGAATTAGATATGGATAAAATTTGGGATAGATTTAGAAAAGATAAAAGGAATAGGGCAGATAGACAAAAAAGAAAGTTAGTTAAAAGTTTACTTAAAGAACAGAAAGAAAAGAAAAAAAAGGATAAACGAAAAGATAATAAAGGAAGAGGTATAAAGAAGTTTGTTTGGACAGATGATAAAGTAAGCGATTTTGCTAATAATTATAACACAAAGTCCATAAAGGGATGTGAAAATGTTAAAGATAAAGTAGAGTATTATAAACAAAAAAACAAATAAAATATGTATCATTTAAAACCATACTTAAAAGAAAAGGGGTATAACCTTTCGGCTCTTGCAAAGAAAATGGAGATGAGTTTTCAAAGATTTGACTACCATTGTAAGCCGAAACTAAATTTACCATTAAACTTTTCTATAAAGTTATCAACAATTTTAGGAATGAAAATGGATGACTTTATAAACGCTATAAAGGTAGAGAAAGTTAAAAAAGAAACCGATATGGATGATTTTGACAACCAACCTTTTGCAGATTAGTTTTATTTTATAAAATAACAATTTTTATTTTTAAATATAAATTATATATTTGTAGTGTATTAACCAATAATTAATTAAATATGTCTTATAGAATTTCAAAAAACGATGTAAAAAATCAAACAACAGAAGTCCAATATCATTTGCAACAGGAGGGCAGTATAACTTCTTGGGAAGCCATTAAAGAATATGGTATAACAAGATTGTCGGCTATTATCTTCTCTTTAAGAGCAAAGGGTTTGGTAATCAAGTCAGAGCCAATAAAATCTAAAAACAGATTTGGTAGAACTATTTTAAGTGCAAAGTATGTGTTGAAAGGTGGTAATACAACCCAAACTAACATATTTCAAAGTATGTATAAGTGGGCAACAGGCAAAGAGCAATAATGAGTAAAAGAAACCGACACAAGAATAAGAAAGCACCAAAACCTAATAGAACAGGTGGAGGTGCTACCTTATTAAATAGATTAGGAAAAGAAGTATTTGATAAATTAAGAAAAAATCTAAATAATGAAAAAGGAAAGAATTGAGGAATTAGAAGAAAACAAATGTGTTCTTGTAGTGGGGTTTGATGATTGTATATTAGGAATAACTGAAACAACCTTTGGAGAAAAAGCCACTAAAGTAGCAATATATGATGTAGATGATATAATAGCTAAATTAATGATGGATAATGATTACACCATAGATGAAGCAGAGAATTTTTTTGAATACAACATACTCTCACAGGGATACACAGAGCAGACCCCTCACAACCCAATTTTTATGCACAAAACAATAGATAGATATATAACACAACCAACAAATGAAAAGAAAACTAACTAAAGCACAATTTAAAGCAAAGGAGGAAAGGTTAGAGCAAAAGAAGTTGATGGATGAAAAACAACAGAAACTCCAAATGGATGTGGACACCATACCTAAAATAAGCCAAAGTTTATTAAAGGCACTTTTCAAGTATAGACAAAATGAAATGTGTGGATTAGTATTAGAACACCAATATATAAAAGGGAAGTCCCTCCCGTCCACAGAAGCACAAGAATTAGGAAATTATTTTGAGTTTATATGCACAGGTGCATTACCCCGTGATAAACATATACCCGAAGAAAAACTATTAAAGAGTGGTAAACCTGCAATATCATACGACAGAATGAATAAGCAGAGAGATAATTTTGACAGGATAATGCAACATTATGGCTTTGAGATAGAAAAAATAGGACACTCTTTTACTAATCCTAAATATAGTGGGGTGGCAGATATAATTGCTTTTGACACGAATATAAAATCAAAGGATAAATATAAGAAGAGGGTTATTATTGACTTAAAGACAAGTGGACTATTAAATGATAAATGGAGTGAATACGGGTGGCATAACGATAGTATAGAAGAGAAGTGGAATTTGAATATACAAGCTATACAATACAAGATACTTGCAAAGTTTGAATGGGGGATAGAGGATATACCTTTTTACTTTATGGTATTTAGTAATAAAAATGCAGAAGAGGTAAAAATGTTTGAGATTATTGTAGATGACGCAACGAGATACCAACATATTCAAAACTTGGAAAAAGCAAAGGTGTATTTAGATGAGCAGTTGAAAAATGGATTAAAGCCAAAACCCGAACTAACGAGGTGCTTAAATTGTGGCTTAAAGGAAACCTGTTTACATAGAACGGATGTCCCTAACATACAAAAAGTTTATATATAATGAATAGTAAAACATTAGAAAAAGAATTTAATAATCTTTTAGAGCAATATGCTAAATTAAAGGACGGCAAAGATAGTCCTACAAAATGGAAACAAAGAATGTTGGCTTATTTGAAATTGCAAAACATTATAGAACTACAAAATGTATTAGCGTTTATTGAAGAAATAAAACCCGACAGAAAACAAAGAGAATTAATGGAATTATTAATAAAAAGTAATAAATTAAAGAATTATGGAGAATAACACAAACCTACCCCAATGGAAACAAGCAATAACGAGTGGCTATAAGAAATTTGAACTATTGGCTAATCCAAATAGAGCAAAAGAAGAACTTGGCTTTGCTATGCAGATATTTGAAAACAACACTTATTTACAAAAATGCAATCCTACAAGTATTCTTAATGCCGTCTTAAATGTAGCAAGAACGAGTATTACGCTTAATCCTGTAATGAAACTTGCTTACTTAATACCACGCAGAAACCAATGTATATTAGAATTTAGTTATATGGGACTAATTGCTATGCTACGAGATAATGGATGTATCAAAAGTATTTCGGCTCATATAGTATATGCAGATGAAGAGTTTGATTATATTAATAACAATGAGATACACCATAAACCTAAATATGCACAGACAGAACAGGAACACAAAGAAAGAGGTATAATCGGATGTTATAGTAGAGCAGTTTTACCAACGGGCGATATTTTGTATGAATTTATGCCTATGTGGGAAATTGACAAAGTAAAAAGAAATAGTGAAAATAGTGCAAGTAAATATAGTGCTTGGAATACTTGGCGAGATGAGATGATTAAAAAGTCCGTATTAAAAAGACACTTTAAAATGTTAATATCGGGTAATCCAAATAAGGCATTACAAGTTGCTTTAGAAGTAGAGCAGAATAACAATCCCTTAATTAATCAATTCTCTAAAACGACCAAAAGAAGCATTATGGACGGCTTTAGCGACACAAAAGAGGTAGAAGCACCCAAACTACAATTTGAAGAAGAAAGTGCCGTAGAACTCTCCGAAATGAGTGATGAAGAGATAGAGAGTGCTATGCAGGAAGAGGCAGAAAAGCAAAGTTTAAATCAAAGTGTAGAAAAGCAGAGAGGAGGATATATGGGATATACAGGATTAGATAACGACCCGTCTAAAACAAACCAACAGAAAGAAGATGGGCAACAACCTATTAATTTTGATTAAGCCATAATACAAGTTAATAGGAGATAAAGAGCCGTTTAATTAATGTTATTCGGCTTTTTTGTTTATATTGGCATTTCATATTGATATTATATGTTTTAATTTTTTAACATTAAAGGAGGGTTTAGTCGCCCTCTTTTTTTATACTCTAAAATAAAAAACTTATTAAAAAGTTTGTATTATTACAAAATTAGTTTACCTTTGGTGGTATAAACCTTTAAAATTTAAAATTATGGCGAGAGTATCAGAAATGTCAAAGCACGATAAAAGAAAAACTTTTTGGGCAAACAATAGTCCTTTTCAAAAACAATACGATGAAATGTGGAATAAATTTACTCCATCAGAAAACGAAGTAAACTTTGAAAATCAAGGTTTAAAACCAAATGCAAGGTTAGAGGAACTAATGGAGGCACAGAGAGGTATGAGTAGATTATATTACGATTACTTTAATAATGGTAGTTGTAATACTATTGAGCAGAGTAGGTGGAACGGAGAGTATGATATAGAGTGGAACGATTACTACGAGAACTTTGCAGATAGCATAGATAATGTTATAGGTGGTGCAAAAAACCAACTATTTGATATATGCAGAAAAATAGCAATCAATGATAGTTGGGGAGGGTGCAACAAGTTAGAAGATTTAACCGAAGCATTACATAAGATATGTTGGGCAGAATATCAGAAAGTCAAAGATGATTATGTAGAAGCCAACTCCTATGCAAGTTAATCTTTATTAATTTGAGTTTGAGAGGGAGGCGTTTTGCCTCCTTTTCTTTTTCTCATACTTTTAAAAGCACCCTTTAAATATCCATCAAATGTATCTCTCCAATTATTTAATGTTTCGTATTTCTTTTTTCTTAATCTTTTAGTTCTATTTGTCATTTTATTATTATTAATCGTTATACTTGCTTTCCCCACCCTGTATGCCTCACACTACCATTAAGCATTATTCCTGCCTTAAAACCCATTTTAGCATACTCTATGCTTATTTCTAATTCGGGAGTATAGTAGGTGTCATTTTTAAATCTTTCATTTATTGGCTTAAATTGTGCAAAAGGTTTAATTAAGTTATAGTCCTTTAATCTTCTCAAACTTGGATTAAAAGTAAAACCTCCCCATCCCTCTCTCCAATTAGTGTCCATAGTTTTGTATAGCACATCCTCTGCATTATTTAAGTTGTGTATAATAGTATGTTCGTTTGTATCGTTCTGTTCTCGTAGCCACACCAATAATATCTTTTCATTGTCTTTTAAAATCTTTAATGACTTTTCAATAAACCCTTTTTGGTAAAACTCCCAATCATCTTCACAATGAAATATATACTCGGTATCTATATAAGAATAAAGTTTGTCAATAGATTTTATTTGCCCTATTCGTTCTTTATTAAAAATAAACTCAAATTTATTATTATGTTGCTTATTAAAGTCGGTGCATTTTTTTTTCATCTCTAAATCTCCACTATCATCTATAATAATGTATCTTTCAATAGGTGCAGTATTATACTCCATAAAAGACACTAAAGTATCTTGTAATTCATTAAATCTTCCACACGAAGTAAGGGCAAAAGTAATCATAGTTTATTCGCTTTTTCTATTTTACACTCAATACCATAATCCTCAATCATAGTTTTAACCATTTTTCTATTTTTCTTTGTATCCTTAAAAAATATACAATCCGTTTTCCACTCACAAAAATCATCTCCTAATCTTTGTGCTATCTCACTCATAATACCATAGGTAGAATAACGAATATCTAAATAAACTTTTTCTAACTCTTCATTTCCGTTTAAAAGTTCGTTTCTAACATATTCTCCATCTTCATATACTTTATACGACTTTGCTTTTCCTAAAGTGCTTAAAGCCGATAAACGAATTGCTTTAAAGTCATCATTATCTAATCCTTTGTTAAAAGTGTTGTCAGAAATATATCCCTTTAACTTTGCAATAGTCCAATAAGCATTATTCATATCCATACCTATCTTTTTATTATCTTCATCCCAATACTCATTTTTACAATTAGTAGGTAGGGCGTCCATTGGGTCAATATATCCGTGTTCTTTTATATATTTAAGGACTTCTCTTTTTACCATAGAAAATAAAAACAATCCTTTTTGAAATTTAGAATTATGATTACACATTAATCTTTGTCCTCCTTTTGTAATTATCTCGGAGTAATTAACACTTTGTCTAACTTTAAAATTCTTTTTTAATTTGGTATAGGTATTAAGAACTCCCTTAATATCACTAATCATACTTATTCTCATTTGGTAGGTTTGTTTATTGCTCGTTTTAAATTATAGTAAATAGTAGGTAATGCGATATATTCTCCTGCGAGTTGATGTTGGTGTTGCTCGTCCATTATATTTTTTATTTCTAATAAGTAAGCATTAATATCTTCTTGGGTGTCAAAGTATCCAACAAACTCTAATTTATCTCGGACAAGTTTAAAAAGTGCAATTTTATTCATATTTATTTCTTTGGTTTGTTTGTGAGGGTAGTAAGGGTCGAACTTACAATCGCCACTTTAGAAGAGTGGTGCATTATCCAATTATGCTATACCCCCAAAGTATTCAACATTTATTATCTATTGATTTCATTTTTTCTATATGAGCATACGACTTTTTTAAAACATCAATATACTCAATATGTTTATATTTTTCCTGTTCTCTTAAAACTTTTGCATAGGCATAAACTTCATCTAAAAGTCCTTTGCCGTGTATTTCATATAGCAAATCTTCCATACGACTTATTATTGTGTTCATTCATTTTTTCTATTAGGTCTTTATTCATACTATTTAAGGCGATACAATCCTCTTTTCTTACTGCGATAGTAGTGTCGTCATACCAATAATCATAAGCCATTAGCATTGACTTAATCGTTGCTACATAGTATTCTCCAAAATCGTGCCTAACTTTTAATATCCATAAAGGTTTATATATACTATATTGATATATATGAGGGCAACTATTTGTAATTAAAATAAATTTGGGTAATGGTTTGTTTGATGTCATATTGTCAGTTATTTAATTTTTCCACCTTTTCTGTATTCTTTGCTTATTAACTTTTGTAGCATTTCCGTTCCTGCTTTTTTATTAATTATTTTCTTTTCCATCATACTTTCTATACGAGCCATTTGCTTTTCTATTGCTTCAAATCTTTTAGTCCTTTCTTTACTTTCTTCTAATTTTATTTCCCGTAATTTAATTACTTCGGCTCTTCCTTTCTTCTGTGTTTCTTTTTTTGCTTTCTCTTTCTTTTCCTTTTCTTTCTTTGCCTGTTCTTCTTTTTTCTTTTTATCTTCTTCCTTTTCCTTTTTAGTTTTCTTTTTTAACTTCTTTTTTACTCTTTTCTTTTTATCTGTTTCTACCTTTTCTTCTGCCTCTTCTATTATTTCTTTTTGCCTTAAATCAATAGTAGGCGTTTTAGGTATGCTTGTCGGCTCTTCTCCCTCTATTGCAAACGAAACAAAGGTATTGGCAGGTATTTTCTTCTTTCCTTTTATATATGCAGGAGAGCCAAAAAATAATATAGAACTTGCACTAATACCCGTTTCCTCTTCCATATCATACACATCCTTTCTTAAATCTTCTACAAAGTCCCTTAACTCTCCAATGTATCTTGTAATTCCTTTAAAGGTTTTATCTCTATTTTTACTCTTTACATTTACTAACAATTCGGGAAAACTTTTGCCTATATTTATCACGCTATCTCCCACCTCCCAAAATGGAACATCAAAAAGAAATTCACTATTTTTTAACATATCGGCAGTAATCTCTTTCTTTAAAGATTTTTTGCTTTTTCTTGCTACTTTCTTTGCAGAAATAACTGCTTTTTTTGTAATTTTTGATAACGAAGTGTCTGTGAAATTTCCATAAACTTCACTTGCTCGTTTCCTAATTTTTTTAATATCCGATTTCTTGCCTTTGTTTTTTAGCTTAAATTCTTTTACAAGCAAGGATACTATTTTCCCATATTTTTTTAACGCAATATAACTTCTCTTTTTCGGCTTACTCATTTTGCAAAAATTATTAAATTATAAAGGGTATTACTATATTTAGGGGAATTACTATTGCTT